>Ga0101945_1003014_pt1 | contig 10413 bp, 9 predicted proteins | sample DewCreD2012metaG_2_FD_75246 | JGI IMG/M metagenome (GOLD analysis project Ga0101945, IMG submission 75246) | Hot spring sediment bacterial and archeal communities from British Columbia, Canada, to study Microbial Dark Matter (Phase II) - Dewar... ... | reverse complement strand
CGGCCTCTCGCCCCTGTGAGCCTTGCAATGACAACTTTAACCACCTCTGTCGTTGCGAGCGACTGTAAGGAGCGCGGCAATCTCTTTGCAATGACAGGTTCTCCTAATTCCTGGTCCCTGGCCTCTAGATAACTGTCCCCGGACCCTATTTTTGACGGCGGTCGGCGGTCGTTTTTTCCTGAACCCTGGCCCCTACTATCTATCCTTCCTTTACCAAATTCGCAACCATATCGCCAACTTCCGACGTACTATAGCCCATCTGCCCAGCAGCCAGACTCTTAAGTTTCTCGCTGGTTACTTTCATAACTGCTTTCTCGATCCTCCTGCCGGCCTCTTTTTGTCCAAGACGCTCAAGCATGAGTTGGGCTGCTGATATTGCTGCAAGCGGATTTATGATATTCATTCCGGTATATTTAGGGGCAGAACCACCAATCGGCTCAAACATCGAGACACCCTCCGGATTTATGTTTCCGCCAGCTGCAATACCCATACCTCCCTGAATCATTGCACCAAGATCGGTGATGATGTCGCCAAACATATTATCTGTTACTACAACATCAAACCATTCCGGATTCTTAACAAACCACATGCAGATTGCATCAACATGGGCATAATCTGTTTTTATATCCGGGTATTCTTTAGCTACCTCGTTAAATGTGCGCTCCCATAAATCAAACGCATAGGTTAAAACATTAGTCTTACCGCAAAGAGTCAGCTTTCTCTCCTTGTTGCGCTCACGCGTGTACTCAAATGCATAACGAATGCAGCGCTCTGCTCCCTTGCGCGTATTAATACTCTCCTGAACCGCAACCTCATCGGGAGTACCTTTCTTTAAGAAGCCGCCTGCTCCTGCATAAAGGCCCTCGGTATTCTCGCGCACTACAACAAAATCAATATCCTCTGGTCCTTTGTCCTTAATTGGAGTGTAAACGCCAGGATAAAGCTTAACTGGCCGCAGATTTATATATTGATCAAGTTCAAATCTTATTTTCAGCAATATACCTTTCTCTAAAATTCCTGGCTTTACATCAGGATGCCCAATTGCGCCTAGCAGGATAGCATCCAGCTGGCGAAACTCCTCTATGGCTGAATCTGGCAGAATTTCGCCAGTCGCTAGATACCTATCGCCACCAAAATCATAGTGAACAAGCTCATATTTAAAATTTTCAACCTCGCTTGCAGCCTCCAATACTTTTAAAGCTTCTCTTATAACCTCAGAGCCGGTTCCATCGCCAGGTATTACTCCAATCTTATACAATTTCATGCCTCCGCTTCTTTGTTTCTACACTCTGCTTCTTTGTTTCTACAAATACTTGCAGTTATTGAAAGCCCCAGACCTATCCAGCCTGTGATTTGACCTTTTGTTTTACATAGTTTATCAAACCGCCCTGTTTTATAATATTTGTTATAAATTCAGGGAACGGCTTTGCCTTATAAACCTTGCCCGTTGTTAGATTTACAATCTCACCTTTGTCGGTATCTACCTGTACTTCATCGCCCGCATTTACGCCATTTACTGCCTCTTCGGACTCCAAAATAGGAAGCCCCATGTTTATGGAATTGCGATAAAATATCCTTGCAAACGATTTAGCTATAACACACGAGATACCTGATGCTTTAATAGCTATTGGCGCGTGTTCTCTTGAAGAACCACAGCCAAAATTTTCCTCGGCAATTATAATATCACCTTTGCTGATTTTGCTTGCAAACTCAGGGTCTGCATCTTCCATGCAATGCTTACCAAGCTCAACTGGATCGCTGGTTTTAAGATAGCGCGCTGGTATAATTAAATCTGTATCGACATCCCGCCCGAATTTCCAAGCCCGTCCTTTGTATTGCATCGACATACCTCCGATAACCTCTTCATTTCTAATCAACCAAGCTAGCCGTCTATCACTAAATTCAAAATTAAAAATGCAAAGCATGTCCCGAGCAACGCCGAGGGATTGCAATTCAAAATTAAAAATTGATATATAACTCTAAAGTGCTTTAACTAATTCTTTGTTGATAGATAACCCTCTATCTACTACCAGGTATTTGTTTTATCTAAAAGATACTAGTGATAATTCTTTGTTGTTAGATAACTGTTTATCTACTGCCAGTTATTGCTTTTACTGCTAAGGGTGCTAATGCTTAATTTTGAATTTTTAATTCTTAACCCTGACCCCTAGACCCTAGCCCCTGACTTGGTCTGGACTAACAATCTTTCCAGCTATAGCTGAAGCTGCAGCCACTGCTGGATTGCTTAAATACACCTCACTTTCAGGATGACCCATTCTGCCAACAAAATTTCTGTTTGTTGTAGCAACAGCCCGTTCACCTTTCGCAAGGATACCCATGTGCCCACCAAGGCATGGTCCGCAAGTTGGCGTACTTACAGCTGCTTTAGCTTCTATAAATATGTCAATCAGGCCCTCTTTAATGGCCTGGCGATAAATGTCCTGTGTTGCTGGGATGATTATACAACGCACCTTCTTGTCCACTTCACGACCTTTAAGAACCTGAGCCGCCATCCTTAGGTCTTCAATTCTGCCGTTTGTGCACGAACCAATGACCACTTGATCAATTAAAACCTCGCCAACTTCGCTTATGCCACGCGTATTTGATGGCAAATGTGGAAAGGCGACCTGCGGCTCTATATTTGAAGCATCCCATTCATATACAGCAGCATATTCGGCATCGCTATCACTCTCATATACAGTAAAATCGCGTCTCGCACGGCTTTTTACGTAATCAAGCGTCTTATCGTCCGGTGCAATAATGCCGGATTTTCCGCCTGCTTCGATTGCCATATTGCAAATTGAAAACCTGCTATCCATTGATAGCGCTGAAATCGCATCGCCCGTAAATTCCATGGCCTGATACAATGCGCCATCCACACCAATTTGGCCAATTGTATAAAGAATTAAATCCTTGCCACTAACCCAAGGATTTAGCTGGCCGTTGAATATAAACTTAATTGACGAGGGTACTTTAAGCCAAGTTTCGCCTGTTGCCATTGCAGCTGCAATATCCGTGCTTCCCATGCCAGTAGAGAAAGCACCTAAGCCGCCATATGTGCAAGTATGGGAATCCGCACCAACAACTGCATCTCCTGGTAAAACCAAACCCTTTTCAGGCAGAAGAGCGTGCTCGATGCCCATCCTGCCTACCTCGTAGTAATTGGTGAGGTCTTGCTCGAAAGCAAAACGTCGCACCATAAGACATTGCTCTGCTGAATCGATATCTTTATTTGGCGCAAAGTGGTCTGGCACAAGCACTACCTTATCTTTATCGAAAACTTTATCGACGCCGATTTCTCTAAATTGCTTTATTGAAATCGGTGCTGTTATATCATTAGCTAAAACCAAATCTAGCTTTATATTAATTAGGTCACCAGGACTCACTTTATCCTTGCCTGCATGTGCCGCTAAAATTTTCTCAGTTATCGTCATTCCCACATTAGGTCACCATCTCTTTTGATTAATCTATCCTCAACAGTTATTTCCTGCTGCTTTGCCCTAATTATTGACTCAACCAATTAAAATTGTTCTCCTCCCCTTGCCTCTGGCCTCTAGGAGGGGAATGAGATTGCCACGTCGCTTGCCTGCCGGCTCGCTCCTCGCAATGACAATTCTTCTTTGCCTATCCCTCGTCCCTTGCAGCCTCCTCGCAATGACAGGCTCTCCTAATTCCTAACCCCGGTCCCTATCGTTTGCCGGTTGCCCGTCTCCGGCCCCTGGTCCCTTGTTCCCCTCCCTTGAGGGGAGGCTAGACTCTCTATAATTCCCCTCCCTTGAGGGGAGGGGCTAGGGGAGGGTGATACCCACTTTCTCGTATAAATAGTTCTAAGAGATATGTCTTCTAAGTGAATAATCAACTCATTAAATGATTTTAGGGTGCCCATGCGGAAAGTATACATTAAAACGCTTAGGGCAGGACTTCACTTTCTTGTTGCCATTAGGGCTTCTCGTCTAGCATGTCCGCCTTAGCTTACGGTGAGTACTTTTTACACGCAGGATGTTTAACCAAGTAGGTGGCCCTTTATACCGCAGCAGGTAAAGGGATGGTTCCACCTAGCTGGAAAATTCTAATCGGCGAGACTGTCGGCACCGTTAAAGCTGGGCACCCTTAAGCTTATGATACCAAATAAGAGGAGGTGTATGTATGAACCATCCACTGTATACTGGCATCGATATCGGCTCAAGAAAGAACTGGGCCTGTTTCATGGACAGCGAGGGATCTTAAGCTTGCATCATTTGGTTTTGCCAACGATCTCTCCGGTGCAACAAAATTTACCCGCACCGCTATAGCCCTTGCAGAGAAGCACAACACCAACCAGCTTATAATAGGCATGGAAGCTACCTCTATGTACTGGTGGCACCTGTCAGCCTACATTGCAACAGAGACCTCGCTCTCACAATTGCGCCCTAAAGTGTATAGCTTCAATCCAAAGATCGTAAAAGGGTTTAAGAAGTCGTATCCATCACTTCCTAAGACCGATAGGATTGATGCCTGGGTGATCGCAGATAGACTTAGATTCGGCAGGCTTCCAGCTGAATGCTATCACGACGAAAAGTACCAGCCTCTGCAGCGCTTAACACGGTTTCGCTATCACGTGATCAAGCAGATCGCCGAGGAGAAGAACTACTTTCTCTCGTACCTGTTTTTAAAGTTTAATACATTTAACGGTATCTTCTCGGATGCCTTTGGCGCTGCAAGTACAGCGGTACTGTCCGAGTTCTACTCAGTCGATGAGATCGCGGCTATGAATCTAGATGACCTTGCCGCTTTCCTGCACGAGCACGGCAGAGGGATGTTTTCTGACCCGATGAGAATAGCGGATTCCTTAAAGCAGGCCGCTACCAATGCGTACCGCCTGGATAAGCGAACACTTGAGCCGGTCAACTTTATTCTGGCGAGCACATTAAAGAACATCCAGGCGTTAGAGGCCCAGGTTAAAAGCATCGACCACGCCATCGCAAAAGAGATCACGGCAATTCCAAATACGCTTGGCTCAGTAAAGGGCTTAGGCCCAGTCTTAATTGCCGGCATCGTCGCAGAAGTCGGCGATGTTAGCAGGTTTGCGGATCAGGCAGCACTAGCTAAGTTTGCGGGCCTCACCTGGACCATACACAAAAGCGGGCTCTTTGAGGCAGAAGAAACACGGCTTACCAAAACAGGAAACCCATATCTTCGCCACTACCTGGTGGAGGCCGCCAACTCACTTCGTCTTCATAACGACGAGTATCGGGCCTATTATGAGAAAAAGTACAAAGAAGCTAAGATTCACCATCATCGCCGAGCAATTGTTTTAACCGCACGAAAACTCGTGCGCCTTATCTTTTCACTGCTGCAATCCAAAAGGCTTTATATGCCAAAGGTAGGTGTCTTTTAATTAGCACGTAATTTTTAATGCGCTTGCACCTGAGCCTTTGCAAACATTTAATTGCATGGGCTTAGTTGATTATTCACTTTTCAAAGAACAACATCTAAAACTTACTCTTGACATTTACACCGCAGGCTAGACCCACATACTTAGTCTCCAGTTGCCAGCTCATATATGCTAATAGCAAGGTCTTCGATTCGTTGAGCATCCTCCACTTCTTCCCGCCACTCGAGCGGTATGGATTCAAATCCAAGATGTGAACCACACAAAGCTCCTGTTATAGCAGCAATTGTATCAGTATCATTTCCTCCTTTAACTGCATAATAAATTGCAGTCTCATAGCTTGTCGAGGATGATAAAAAACAATAAAACGAGCTAGCGACGGTTTCTGCAACATAACTACTTGTCCCAAGGTTAGATAGTGCATCATCAGGTGGTACTTTTTGTTCAAAAAGCTTTTGTGCCATTTCAAGCTTTAGTAAAGTCTCAGAAGGATGAATGAAACCGACTACTCCTGGAATTAAATTAGTTATGTTTATATTGCCTCTTGCAAGACAAGATATCGCATAAGCTACAGCAATGCTTCCTGTTATTGCTTCGTGATTATTATGAGTTATTATAGCGTCATCACAAACATCCTTCCTGAGCTTGTCGCTTTGTTTAAAATCAAGAAGACCAATCGGTGCAATTCTCATCGCTGCACCATTGCCAGCCGCCCAATCGGCTTTTACTCCACTTTCCCTCCAGCTTGCTCCTGCTTTTAGGTTGGCTAGGCTTTGCTGTGTTATGTTTCCAATGCCGCGCCAATCACCTGACTCATACCATTCCAAGTATTTGCGTGCTGCTTTATCAGGGTCAAACCCCTTGGCGTCAACAATACTCTCAGCTAAAGCTATGACCATCTTTGTATCATCAGTCCACCGGCCCCTGCTCCAGCTCCAGAGCTCGTCTAAAAACTCCATCACATGTAGATTTGCTCGCCCAATTGCCTCGGCTGAAAAGCCCTCAAGGCGAGAGCCAAGTGCATCACCAATAGCAAGACCAAGCAGGCAACCTATGAACTTATCTCTTGCCGATTCTATCATACTGCTTCACAACCATATGTTTATCTAACTTACAATGAGCTTAAGTATACCCGAAATAGCTGGCCTCTATTTTTGTAAAAATCGAAATGTTTAGAAATATATGCAAATATGTGCATGCTTGTTGAAGCTTGCAGATGGCTGCTAAAATATCCAAACACGTTAGTTGGCTATAAAAATCGCTATAAAAATAAGCCAACCATGGTAGTAGTTGGCTTATTTAAAATTATTGTACTTGATGTTTCGGTTCAACTAACCTGCAGACTGCACGTCTTCTTTTTCTTCCAAATTCTCAGGGGCCCGAGCAGTATCGATGCTGCTTTCGATGTATTTCGAGAGCACGCCTTCGACGTAGGCAACCCGCTCTCCATCGTCAGCCCCGGGTCCTTGGAATCTAATTGGCTCTTTTGTGTCCTCTTTCTTTGAGCTCCTCTTTGAGCCTTGAGATTTCTCTTCTATCCTTTCTTTGCCTTTATCCAGTGTTGCTGCTGCAGCCTCGGTCTCGGTTTTTTCAGATTTAACACTAGCTGCAACTTGATTTTTAACGGCCTGTTTACTTACTCCAGAGGCTTCCCCCGTTGCCTGCTGGTCTTGTCCTCCCCTCAAAAAACCAACGAAGAACCTTATAAATAAGCCAAATGCAGCAACGGTAATGATGCCGAAAAATGCAAGTGTGATGAGAGTGCTATCCATCCCCAAATCTCCTCCCAATTCTTCCCAAATCCATGTTAACGCTACGTCACATGTTTATCAAGCAAATAGGGCCAATACTTGCAATTATCGGCATTATATTTCCCGGTTTTAGGAAGAAAGAAATGGGAATATCGGAACTAAAGCGTGAACTTGGGAGGTGTTTTTGTGACAATTGGCGAAATCATGACCTCGAATCCAGAAACAGCACAGATCACTGACTCCATCATGGATGTAGCCTCAATGATGAGAGATCTAAACGTAGGTTTCATGCCAGTTATGGACGGCAATACCTTGGTTGGTTGCATAACAGATCGGGACATTGTAATTCGCGCCGTCGCTGATGGGCTGGACACCGCAAATATGAGCGCCGGCGAAATTATGACAACCGACCTTCAAGTAGTAACACCAGATACAGATATCAATGAAGCAGCAAAAATTATGGAGGAAAATCAGATTAGAAGACTGCCGGTCATCGATGAAAACGGCACATTAATTGGAGTGGTTTCACTTGGTGATATAGCTGTCCGTACTCAGAACCTGGAACAAGCTGGCGAGATTCTTGAGGAGGTTTCCGAGCCTAGCCAGCCCATACGTCCTCCTGAGGAAATGGCGGCATAACTTACTCCGGCAAGTTTTACTATGACATGTTGCTGAAATTTCAGAAAGTAGTTGCCCAAATCATGGGCAACTACTTTTTCCCTTTCTTGCTCTGCTATAGAATTATTCTTCCTTAGCAGCTGCTGAGGATTCTCTATAAGCCCAGATGGCAAATATAAGAATTAATATCAGAAGTATCAATGTTACTATCTGTTCTAAAGTCAAGTTAACCTCCTATGACCTTATCTGGCCAGTCCCTTCTATAACGTATTTTGTCGAGGTTAAAGCTGTCAATCCCATAGGTCCACGTGCATGTAGTTTTTGGGTACTTATGCCTATTTCTGCTCCCAAGCCAAATTGCCCGCCATCGGTAAATCTGGTCGAGGCATTCACATAAACGGCGGCAGCATCTACCTCTTCGGTAAACTTTCTTGCCGACTCTAGATCTCTAGTTATGATTGCCTCGGAGTGCATTGTCCCATACTTATTAATATGATCAATAGCCTCCTGCACAGAACTTACAACGCGAACAGCAATTTTTAGCTCCAGATATTCTGTGTACCAATCTTTTTCCGTGGCCTCAAGAGCCTTTGGCACTAGTTTCCGAGTTGCTTCATCTCCAATAATAGTAACCCCTTGCGCAAATAAATCTTCAGCAACCTTCGGAAGAAATTCTTCTGCCACACTCCTATGCACCAGTAAAGTTTCAGCAGCATTGCAAACACTTGGCCTCTGGCATTTGGCATTTACAACAATTCTGCGAGCCATTTCAAGATCCGCGCTCTCATCTACATAAACATGGCAGTTACCTGCGCCAGCCCAGAGAACTGGTACCGTTGCATTGGAAACAACCGAATGTATTAGCTCAGGTCCTCCTCTTGGTACAAGAAGGTCAAGATAGTGGTCGAGCTTCATAAGCTCGTTTGCAGCCTCCCTGCTAGGGTTCTTTATTGCCTGTATTGCATCCTGTGGAAGCCCTACCTCTGCTGCTGCATTAGACATGATTTCGGTTAAAACAAGGTTAGAATTGGCTGCCATTGACCCACCTCTCAGAATAATTGCGTTCCCACTTTTTATGCAAAGGCTGGCAGCTTCAACCGTTACATTTGGCCTCGCCTCATAAATAATTCCAATTACGCCGAGCGGCACCCTAACCTGACGAATATTAAGACCATTTGGCACCCTCCAACCTTTAACAGTTTCACCTACCGGATCAGTAAGAACCGCTACATCGTATAATCCTTCAGCCATTTCCTTTATTCTTATTGAGTTAAGCATTAATCGGTCTAAAAGAGATGAGCTTACACCCTTCTCAGCAGCAGCTTCCACATCCTTTTCGTTTGCAGCCATTATCCTTTCAGCATTGCCAACAAGCGCCTCCGCCATGCTTGCTAGAGCATCGTTTTTCTTCTGCGTACTCATAGTCGCCATAATCCTGGCAGCTACCCTAGCTTTTTTGCCTATCTCCATTACCTCAGCTCTTATTTCCTCAACACTCGCCATAAAGAATCCTCCTAGCGTAGAATAACTAAACAGTCTCTGTGAATTACCTCTTCGTTTATGTTATCAGAAAATCTTTCCATAACCTCTGATGTTTTTAATCCTTTTATCTGATTAACCTCGCTGGCTGAGAAGTTAGTAATTCCTTTTGCAAAAATGCGACCGCGCAAGTTTTTAATATTTACAGCATCGCCTTCCTGAAAGTCGCCCTCTATATCAACAATTCCCGCTGGTAGAAGGCTTTTCCCAGCTAATATAAGAGCATTTGCGGCACCATCGTCAACAACAATGCTACCAGATGCAACCTTTCCAAAAGCAATCCAGAGCTTATGCCCGCTTAATTTCTTCTTTCTTGGGACAAAGTAAGTGCCAATTTCCTTAGCGTCCATTATGTCTTGCAGAACATTTTTTCTTCGGCCATTCGCAATAACCATCCCTACTCTCGCAAAGACGGCAATTCGCGCTGCCTGTATTTTTGTAACCATTCCGCCAGAACCAAACTGGCTACCCACCCCGCCGGCCAGCTCGTCTATCTCGGATGTTATATTTTCTACCTCATGAATTAGCTTTGCTTCGCTTTGCTGTCGTGGGTCGCCTGCGTAAAGTCCCTCTACATCTGATAGCAAAATCAGAACATCGGCGCTTATAAGATTTGAAACAAGTGCTGCTAAAGTATCGTTATCACCAAACTTAATCTCGTCAACTGCTGTTGCATCATTTTCGTTAATAATCGGAACTATTCCCAGCTTTAGAAGCGTCTCAAGAGCGTTTCTTGCATTTAGATACTGCTGACGATGGCTAACATCATATTGAGTTAGTAGAACCTGGCCCACCTTTATCCCATGCTTTCCAAAAAGGTTAGCATATTTGTGCAGAAGTAAGCCTTGGCCAACCGATGCCGCTGCTTGCAGTTCAGGTATAGCTTTCGGTCTAGCTTTTAACCCCAAGCTCTCAACTCCAGCCGCTATAGCACCTGAACTCACAAGTATTATTTGGTAGCCCTTTTTATAAAGAAGCGCTACCTGGTCTACTATATTCTTGAGCTGGGCATGGTCTATTTTACCTGTGCTTTTTGTGACTGTACTTGTCCCAAGCTTAACAACCACTCGACTGGCTTTACGGAAGATACTCAGCTCTTTTCATTAAAACACCTCAAATAAGATAATTTACCTA
>Ga0101945_1003013_pt1 | contig 10415 bp, 7 predicted proteins | sample DewCreD2012metaG_2_FD_75246 | JGI IMG/M metagenome (GOLD analysis project Ga0101945, IMG submission 75246) | Hot spring sediment bacterial and archeal communities from British Columbia, Canada, to study Microbial Dark Matter (Phase II) - Dewar... ... | reverse complement strand
GGCCGCGCAGCGCCCCCCGGTCACCCGTCCGGTGGCACCGATCCGGCCGGGGATCCGCCCCGGCCAGCCCGTAGCCCCCCTGGCGGGGAGCCCGGTGGCCAAGCCGGCACCCGCCCCGGCCAAGCCGGCACAGCCGCAGCGGCCGGCCGCCCGCCCTGCTCCGCGGAAGCCGGTGGCTGCCAAGGGCAAGAGCGCCAGGCCAGCGGCCAAGGGGAAGCCCAAGGCCGGAAAGAAGCGCCGGTAAGAGCGCCGCCCCAGCCCGGAGCCGCCCGGATAGGTTTACACAAGGGTTGCCCCCTGCTTCTTCCCCATCCGGGCGGCCCCACCATGAATCTACCCGCTTCCGTCCTGCCTGCCCAGCGACAGGAAGTCGCCCGTGCGGGCAGGAAGCAAGCACTCCCATGGCCGAGATCCCTGAGCCGCCGGCGACGACTCCCGAGGTGGGTGCCGAGGTCGCACCACGCCTGCTCTACCGCCTGCAGCAACTCGACTCCCGCCTGGGCTGGGTCACGGAGCGCCTGCGCGCACTCGGCCCCGATGCCGAGGTGGAGGCGCGGGCACGGGCTGCCGGAGAGGCCCTGCGGGCGGGAGAGGATGCGCTGGCGGCCACCCAGCGGGAGATCCGGACCCTCGAGCTGGCACTGCAGTCGACGGTGGCCAAACGGCTGCGGGTGGAGCAGGACCTCTACGCCGGTCGCGTCCGGAACCCGAAGGAACTGGCCGCCATGCAGGAGGAGGTGGAGGCGCTGAAGCGCCAGGCCCGTCGCCTGGAGGACGCCATCCTCGAGCAGATGGAGCGGGCCGAGGGCCTGCTGGGGGACCTGCGGGGCCTCACGGACGCGGCCGCCGCCGCCCGGCGGGAGTGGGAGGAGCGCGAGGCGGCGGCGACGCGCGAGCGGGCGGCGCTGGAAGCGGAGCTGGCCCGGCTCACCGCGGCGCGCGACGCCCTCGCCGCGACCATCGAGGAACCGCTGCGGCGACGCTACGAGCGGCTGCGGGAGCGCCTGGGCGGAGTGGCCGTCGCGGCTGCGCGGCGCGGGATCTGCGAGGGGTGCCACGTGGTGCTGCCGGAAGCGCGGGTGCGCCGGCTGGCGGAGGAGCCGGAGACGCTCCTCACCTGTGAGCGGTGCGGGCGCATCCTGGTCCTGGCGGACGGCGGGGCATGACGCGGGCCCGGTGATGAAGCGGGTCCTGTACGTCGACGGGGCCTCACGCGGCAACCCGGGCCCGGCCGCCATCGGCGTGGTCATCCAGGACGAGCGGGGGCGCACGCTGGAGGAGCTGGGAGAGGCCATCGGCGAGGCGACCAACAACGTGGCGGAGTACCGGGCGGTGCTCCGCGGGCTGGACGCGGTGCTGCGGATGGGGGCCGACGAGGTCGAGATCCGCTCCGACAGCCAGTTGCTGGTCCGGCAGCTCACCGGTCGCTACCAGGTGAAGAGTCCCGGTCTGCGGCCGCTGTACGAGCAGGTCCGGCTCCGGCTGGGACAGTTCCGGCACCGGACCGTGACGTATGTGCCCCGCGAAGCCAACCGGCGCGCCGATGAGCTGGCGAACCGGGCCCTGGACGCCGCTGCCCCGCGCGCGCTCGACCTGACGGTCCTGCTGGAGGCGAGCCCCGAGGGCGTGCGGGCCACCGTCCCGGCACTGCCGGGCGTGGCCACCCTCGCGCGTACGCGGGAGGAGGCGCTCCAGCGCATCCGGCCCCTGGCCGAGCAGGTCGTGCGGGACCTCCTGGGCCGGGGAGCGCCCCTCCCGCAGGAGGAACGCATCCGCGTCCTCCTCCCACCCATCGCCCGTCCTCCCACGAGCGCGGGCGGGCCTTCACCACCCGAATCCGGGTGAAGGGACGACGCTCCGGCGACGGGCCCGTCTCCGGCGTGGCCCGTCCCGCGCCGGCCGCAGGCTCTCTGGTACAATGACGGTCGGGAGCAGGCCGGGCAGCCGCGGACCTAGTGGTCCGAGGAAAGTCCGGGCTCCACAGGGCAGGGTGGTGGGTAACCCCCACCGGGGGCGACCCCAGGGAGAGTGCCACAGAAACATACCGCCCCGGCCATGAGGGGCGGCCGGGTGTGGCCGCCAGGAGCCGGGGTAAGGGTGAAAAGGCCGGGTAAGAGCCGGCCGGCAGCCTGGTGACAGGCTGGCCAGGCAAACCCCACCCGGAGCAAGGCCAGGTAGGGGGAGATGAGGTGGCCCGCCGATCCCCGGGTAGGCCGCTCGAGGCCGCAGGTGACTGGCGGCCCCAGAGAGATGGCTGCCCCCGGACTTCGGTCCGGGACAGAACCCGGCTTACAGGCCTGCTCCCCTCGTCATCCGCTCCATCCCGGTCCTTGGCCGACCACCTCCCGGGGCGCCGCGCGTCGCCTGTGTCTCCGGACCGTGAGCACCGCTGCACTCCATCCGTCCACTCGCCCTCCGGGAGTGTGGCCCCGGTCGCCGCGTCGTTGGAACCCCTGCCGTGAGGAGGTGACCCGTGTACGTCGTCCGCTTTGCGTACGATGTCCTCCCCGTCGACCGTGACCGGGCCATCGCGCTGATCCGACGGGAAGTGGAGGCGGCCCGGCGACGCGGTCTGACCGCGCGCCTCCTCGTCCCGCTCACCCGCGGACGCGGGGAGCCGGCCCTGGAGTACGAGGTGGAACTCCCCACCCTCGACCAGCTCGACCAGTACCGCAGCGATCCGCTGGGCTCGGCCGACGCCACCCAGGCCTGGATACGGGAGTTCAGCGAGGTCCTGGTGCAGCCTCCGGGAGTGGAGGTCTTCCGCATCGACACCGGTACGCCATGAGGCCGTCAGGACGTACCGCCAGCAAGGACGTGCCGCCAGCAAGGACGTCGGGATGCTCTCCCCGGTCGGGCCCCGCGGAGCGCGCAGGAGGCCTCCTGGCGCGCGGTGAACAAGGGAGGTGGAGGTAGAGGAGGGAGCCCGGCTCCCGAGACCGAGGTCCGACACCATGACGCCACTCGAGTGCCCTCACTGTGGCAGCGACAAAGTCGTCTCCAACGTGACGATCCGATGGAACCAGACCCGCGGGGCCTTCGTCCCTGACCGGGCGAGCTACTGCACCTCTTGCGGCAAGGGCTTCCACCGGCGCCCACCGGGCGAGTTCGGTTTCCGGACCGTCAGGGTCAAGGGGATGACCCGGGCCCTCTGGCGGCTGCAGCAGAGTGGAGACCTCATCGTCGTCCGGCATCGGAACGGCGTCACCGAAGTCCTCTTCTGATCACGGGCCTGGCTCCGGCTCCCTCCCGGGGGACGCCGCTGGCCCTGCCAGTGGTGAGCCCCCGGTCCGGTCTCCTAGAGGAGCTGCCTTCGCCCGCGCCTGCAGTCTCCTTCCCTGGAGGGGCTGGCGTCCCTTATCCGGAAAGGTTGGGAAGGAAGCGGATAGAGCAGGGGACGTAGGCAGGGTATCGGTGACGGGCTCCCCCTCTGAGGCAGGTAGGGTATCGTGACGGACTCTCCCTTCTGAGACGGGCAGGTCATCATGACGGGTTCCCCCACCTCCGAGCCCCGGGCCTCCTCGACAGAGCCCCAGGGGCCGGGAGCAGCGGCCGAGGCCTCTCCGACCGCCCTGGAGGCTTCGTCCGCCGAGACACAGCACGCCTCGGCCACTCCGGCCTCGTCCACTCCGGCTTCGTCCTCCCCGGCTTCGTCCCCCGACGCGCAGGTTTCCTCCCCGGGGTTTCGCGCGCTGATGCGCAACCGGGCCTACGCGCTCCTGTGGAGCAGCCAGGCCGTTTCCCAACTCGGTGACCGCTTCCATTGGGTCGCGATCTCGCTCTGGGTCTATACGCAGACCTCGTCGGCCCTCTCGGTGTCCTATGCCCTGACGGCGCTGATGCTGGGTCCGGCGGTGCTGGGGTTGCCCGCAGGGGCCCTGATCGACCGGTTGGACCGTAAGACGGTCCTGGTGGCTGCCGACCTGGTACGCGCCGTGCTCGTCGCCCTGATCCCCTCGCTCATGGGAATCGACATCCGCCTCGTTTACCTGGATCTCTTCCTGATTTCGTGCGCTACAGCGTTCTTTCGCCCTGCCGCACTTGCATCGATTCCGCGTCTCGTGTCTGCTTCCAGCTATTTATCTGCCACGGCCTTGTTCACTGTAAGTGACACAGCATCGGATGTAATCGGTCCCGCGATTGCTGGGGCAGCTTCTGGGCTAATAGGGTACGCGGGAGTACTATATATCGACGCTATTTCATACCTCATTTCCGCTTTATTGCTTCTGTTCCTCCCGCATATTCCTTCTCGTGTACAACGGCAAGCTATGCGCGCGCTTTTCTGGAGGGATATAGCCAACGGCTTGGAGTTTATTAGAAATGATCGCCTGCAGCTTGCTTTAGTATTTCTTCTGTTCGGATGGGTTCTAGCTGGCTTCTCTTCACTGCAAACCCCCTTGGTTAAGACGGAATTAGGTCTAACTGATATCCAGTTTGGAATCTTCAGTAGTGCTATGGGGCTAGGCTTCTTAGCAGGATCCCTTACACCCGGACTAGTTCCTCAGACTCTATCCAAAAGTGGCTTGATTATCTTCTCCTTTGCGGGATGGATACTATTCACCGGGTTGGCTGCTTTCACCAGGAGTGAACTCGAGTTATATGCGACTTCATTTGGGTATGGGGCATCAAACATGTTCCTTGTCATCGCCATAGGTTCTCTGTTGATGGAGAGGACACCAAGTGAGTTCTTGGGCAGAGTCTTCTCTACGCGGCAAGTGTGCCTCGCCATTGTGAGATTCATGGCACTAATCTCTGTAGGTATAGTAGGTGATTGGATCGGAGTACGATTAACTATTCTTGGCATAAGCTTGCTTGCCTCGGTTATCCTTTTGTTGTCTGTAAGCTTGTTCCCTGACATTTATCTAGCAGACATTAGGCGAGCAGCGCGGCGGATTGCGAGCAGCATAGTCCAGATTCTTGCGCCTGTATTGACCAAGCAAGACTTAAGTTATCCTCAGGGTCAAGAGAGGGTAAATGCTTTCGTAGTTGCCATGGTTCTCGTCTGCGTGGCAGTCGTAAGTTGGCGCGCAGTTGGTCTCCTGATGTACCCTGTTTTGTTAATTCTCCTTGCCTTCGTCGGCCGAGGCGCCCTCGCCGTATTGCGTAGATTAGGTAGCAAGTTCAAGGGACAAACCAGAGGGCAGGTCCGGAAGGAGACACAGGGGGATGGACCGAAGAGTATGGCAACCGGACCGACGTCTTGAACCATTTGCAGTCCAAGCGTCATCAGCCCGGAAGAGAGCGAGTTGCTCTTTGGGTTGACGAGTCTCCCTGCCCCTCCGTTCATCGGAGAGTTTCGCAAGGCGTGAGGGTGACTCGGATTCTCTTATGCGTGTTCCTCGGGGCCTACTTTTAGGCGTAGACAAAGGGATATAAAACGTCGGTCTGGCTTCTTTTTGTTAGAACATGTTGAATCATAGGCTAACAATCTTTCCCCGATCGCTCAGCTTGCTTGTTGTCTTGTTTACTGCAATATGGATCTTCATCACAGTTTTCAGTTCACCAACTTTAAGGGCAGAGTTATCAGCTGGAGAAATGCTGATCGGGGCAATTATTGTGTTGGCGGCTACACTTGCCATTACGAACCCGGCTGGGGGCTTTGCCAGCCCCGGCGTTCTTACGTACGCTATCGCTTTTCTTCTCCCGCCTTCTAGTGCGCTCTTTATTGGTGGTCTAGCCTTTGGAATTGGCAACGGAATGTCACGCGGATGGGTTCCGTGGAGAGTTGCCTATAACTGCGCTCAGATGGGACTGAGCCTGTTTTTGGCCAGTGGTGTCTTTAGATTGCTGGGAGGTGACTTAATTGCTCCTGAATTAGGTCGATTGGTTGTAGCAGCGTTCGCTTCAGCTATCGTCCATCGCCTTTCAAATAATCTATTTGTAAGCCTATTCATAAGCCAAGCAAGAAAGATATCCTTTCTACGTACCTGGCTCCGCTTTAGCTCAGACTTTCTGATTGAAAATTTCATAAGCCTTCCTACTGCACTATTATTTTCTCTATTCTATGCGAAGGTTAACCTAGCCAGCTTAGTCATCTTCCTTCCGCTCCCTGTCTTACAAAGGATGGCGATATCCCTCTACTTCGATAGACGGACTAGCTATCTCCGGATTATCAACCGGTTGGTCGACGCTGTTGAATTAAGTATACCCTATGCGGGGGGACATGCCCGAAGAGTAGCCGATCTCTCGTTGGCGATCGCTGAAGAGGTGGGACTTTCAGCAAGTGAGACTGAAATGTTAGAGTACGCGGCGCTGCTTCATGACATCGGGATGATCGCTTTTGAAGAGGAAATTGAGAGTGGCTCCCTTCCAGCTGACTGGCTAAGTGAGCATGCGAGACTGGGTGCCACTATTGCCGATGAACTGGGTAGACCACGAATTTCGGAGATGATCCGCAACCATCATTGGCCCCAGAGTACGAAATCTATTCGATCCGATCAAGAAAAGGCGCCAAGCCTAGCTGCGTTGATACTCGCTCTTGCTGAGTACGTTGATAGTAGAGCCCATAGTTTGCCACCGTATGACAGGGACAGCAATTTAGAACCTATCGAAGAGTATCTGGAGAGGGAAGGTCGAAAAATTTTCGGCGACCGTATTGTTTCGGCTGCCTTGAGGATTCTTTCTGGGAAGGAAGCCATCGCATGAAGCTTTTGACTCGACTTTTGACTCGATTGGAGATGGAGGAAATTCAAGTTCAATGGTCAGCTACGTACTGCGTGGATCTCTAAATCGCAGCCAGGCCGGATCCTTCCTTGTGGGTCTATTTGTCGGCCTTGCTTTATCATTATCATTGCGGTCCAACGTGTCCATAGCCGAATTACTGACTGTTCTCATGCTCTCGGCCCTATATTCATGGATGGAGTTCCGCTTACCGGTTCCAGAGCTAGGTAATCTTTCTGCGTTGCCTGTCCTCATACTGGGAAGCATCGCTACTCTCGAGGTGGCTGCTGTCTTGCTACTTGTACTTGTGGGCCCACTAATGGCCAAGTTGGTAAGGGGTGGGAGCAATTTTGCGTCGCGTTTAGCGGAAGGCTCAAAGCTTAGCCTCCAGAGCCTTGCTCTGCTTGGTCCGCCAATCGCTCTTTATCGGCTTTCCGTCCCCATGTTCTCGGAGCTGAGTTCTCTCATCTTAGCCCTGGTACTTTACTTAGTTATTGATAGTGCGCTCAGGCTCCTTCCGACTCTGGTCACAAATCGAACCGCGACCCCTCGCCTTAGCGACGTATTGAGGATACTCTCTCCCTATTGGCTCTCAATGTTACTTGCGTCTCTGATCCTGCGGGAAGCTACGGAGTTTTTTGGGTTTCTTGGCTTCGTACTTTCGAGCGCAATGTTGGTCGAGCTTGCCTACCCCTGGAAGATGTTGAATGACCAGACCTCTCTATTTCTTACCAGCCTTGTGATGGTCTCCGAGGCAACTGATCTCAAGGATCCTTACACCGCGCGACATTCGAGACGTGTTTCGAGCTTGGCAGCTCGTGTAGCTAGGGTCTTGGGATTGAGAGAAAGTGAAGTCCAGAGAGTGCGAATCGCAGGTTTGCTTCATGACATCGGGAAGATGGGCGTGCCAGTAGGCATCATTCGTAAGCCTAGTGGACTGACAAAGTCTGAAATAGAACTTATGCAGCAGCATCCAGTAATTGGGGCGGATCTGGTTGAGGGTCTAGATGTTATCGGTGGTGCTGCGGAGCTTGTGAGGCATAGCCATGAACACATGGATGGCGGCGGTTACCCAGCGGGACTTATGGGAGAAGCTATTCCTTTGGGCTCCAGAATTATTCTTGCGGTAGATGCTTTTGATGCCTTGACAACAGATAGACCGTATCGAAAAAGACGGTCTCATGAGGATGCTTTGAAGATTTTGCAAGCAAATGCAGGAGCTCAATTTGATCCAAAAGTCGTTCAAGCTATCAGGAAAGTTCTAGAAAGAGGTTGAAACCAACCAGCCAGCATGTGATTACACACGGGTGGGTGGTGTGCGGGGAAGCTCAAGATGCTTAAGGTATCAGTGTTAGGTAGTTTCCGGGTCGAGATCTCGGGTAGCACCGTTGCCATGCCCTCCAAGGCCAAGGAGCTGATAGCCTATCTCCTGCTTCAACCCAATTTCTCTGCCCGCCGTCGCATGTTGGCTTCCGTTCTTTGGCCAGACCGGGGAGATGACAGAGGGCCTTCTAACCTGAATACTTTGCTTTGGAGAATGAAGAAGGTGATGAAAGTAGTCGGTCGAGACTTCATGGCATGGGATGAGGTTTCTGTTAGACTATTATTAACATCGCAGGATTCAATCGACTTCTGTGAACTCCAGAAGGTCGAGGATCATCTGCGGAACGGCAAGGTAGATCGATCCCTCTTAACTTACCTGATTGACTTATATAAAGGAGACTTCTACCAAGATGATAGGGGAGTAGATTGGATAATTGAAACACGTGAGTATTTTCGAGTTCTCTTCGTCGAAACGCTTGTAAGGGTGGGAGATGCCCTTGAACAAGGTGGTGATCTTGAGGGAGCGAGGATTGCGTATGAACATGCGACAAAGAGTGATCCGCTAAATGAGAACGCTGCCAGAAATCTTATAAGAGTTCTCTCAATCCTGGGGAGGAAAGATCTTGCCGCTCGTGTTTTCAATTCCTTGTCTCTCAGATTGCGCCGTGAGTTAGGAGTGGAACCCGAAAGGGAAACAGTCGAGCTCTTTCGACAATCCAGGGATCGTGGTTTCGTTTCATCCATGGAAGTACGCGCCCTCTCTGAAGCGAATCGGGAGTTAGTTCTTGACACCAAGGCGGTAGAGAGGGTTCTTATCGCTATCGAACGCTCAAGGGATTCATGGGGACAATTCGTTGGGGTCAAGGGCGATTGGGGGACAGGAAAGACTCTTGTAGCGAAGAGATTTCGGGAATTGTGCCTGGAGCGGGGATTTCAAGTCACCACTGTCACGCCATCCCCTATTCATGAGCAATTCGTAGCCGTGATCAATACTCGAAGTATTTGTGACTTGAGTTCTTTTAGGCCCACAGCTATTATAGTCGAAGACGTGCATTTGCTAGATCTCGAGAGTCTACGGCTGCTTTGCGAGCTGCGAAGTTCGCTCCGTCGATGTCCAGCTATTTTCTTGCTGACATGGCGCGATGAAGACTGCGTGCAAGAAGCTAGAGCCGTGTTACGAAGCACTGACTTCTTCGATGAGGTAATCACGCTTGGACCTCTGGATCGAGGGGGAATGCTAAAGTTATTGGGTGAGGCTTGCCTATCGCGAATCGGTTCGGAGTCCCTAGGGAAGATCGATGCATTCACGGGAGGTAATCCCTTCCTTGTAGCAGAGGTTGGTCGGGAAGTTCTCTCCTATGGCCGATTTGATGACGGTTTTAGCCGCCAAATTGTCGCGCGACTGTCTCGTAAGCATCAAGATTATTTGCGGAGTGTCATAGATGGCAGAATTGTTGGTCTTGAAAGAGATGCACGAGATATACTGTTTGCTGCGTGCGTATTAGGATCGAAAGGCAGCGTCCAGCTGGTGGCCGAGCTTGTGAGCGGTGTTTTAAGGTTTGACGAACTTCTCGGCGCATTGCAAACCTTGGGATTTATTGAGTTGCGCGGTCGAGAGTATTGTTTCCGTAGCGAGTTTGTCCGAGAATACCTGCTGAATACGCTCCAATCCGAGGTAGTGGTTTATTGGCATCGTCGTGCTTTTACCATCTTGAAAACCTGGCCCGATTGCTCGGTGTCATCGCTGGCCTTGCATGCTGAGAAAGCAGGCTTTTATGAGGAAGCAAGCATGTATTGGGAGACCATTGGGGATGCAGAGAGGGATGGTGGCCGACCGGCCAATGCGGAGGTAGCCTATTCTCGAGCACTCGACCTCGCTCGGTTGATGGACGAACCGTCGAAGATTGAGGTAACGCTCAGAAGGAAGAGAGCTTTTGTCAGGGAATGTTTGGGCCAGCTTGATCGCGCGGGCGCTGATTTGGAACGGCTTGTATGCCTGGGTGTTGCTGGAGGGAATTCCCGGATTAGGGCTGAAGGTGAGTTGGCCCGCGGGTGGATTTTTTTGAAGAAGGGACAGATCGTGTTGGCACGCAAGTATGGTGTACGCTTGCTTAGGTGGGCTAGGCGGAATAGAGATCGCCGTTTCCTAGTGCGCGTCTGTGAGTTTAATTACCACGTACAATATCGGCAAGGAAACTTGATGGCGGCAAGAAGAAACTTGCAAAAACTCGCTCGTGGGCTGAGCCCCCGTACTGAAGCGCGCGATCTTGAACGCTTGTGGACGGCGATAGGCCGGATTGAGCTGGGCATGGGACTGAAGGAGGAGGCTTTAAGAAGTCTTGAGCGTGCGGAAAGGTGGGCTGAAGGTCAGCCTTTTCAGCGAGCTCTTCGCTTTTTAATTAGAGGTATTATTCGATACTCTGATGGGTTAG
>Ga0101945_1003007_pt1 | contig 10448 bp, 8 predicted proteins | sample DewCreD2012metaG_2_FD_75246 | JGI IMG/M metagenome (GOLD analysis project Ga0101945, IMG submission 75246) | Hot spring sediment bacterial and archeal communities from British Columbia, Canada, to study Microbial Dark Matter (Phase II) - Dewar... ... | reverse complement strand
GAAATTAAACATAAAAAAAATTAATTTATTTTTAAGAATAATCAATAGAGACGAAATTTTTAATAATGCTTTTTATTCATTAGCAATAAAGATATTGTCAGTTTTTTTGGCATATTTTTTTAACTTTTACATTTCAAGGAAATATGGAGCTGTGTCTATTGGTATTTTAAATGTGGCAGTATCTTTTATGTCTTTGTTTAGTGTTATGGCTGTCTTTGGATTTGATCAGGTTATTCTTAGATTATTTGCTCAGTACAGTGATAACATATTTGCCTTAAAAAAAATATATTTTAAAGTCGCTGTTTTTGTAGTTTTAATATCTATTTTTTTCTCTTCACTTATGATTTTATATTCAAAAACAATATCCATTTATTTACTAAAGAGTGAAGGTTATAGAACAATGATTTTTTTTGTAGCTGTAACCATCCCTTTTTTAGCGATAAACAGTATTAATGTTGAGGCAATCCGAGGTTTAAAATTAGTTAAGGATAGTGAACTTTTTAGAATGTTTTATGGAAGCTTGATAAATCTAATTGTATTCTTTCTACTATTAACATTTGTTCAATTTAATAATTTTATACCGGTTTTATCAACCATAATTGGGACTTTATTTACATCCATACTTTCATCTTGGTTCCTGATAAGAAAATTAAAGTTAGATAGTGGTTTAGGAAATGAACCCTATATACGTGGCAAAGATTTACTTTCTATTTCGATACCAATGCTTATTATTGCAGCATCCAACATTTTTACCAATTACATTCCTGTATATATTTTGGCTTATTTAAAAAGTCCAAAGGATGTGGGTATTTACAATATTGCTTTTAAAATAGCAACTGTTACAAGCTTTTTCTTGGTCTCAATAAATTCTATTGTAGCGCCTAAATTTGCAGAACTTTATTGGAGCAATAGAACTAAAGAACTGAAAAAAACTGTTTTAAAATCAGCTAAACTTAATTTTTGGAGCTCAACCCCCGTATTGTTACCATTTATTTTTTTCCCTAAATTTTTTATGGGACTTTTTGGTATTGAATTCGTTGAGGGATATAGGTCACTGATAATACTATCAATCGGGCAGTTTGTTAATGCCTTTTGTGGCAGTGTAGGCTATTTACTTACTATGACCGGTAATCAGGATGTTTTCAGAAATATTTATTTTATTTCAACAATATTAAATTTACTGTTGTGTTTTATTCTAATACCGTTACTGGGTGTTGATGGTGCTGCTTTAAGTTTCTCAATTAGTATGATATTCTGGAATGTACTATCTTTAATTATTGTAAAGAAAAAATTTGGATTTGTTACATACTATCTACCTTTTTTGAAAAATGAGTAAATTAAGTATTATTATACCTACCTATAATTCAGAATTTACTTTGCAAAAAACACTCGATAGTATTTACAGTCAAACATGGAAAGATTATGAAATAATTGTGGTAGATGGTGCTTCAAAGGATTCAACGTGCGGTATTCTCGAAAGAAATATTTCAAGAATAAAATGTTTAATAAGTGAACCAGATAATGGTATTTATGATGCTCTGAATAAGGGAATAAAAAAAGCAACTGGAGAATGGATATTCTTTTTAGGTAGCGATGATGTTTTTTATGATGAACGAGTACTTGAAGATGTATTTACAACAACAGACATTAATAAGTTTGATTTTGTTTATGGTAATGTTCTTTTCAAGAATTCTGGAATCATCTACGATAATAAATTTTATAAGCTAAAAATGCATTTTAAAAATTTATGTCAGCAGTCAATTTTCTATAAAAGTCGTCTTTTTGAAAAATTTGGCTGTTTCAATCTAAAATATAAACTATGGGCTGATTATGAGTTTAATTTAAAGTGTTTTGGTAACAGCAATATTAGAAAAAAATATATAAAAAGAATTATTACAATTTATAACGATGAGGGTATAAGCTCGAGAAAAGAAGATGAAGTTTTTAAAGCAGATAGGGAGATACTTATTAAAAAATACTTCGGTTATCAGCACTATATGTTTTATCTTTTGAGAAGATTATATCAGATCTCAAGAAAAAAACTTATATCAAAAATTTGTAAATAATTTAATTAGCTCTTTTTCGAGATTTGTATTAGGATGTTGTTTTTTGGAAAGAAAATGCGAAACGGGTGGATTTTTTTCTTTTACATTTTTAAAAATATTTGAGAACAAATTTAAAACAGATTCTGGTTCTTTACAAAAGTCTTCATATTTGATTTTTCTCACCCTGTCTTCGGATAGTTTTTTTATACTTTCATTAATACATAATGTGATGTCTTTTATTTGATAATAAATTTGTTCTGGAATAGATAAATTTTTAATTTGTTCATAATTCCTTGGTTTCACGGAGAACCATATATTGTAATCACCATGTGTAAGCTTCCTTGCCCTTAAGATTGATAATGCCACATCTTCAGTATTTCTTTCTACAACAAGAAAATAACTATTGGGGAAAATCTTTGATAGAGCATCTATGTGGAGAGAATTTCTAACATTTTTATTAACAAATGGTACATCGCCAAAGATTTTCTGTATGCATAATATCATGTTGTAAAGCTTTCTTCTTTTAGATTCACTAATATCCTCATATGTTTGAAATCTATCGGGGTCGAAAAACCTGTTCCATATTCTTCCAGCTTCTCTCGGAGCCATTGGCCCCGCCACTCTCCCATAATTACTTTTAAAATCTGAAACATAATGTTTTCTAAAAATTTTTTGAAGGAAGATAGTGGTAACTGGCATAGTATGTTTATTACCTGCGCCATTTGTAAAATAAGCTACGTGTAATCTATGAACAATATATTGGTAAATAAGTGTAGCTCCTGAGCGAGGAAGTCCTAAAATAAATAATTGTGGTGATTTAACATTTTTATCAATAATGGTACAAATCAAACTATCAAAAAAATTTAAGATAGAAGTGCGCATCAATAAATTATATTAATCTTATTTCTATAAATAAAGAAGATATTTCTGTTTTATTGACATATGCCTTTCTAATGGTAATCTTTAATGTAAGGGGGTATTTATGGATATATTATCAGCAGTTTTAGAAAGAAGATCAATTAACTTTTTTGAACAGAATGCAGAAATTCCAGATGATAAGATAAAGGAGATTATTAGTATTGCAAATACCGCTCCATCATCATTTAATATGCAACCATGGGAGGTTATTGTAGTAAAAGGTAAAGAGAAAAAAAAGATTCTGAGAGAGTGTGCAATGAATCAATCTAAGGTAGAGGATGCATCATGTGTTTTAATTATAATTGCTGATCCCTTGTCTTTAGAAAAAAACATGGAACTTATTTTTGATAAGCAGATTGAATATGGTTACATGAAACCGGAAATGAAAGAAACTTATAAAAAAGTAGCATTAAAGCTTTATGGAGCAAAAGATAGCTTAGATCGCGTAATATTTGCTGTAAAAAATACAGCACTTTTTGCAATGAATTTAATGATTGTGGCTCGTGGTTTTGGTTTTGAAACCCATCCAATGGATGGATTTGATAGTGAATGTATTAAAGATCGATTTGGTATATCCAATACAAAAATTATACCCATGATTATAGCATTAGGTTATAAACAAAAAGGGGCTGAATTACTTAAAAGACCATATAGAAGACCAGTCGATAGCTTTGTCACTGTCATATAAATTTTAATCAAATGTAAAGATTTTGAATAGTCAATAATCTTTAGTAAACATCATATTAAATAAATTTACATTACAATCTTTTAATTATAAAATTTAAATAATGACATATGGAGGTGTATATGAAAACCTTAAAATTAACAATCTTTTACCTGTTTTTTACACTTGTGTATTTTGCTTACGCAGAAGGTAGCTCATGTATAAAGTGTCATACTGACGAAGATGTCTTGAAAAAACTTGTTAACATACCTCATCTTGGAAATGGTGAAGGTGAAGGTTGAGCTGGTACTCCACCGTCAGTTAAGGCGGAAGATTATTACAAAGCCTATTTAGTTGATAAGAATTTAATTGGTAAAGACCCTCATTTAAGTATTAGTTGCACAAGATGTCACAGGGGTGATGAAAAAAAAGATAAAAAAGAAGAAGCTCACATAAACATGGAAAAAAGACCTTCAGAAAATATTGATTTATGTGCAAGTTGTCATAAAGATATAGCCAATAGTTATAAAATATCACTTCACTATTCCCCTTATGGTCAAAAAAACATCTTTTCAGAAAGATTATCTGAAAATGAGAAAAAAATTTTCAATGAAAAAGTTTTTGAAAAATCATGTAGGAGCTGTCATGCCAGCTGTGGTGATTGTCATGTCAAATCTCCTGTAATAAGTGGTGTAAATTTAGGATTAATAAAGGGGCATAAATTTATTAGAAAAGATGAGTCTAAGACCTGTGCTCTATGTCATGGTGGAAGAGTGTATCCTGAATATACGGGAGAATATAATGGAGTAAGCGATGTTCATTATCAAAAGGGTATGATGTGTATGGATTGCCATACGATAAAAGAAATACATGGAGATGGTAAACCCCAGATGGCTAGAAAATTATTGGAATATAAAAATACTTGCACAAAATGTCATAAAATTGGTAATGAAAAAAATGACAAAGCTAAAGAGGCTCACGCTATTCATTATGAAGAAAAAGCAAGTTGTTTTGCTTGCCATACCAATGGTGAGTACAGAAACTGTTATAACTGTCATGTTGGTGAGGGGGCTTCATCAAAACCAGGCTTAATACTCGGAAGAAATCCAAGGGCTAAACATCAATTAACAACTTTAAGAGTTATACCTACTATTCGTGATACGTTTAAAAAAGTTGGTATAAAGATGGGTAATTTTGATAAATTACCAAACTACTGGGATAGTGCGGTTCACAATATTAAAAAAAGAACTGATAGAACCAGAAAATGTGATACATGCCATGGGGAGAAAAAATATTTTCTAAAAAAAGAAGATTTAATTCCTAATGGCTCCCATGCTAATGAAGAGCTTATTTTTGATTTTAAAAAATAAATAGGGAGGTAAGATATGAACAAAGCAAAAAAAATTGTATGCAGTGTACTTCTTGTTTTAGTTTCTGCAGCGCTTTCCTTTGCCAGTGAATTTAGTCCTGTTGTTTCAACAGATTGGTTAGAGAAAAATTTGAATAATACAAATTTAATTATCATCGACATCAGAAAGTCAGAGGTTTTTAAAGAAAATCACATTCCTAATTCTATCAACGTAATTTATAACGCCTGGGCTATTGAAAAAGCTGGTAGAAAAAATGAACTTCCTGAGGAAGATGATCTGCAGGATTTAATCACCGGTGCAGGAATAAATAACAATTCTATTATTGTAATTGTTGGGATTTCAGAGAATCTAACAGAACTCGTCAATATGACGAGGGTTGCATGGTCATTAAATTATGCGGGTTTAGAGAAAGTTGCCGTTCTTGATGGTGGTTTTACTAAATGGGTAAAAGAGGGTAAACCTTTAACCACAGAATTGAAAAAACCAGAAGCAGGTAATTTTAAAATTAAGTTAAATAAAGGAATTTATGCAGACAAAAATTATGTAAAAAATTCTATAGGTAGGGCAACAATCGTTGATTCGAGAATGCCAGATTTTTTCTTTGGTGTATCTAAACTTGATTTTGTAGCAAGAGCTGGACATATTGAAAGTGCAGTTAATCTTCCTTCTGGATGGATATTTACTAAAGATGGAACTTATAAGTCTGTTGAAGATTTAAGTGCAATGGCAAATGGAGTAATCGGAAATGATAAAGAAAAAGAAATAATTACTTACTGTGACACAGGCAGACTTGCTTCAGGTTGGTGGTTTGTACTAAGTAAAGTTTTAGGGTATAAGAATGTTAAAATGTATGATGGCTCTGCTGAGGATTGGGCAAAAGACAGTAGCATGCCAATGATAAAATATTCATGGAAGTAACGTTAAAAATTAAAATCAATTTAGTTGATATTTTTAAAAACCTTTGATTAGTTTTGTAAAATTTAAAAAGTCATGGTTGGTGATAGTCATAAAAAAACTATCCCAGCTGTGACTTAATCTTTTAAGATTAAAGGTCATTAAAAATATTAGGGTCAGGTCTTGCAATATAACTTTTTATATTTCTCTTCCACTCTCTTAACAATTCTGCTAACTGTAGCATAATGTACACCAAGAAAAGCAGCTATGTCTTTTAGAGTGTATCCATACTGAACATGAGCCTCATATACTGCTTTCTCTTTCTCTCTTTTACCTTTCTGCTTAAATATATCTTCAAGAGATGGCCTTGTTATATATCGCTGTGCCTTTGGTATTTCCTTAATCGTCTTTTTGCCACTTATAAATTTCTTTATTTTGCTAATGAATTCTTCGCTGCCAAGGTATATTTGCCCCTTTATCTCTTTCCATGGTGTTTCTGCCTTTAACCCTGCACGAACAAATTCTATATATAGTTTTTTAGCCCCTGCCCTTTCATTGCTAAACTGTAAAAGTACCCAATCCTTCGCTAAACATGGAATACCTTTACCATATCCTGCAGTGGATTTATAACTGCTCCACTTCCATTGCCCTGCATGTCTTACAATTCCAGCTCTTACAGGGTTTAGTACTATGTATCTGCAAAGTTCAAGTAGATAGCTATCTTTATCCACAAGGATTGCTTTATACCTCCCCTGCAAAACATGTCCAACCCTTTTGTGTCTCCGATTAAATTGTTGGGTGTATATCCCATTCAACTGTCTCATCCCTGACGATAAATTCCCATCGGGAGTCTCTATTAGAAGATGATAATGGTTGCTCATCAAACAGTATGCGTAAAGTATCCAATTGTATCTCTTTACTACAAAACATAATATATTAAGAAAATTGGCAAAGTCTTCTTCATCAAAAAATATTGCATCTCTTGCATTTCCTCTGGATGTTACGTGATATACTGCGTTGGGGAACTCAATCCTCAAAGGCCTTGCCATATCTTTTTAATAGCATATCTTCTGTAATATTGCAAGACCTGACCCTATAGTGCTATGACCCTATAGTGCTATAGTGTGCTCTAACATAGAAGTCACAAATTTTTCTCATATTTCATTAATATGGCTTGAGATAATGTCCTTATAAATGTGAAAATTACATGGAAATGGTTTCATCAAAACATTATAATTTGAAAGAACACTGAAGAATTTAAATGAAAAAAACTCTCTTTTATCACATTAATTTTTATATTGTGTCTGAAGTAAAGAAAAAAAGCAGCCCATCCAATAGTAAGGTAAAATTATATAACTGGAGGATATGAAAATGCGTTATACAAAAATTGCAATTATTTCTTTAATCTTTATCTTTACATCTCATGTGTTTGCTCAGCAAAAGAGATTTTCCCTCGGGATTATGGTAAGCGATGTGGATATAAACTATGCTAAGTTTATCGGCATGGAAAATAACGACGGGGTGTACATAAAGGGTGTCTTAAAAGACTCACCTGCTGATAAGGCTGGGTTGAAAATTGGGGATGTTATTACAGAAATAAATAGGACAAAGATTAGAAATGCACTGGAGTTTACTGTTTTTTTAAATAAAATCAATCCAGAAAGTGAATTAGTTTTACATGTGATAAGAGGAAAAGATGTAAGTGTAGATGTAAAATTAAAATCAGTAGAAGTTACAAAAATACTGCAAGCTGGAGTTGCGCAAAAAGCACAATCTTTTGATTTTGATAGGAGCATAGTTGAAGTGGATGAAATAAATTTTGATAAAGAAGTAAGAGATTCTAAAGCACCTGTGCTTGCTTATTTTTATGCAAAGTGGTGTCCCCCTTGTAAAAAATTTGCCCCTATTGTTAATGAACTGGTGAAGCAATATGGTAGTTTTTTAAAAATAGTGGCGATTGATGTGCAAAAAAGCGAGAATTTAGCAAAAAAATATGGTATAGGTGGTTTGTTGCCATCACTTATTCTTTTTAGCAATGGAAATGAATTTGATAAAATAATCCTTCTTTCATCGAAAGAACAAATTGATAACCTCCTGTCAAAATATAAAAGCTTCACAGAAGAAAAAGTTGAAATCGTTCCCGAACTTGGAAAAGAAAGCAGGGTAGAATCTGTCGCCTTTATAGATGATAGTAACTTTTTTGTGTCAAAAAGACAAAATAAAGTATCTATCTGGGATTTTGAAAAGGGGACACTGGAAAAGGTTTATTATTCTCCAGTCATCTCATCTAGGGGAAAATATTTAGCATTTGTTGAGGTGGAGAGAAACTCTTTTAAATGGGGCGATGTATTAAATGATCGCTTTGAGAGAGTAAATGGAGACCAATTTATTGAAGAAATTGCAATTTCAAGCAATGGCAGGTATGTAGCCACCTTCGGTAAAGATACAAATTCAGTTTATTCAATTAAGATATGGGATTTGAAAAACAAGGTAGTAGTCAAAAATATCCTTACTAAAGTTAATAGCTTTTCTATACAAAAACAGTGTCTATTTGATTTTTCTTCCGATGGTTTATTATTTGTATTAAGTGTATATGGAAGGACAACGGTATATGATACAAAAGACTGGAATGAGCTTTTTACTTTTGTGCATACAGATGAGTCGTTTAGAAGTATCAATTTTTCACCCGATGGAAGATATATACTGGCAGTGGGTAAGAATTCCCATTTACTGGATTTAAAAGAGAAAAAGGAGATTAAAACTAATTTTTTAACTATTTGGTTTTCAAGGAATCCAACACAAGTATTTGAACCGAAGAAGGGAAACTATTTTGAATTGGTTGACTTTAATACTAATAAGACACTCGTTGTTTTTCCAAATTATTTAGCGCCCATTACATCTGCTGCCGCATCTTCAGATAGCAAGTTTGTTTTAAGTGGTAGCAGCGATGGCTCTGTAAAATTGTGGGATTATAAAACTGGGGCTGAGATAGCACAGTTTATTGATTATGGTGATAACGAATGGGTTGTCATTACAAAAGAGGGGTATTACGCTTCATCAATAAACGGACATAGGCATGTTAAAGTTAGAAAAGGAAAGAGTGTTTACTCAATTGAGCAGTTTTATGATGTTTTTTATCGACCAGATATTGTAATGGCAAAGCTTAGAGGTGAGGATATCAGCAGCCTTATTACTCTCACCATCGATGAAGTAATAAAAAATCCTCCACCAGTAGTAGAAATAACCTCTTTACCGAAGGAGACAACCCAACCTAAGGTCAAAGTTTGTTATCAGGTGAAAAGTACAGGTGGCGGTATAGGGGAAGTTCGACTCTTTCACAATGGCAAGCTTGTTCATTCAGACGGATTTTATAAAGATATTGCAACAGCACGTTCTTACAAGCATCTTGCTGCCTTAAGCGGAAAGAAGATATATGAAGAAATGAGAGGAATAAAAATAGCTGCTAAAGGTGAAATCGGACCAATTCAAAGCAAATCAAAGGGAGATATTTTTGAAGATTGTCAGGAAATTGATGCTTCTTACGGGGAAAATGAAGTTAGCGTTGCCGCTTTTAATAGACAAAATACAGTCCAGAGTTTTATAAAAACAGCAAGTTTTAATGCAAAAATTCAACCTCAAGAACCGAAGCTTTATATACTTTCCATAGGGATAGACAAATATAAAGATCCGGCGATAAACCTTAAATACGCAGTTAAAGATGCAAGGGATATGTTAGACAAAATAGTAAAGCAATCATCAACAATTTATAAATCTGAAAACATTTATTATGAAATCTTCACTGATAATAATGCCACAAAGGAAAATATTTTAAATCGAATTCTTAAAATTTCTCAAAGTAGCAAGCCCTATGACAGTTTTATTCTTTTTGTAGCAGGTCATGGAGTACTTCTTGAAAATCAGTATTATGTACTTACACATGATTTTGATGGGAATATTAATCCAGAAAACTTAATCAGCTCAAACGAGATAGTAGAGATTTCAAAGAAAATAAAATCCTTAAGCCAGCTTTTTATTTTTGACACCTGTCATGCTGGAGGAGTGGACTACATAATAAGTGGATTGTATGATGCAAGGATGTCTGTACTGGCAAAAAAATTAGGTCTTCATATATATGCATCAGCAAGCTCTATTCAGGAAGCATTAGATGGATATAGAGGCAATGGTCTTTTCACATACACCTTGCTCGATGGGCTAAACAACAATAAAATTGTTGATAAAAACAATGATGGAAAAGTAAGTCTCAAGGAGCTTGGTAAGTATTCACAGTTAAAAACAGTTGAAATATCAAGGTCTATAGGACATATGCAGACACCTCTCATAATTAATTTTGGCAGGGATAATGTTGTTTATGAATTGAAAAGATGATCCCTGGTACTGGCTAAAATCATTGGTGACGAGAAATCTGTGTTTTTAATCTGATGTGAATTTTACCTTGATTTTAGTGGCGCTTGTGGTAGAGTTTAAGTACAAATGATTTTTAATTTTACTGTTTTTTTAGGAGGTTACGGATGAGAAGGCCCATGTTCATATTATTTT
>Ga0101945_1003006_pt1 | contig 10449 bp, 9 predicted proteins | sample DewCreD2012metaG_2_FD_75246 | JGI IMG/M metagenome (GOLD analysis project Ga0101945, IMG submission 75246) | Hot spring sediment bacterial and archeal communities from British Columbia, Canada, to study Microbial Dark Matter (Phase II) - Dewar... ... | reverse complement strand
AAGGCAAAGAAAGCCTTCCGCAAGGTTTGGCGGGCAGGTTAACCCTTTGCCTCTTTTGAGGGTCTTTATAAATGGAGAAAGAGGGATGGGGGAGAAATGGAAGGGGAGGGCGATAGTTGTTGCCCTTATCGGTTTGGTTGTTGCAAACGCGTGGATGATCGGGCGGGAGAGAGGGTTATTTGGGGGCACCTCGTCCTCGGTGATCACGCAAAGAAGGCGAAGGCAAAAGTAGGTGAGAGCCATGATGCGGCATTGGGTTTGGCTCATCATCGTCGGGATGGCTACATGGGCGGGAGCGCAGCCTCAAGTGACCATTGAAGGGAGGTTGAAAGGCTACTTCCTTGCCCCCGACGGAACTTTGAAGGTTTACGAGGTGCCCTTCAAGTTCCCAGAAAGCCCCTCTCCCTCTGACCTTCCAGACCGTCTTTTCCCGTTGTGGGCAGGATACTACCTTCAGGCAAAGTTTGTTTCGTCAATACCCATTCAAAGTGTTTGGCTTCTTTCAGGCAACGGTCGGTTATTATGGCGAAGGCACTACCCTGAAGGTGCCAAAGAAGAGACAATTCCTTACCAAGACGGCGGGTGGATTGGGGTGAAGGGGCAAGATGGGCTTTATGTTCGGTTGTTGGTTCGGTTTATGGATGGCAAAGAAGTTTTAGTTCGCCTCAATTTCCCCATTCATTTTGAGCGAATTTTGCCCTTGAAAGTTGACTGGTTAGATTTCATTCGCATCGCTGAAGTGGCGAACTTGTTAAAGGTCAAGGGGAAGGAGATATGGGAAGGTTTCAGTTTGGATGGGGTACCGTTTTTGCTTGAAGGCGATGAAGGTCAGTGGGTTTTGATCAACCATCCCAAGCCACCAAAGGGATTTGTTCGCTACGAAGGACCATTACCCAAAGTTCCGTTCAAAATGACGGTTTATGTGGGCGAAAGCCTTTTTGATGCAACGACAAAAACGACGCCAGTTAGAGGGTGCGAATGAGGAAGAAATTGTTTTTGAACGCTGGCAAGAAACGACGGAAGGGGTGGCGACTTTCGCGAGTTGGAAGGCAATGCTGGCGGGGCAGGAGAAAGATTACCGACCCCTTCCTGAAATGGATGCTGACGATGCCTTTGACGGTTACCGTCAGGGACCATTAGATGGGGAAACCGTTGCTAAAGCCGTAAAGCAAGGAGGTGGGGAAATAGGACATCCACACGCATCGGGGTTAGCCCAGATCCTTTTGCTGTCGGGATGGAAGAGAGGTTGGCAAAGTAAGGTGCTAAAAGAGAGAAGTTTGGAAGAGTTGTTTGGGCAAGCGATGCAAGAGGTTGTTCTCTCTCCCAACCTCTTGGAGGAAGTGGAACGGTCTGCCGAAGAAGGGTTCAAGCAAGCCTTGGAGAAAACACGAGGGCGTCTGGCAGGAGCGAAAGCGCCTGAACCCAGAGTCCCAATTTGGCTTTACCTCCACGACGAACTGGTTCGTTTCGTTCAGGGAATGAGCGAAGGTTTGGGGAATCCGCTGCCTGGGCTGTGTTTCCAACTGAGCGAAATATCTCTTCGTATTGCTCCACCTGTTTGGGTTGCCTCTGAAGCGGTGAAAAAGCGGGTCGGGATATTATGGGATGTCAGCAAGCAATTGATGGTGCTTCATCGTCCTGGCGGGACGATAACCTTGCAGGGGGATGGGTTAGTGGTTCAAGGCAAGTTGCAAGTGACTTGGGACATAAACGGGGTGCATGTGCGCCCTGTTGAAAGGTCGCAAAAAAACCTCAAGGTATCTCCGATGATGCGCAACAAGAAGGCGTGGTATGCTGTCATTTTGCCGGTGGCATTGTTGGCAGCCATCGCCAGCCGCGACACAAAAGCGTTGCAGGAGCAAGAGACCATCACGATGGAGGGCACCATCACAGGAGTGTTCCTCAACGCGGCAACGAACCAATTTGAGATGGTTACGCTTCCCGTCCCAAGCACTGATGAGGACTACTTTTATGCTGACGAAGAGGAATACACCTTCCACGCCACTTTTACACCTTCTTGGGACCCGACTAATCCCACGACAACAGACCTCGTTTTTACCGTATCCGCCACTTATTATTACGATGCACCGCCTGGTTCTCCCAAGTTGGTTTGGAACTTCCAGATCGGTTCAGGACCCATAATTACCATCGGCGGCAGGAAATACACAACAGCCATCGTTTCTCGTCCTTGCCCTTGCGCCGGCGGAACCGAGCGGCAAGTATGTGCACAGTTAATTGACACTGCTACCAATCAAGTAGCGTTTTGCTACCCAATCAAGAAAACCCCACCCCCAGGACAATTGTTGGTAAAGGTGTTCCTTGCCGATGGCGAAGCCATCAGATACAACCAGCCTTTTCGTGATGTAACAACCGAAGCATGGTACCAGGGCAAGAAGAAGTCCACCAAGGTGACCAACGCCGATGGCGAGGCTCTTTTCCCGGAACTCGCACCTGGCGAGTACATTCTTATAGGACGAAAAGGACGACCCGAGCCCGCCTGCCCACAAGTGACATATGTTTCCTCGGTGGAAAAGGCTGTGAGCAACATCACCAGTATGTTTTTCTACTTGCACAAACCCATCAAAGGACGAGTGATGGAGCAAACAAGCAGTGGAGCAATTCCTCTGCCCGGTGCAAAAGCCTACCTTTACAAGGGAACAGAGCAACTTCTGGTCCTTGGGAAAGCGATAGTGAAGGTTATTTCTCCATCCCGCCTTTCCCCATTGATGGCATCTTGAGACAATACGGCAGCGGCACTTACACAGTAAAGGTTGTTCCACCTTCGCGTTCCATGATGAAACCTGACCCTTTAAAAGCGACGAAAGAGGTCACCTTGACTAAGTGTGAAAGGAAAAAGCCGGGGGATACTTGTCCCCGTTCTCTGACGATAGATGTCGGCATCTTTTACTTCACCTACAAGCCCGCTTACCCTGGTCCTGGCGGAGGCGGTTAGGTAAGTGCCTATAGCAAAGGTTCGTCTATGTTTGGGAGGGCTAATTGAAATTAGTCCTCCCTTCTTTCTTTTTAGGGCTTTTCTTAAAACGGCATCACGATAATACTCGTTCCTATCTCAAGACAAGTGACCTCCTCTGGGATGATGATAAAGCCATCGGCATCGGAAAGGCTGGTGATGGTGCCTGACTCTTTGTAGGCGCTTTCGGCGATGATTTCCTCGTTCCTCGTCCCTCGCCCCTCGTCCCAGTTTTTTAGCCGCACCGTCAAAAATTGCCGCAAGCCTTCGGGCGAACGAACTTCATGCGCCAGCGTCGCTTGGATGGTCGGGGGCTGCCATTCAGGCAATCGTGCCATCTTCCGCCAAACAGGGACGAGCAACACGAGCGCCATCATCAGACAGGAAGCGGGAAAGCCGGGCAAGTTGATGACGAGTTTGCCATCCACGACGGCGGCTAAAGTCGGACGCCCCGGTCGGACGGCGAGCCCGTGAAAGAGCACCTTACCTCGTTCGCCAAGCAACTTGGGCAACAAGTCTCGCTCACCGACGGCGCTGCCTGCCGAAAAAACGACACAATCAGCCGTTGATAAGGCGTCATCCAATGCCCTCCGCAGCGCTTCAGCCTCATCGGGCACGATTTCCATCGGCAGTGGCTCGCAGCCGTGCCGTTGCGCCAAAGCGGCGACGGTGTAGGTGTTGGTGTCGTAAATTTGCCCGTTGCGAAGGAGCGTGCCCGGTCGGGCGACTTCGTTGCCTGTCGGCAGGATAGCGATGCGAGGTTTGGCGTAAACGCAGGCATGGTCAAACCCTAACGCTGCCAACACACCCACCTTTGCGGGCGTCAAAAGAGTTCCCTCATTCAAAACGACTGTGCCACTCCTCACATCCAGCCCGCGTGGAGTGATGTTGGCGCCAACGGGATGGGCTTTCAGCACCCGCACGAGTTCTCCATCCCGCTGAGTATCTTCAAAGGGCACGACGCAATCAGCCCCCAAGGGCAACGGAGCACCTGTCGCAATTTGGGCGCAAGTGCCCGCTTCAATTGCCCAAGACGGGATTGCATCGCCCGCGTAAATCGCCCCGACGACTTTCAGCGTCGTCGGATTTTCCGCCGATGCCTTTGCGATGTCGCTTGCCCGCACAGCATAGCCATCCATCGTCGCTCGGTCAAAAGGCGGGACATCAAAGGGTGCGACGACAGGTTTTGCCAACACGCGGTCAACGCATCTTGTCAGCGGCACGAATTCGGTGCGGTCTATCGGTTGGGTGGCGTCCAGCAATCGCTGAAGCGCTTCGTCAAATGCCATTAACGGTTTGCCGCCGTGATAGTGGCGCATCACCCATCACCTTTGCCCTCATTTGCTGCAGTGGCTATCAGCCACGACGAAAAATCTGCCTCCACCATCTTCAACGCTCCAGCAAACCCAACTCGTAAAGCACCAAAGCGACGGCGACGATGGAAGCCGTTTCTGTGCGCAAGATGCGTTTGCCCAGACTGACGATGCGCGCCCCATGCCGCTGTGCCAACGACACTTCGTCGGGATCAAAGCCACCTTCGGGACCAATCATGATGGCAATTCTGCCAACCCTTTCGGAAAGTGACGAATTGGCGGGTGACGAGTGGCGAAAAGTTTCCAGCGCTTCCGCCAACGGTTCTTCGGCGGCTTCGTAGAAAAGCAGGAAGGCATCGGCTTTGGCGGCTTCCGTCACGGCTTGGCGGAAGGGTAGGGGAGGGTGAACTTGCGGGACTTTTGTCGCCCCGCATTGTTCGGCTGCCGATTGGGCAATGCGTTGCCATCGGGCTTGCTTGGCGGCGGCTCGGTCGGCGTCCAATCGGACGACAGTGCGGCGGGTGAGCATCGGGACGATGGACGCAACGCCCAACTCCGTCGCTTTTTGGGCGATGAAGTCCATCTTCTCGCCCTTGGCGAGACCTTGAAAGAGCCAAAGGTCAATGGGATGCTCGCGGTCAGCACAAAGAGGTTCATCCAACCGCAACGCAACGGTGTCGTGATCGGTCGCTGTAATCGTGGCACGCCATTCCGAACCTTGCGGGTCAAAAAGGATGACCGAGTCGCCAACTTGCATCCGCAAGACCCGTAGCAAGCGATGTGCCAATTGCCCTGTCAAGCGAACAGTTGCCTCTCTCAGCGGAAAGGGCACGAACAAGCGTCGCATCGTCGTTGCCCCCAAAGGGCAGGTATCATTGGGCGAAGCGTTGAGCGAATTGGCGAAAGGCAAAGAGTGCCAGCAACGAGACGAAGATGAGCACAAAGGCAGCCGCCAGTGCTTTGTCCACTTCGGCACGGTTGAGCGCCAGCCAAATGGCAATGGGCAACACTTCCGTCTTGTAAGGCGTAGGACCCGCCAGCACGACCGTCGCCCCAAATTCCCCCATCGCCCTCGCCCAGAGCAAAATCGTCGCCGCTATCAGGTTGGGTGCGACCTGCGGCAATTCTATCCAGCAAAAAATTTGCCAACGGTTTAGCCCCAGTGTGCGGGCGACGGCGGGTAGGCGAGGGTTGAGGCTTTCAAAGGCGGCTTTTAACACCCGCAAGGCATACCCTGAAATGACAGCGAATTGAGCGATGACGATGGCGGGAACTTCAAAGACGACGGGCGTCCCAATTCGCTGCAGCCATTTGTCAAGGGAGTGCCCAGGCACGGGAAATTGAGAGAAGAACACCAACAAGGCAACGCCAACAGCGACAGGTGGCAGCACCAAAGTCAAGTCCAAAAAGGTATCCACGACGGTTTTGAGACGCCCCCGAAGATGCGTTAGGGCGTAAGCGGACGGGACGCCGATGAGCAAACTGAGGAAAGTGCTGATGGTGGCAGTCAGTAAAGAAAGGCGGGTGGCGAAACGCAATTCGTCGGAAACCAAAGCATCCGTGATATCGCCCAACCCTGCATAGACAAGGCAAGCGATGACGACCAAAAACAGCCAGCCGACATAGAGAGCAAAACTGCCCCAAAACCAGACAGCAAATAGCCGATTGCCGAGAGCCCGCACCCTGACAAGCACTCCCCCCCTCAGGCTTCTACGGTCACTGGCATCAAATCTTCGGGAGCCCCTTTGCGGGCGAATTCCTCTGGGCGCAGAAACTCATAGACACGGGCGGCGAGCATCGCTCCAAGGGTTGGCGCCAGCAAGTAAACCCAAATTTGCTGTAAGGGACGAGGGTCAACGGTGAAGGCAAAAATGGCAGGCGCTAAAGAGCGGGCAGGGTTCATGGAAGCACCCGTGAAAGCACCACCCATCAAAGCGCAAATGGTGACAGTGAGCCCGATGGCTAAGCCCGAGGCGGCTGAAGGGAAGCGTTTGTCAGTCGCTGCTGCCATGATGACGAACATCAGCAGAAAGGTGAGGACGACCTCTACCAAGAACCCTCCTGCCAAGTTGAAAGTGGGAGGGATGGCAGTTGCCCCGAAATTGACATTGAACCCTTCGCCTGACATCAAACCCCAATGCACCAAACTGGCGAGAAACGCCCCTCCGAATTCAGCCAGCAAGTAGTGAGGCACATAGCGCCAAGGGAAACGCCCTGCGACAGCAAAACCGATGGTGACAGCCGGGTTAAAGTGGGCAGCAGAAATGTGCCCGACGGCGTAAATCATGACCATGACGGTCAAGCCAAAGGCGAAAGCGATGGCGACATAGGAATCAGGGTTGACCTCCATCACAACGCCCGGTGCGGCGACCCCTTTAACCAGTGCTGTCGCCTTGATCCCTCCCAAAGTGCTTTGAGTGATGACTGCGCCGCATCCGATGAATACCAAGGCAAAAGTCCCGATGAATTCCGCCACCATCTTCCGCGCCACCATCTTGACACCTCCCGCAGCGATTATTTCCGTCCCCAACGACAAGTTCGTTTCTACCCGCAGGGCGATTCCCTGTCAAACGGGTTCGCTAAGCCGATAAGGCGGTCTTGGGTAAGGGGGGCTAAAGGACTGCAAACTCAGCACTTCCGCTTCCGCACCGACCATTTTCGCTGCCTTGTTGATTGCCTGCACGGCGATGCCGCCTAAAGTGGACGGGTCTATGCCCACGCGGGCATTCAACACCAGTGTCCCTTCGGCAATTTCGCCCAATTCTGTCCCGACAAAGGTCGGTGGAGCATCCACTTTCGTCCAATGTCCCCGCAAGTGTTGCCCGTCGGCAGTCAGCAGAAACTTCAAGTGCGCCACTTCGGCGTCGCGGGTGGCGATGGCGTTTTGCAATTCTGCCATCAGCGCTTCGGCAAATTTCCGGGCGTCAAAAGTCGGATTGCCCCGCACTTGCACTGTCGCATTGAGCCAACCCAGCACCGCCTCGCCTTTCGCGTAAATGTCGTAGTCAAGGTCGCGCAAAATGTGCGAGCCAGCAGGTGCATCGCTCATGAGCATTTTCAGCCACTCGTCCACGCCGTCGCCCCGCAATGCCGAAACTTTCAGGATGGGCTTGTTCGGTTGCAACGCTTTCAGGGCATTGACCAATCTTTCGGCTTCTTCGTCGGTGAGGGTGTCCACCTTGTTGAGGACGATGATGTCGGCTTCCTCCAGTTGCTTTCGGAAGATGTAAGCGACCTCTTCGGGAAAGCGGGTCGGCGTTTCCTTCAAGACAAGTTCCCGAACCCGCAGCGGGTCTACGAGGACGGAGAAAGGCGCCAAGCGGAAGATGTCGCCGTAAAAGAGTTTCAAGGGATTGACGACGGTGGCTGCCAAATCGGTGCAACTTCCGACAGGCTCGCCCAAAAGGATGTCGGGGTTGTTCGCCAACACTTGCTCCGTCGCATCCACCAAATCGCTGAAGCGACAGCAAAAACAGCCACCCGCAACTTCAGCGACGGGCACCCCCAGTTCCTTGACGATGGCGGTGTCCACCAAGTTGGCGGCTTGGTCGTTGGTGACCAAGCCAACGGTTAGCCCTCGTTGCAGCAGGCGGCGGGCAATCGCTCCCAACGCCGTCGTCTTGCCCGCCCCCAGAAAGCCGCCCGTGAAAATAACCCGAACGGGTTTTTGCGCCCGCAACTCTTTGGGCTTCTGAAGTTGCAGCGCCATCGCTGACACCTCCTTGCAAGGCATCAACATCCGTTGATGCGTCCCATCACCCCAAAACGCCTGCAGCCACCAAGGAAGTTCCCGCCAGCGTTTTGGGTTCGTCGCCCCTGCAACTTCAATAACGCACTTGGGTTTGGAAAGTCCAGACCGTCCCTGTCGGGTTCTTCTGCCGCTCCCATGTCAAGTTCAACCTCGTCGCTCCGTTCAACTCATACTGAACTCCCAGCCCATTCCGACTAAAAGGCAACCCTCCTGCTACTTTTCGCTTGAACACATCCCGCTTGCCGTAAAGCGTCAAAGGCGAATGCGGCAGGCGATAGCCCAAAAGCAAATACCAGCCCCAAACATCCACTGTCGGGTCGGCAGCGTTGCCAAAGTCCTTGCCCTTCACCCATTCCCCTCGCATTGTCCATGAGGGCGTGGGTGTCCAAAGAAACCCGACGGCGTTGCGCTCTCGGTCAAAGTCCAAAAGCAAAGGATTTTGATTCGTCCCAAAGTTGCGCCGCCCCACCCCGTCCATGAGTCCCAGCCAAAGGCGGGCTTTGTTGCCGATGGGTTGAACCAACCGAACCAACCAACTCTTTCGGGAAGTGAGGCTGTCTTGCGTTTCCGTGCTGCGGGTCCCGCTGAAAAAGCCCGCAGTGATTTCGGGCAACCCCTTTTTGCGCAGGGTGTAAACGATGCCCCGATCCCGTTCACCCGGAAACAACTCCGTGGACACCCGCGCCCGCTCAGGCGTTAACCGCACCGAAGAAGACTCCAGCACCTCTTCCAGCAACGGGACTTTGAAATGCCCAAAGGTGAAAGTGCCATCACCTGCCTTCAATTCCAAGTAGGCGTCTCTGATTTGCGTGTTCGTTTCGGCGGCGTCCAGTTGCAAACGGTAAAGGACACCTCTAAGCGGTTCGCCCCGAACATCCAAGCGGACACGGCGCAACCGAAAAGTGTCTCGTGCCGAACCACGCGCCAAATCAGCCGCCTCCGTCGGTTGCGTCGTGTCCCGCACATAGCGCATCTGGATGTAGCCGTGAACGGTCAAAGGTTGCAATCGCCGAGTCAGGTTTTCGGTGGCTTTTTGTTGCTTTTGCACTTCTGCCAGTTGGGCTTCCAATTGCGCCAAGCGCTCTTTGAGCCTTGCGATTTCCGCTTGCAAGGCTTCAAGGGACGCAGGGTTGCCCTGGGCGGCAACCACGCCGCTGAAGGCTATCAGACCTCCTAACGCCACTGCCACAAGCCGATGCATCCTCCATCCACCCTCCTTGCCTGATGGGTTTAGTCGTCACCATTTTTGCCATCGCAAGTTCAAGGAAAAGTCAAGGCTGCCTTAGGAGCGATTTAAGGGCGCAGCCACAGCGACCAAGGGAACTCCACTGCCTTGTCGGGCTTGACATCCCAGACCAACTGCCATGCAAACTCCATGCGGTTGGGATTGGCTGGGTCAGGGTCGGGCAAGACCTTATCGTCGCAAACGATGTAAGCCGTGCGAATGACAGGCGGATTGGGCGCAACGGGAGGAACGACAGGAAAATCGGTGCCGATGGTCACCCGATACCAAGTGTTGTCTCGGAAGCCACTGAACAGCCAACGCAGAACGGCTTCCCGTCGCTGGGCTTTGACTTCCGCAGGCAAATCGCTCTTCGCCAATTGCTCCAAAACCTTGTCCGTCTCAGAAAGGTCAAAAGGCACCCAACCGTAAGGCGGCAGGAAGACTTCCAGTTTGCAATGGGACGGAGAGCGGCGCTTGAAGGGATTGATGCCGTAAGTGACCCGTGCAGGGATGCCGATGCTCCTGAGCAATGCCGTCGCAGAGCCGTGATAATCGCTGCAATGACCGATGCGTTCCGTCAGGGCGTGCAAGGCGCTGGCTTGCAATGAGCATTCGCCGTGCGAGTAAGTCATCGTGTCCATCACGAATTGCAGGATACGCCGCACCCGCTCAAAGGGTTCGGTCGCATCGCCAGCGACTTTCTGGGCAATTGCTCGGATGCGCGGGTCATCGGCGACGACGCGACTTTCGCTGCGCAGCCACTCAGGCATTGATGCCTCCAAAAAAGCCCCCACCTTCGTAGGGTCAAGGTTCCAGTGCAGTTCCCAGACGCGGATTTTCAGCCGATAGCGGATGACCTGCGCCCCTTCGGGATTGTCTAAGCGGAAGTAAACGAGGTGATTGCCGTAAAGGGGGTCGGGCGCTTCCAAAGTGGGCTTTGGGTCGGTCTCAAACGCCAAAACTTCCTGTCCCGCATCGGCAGGTGGCTTGACAATCCAAACATGGGCGACTTTCGTCCCGACAGGCGGAGTGAAAACAAGTTGGGCGGAAAGGTCGTAAGTGACAGGGTTGGTTCGCTCGGCAGGTTGAAAGAGCCCGATGCGCGGGCTGGACACTTGTGCCATCAGTGCCCACCCGGAAAACCAACCGACGTCGATGAGCCACCAAAGCCAATCCTTCATCCGACGAC
>Ga0101945_1002992_pt1 | contig 10481 bp, 4 predicted proteins | sample DewCreD2012metaG_2_FD_75246 | JGI IMG/M metagenome (GOLD analysis project Ga0101945, IMG submission 75246) | Hot spring sediment bacterial and archeal communities from British Columbia, Canada, to study Microbial Dark Matter (Phase II) - Dewar... ... | reverse complement strand
CACGACGTTCTAAACCCAGCTCGCGTGCCTCTTTAACGGGCGAACAGCCCGACCCTTGGGACCTGCTCCAGCCCCAGGATGAGACGAGCCGACATCGAGGTGCCAAACCTGGCCGTCGATATGGACTCTTGGGCCAGATCAGCCTGTTATCCCCGGGGTACCTTTTAGCCGTTGAGCGACGGCCCTACCACCAGGAGCCGTCGGATCACTAGGCCCCGCTTTCGCGCCTGCTCGACCCGTCGGTCTCGCAGTCAAGCCCCCTTGTGCCCTTGCACTCGACGCCTGATTGCCAACCAGGCTGAGGGGACCTTTGGGCGCCTCCGTTACCCTTTAGGAGGCGACCGCCCCAGTCAAACTGCCCACCAGGCGCTGTCCCCGACCCGGATCACGGGCCCGGGTTAGAGTCCCAACAGGTGAAGGGCGGTATTTCAAGGGTGGCTCCACCCGAGCCGGAGCCCGGGCTTCACAGCCTCCCGCCTATCCTACGCAACACCTGCCAGAACCCAACACCAAGTTGCAGTAAAGGTCCCGGGGTCTTTCCGTCCTGCTGCGGGTAACGAGCATCTTCACTCGTAGTGCAATTTCGCCGAGTCCCTGGTCGAGACAGTGCCCAAGTCGTTACGCCATTCGTGCAGGTCGGAACTTACCCGACAAGGAATTTCGCTCCGAGATCCCTATGTCGCCATAGGGGCGGGACCATATCTTCAGCTCCCCCGTCGGCGGGGAGCTGGCTGGCGTATGGCCTCTGAGGATCCCAGGAACCGAGACGGCTTCCGATGGTTCATGGCCTGGGCGATCTCCGCGATCCGAGCGAGGCCCTCCACCGAGAGGTGGAGCTCGGCCTCCGTGATCCGGATGACCGCCGCGAACCTCGTGAACGCATCGGCCTTCGCCGTAACCAGTGGATACCGTTCAAGAACGGCACGATCAGGTCCCGGAGGTCTGGGAACCGAGAGACCCTGTAGGCGAACAGGTCCTCTCGGTGGTCGTCGTACCTCCGGTCCCGGCGGACGCTGCCACAGCCGAAGTACCCCCGTACCCCCGGATCGTTCACCGGGCCTCCGCGCTCCGCGCCGTCCACGAACCCGACGATCCACTGCTCGATCCCCGGTCTTTCCTGCTGATCGCCCGCACCGGTCGGATTGTCACTGCGCATGCCGGCAACCGTAACGTTCGGCACCGACATGGCGAGTACCGCCGGATCCTCGGGTGTCCCAGCATATAGCCAGCTGCACTCGCGCCGTCGCCGACGCGAGGGGCAGCGCCGAGGGGCGCATCCTCGGCCGTCTACCTTAGGACGGTTATAGTTACCGCCGCCGTTTACCGGCGCTTAGGTTCGGAGCTTCGCACGGCCCGAAGGCCGCGCTGACCCCTCCCCTTAACGTTCCGGCACCGGGCAGGCGTCAGTCCGTATACATCGTCTTACGACTTCGCACGGACCTGTGTTTTTAGTAAACAGTCGCTTGGGCCTGGTCTGTGCCACCCCCTCGGGCTCCGGCCGCGAGGGCCTTCACCCTACCGGGGTCCCCCTTCTCCCGAAGTTACGGGGGCAATTTGCCGAGTTCCTTGACCAGGGTTCACTCGATCGCCTCGGTATGCTCTACCAGCCCACCTGTGTCGGTTTGGGGTACGGGCACCTCACCCACTCGCTAGAGGCTTTTCTCGGCAGCATGGGCTCACTCGCTTCGCCTGAACGGCTCGGCATCGCGCCTCGGGGTTGACGAGGCCCCGGATTTGCCTAGGACCTCCCCCTACACGCTTGCCCCAGGACGACCACCGCCTGGGTCGAGCTACCCTTCTGCGTCCCCCCATCGCTGGCCGTCACCGGGTCGGTCGGTAGCCCCTCCCGGAGGAGGGGTTCCCTTAGTACCCCGGGTCCGGCCTGGTCGCGGGTGAGGTGGTACCGGAATATCAACCGGTCGTCCATCGCCTACGCCTCTCGGCCTCGGCTTAGGTCCCGACTAACCCTGGGCGGATGAACCTTCCCCAGGAACCCTTGGGCATCCGGCGGACGGGCTCCTCCCCCGTCTCTCGCTACTCATGCCTGCATTCTCACTTCCGGCGCGTCCACGGCTGGGTTCCCCCGCCGCTTCACTCGCGCCGGAACGCTCCCCTACCGATCCGCCGGCCTGGACCTCCAGGGCCTCCCCTGAAGGCCGAGCCATGGTGGCGGATCCCGCAGCTTCGGTGTCGTGCTTGAGCCCCGTTACATCATCGGCGCAGGACCACTTGACCAGTGAGCTGTTACGCACTCTTTCAAGGATGGCTGCTTCTAAGCCAACCTCCTGGTTGTCTCAGCGATCCCACATCCTTTCCCACTTAGCACGAACTTGGGGACCTTAGCTGGCGGTCTGGGTTGTTTCCCTCTCGGCTACGGAGCTTAGCCCCCGCAGCCTCACTCCCGGACTCTGGAGCATCGGCATTCGGAGTTTGACTGAGGTCGGTAAGCTTGTGGGCCCCCTAGCCCAATCAGTGCTCTACCTCCGATGCTGAACGTCCGAGGCTGCCCCTAAAGGCATTTCGGGGAGAACCAGCTATCACCGGGTTTGATTGGCCTTTCACCCCTAACCACAGGTCATCCCCCAGGTTTTCAACCCTGGTGGGTTCGGCCCTCCACGAGGTCTTACCCTCGCTTCAGCCTGCCCATGGTTAGATCACCCGGCTTCGGGTCTCGGGCGTGCGACTGTGCGCCCATTTCGGACTCGCTTTCGCTTCGGCTTCCCGAGAACGGTTAACCTCGCCGCACACCGCGAACTCGCAGGCTCATTCTTCAAAAGGCACGCCGTCACCCCCGCTGGTCACCCAGCGAGAGCTCCGACAGCTTGTAGGCTCACGGTTTCAGGTGCTCTTTCACTCCCCTCCCGGGGTGCTTTTCACCTTTCCCTCACGGTACTGGTTCACTATCGGTCGCCAGGGAGTACTTAGCCTTAGGGGGTGGGCCCCCCAGATTCACACGGGATTCCACGGGCCCCGTGCTACTCGGGATCCCTGCGAGGAGACCGGTCGCGTTTCGACTACAGGGCTGTTACCTTCTGTGGCGGCCCTTTCCATGGCCTTCGTCTACGTGCCGGTTTTGTAACTCCTTGCACCCGCCGGTGCAGGTGCGTGCAGGTCCCACGACCCCGAGACGGCAACGCCACCGGGCTCTCGCACCGTCTCGGTTTAGGCTCTTCCCCGTTCGCTCGCCGCTACTAGGGGAGTCGCGGTTGCTTTCCTTTCCTCGCCCTACTGAGATGTTTCACTTCGGGCGGTTCCCTCCACAGGCCCTATGTGTTCAGGCCTGGGTGACCGGGCATGACCCCGGCCGGGTTTCCCCATTCGGACATCCTCGGATCTCAGCCTTCTCGGCGGCTCCCCGAGGCTTATCGCAGCCAGACGCGTCCTTCATCGGCTCCTGGCGCCTAGGCATCCACCGTGAGCCCTTCCTAACTTGGCTCTTGATGCTCGCGCTCGCTATCGAGTTCTCAAGGTGCTCGGAGGCTCGCACCCCCAGAGCTGAACAGTGTGCCCGGCCGGCTCGGCCGCCCCATCCGCCGTCTCCCGCCCCATAGGGACAGATCCGACGGGGGTCGTCCTCGCCGACCGAGTAGCCAGTGCATCGACCTGGAGTCGTCCCGGGCGACCCGACGCGGGTGGTCGGATCCCCGGGAGTGCCAACGGCTCCTTAGAAAGGAGGTGATCCAGCCGCACCTTCCGGTACGGCTACCTTGTTACGACTTCACCCCAATCGCGAGCCCCACCTTCGACGGCTCCCTCCCATACGGGTTGGGCCACCGGCTTCGGGTGTTGCCCACTTTCGTGGTGTGACGGGCGGTGTGTACAAGGCCCGGGAACGTATTCACCGCGGCGTTGCTGATCCGCGATTACTAGCGACTCCGACTTCATGGGGTCGAGTTGCAGACCCCGATCCGAACTGAGCGCGGCTTTTTGGGATTCGCTCCCCCTTGCGGGATCGCAGCCCTTTGTACCGCGCATTGTAGCATGCGTGCAGCCCTGGGCATAAGGGGCATGATGACTTGACGTCATCCCCACCTTCCTCCGGTTTGGCACCGGCAGTCTCCCTAGAGTTCCCGGCATGACCCGCTGGCAACTAGGGACAGGGGTTGCGCTCGTTGCGCCACTTAAGGCAACACCTCACGGCACGAGCTGACGACAGCCATGCACCACCTGTGCAGGCTCCGTAGAGCACCGTGTTTCCACGGCTTCACCCTGCATGTCAAGCCCAGGTAAGGTTCTTCGCGTTGCATCGAATTAAGCCGCATGCTCCGCCGCTTGTGCGGGCCCCCGTCAATTCCTTTGAGTTTTAGCCTTGCGGCCGTACTCCCCAGGCGGGGTGCTTAATGCGTTAGCTTCGGCACGGACGGGGTCGATGTCCGCCCACACCTAGCACCCAACGTTTACGGCTAGGACTACCAGGGTATCTAATCCTGTTCGCTCCCCTAGCTTTCGCGCCTCAGCGTCAGGACAGGCCCAGAGATCCGCCTTCGCCACCGGTGTTCCTCCTGATATCTGCGCATTTCACCGCTACACCAGGAATTCCGATCTCCCCTACCTGCCTCCAGTCGTGCAGTATCGGACGCGGTTCGCGGGGTTGAGCCCCGGGATTTCACGACCGACTTGCACGACCGCCTACGCGCGCTTTACGCCCAATGAATCCGGACAACGCTCGCTCCCTACGTGTTACCGCGGCTGCTGGCACGTAGTTAGCCGGAGCTTCTTCTGCAGGTACCGTCACTTTCGCTTCGTCCCTGCCGAAAGGGGTTTACAACCCGAAGGCCTTCATCCCCCACGCGGCGTCGCTGCGTCACGCTTTCGCGCATTGGCGCAAGATTCCCCACTGCTGCCTCCCGTAGGAGTCTGGGCCGTGTCTCAGTCCCAGTGTGGCTGGCCGTCCTCTCAGACCAGCTACCCGTCGTCGCCTTGGTGGGCCGTTACCCCACCAACGAGCTGATAGGCCGCGGGCCCATCCCAGACCGCCGAAGCTTTCCCGGCCGGATCATGCGACCCGACCGGAGTATCCGGTATTAGCCCCGGTTTCCCGGGGTTATCCCAGTGTCTGGGGCAGGTTGCCCACGTGTTACTCACCCGTTCGCCGCTCCGTACCCGGGTGGGTTACCCCTCCCGGGCCGATCGCTCGACTTGCATGTGTTAGGCACGCCGCCAGCGTTCGTCCTGAGCCAGGATCAAACTCTCCGTAGAGATCGCTTCATCCGGCCCGAGGGCCGGCTTCCGCGCTTCGGAAAGTCGACCTCCGAGACCGGCACGGCCCCGGAGATCCTCGTACGACCGTCATCACGGACGACGCGTTCGCGCCGCCCGATCGACGGGGTTGCGCACTGGCTTTTGGCACACTGTTCAGTTCTCAAGGTGCGAGCGCCACCCACGCGGGGTTCTCCCGGAGATGGGGGTCGCGCCAACTCTTCATGGTAGGCACCCCAACGGACGGCGTCAACGCCCGCCCGGTGGGACCGGACTCGCTCCCGATGCTACCAGGACCGGTTCCCGCCTAGCGCAGGCGGACGAACCGGCGCCGCCCGACCTGGAGGACGCGCCCCCGCAGCTCCTCCGCTGTGAGCTCGGTCTCCGGTTCGGTGATCGGCCGCCCGTCGAGCCGGACCCCACCCTGCTCCATCAGACGTCGGGCCTCGGCCTTGGAGCTCGCGAGACCGGTTCGGAAGAGGAGGTTGGGCAGCCAGAACCGGCCCTCGCCGGTCGCCCAGGAGGGTGCGAGCTCGACCTCGGCGACCTCCTCGGGGAGCTCGCGCTCGCGATGGACGCGGTCGAACCGCTCCTCCGCCGCCTTCCCGGCCCCCGGTCCGTGGTACAGGTCCACGATCTCGCGCGCGAGGCGCCGCTTCTCGGCCCAGGGATCGAGGGTGCCGTCCGCCAGCCCCGCCGCGACCCGCTCGGTCTCGGCGGGGTCGGTGAAGAAGTCGATCGCCAGGCGTCGGTACTGGGTGATGAGCTCGTCGGGGATCCGCACGAGCTTGCCGAACATCGAGTCCGGATCCTCGGTGATGCCGATGTAGTTGCCGAGGGACTGGCTCATCTTCTGCACCCCGTCGGTGCCGACGAGCAGCGGCATGGTCAGCGCCACCTGCGGCTCCTGGCCGTGGGCGCGCTGCAGGTCCCGGCCGACCAGGAGGTTGAAGAGCTGGTCGGAGCCTCCGAGCTCGACATCGGCCCGCACCGCCACCGAATCCATCCCCTGCAGGAGCGGGTAGAGCAGCTCCATGATGGTGATCGGGCGCCCCTGCGCGTAGCGCTTGGCGAAGTCGTCGCGCTCGAGCATCCTCGCCACCGTCGCCTGGGCGGTCATGTGCAGGACGTCCTCCATCGTGAGGCGCTCGAGCCACTCGGAGTTGCGCCGCAGCTCGGTCCGCTCGCGGTCGAGGATCAGCCAGAACTGGTCGAGGAGGCGCTCGGCGTAGGCCTCGACCTCCTCCCGGGAGAGGCGGGGGCGCGTCTCGTTCCTGCCGGAGGGGTCCCCGACCCGGGCGGTGAAGTCCCCCACGATGAGCACCGCTACGTGCCCGAGGTCCTGGAACTGCCGGAGCTTGCGCAGGACGACGGCCCAGCCGAGCGTGACGGCCGGCGCGGTCGGGTCGAGCCCGAGCTTGACCCGCAGCGGCCGGCCGAGCTCGAGCTTGCGTGCGAGGCCGTCCTCGGGCACGACCTCCGCGGTACCGGCGAGGAGCTGATCCAGATCGGCGGGGCCCATGGGCGTGGCGATGCTACCAGCCGGGTTCCGCCCGAGCCTGTGCGAAGATGGCCGTATGCGGCGGCTGGCGGTCATCGTGAGCTCGCTCGCGCTCCTCGGGCAGGCCTGCGCCGGCCTCCCCACGCTCGAGGAGGAGCGCGCCCGGGCCGACCCGCTCCCCCAGACCTCGTTCCTCTACGCGGCCGACGGCTCCCTGATCACGACGCTGCACGCGGGCGAGGACCGGGTGCTGGTCCCGTGGAAGGACATCCCGAAGGTCATGGTGGACGCGACCGTGGCGATCGAGGACCAGCGGTTCTGGGACCACGCCGGGGTCGACCTCAAGGCCCTGCTGCGCGCGGCCTACGTCGACCTCACCGAGGGGCGGATCGTCCAGGGCGCCTCCACCATCACGCAGCAGCTGGTCAAGAACCTGTACCTCGGGAGCGAGGAGACGCTGTCGCGGAAGATCAAGGAAGCGTACCTCGCCTGGCAGCTCGAGCAGCGGCTCACCAAGGAGCAGATCCTCACCAGGTACCTGAACACGGTCTACTTCGGGAACGGCGCTTACGGGGTTCAGGCGGCGGCGCGGACCTACTTCGGGATCGACGCGGAGGACCTCACGCTTCCGCAGGCAGCGCTCCTCGCCGGGCTCATCCGCGCGCCGGTCGAGTACGACCCCGTCGTCCACCCGGTCCACGCCCGGCAGCGCCGGAACCGGGTGCTCGACGCGATGCTCGAGCAGGGTCTCATCGACCGGGCCGCCCACGACGCCGCCGTCGCGACCCCGATCGAGCTCGCGAGCCGCGACGAGGCCGAGCGCCGGTACATCGCCCCGTACTTCGTCGACTACTTCAAGGAGTGGTTCCTGTCCAACCCGCGGTTCGGCGCGACCGTCGCCGACCGCTACGACCTGCTGTTCAAGGGCGGGCTGCGGATCACGACGACCCTCGTCCCCCGCCTCCAGACGCTCGCCGAGCGGGCCGTCCGTCAGGTCCTCCCCTACGAGCGGGACCCGTACGCGGCGATGACCGTCATCGACCCCCGCACCGGGTACGTGAAGGCGATGGTCGGGGGGCGTGACTACTGGAACCCCGACGACCCCTACGCCCGGATCAACCTCGCGACCGGCGGGAGCACCGGCCGGCAGGCCGGCTCGGCCTTCAAGCCCTTCGCGCTCGTGGCGGCCCTGGAGAACGGGTTCACGCCCTCCTCGCCGCTGAACGGCTCCTCCGCTGCCGTCCCGCTCCCGAACGGCACCGTCTGGCGGCCGGGGAACGCCGAGGGTTCGGGCTACGGCACGATCAGCCTCGAGACCGCGACGGTCCACTCGGTGAACATCGCGTACGTGAACCTGGAGATCGCGCTCGGCGGAGGGGACGCCTGGAAGGGCGCCGAGAAGATCGTCGAGGTCGCCGAGCGGATGGGCATCCGCTGCTGCCGGCGCACGACGGAGCCGAGGACGCCCCTGCAGGCCGTCCCCGCGGCCGTGCTCGGATCGAACGAGGTGAACACGCTCGAGATGGCCTCGGCCTACGGCACGCTCGCGTTCGGCGGGGCGCACGTGCAGCCCACGCCGGTGATCCGGATCGAGACGGCCGACGGCCGGGTGCTGTACGAGGCGCCGCGCAGGGCCGTCCAGGTGGTCGACCCCGCGGTGACCTCGGTCGCCGTCGACATCCTCGAGAAGGTCGTCCAGTACGGTACCGGCACCGCGGCGCGCCTCTACCGGCCGCAGTTCGGCAAGACCGGCACCGAGGATCTGTACCGCGACGCGTGGTTCGTGGGCGCGATCCCGCAGCTCGTGGCCGCGGTGTGGGTCGGGTTCCCGCAGGGGCAGATCTCCATGCAGTACCCGACCACGAGGATCACGGTGTTCGGTGGGACCTGGCCGGCCCAGATCTGGCACGCCTTCATGTACAACGCCACGAAGCACATGCCGGTGCGGGACTTCCCCGAGCCGCCGAGCGGGGTCGAGTACGTGACCGTCCGGATCGACGTCACGCAGGGCTGCGTGGCCAACCCCTACACGCCCCCGGGCAACATCCGGACGATGCGGTTCATCAAGGGCACCGAGCCGACGGAGGTCTGCACCGAGCCGACCTCCTACCAGTACCTCACCGTGCCCTCGGTGATCGGGATGACCCAGGAGGAGGCCACGAGCGCCCTGCGTGCCGCGGGCTTCGACGTCGCGGTGGAGCTCGTGAGCGCCGACGCGCCCGCCGGCACGGTCGTCGCCCAGGACCCCGCCGGCGGCGAGAAGGCGCTGCAGACGAGCACCGTCACGATCTCGGTGGCCGAGGAGTCCTCGCCGACGCCCTCGCTCGCGACGGTGCCGAACGTGCTCGGCTCGCCGGAGGGGGCGGCCTCGGCGGCGCTCCGCAAGGCGGGGTTCCGCGTCGCGGTCTCCTACCAGCAGGAGTGCGACCCCTCCGCCCCGGAGTGCGACGAGCGGGCGGGGATCGTGTGGGCGCAGTCACCGGCCGGGGGCAAGCGCGCCGAGACCGGGTCGACCGTCACGATCGTCGTGAACCCGTAGCGCGCGAGACGAAGGGATCGCCCGCGACGAGGAAGCGCCACGGCCGCTCGGTGCCGTGGTTGATGCCGATCCGGGTCGTGACGAGGATGCGCTCGGGCGGGACCGGCTCGCCCTCGAGCAGACGGAGCTCCGGCCCCCGGACGAGGTCGGCCCCGTCGTGCTCGCGCGTGACGCCGAAGGCCTGGGCGAGCCGGGCCGGCCCCGAGCAGAGCAGCCGCGGCTCGGAGACGCCCCGGTGCGCGGCCATCCGCGCGAGCCCCTCGAGCGGCTCCGCCGCCCGCAGCAGCACGGCCGCGCCCTCGCCCGGCGGCCCGGTGACGACGTTCATGCAGTGGTGCATGCCGTAGGTGAAGTACACGTACAGGCGCCCGGGCGGGCCGAACATCGTGCGGTTGCGCTCGGTCGGGCCCCGGAACGAGTGGCTGGCGGGATCGTCGGGGGCGTAGGCCTCGACCTCGACGATCCGGGCCGCGAGGCGCGTCCCGTCCGGGCAGGTCCGCACGAGCACCCGGCCGAGCAGCTCGGGCGCCACGACCTCGGCGGGCCGGGCGAAGAACGACCTCGGCAGCGGTCGCCCGTACCGCACCGCCCTGCGCGCTCCGGCGGTCACGAGCCCTTGCGCAGGAACCTGCGGAGCCTGCCGAGCGGCCACGCGTTGATGACGTCCTCCTTGGTGAGCCAGCCGCGCTGGGCCGTCGCCACCCCGTAGCGCATGATGTCGAGGTGGGGGGTCGCGTGGGCGTCGGTGTCCACCGCGAACCGCACCCCGTACCGCCGGGCCCACGCGATGTGCTCGTCCTTCAGGTCGAGGCGGTCGGGGAAGGCGTTGATCTCGAGGGCCGTCCCCGTGCGGGCCGCCGCGCGGAAGACCTCGTCGAGGTCGACCTCGATCGGCTCGCGCCGCCCGATGAGCCTCGCCGTGGGGTGCCCGATGATGTGCACGTGGGGGTTCTCCATCGCCCGGATGAGGCGGCGGGTCATCCGATCCTTCGACTGGTTGAAGTGGGAGTGGATCGAGGCCACGCACACGTCGAAGCCCTCGAGGAACTCCGCCGGCCAGTCCACCCCGCCGTCGGGATCGATGTTGAGCTCGGAGCCGTGCAGGAGCGCCATCTTCGGGTACCGCTCCTGGAGCGCGCGGAGGCGCCGGCGCTGCTCGAGCATCTTCTCGTCGGTCATCCGCTGCATCGCGAGGTTCGACGCGTGGTCGGTCACCGCGTAGTAGGCGTAGCGCCGCGCCGC
>Ga0101945_1002988_pt1 | contig 10522 bp, 7 predicted proteins | sample DewCreD2012metaG_2_FD_75246 | JGI IMG/M metagenome (GOLD analysis project Ga0101945, IMG submission 75246) | Hot spring sediment bacterial and archeal communities from British Columbia, Canada, to study Microbial Dark Matter (Phase II) - Dewar... ... | reverse complement strand
AGCTCGCCGACGGTCTGGTCTTTGGTCTTGACGATGGGAGCACGCCCGTAGGCCTGATCCTCCATCTCCTGGAAGACCCGATCAAACCCGGCAGCATACTCCTCGAAGGAGTGCCCGGCATCGATGCCAAAGGTCTTGCCATAGTAGGCACCCTTGCCCTGCCAGCCCGGCACGAACTCGCAGATGTGCCCATCGCCGACGCAGGGGAAGGCATCGAACAGCCGGAAAAGCTCCCAGGTATAGGGCTGGCGGGTGACCTCGGGGGAGTCGGCCTTTTCCTTCATCTTCTGGCGCACGAGCGGCCAGGCGTCCTTGCCCTGGTAGCGGAACTCGGTGATCCAGGTAAAGTGGTTCACGCCGATGGCCCGGCAGCTCACCTCCTCCCACGGCACGTCGATAAAGCGGGCCAAAAAGTGCTCGTACCAGGTGACCCCGTAGCACAGCCCCGCAATCCGCACCGAGGTCGTCTTGGCTACGGCACGGCAGTTCACCGTCATGGGGTTGGTAAAGTTGATGAACAGGGCATTCGGGCACAGGCGCTCGATGTCCTTTGCCACTTCTACCATCACGGGAATGGTGCGCAGCGCCCGGGACACGCCGCCGGCCCCGTAGGTGTCGCCGGTGGACTGGTAGATGCTGAACTGCCGGAAGATGATGACATCCTTCTCCCAGGCACGGCGCCCGCCGACGCCGATGGTCGATACGACCGCGTCCGCCCCGGGGAGCACCTCGCGCCGGTCCAGGGAACTGCGGATCGTCACCGGCGCCCCGTAGGCCTCGACCAGCCGCTGCGAGAGCAGCGTGGCAATCTCCAGGCACTTGGGGTCGATATCGACCAGGCGCACCTCCCACTCGCCCCCCTTGGCGATCAGGCTCTCGACGATGCCGCGGGTAAAGTAGGTGCTGCCGACGCCGAGCAAAACGATGGTCTTTTTCATGGTCCGGTCCTCTCAACGCATCATGGCCCGGGAGCGCAGCTACTCCCAGGCATAGCCCTCATAGTCGGCCATGGCGCGGCCGATGGTGTTGAACGTCTTGGCGAACTCGCTGGCCGGATAGTCCTCCGTGCAGCCGATCACCAGACGCCCTCCGGGGGCGCCCGTTCGCAACAGCTCCATGGTGTAGCGGTAGATGGTCTCTGGAATGCGGTCGGCAGCGCCACGCCGCAGCGTGGCCATCAGCCGCTCGCGGATGGTCATGGGCATGGGGTGAACCTCTCGTGCGGGGCTGCTTCTCCAGTGTGCACCGGCTCACCCCTTCAGCCCGGTCAGGGCAATGCCCTCGATAAAGGTGCGCTGGGCAAAGAAGAAGATGAGGACGGTAGGCAAGGTCACGATGGTGCTCACGGCCATCAGGTATGGGTAGGCCAGGTCCTTGATTCCAACCTGACCCAGGCTGGCGTTCAGCCGAGCCAGGCCCATCGTCAAGGGGTAGAGCTTGGTGTTGTTGATGTAGATGAGGGGGCCCATATAGTCGTTCCAGGCGCCCATGAAGGCGAAGAGGGCCACGACTGCCAGGGCGGGCTTGACCAGGGGCAGGATGATCCGCCACATGATGGTGAACTCGCCGGCACCGTCGATGTGCGCTGCGTCCGAGAGCTCGGTCGGGATGGTGCGGAAGAACTGGCGCAGCATGAAGACGGTGTAGGCGTTGGCAAAGTAGGCCGGCACGACCAGCGGCTTGTAGCTGTTGACCCAGCCGAGATGCTTGAAGATGATGAACACCGGCACCATGGTGACCTGGCCTGGTATCATCATGGTCGCCAGACATATCGAGAAAAGCAGGTCGCGGCCCGGCCAGCGAAGCCTCGAGAATCCGTACGCTACGATCGCGTTCGAGAGCACTGAGCCAAGGGTCACCGGCAGCGCGTAGCGCAGGACGGTGTTCAGTGCGTACAGATCAAAGGTGTCGACGTGCCATGCCTCCCAGTAGTTGCTCCAGCGCGGCGGCACCGGGAACCAGATCGGCGGGATGGCGTAGACCTGCCACGGGTTCTTGAGCGCCGACATCGCCATCCAGTAGAGCGGGAGGATGAAGCTGATGGACAAGACGATGAGCAGCAGGTACTTGCCGACCTCCAGCGCCCAGATGCCCAATCCCCGCCTTGTCAGCCGATGCTGGCCCGCTCTGCCTGAAGCAGCAGAGGCAGCCGCTCTTGGGTCTGGGCGCGCTCCCAACAGAGAAGATAACGTACGCATAGCCAGGCTCCGGCGAGGCTGCGCCCCTGAAGTAGCGGGCGAGTCGGCATGTGTAGGTTTGACCATGGACGACTCCCGTGCTCGGTTACTCGTTCGTGTCAGCATAGTACACGTATCGGCTCGAAGACCTGAAGAGCAGAACCGTGAAACCCACGACGATGACGAACAGAACCCACGCCATGGCCGATGCCTTTCCCATCCGGAGGTATCGGAAGGCGTTGCGGAAGAGGTGGAGCGCGTAGAACTCGGTGGATTCGCTGGGGCCACCTCCCGTGAGCAGCCATGGGAGGGTGAAGTCTTGGAACCCGTAGATGAACCCCGTGACGAGTGTGAAGAGGATGACCGGCGAGCACAGTGGGATCGTGATGTGCCAGAACCGGCGGAGGGCGCTGGCTCCATCTACCGTGGCGGCCTCGTACAGCTCACGGGGAACGTTCTGCAGCGTGGCCAGGAAGAGGACCATGTAGTAGCCCGAGCCCCACATGCCAATGGCGATCAGGGTAGGCTTGGCCAGGGCAGGGCTCGTCAGGAAGGGGATGGCTCGCAGGCCCAATGCCTTGAGCACAGCGTTGATTGCCCCGTACTGTGGGTTGAGCAGGTAACCCCAGATCATGGCGATCACTGTAGCGGGGACGATCGATGGAAAGTAGAAAATGGCTCGGAAGGTGGGCCGCGCGATGATCGGTGTGTTGAGAAGGCTGGCCAGCAGGAAGGCGGTAGCCACAGCCAGCGGCGTACCGAGTCCCACGTAGTAGAGTGTGTTCGGGATCACGACCCTGAAGTGCGGGTCGCTCGTGAAAAGGTCGACATAATTCTTCAGGCCGATGAAAACCGGCGGGCGCAGGAGATCGTACCGCGTAAAGCTATAGTAGAGCGATGAAGCAAGGGGATACAGGGTCCACACCAAGAAGCCCACCAACCAGGGAGAGACAAACAGCAGGCCCGTCAGCAATCGCCGCCGCTCGCTGACGGACAGCCATCTACGCCTCAAAACCAGGGCAGCCACTAGTCACCTCCAACCCGAATCACGCCCCCGACGTGGCTCCGTCAGCGCGCCCTTCGCTCTGGAGGGGTAGCGCCGAAGTGGGCAACTCGGGGAGTACGGCGGATTCGGCAGTCCGAGCGCTCGCTGTGTGGGGTTGGGCAAGACGAGCCCGTCCCGCCCAACCCCACGTCGTACGTATCATTCAGCGAACCCGGCCGCCTTGTACTCCTCCTCGCAGCGACGCTGTAGCTCAGCCGCGGCCTCAGCGGGCGACATCTCGTTCCGGTTCACCTTGTCCTTCAGGTTGAGGTACTCGTTGCTTGCGAACTCGGTGATCTCGCATCGCAGTGGCCAGTAGAACTCGGTTGCCTCGTGTGCCGAACGGAAGTAGAAGTCAAGCCCCGGATACACGGAGGCATCTACCTCGTCGTAGTACGACTTGATGGAAGGTAGCCAGCCGAGGTGCTTGAAGAACGCGTCACAGGCCACCTTCATGTTGAGAACCTCGCAGAGCTTGAAAGTGCCTTGGGGGTTCTTGGATCCCTTGAAGATGACCACCAAGTGACCGGCTGCCCCCTGGGGCTTGACCCCGCGCCGGCTCTCGGGCACCGGCAGCCAGGTCGCACGGTTGTGCTTGGCCACCTCAGGCGCCTCGTTCGCCGTCTCGCCGGGGTGCCAGTACCCTTCGATGATCATGGCTTCGACCTCGGCGTTGTAGGCGCCGCCCCACGTGTCGCGTCCTTCCACGGAGTACAGGCTGGCCAGGTTGTCTACGCCTACCAGGTCGATGAACTTTTTCTGGGTGGCGAAGGCGTCGATCATCTTCTCATTGTTGAGGTCGAACGTCTTCTTATCCTCGTCGAACCACTGCCAGCCCCAGGAGGTGGGGACCATCCATCCGTCGGAGTACCAGAAGCCCTCGCCCATAGCGCCGTAGGGATTGAGACCGATGCGTAGCACGTTGCCAGCACTGTCCTTCTTGGTCAGCTTCTCATGCCAGGCGTAGACCTCGTCCCACGTGACAGGGGGATTGTCCGGGTCCAATCCGGCCTCCTCGACGAGCTTGGCATTGTAGTTCAGGGCGAAGCGCAGGAAACCCTCGATGGCGGGGACGCCGTACATGGCCCCCTTGTAGAAAGCCAGTGCCCAGTTCCCCTCGATAAAGTTCTCCTTCTTGATGATGGAGCTGGCTGCCACCATGTCGTCGATTGCGATCAGCGCTCCGCGTGCCATAAAGTCGAGGTACTGAATGTTCGAGCCGGCATCGGGCGGGTCGCCGGATGCAACGGCTGCCAGCATGGCCGCGCCCTCTACCGCGTCCTTGAGCTCAAAAGTATTGTTGCCGAGGGCTTCCTTCCACTCGTCGCTTGCCGCGATCTCGTCCATAGCCTTGCGAATTCCGGTGCCGCCCCAGCCCGTCCAGAGGCGGATGAGCGTACCTTCGGCTGGCGCAGGCACGGGCACCTCGCCCGCAGGCGCCGTGGTCGCCTTTTCGGAAGGAGCGACCGTGGGCTTGGACGCCGTCTTTGGCGCGCACGCTGCCAGCACACCGGCCGCCGCCAGGGTCGACGCCTGGACCAGGAACTCGCGACGGCACACACGCTTGTTAGCCATCTTGTATCCTCCTTTTGTGACCTTTTTGTGGCAGGAAAGGGCTCCTGCCGCAGACCGCCGAGCGATCGGTGCCCCACCGGCACCCCCTCATCCCCGGCCCCGCTCCCCAGCGCGGCGCGCCGCGGCTGGGGAACGGGCTCGGGTGGGGCGCTCCACGCCCCGTCGCCAACCACATACTAACAGTCTGGGGGCAGACTTGTCTGTGCTGTTGCCAGGACCCCCACCCCCGCAGCCCCCTCCCCCAAGTCGGTCCGCGGACCGACTTGGGGGAGGGGGCCCTTTTTCCAAGGGGTGTTTGGCGGCGGGGGCGCGCAGCGCGCCCCCGCCGCCAAACACCCCACTTCAGGTAACTCCCCTCCCCAGGCGGACGCCGCAGCGTCCGCCTGGGGAGGGGACGAGGGAGGGGCGTCCGTCGCGGCGCACTGCGCGGGGCGCTGCACGTCCTCAGCTTGCGGGAGAGCGGGGGCCACGAGCACTCCGCCCGAGGGTTGCTTACACCCTCTCCTTCGCCTATAATATACCAGAAAGCTGACGCCGTGGGTCCGCCTTCGGGCCCGCTTTCGGACGACTTTCGGCCCCCAAGAGGACATCGGAGCGGACATGCTCTCCAGGGATCAGTTTCTGAGGCACCTGCGGGAGGACCTCGTTCACCTCTATGAGCCCCGCCACCTTCGCCGCAGCCCGCTGGCCACGCTCTTTGGCGTGGGAGATCGCTTCGACAGCGCCTCCGCCCTGCAGCGCATCCTGATCGAGGCCATCCAGTCCCTCGAGCCTCCGCCCGACGAGCCGTCCCGCTCGCGGGCGTGGGAGGTCTACGAGCCCCTCTACTACCGCTATGTCGAGCAGCTTGGACAGGAAGCCGTCGCCGCGCAGATGCGCATGAGCGTCCGCCACCTGCGCCGCAAAGAGCGGGACGCCCTCGAGGTGCTGGCCGACCGGCTGTGGGCCAGGTTTGGGCTGGATAAGGCCCCCGCGCCGGGGACCGAGGGCGGAGATGGCGCGGCCGGCGCAGGCGAGGAGGCCCTCCCGGTGAGCGAGGCTCTCTCCTGGCTGAGCGAGAACCAGGAGCCGGCTTGCTCTGACCTGAACCAGGTGCTGCCGCCGGTGCTCGAGCTGGCGCGGCGGCTGGCGGATGAGCACCACGTGCGCCTGGAAACGGCTGTGGCCCCGGAGCTCCCCAAAGTCCCGGCCGATCCCGTCGCCCTGCGCCAGTGCCTGCTGAGCCTGCTGAGCGTCGTCATTCCCCGGGCGCGGGGTGGCGAGGTCCACCTCTCCGGCCGGGCCCTGCGCTGGGAGGTCGAGCTGCGGATGCAGTGCCCGGCTTACCCCTCCGGGCCCAAGCCGGCGCTCAACGATGAGGCGGCCAGCCTCAACATGGCCGAGGAGCTCGCCCGTATCTGCAAGGGGCGGCTTACCCTCTCCGCCGACGCGCGGGCCTTCGACGCCACCCTCACCCTGCCCGCCGTCGAGCAGCTGCCGGTGCTGGTCATCGAGGACAATGCCGATACGCTGCAGCTCCTGCAGCGGTACATGCTGGGCACGCGCTACCGCTTCATCGGCACGCGCGACCCCGAGCAGGCCCTGACCCTGGCCGAGCAACTCTCGCCGCAGATCATCGTGCTGGACGTGATGATGCCCCGGGTGGATGGCTGGGAGCTGCTCGACCGGCTCCGCCAGCATCCGGCCACCGGCCGCACCCCTGTCGTGGTGTGCACCGTCCTTCCTCAGAAAGAGATGGCGCGCCTCCTCGGGGCGAACGCCTTCCTCAAGAAGCCGGTCACGCGGCAGGCCTTTCTGGCCGCGCTCGACCTGCAGGTGGAGTCCCTGGCGAGAACACCTGGCTGATCCCCTGGATGCAGGCCACGAGGTCGCGCACCGATAGTCCCCCACCCCGGCGGACCGCCAGCGTGTCGCTGATGATCGGCTCGCCCCCGGGGTCCTTCGAGGAGACGATGACGACCGGGATGTCGCGGATGGCGGGGTCCTGCGCCTTCTCGCGAAGCACCTGGAAGCCATCCATCCCCGGCATGATCAGGTCGAGCACGACGACGTCCGGGCGCTCCTCGCGCAAGAGGTCGAGGGCCCGCTGGCCGCTGGTGGCCCGCAGCACGGTGTAGCCCCGGTCCGAAGAGGCCAGCATCCGCGCGAAGAGCCGGAGGACCTCGTGGTCGTCGTCCACGAGGAGGACCCGCCTCACCTCCTGCCCAAGGCCATCGAGCGCTGAGAGCAACCCGTCGCGGGTGACCGGCTTGACCAGATAGCGCGCGACGCCGAGCTGCCGGGCGGCCTCGCCCTCACCCGGCACCCAGCAGGTCATGAGGGGGGTCCCGTAGGGCAGGTTGCTCAGCCGGTCGAGGACCCGGGCCGAGCCGTCAAAGGGCGAGACATTGGCGATCAGCGCCTGGGCCGGCGCCCGGCCGAGCTCCTGCAAGGCCTCCTCGGCGCTGCGGACGGGCACGACCTCGGCGCCGTGCAGGTACCGCACGAGGAGCCGCTCGAGCGCGCCGGATTCGTCGAGGAGCAGGAAGCGGGGTGTCACGACCGGCGGCGGCGCCTTGGACGGCCGGGTGCGCAGCCGGTACTCATACTCGCTGTAGGGGCTGAACCAGCGCCGGGGGTCGGTCGCGTCGAGCGCCTGCTCCGCCGAGGGATGTGTCATCGGCAAGGTGAAGCAGAAGGTAGTGCCGGTGCCGACCTCGCTCTCCAGCCACATGCGCCCGCCGTGCATCTCTACGAACCTCTTGCTGATGGAGAGCCCGAGGCCGCTCCCCCCGTGCCTGCGGTGCAGCGAGCCGTCGAGCTGCTGGAAGGGCTCGAACAGCTTGTCCCGGTCCTCGGGGGCGATGCCCGTGCCCGTATCGGTGACACTGATCAGGAGCTCGTCGCGCTCGCGAGCTACCTTCAGGCGAACTCCTCCCTGCTCGGTGAACCGCCCGGCGTTGCTCAGGAGGTTGAGCAGCACCTGCCGGATGCGCGTGGGGTCGCAGAACACGGGCGGGAGGTCGGGTGCGACCTCGGCTTCGAGGTAGAGGCCCTTGGACTCGAACAGGCTGCGGACCGCGGTGATGGCGGCCTCGACCAGCTCTCCAACCGCCGTCCATTCCCTGCGGAGCGCCATGCGCCCGGCCTCGATCTGGCTCAGGTCGAGCACGTCGTCAACGAGCCGGGCGAGGTGCTTGCTGTTGCGCTGGATGGCGGTGATATCGGCGAGGAGCATGGGAGGCAGGCGGTCGCTGTACAACTCGGGCATCTGGGTGATCATCTCGCTGAAGCCGATGATCATGTTGAGGGGCGTGCGCAGCTCGTGGCTGACGTTGGCGACAAACTCTTCCTTGGCCCGGCGTGCATCCTCCGCGACCTCGTACAGCACCTTCAGCCGGTCCGAGAGGCGGGCGAGCTCGCGGTTGGCCTGCAGGAGGTCCTCCTGCACCTGCTTCAGTTCGAGGCGCTGCTGCTGCATCTCGCGGACGGCCCTCTGCCCCTGCTGGTAGCTCGCCAGCGCCCACTCGGTGATGGTCAGAAGCGAGCCGGTGACCGACCAGCCCAGAAGCCCGGCGATGGCTCCGCCGATGATGGTGCCCGAGACGTGCGACGAAGCAAGTGTGCCCCGCAGGAGCGTGTGCGCAAGGGACCATACAGCCACGATGACGAGGCCTTCGGCCAACACGCCCGCCGGCCAGCCGATGGTGACGACGGCAATGAGGGGCAGGAACGCCAGGAAATAGGCCAGCGACGGCTCGCGGAAGAGGCCGATTCCCAAGAGCACCACGCCCGCCGCGCCGATCAGCCACCAGACCTGCGCCGCTAAGAGCCGGCGCGGCAACAGGCAGAGCGCAATCCCTGCCGTCACGAGGATGGCCACACACACCAGAAAGGTGCGGCCGAGGCCGGCCATCTCCCAGTCCAGCGTGGATGCCGCCAGATACCAGACGATGCCGATGCCGCTCGTAACCAGGATCACCGCGCGCGAGGTCGAGCGCATGAGGTCGGTTACCGCGTCGGCGAGGTCGGAGTCTCTGGCCAGCGATACGTGCAGCCCGTGCCACATAACCGTTTCCTCCTCCCGGCGGGCGGGGGCTGCGGCCCCCGCCCTCGAGGGGTTGTGGAGGATATGCTATCACAAAGTGGCGGAGTGGCAAGAACAGCGGGGAGCGGAGCCGTCTACCATCGCCTGTCTCCCGGGCGGGCACGCCGTGCCCGCCCGGGAGACAGGCAACTCTCTATGGGTGTCGCGGGCTCGGCTGGCGCGCCGCGGCGCGCCAGCCGAGCCCGCGACACCCACTGTTTCTATCCCCCTCCCCTGGGCGGACGCTGCGGCGTCCGCCCAGGGGAGGGGGCAAGGGGGAGGGGTTCCTGGCGGCATCTCCGCCGCCTATGGACGGGTCGTGTTCCAGAAGGCCGCACTGGGGGGTCGCCGCCGAGCGGGCCGAGACGAGTGCTCGTGGGGCGAGGCTCTACCGCCTCGCCGCACGGTTGGGCTGCGGCACCTCCGCCATGAGCACCTCGGTGACCTGCTCGATCATCCACTCGAGCTCTTCCCTTGAGATGATCAAGGGCGGTGCCAGGCGGATGACGGTGCCGTGCGTCTCTTTGGCGAGCACGCCGCGCTCCTTGAGCGCCTCGCAGAAGCGCCGCGCGCCGCCGGCTTCGGGCGTGACTTCGATGCCGATGAGCAGACCCTTGCCGCGGCACTCGGCGATCCACGGGCTCGGGATCGCCCTTAGGCGGCCCAGCACATACTCGCCGAGCTCCGCCGCGCGCTCACAGAGGTGCTCCTCTACGATCACGCGCAGCGCCTCTCGGGCTACGGCGCAGCCGAGGGGGTTTCCACCAAAGGTCGAGCCGTGGTCTCCGGGCCGGAAGACGCCCAGCACCTCGCGGGAGGCCAGCACCGCCGACACGGGGTACATCCCTCCGGCGAGGGCCTTGCCCAGGGTGATCATGTCCGCGCGTACGCCCTCATGCTCACAGGCGAGGAGCCTCCCGGTGCGGCCGAGGCCGGTCTGGATCTCGTCGGCGATCATAAGCACGCGGTGCCGGGAGCAGATCTCGCGCACCTGACGGATATAGCCCGCGGGCGGGACGACGACGCCCGCCTCCCCCTGGATCGGCTCGAAAAGAAAGCCGACGGTGTTGGGTGTGATGGCGCGCTCGAGCGCCTCGGCGTCGCCATAGGGCACGAGGCGGAAGCCGGGCGTAAAGGGCCCAAAGCCGGCCCGGTACGCTTCCTCCGACGAAAAGCCCACGATGGTGGTCGTGCGCCCATGAAAGTTGCCGGTGCAGGCGATGATCTCGGCCTGGCCATCCGGCACGCCCTTGACGGTGTAGCCCCACTTGCGCGCCGCCTTGATGGCCGTCTCGACCGCCTCGGCGCCGGTGTTCATCGGCAGCATCATATCGTAGCCCAAGAGCTCGCACAGCTCTTTGGCCAGGAGCGGCAACTGGTCGTTGCGAAAGGCCCGGGAGGTCAGGCTGAGCCGCTGGGCCTGACGGGTCAGCGCGGCCACAAGGCGGGGATGGTTGTGGCCCTGGTTCAGCGCCGAGTAGGCCGAGAGGCAATCCAGGTAGCGGCGGCCCTCGACGTCCCACACCCACACGCCCTCGCCGCGCGTGAGCACGACGTCCAGCGGGAGATAGTTGTGCGCGTTGTAGCGCTCCTCGAGCGCGATATAGTCGGCTGTCTTCATGCGGTGCCTCCTCTCCTCATTGAGGTCTGGCGTGGGCC
>Ga0101945_1002986_pt1 | contig 10524 bp, 14 predicted proteins | sample DewCreD2012metaG_2_FD_75246 | JGI IMG/M metagenome (GOLD analysis project Ga0101945, IMG submission 75246) | Hot spring sediment bacterial and archeal communities from British Columbia, Canada, to study Microbial Dark Matter (Phase II) - Dewar... ... | reverse complement strand
TGATATATCATGTTTCAGATCCTGTTATAGCTTTGAGGATAATTTATAATACATTGAAAATTGGTGGAACTATTTTAATAGAAACTGAGGGAATCTCAACTCCATATTCTTATTGCAAATTCGAGGGTTGTCATATTCATACTGTAGGTAATAAAGAAGAACTCTCTAGAGGTGGATGGAACTGGTTTATACCTTCGAGAAGTGCCTTACAAAACATGATGATAAATGCTGGATTCAAAAATATAAAAACAATTTTCAACTATAATAACAATAGAATTTATGCAATTGGAGAAAAAACCTGTGAAAATTATATATGCCAAGCCGGATTATCTAAAAAAATTAAATAGAGCGTATCTATAGATGAAAAATATAATATTTCTTTTTTCATTACCACGTTCTGGTTCAACACTACTTCAAAGAATTCTCATGACCCATTCAAAGATCAAAAGCATTTCTGAACCATGGTTATTATTACCAATAGTTCACATGCTAAAAAAAGACAGTACATTGTCATATTACTCTCATACTAATTGCTGTAATGCAATAGAGGATCTTATAAAAAATCTACCCAATGAATATGAGGATTTTTATAAACATGTAAATACATTCATAACAAATGTTTATAACAGTCTATGTGATTCTGATAAGATATATTTTCTGGACAAAACACCGAGATATTACTTAATAATACCTGAAATATTCAAAATTTTTCCAAAAGCAAAATTTATTTTTCTTTTTAGAAATCCTATTCAGATACTAAGCTCTATTATCGAAACATGGGGGAATGGGACACTTAAACATTTATTTCATAATTACATTGACATAACTAAAGGATTCGATTTACTATCTAAGGGGTATAATGAAATTAAGCATCTCTCATATTCTCTAAATTATGAAGATTTTTTAGAGAACCCACAAAAAAAATTATACGAGATTGCCTCATATCTTGAAATAGATTATGAAGAGCATATGTTAACTAAATTTAATGAACAAAAATTACATGGCAGAATGGGTGATCCTACTGGCATTAAGAAATATAATAAAATTTCTAAAGATTCACTGAATAACTGGAAAAAAACTTTTGGTACTTTTTTTAGAAAAAAACTTTTATTCAATTATATAAATTCATTAGATGAGAATAGCCTGAATATTCAAGGTTACAAAAAAGAAGAGTTATTAGACCAGATTAAAGATTTAAAAGTGTCTTTCAAATATTCCTTGAAAGACCTATTTCATTTTACTTATTCTTATGCTAAATATTCTAAAAACTTAGATAAAATAAAATTATTTTTTGACTCATATTACTATTCTTAAATAATCTTCATATGTATGCGTAATCCCAGTATACAAATTAATTTTGGGTTTCCATCCCAACCCTATTAATCTATTCACATCTAACAGCTTTCTTGGTGTACCATCTGGTTTTGTGTTATCCCAGATGATATTTCCTTTAAAGCCAACTATATTTTTTATTAAGTCTGCCAGCTCTTTTATTTTTAAATCCTCACCTACACCTATATTTATAAATTCTCCAATATCTTTATAATCATATCCTTCCATTAGAAAAATACAAGCATCTGCAAGATCATCTACATATAAAAACTCTCTGTAAGGCTCTCCAGTCCCCCATAAAATTACAACAACTAAATTGTTTATTTTTTTTATCCCATTTCCTTCTAAAACCTGTGATATCATTTCCAAGCTATGGTTTCCATCTACACCATCAACTGGATTTTTATTCAAATCTTTTTTTATGCTATCCCAATCATTATTTTCAAGACATTTGGCAAGATGAAATTTCCTAATCATAGCAGGTAAAACATGTGAATTCTTTAGATCATAATTATCATTTGGGCCATATAAGTTTGTAGGCATGACGGAAATGAAATTTGTGCCATATTGTTCATTATAATACCTGCAAAGCTTAATAGCACTAATTTTTGCTATAGCATAGGGTTCATTTGTAGGTTCTAAAGTACCAGTAAGTAGATATTCCTCTTTCATGGGTTGCGGGCAATATTTAGGATATATGCAAGATGAGCCAAGATTCAGTAGCTTTTTAACACCAAAATTAAATGAAGAATGTATCACATTTGCTGCAATCATGATGTTATCATAAATAAACTCTGCTTTATAGGTATTGTTAGCAAGTATTCCACCCACTTTTGCAGCACATAAGAATACATATTCTGGTCTTTCCTTTTCAAAAAAAATTTCCACTTCCTTTTGAAGTCTTAAATCTAATTTATGGTAAATAACTTTATTATTTTCCTTAGGTGGTCTATTATTATAATTAGAAACTATATTTGTAAAACCCGCTGATAATAATTTTCTTATTATGGCACTACCAACCATCCCAGTGCCACCAGCAACAAAAATTTTCTCATTCTTTCTCATAATCTATTTTCCTACATACCACAACTATTTATAATTTTAAATCCTTTACTGTGCAGTATAAATTCTCTATAGGTCTTTTTTAAATCTCCATCTACCATATCTCTAACTAAATCATTAATCGTATGTTTAGGTTCCCAACCAAGCCTCGTTTTTGCCTTTGTATAGTCACCAAGGAGTATATCTACTTCAGCAGGTCTAAAATATTTTTGATCCACGTTAATAACATCTTTGCCTTTCAATAACTTAACATGATTTATCAACTTTTCAAAATCAATGCTTAATTCTCTAAGTTTTTCATAAAGTTTACTCTCATTAATTTCATCCACATATCCCTTTTCTTCAAGGCCTGTTCCAGAAAAAACAATTCTAATTCCCAGTTCCTCAAAAACCATTTTGATAAAATCTCTAATTTCTGTTGTTCTACCAGTTGCTAAGATATAATCATCAGGCTCATTCTGTTGAAGTATTAGCCACATTCCTAAAACATAGTCTTTAGCATGTCCCCAATCTCTCTTGGCATTTAAGTTTCCTACATATATTTTATTATCCAGTCCCATCAAAATCCTTGACGCCCCTCTTGTTATCTTTCTCGTTACAAAAGTTTCACCCCTGATCGGTGATTCATGATTAAATAAAATACCATTACAAGCAAACATACCATAAGCTTCACGATAGTTAACTGTTATCCAGTAAGCATATAGCTTTGCTACTCCATATGGACTTCTTGGATAAAAAGGTGTTGTCTCTTTTTGTGGTATTTCCTGAACTTTCCCGAATAATTCAGATGTGGAAGCCTGATAGATTCTTACTTTATCGCATAATCCTAATAATCTCACAGCTTCAAGTATCCTTAAAGTCCCAATACCATCACAGTTTGCTGTATATTCAGGTTGTTCAAAACTCACAGCTACATGTGATTGAGCACCTAAATTATAAATCTCATCAGGTTGAATTTTTTGAATAATTTTTGTTACATTTAAACTATCTGTTAAATCTCCATAGTGTAAATAGAAGTTTGTTTTGAATTCATGAGGGTCTTTATATAAATGATCAATTCTTTCAGTATTAAATAATGAAGCCCTCCTTTTTATGCCATGTACTTCATAACCTTTTGATAATAGGAGCTCAGCAAGATATGCACCATCCTGACCTGTAATGCCCGTTATAAGAGCTTTTTTCATAATAATACCCTTGTTTATTAAAATAAAGTATTGTATTTATCGTTATTAATAGACTTTTTTACAAATCTTTCTACAGCGTTTCTCCAGTTTGGTATTTCTATATCTAATAACTTAGAAATTTTTTTATTGCTCATAGCTGAAAAATACGGCCTCTGAGCTAGAACTGGGAAATGGGTTGATGATACTGGAAGCACAAGATTATCCTTTCCAGTAACCTCGATAAAAAATCTTGCAACTTCATATCTTGACGCATAACCACTATTTGTTAGATGGAATAAACCTCTCAATCCCTTATCTATCGCCCTTCTTGTTACTTTAACAATATCTTCTGTATACGTGGGGATAGAAACCTGATCACTAACTATCTTTATCACTTTATTTCTTTTTGCCCATTCAGTTAGTTTGTATAAAAAATTCTGTCTTCCTTCACCAAAAACCCAGCTAACTCTGAAAATCAGGTAGTTTTCTGTTTCTGACATAATAGCTCTCTCACCTTCCAATTTGCTTTTACCATAGATTGATAACGGATTTGGTTCATCCTCTTCTGTATAATAATCATCTTTAGTTCCATCAAATACATAATCAGTACTGTAATGAACTATTAGGGCTCCTATTTTATTAGCTAAATTTGCTAAATTTTTAGGCCCTTCAGAATTTATTTTAAATGCCTTGTCAGTTTCATTTTCTGCACCATCTACGTTATTATATGCTGCACAATTGATAATAATAGTGGGCTTGAAACTTGTTATCACATCTTCTAAAGATTTCAAATCTGAAATATCTAACTTTTCTCTCGCCAGTGCCAAAACTTCTATAGATGAATTATTATCAAGATTCTTCTTAAATTCAGTAGCCAATTGACCATTTGCTCCTGTGATCAGATACTTCATAATGCATCTCCATAATCAAAATTGATGATAGCATCTTTAAGGAATGGTAATTTTGAGTCCTTCTCAGATAATAATGGATCTCTTATTGGCCAGTTAATATTAATGTCTGGATCATCCCATCTTATCCCAGAATCTAATTCAATACTATATTCTTCTGTACATTTATACTGGACTTCTGCTATATCGCTTAAAACGCAAAAACCATGAGCAAAGCCCGCTGGTATATAAAGCATATAAAAATTCTCTTCTGATAATTCCAAGCCTACCCATTTACCAAAATATGGAGACCCTTTTCTAATGTCAACCCCCACATCCCATACTCTTCCCTTTGTACATCTTACTAATTTGCCCTGTGCTTTTGGATTATTCTGATAATGAAGGCCTCTTAATACATTCTTTACTGATTTAGAATGATTGTCCTGAACAAAATACTCTTTAATCCCATTTTTAAAAAATTCAGAATATTTGTATGTTTCCAAAAAAAACCCCCGCTGATCTGAAAAAACTTTTGGTTTTACCAACACTATATCTGGAATTTCTAATCTTTCAAATAAAAAAGGCATAAGCTTAATCCAATCCCTGGCTACTTATTACTCTAAGAAGGTATTTCCCATATTCACTTTTGTTAAGACTTAGAGCTAATTTTTTTAATTGATGTTCTTTTATATAACCCAATCTATAAGCAATTTCTTCAATGCAAGCAATCTTCAACCCCTGTCTTTTTTCAATAGTAGCTATAAATTCTCCTGCTTCAAGCAAACTTTCATGGGTACCTGTATCGAGCCAGGCATATCCTCTGCCTAACAACTCAACCCTGAGTTTACCCCTTTTTAGGTACTCTTTATTAACATCTGTAATTTCTAATTCCCCTCTCCCTGAAGGAGTTAAATTTTTTGCAATTTCTATTACATTATTATCATAAAAATATAAACCTGTTATTGCAAAGTTTGACTTGGGATTTTGAGGTTTTTCTTCCACAGAGAGAACATTTCCATCTTTATCAAATTCTACTATACCATATCTTTCCGGATCCTTTACATAATAACCAAAAACTGTTGCACCACCTTTTGTGTTAACATCTTTAACTGCCTTTCTTAAAAGCTCTGTTAAGCCATGACCATAAAATATATTATCCCCAAGAATCAAACATACATCATCCTTTCCTATAAACTTCTCTCCTATTATAAAAGCTTCCGCAATACCCCTAGGCTCTTGCTGCTCTAAATAAGAAAAATGAATTCCATAATCAGAGCCATCCCTCAATAAATCTCTGAAACGTGGTAAATCATAAGGCGTAGATATAATAAGTATGTCTCTGATTCCAGCAAGCATTAATACCGAAAGAGGATAATAAATCATAGGTTTATCATATACTGGAAGCAACTGTTTGCATAATGCCTTTGTAATAGGATAAAGTCTAGTACCGCTACCACCTGCAAGAATTATACCCTTCATTTAAGAAGCCTCCCAATTTTTATATTATTATAGAGACTGAGCTGCCTATTTGCAAGGACTTTAGAGATTATGTAAGATTTTACTAAATAACAAAAAAGGCCTGCCATACGTGCAGACCTTTTTATAAAGCAAAGATAAGTTTTTTTATGATTCTTTTTCCTTTAAAGCTATATCAAAATCAACCCATTCAAGGATAGCCATAGGAGCCGCATCACCCAATCTTCTTTGAAGCTTCAATACCCTAGTATAACCACCTTTTCTATTGTTAAACTTAGGTGCTATATCAGAAAACAACTTTTTTAGTGCTTCATCGTCTCTAAGAAATGCAAAGGCTAATCTTCTTGCATGTAAATCACCTTTTTTGCCAAGGGTTACCATTTTATCGGCATATCTTTTTACAACTTTAGCCTTTGTTTCAGTCGTTTCAATCCTTCCATGTTTTATTAATGATACAACCATGTTTTTTATCATTTCTTCCCAATCTGGTATTTTCATATTTAAGGAAAGACCTAAATCAGCAAGTACACTTTTAATATCGTTCAATGACTTTCTACCAAAGTTTTTATAGGTGAGCATCTCTGCTTCAGTTTTTTGCACAAGCTCACCAATCCACTTAATATTAGCATTCTTTAAGCAATTTGCTGCCCTAACAGGTAATTCAAGCTCGTCAACGCTTTTAAAAATGTTTTCATTAATCTGAACTTCTCTTGCTGATTCTAACTCTTTTGCCTGCTGTTGAAGTTCTTCTTCTGTCTCTTCATCAAAGTGGATAAAAATATCCAGATGCTCCTTTAGGATTTTAGCTGATATGCCCAAAGCATCCTCGGGATCCATACTACCATCTGTCCACACTTCAAAGGTTAATCTGTCATAATCTGTCATCTGACCTACACGTGTATTAGTAACTTCAAAAGTGGCTTTTTTAATGGGAGAAAAGATAGCATCAATAGGTATATATCCAATAGGCATGTCCTCTATCCTATTTCTTTCTGCTGGAGACCAGCCTCTACCTAATTTTACAAGAACCTTCGCATTAAAAACTGCATTACTATCAAGAGTTGCAATAAGATGATCGGGATTTAAAATCTCCACATTGTTTTCAGAGAATTTGATATCCTTGGCAGTTACATATCCTGGACCCTTTACCTGAATAGTTGCCCATTCTTCCCTAAACTCAGAATCAACTTTAAATCGGACTCCTTTCATATTTAAAATAATGTCTAAAACATCTTCTTTAACTCCCACTATGGAACTAAATTCATGGTTGACACCATCAATATTCACAATAGTTATCGCTGCCCCATATAGGGAAGACAACATTATTCTTCTTAAAGAATTACCAATAGTTGTACCGAAACCTTTTTCCAGTGGTTCAATTTTAAATTTACCATATGTATTTGAATAAGTTTCCTTATCGACCTCTACACGCCTTGGTTTTATGAGGTCTTTCCAGACTTTATACATAAATTATCCTCCATGTATGCTTATTTAGAATAGAGCTCTACTATTAGATGTTCCTGAATAGGATATTCAATCTCAGCCCTAATAGGTAATGCCTTAACTATCCCTCTCATATTATCCCTATCAAGCTCTAACCAGGTTGGAATAACCCTTCTAACCACTGCTTCTAAGGCTTCTTTAATGACAGGATTTTCCTTACTTTTTTCAGAAACTGTAATAACATCATTGGGTTTCACAGTATAAGAAGGAATATTTACACTTCTTCCATTTACAAGGAAATGCCGATGAACAACCAACTGTCTCGCCTGTTTTCTTGAGTTTGCAAAGCCTAAACGAAATACCACATTATCCAATCTTCTTTCTAAAAGAGAAAGCATATTTTCACCCACAATACCCTTCATCCTATCCGCTCTTAAATAGGTTAATTTGAACTGCTTTTCTAAAAGGCCATAAATCCTTTTTACTTTCTGCTTCTCTCTTAACTGTAGTCCATAGTTAGAAACTTTAGTTTTATTCTGTCCATGCTGCCCTGGTGGATAGCCCCTTCTTTCTACTGAACATTTATCAGTATAACAACGATCCCCTTTCAGAAAAAGCTTTTTGCCTTCCCTTCTACACAATCTACAATTTGCTTCTAAATATCTAGCCAATCTATACCTCCTTTATTAAACTCTTCTTCTTTTTGGTGGTCTGCAACCATTGTGCGGTATGGGCGTTACGTCTTTTATAGCAACAATCCTAAACCCAAATGCTTGAAGAACTCTCATAGCTGATTCCCTGCCACTTCCAGGACCCTTTACATAAACAGTTAAATTTTTAATACCAAATTCCTGAGCTTTTTTTGCTACACTTTCAGCAGCCATTTGTGCTGCATATGGTGTACCCTTACGTGAACCTTTAAAACCAACACTGCCAGCGCTTGACCATGCCAATACATTTCCTTCCATATCAGTAACTGTTACTATTGTGTTATTAAAAGAAGCCTTTATATGTATAGCACCATTCGCTACTGATTTTCTTTCTTTTTTCTTCCTTACTTTTTGCTTTGCCATTAATTCCTCCCGAAATTACTTAGTTTTTCTTCCACCGATAGGTTTGCGTGGACCTTTTCTTGTTCTTGCGTTTGTATGTGTCCTCTGTCCCCTTACAGGTAGACCCAGTTTATGTCTTAAACCTCTATAGCAACCAATTTCCATAAGTCTTTTTATATTAAGTGCAACTTCTCTTCGTAAATCACCTTCCACTTTATAATTCTTATCAATGATATCCCTTATACGAGATATCTGATCATCAGTTAAGTCCTTAGCCCTAATATCGTAACTAACACCAGCCTGATCCAGTATTTTTTGAGCAGTTGCCCTACCTATCCCATATATATAAGTCAAGGCAATCTCAATCCTTTTATTTTTTGGTAAATCAACGCCTGCTATACGTGCCACAATCTTCCTCCTTATCCTTGTCTTTGCTTATGTTTCGGGTTTTCACATATTATTTTTATTACACCCTTTCTTTTTATAACCTTACATTTGCTACATATTTTTTTTACAGAAGGTCTGACTTTCATCTCATAACTCCTTTATTTTGCTCTATATATAATCCTGCCCCTTGTTAAATCGTAGGGGGATAATTCAACCATTACTCTATCACCCGGTAAAATTCTTATAAAATGCATTCTCATTTTACCTGAAACATGGGCCAATATAAGATGCCCATTATCCAATTTTACTCTAAACATCGCATTCGGCAGGGTTTCTACAACAACACCTTCCACTTCAATTGCATCTTCCTTAGGCATTAAACCCCTCCAAAGCTGTTAAAACAATCGGCCCTTTTTTTGTAATCGCTACACAATGTTCAAAGTGAGCTGACTTTTTACCATCAGCAGTTACCGCCGTCCAACCATCATTTTTTATTATTATATCATAACTCCCTGCATTAACCATAGGTTCAATTGCAAGTACCATACCTTCTTTTAATTTAATCCCGCATCCTGGACTTCCAAAATTTGGGAGTTGGGGTTCTTCATGCAAATTTCTACCAATGCCATGCCCTACAAAAGCTCTCACAACAGAAAAACCATTTGCCTCCACATGCCTTTGAATAGCATAAGAAATATCATATAATCGATTTCCAACAACAGCTTTTTCTATACCCTTATACAATGATTCTCTCGTAACATTGACCAATTTTTTATCTTCCTCACTGCCATCATTCACAATTATTGTCACCGCTAAATCAGTATAATAACCATCTTTTTCCACACCATAATCTAAACTGACAATATCTCCCACCCTGAATAACTTATCTTTGGTCGGAATGCCATGCACAACTTCATCATTCACTGATATACAAATGTTTGCCGGATAACCTTTATATCCTTTAAAAGCGCTTCTAACTTTATATTTTTCTGCTAATCTTCCTACCATATCATCAATATCTTTTGCACTAACTCCTTCTTTTATAGAATCCACAGCTTCTTTCAAAATACTAGCAGCAACTAACCCAATTTCTCCAAGCCTCTTTATCTCTTCTTCTGTCTTTAAAATTACCAACTATTTTCCTTCTAAAACTTTTATCAATGATGTAAAAATTTCATCAGGTGCCTTTGTGCCATCAATTTTAACCACCATGCCTTTTTTACCATAAAAATCAAGAAGTGGCGCTGTTTGAGCATGATAAACTGTCAATCTATTTTTAATGGTCTCTTCCTTATCATCGTCCCTCTGGAAGAGTTCACCACCACATTTATCGCAATTTTTACCACTCTTTGGTGGATCAAATTTAATATGATACATTTGCCCACAGGATTTACACGTTCTTCTTCCTGTCAGTCTTTCAAGTAATACCTCATCAGGTACTTCTAAAGCAAGGACCTTATCTATAGGCATCTTGAGTTCTTCAAGCATTTTCTCCAATGCTTCAGCCTGAGCAACAGTTCTTGGAAATCCATCAAGAATAAAACCCCTTTTGCAATCAGATTCCTTTAACCTATCCTGCATTATACCTATAACAACTTCATCGGGAACAAGTTTCCCTGCATCCATATATTCTTTGGCTTTTTTACCATGGGTGTTCCTTCTTTTACTGCAGCACGAAGGATATCACCTGTTGAAATCTGTGGAATTCCATAACGTTCAATC
>Ga0101945_1002982_pt1 | contig 10531 bp, 6 predicted proteins | sample DewCreD2012metaG_2_FD_75246 | JGI IMG/M metagenome (GOLD analysis project Ga0101945, IMG submission 75246) | Hot spring sediment bacterial and archeal communities from British Columbia, Canada, to study Microbial Dark Matter (Phase II) - Dewar... ... | reverse complement strand
CAAGAACAGGAATAACGGTTGATTTTGAGCCGAACGATGACGAGTGGCAGCTCTATGAATTTGTATCCGATTATTTAGCGCGTGATGATATTTTAGCGGTTGAAACCAAGCAAAGAGCTTTAATGATATTGATATATCGCAAAATACTTGCAAGCTCATCTTTTGCAATTGCAGCAACATTAAAAAGCCTCATTGCACAGCTTGAGAGAAAGCTAAGCTTAATAAGAGCAGGCCAAAGGCTTAAACAAACAATAACAATCCCCGAAGACATAAAACAAGATATAGACGATGCTTACATCGAAGAGATAGAAGAAGTAGAGGGTACAGAAGAGATAGAAGAAGTAGAGGGTACAGAAGAGATTGAAGATTCTCAAGATATAGAACAACAAGAAACAAACCGATTGGGAGAAAATAAAGCTATCCAAGAAGAGATTACCGAAAAGGCTTTAATGGCTGAAATAGCAGAGCTTGAAAGATATTATAATTTAGCCATAAAAATTTCCAAAAACGCCAAAGGAGAAGCACTGGTCAAAGCACTTCATAATATCTTTGCAGAAGCAGAGCGCAAAAACTGGCCTCAAAAAGTCGTTATTTTTACAGAGTCCAGACGCACCCAAAATTACTTATACGACCTTCTCTCTGCAAATGGATATGAAGGCCAGATTGTATTATTTAATGGATCAAATGACCACAAAGAAGCTAGCCGAGCCTATAGCGAGTGGGCAAGAGAGTTTCCTGAACTTGCTAAAAGTGGCAACCGCTCAACAAATATCCGTCAAGCTCTAGTATATGACTTTCAAGCCAACAAAAAAGTTTTTATAGCAACCGAGGCTGGTGCAGAGGGGCTTAACTTGCAGTTCTGCAATATTGTTGTAAATTACGATCTTCCCTGGAATCCTCAAAGAATTGAGCAGCGCATAGGGCGATGCCATCGCTACGGTCAAAGATTCGATGTTGTAGTAGTTAATTTTGTAAACCGTAAAAACGCAGCCGATGAGCGCCTCTACGACCTTTTATCTAAAAAGCTAAAGCTTTTTGATGGTCTTTTCGGTTCATCAGATGAGATATTAGGTGCGCTTGGCTCGGGCATTGACTTTGAAAAAAGAATATTGGAAATTTACCAAACATGCCGTGAGCCAGAGGATATCCAAAGAGCTTTTGATGAGCTGCAAAAAGAACTTGAGGCGCAAATAAATGATCGCTTACTTCAAACTCGCCAATTAGTAATGGAGCACTATGATGATGAGGTAAGAAATAAATTAAAGCTAAGGGATGAACAGCTACGAGTGGAGCTATCAGAAATTGATAAAGCTCTAAAAACGATTGTTCTGGAAACTTTAGACGATCACTTAGAAAAAACCGATGATGAGAACGTGTATCTGGTAAAGGCTTTGCCGTTTGATCTGCAGATCCGCACTGGCGATTCCATAGTCGGAAAAAAAGTTAGTTTTCGGCCGCTTGAACAAAGTGAGCGTGATCAGGGCATCGTAAGGCTACATCTATATCATTCGCTTGTTGAAGATATAATCAAATCAATTAAGAAAGATAAAATTTCGCAAGTCTATTCCTTAACATTTGAATATACATCTGGCGGACACCGCATTAGTATGCTTAATGATTTCTGTGGCTGCAGCGGCTATCTGTTTGTCTATAAGATTACATTTAACGGTATTGAAACTATTGAGTATTTGCTTCCAGTTGCTGTTGTAGACTTTGGCAGCCAGTGGTTGCCACTTACAGCCGAGCAAGCTGAAAAACTTTTAACGGTAACTTTAACAGAAAACGGCTTTGTTAGCACAGTTGAGAGGCAAGCTTTTGAAATTTTACAAAACACCTATAGGCAAGAAAAAGAGACGCTGTCTAATCAATTAAAAATCATAAATGAGGAATACTATGACCAGGAAAGAGAGCGCTTAGACTTATATACTGAAGAGAGCCTGATGGAATTAGAGGATAAAGTTGACAGAAAAAAGCGCGAGTGGAATGAAGCCAAAAGAAAATTATCAAGGGCAAACACGCATGAAGAGCGAATGCAGTTACGAGATGCGGTTTACAAACTTGAAAAAGAATACCGCAAACTTTTATCCAAACGCGACCAGGAAAACCTGCGATCTTTTGAGGAAAAAGACAAAAAATTAAAAGAACTGGAAAATAAGCTAAAATTTAACTTAGAAGAAGAGCTTATATTAAAAGCAGCCTTTAGGATACTTTAAATACTTTAGGATAGAGTAAATGTGGTACTTGTATTTAGATGAAAGCGGTGATCTTGGATTTGATTTTATAAACAAGAATCCGTCCAGGTTTTTCACCGTTACGATATTAGCTACGGAAGGTATAAAAAACAATAGGTTTATTAAGAAAGCTGTTAAAGTAACACTGAGGCGCAAGCTAAATCCGCCTGGTAAAAGAAAAAGGCTGGTTGAGGAGCTTAAGGGAAGTAGCACTACTTTTGAAATAAAGAGATATTTTTTTGAGCAAGTAAAAGACGCTGATTTTTACCTTTACACAATAAATCTCAACAAGCGGAGAGTATACGATTATCTAGCACAAAATAAATCAAGGGTTTACAATTATATTGCTCGGTTAATACTTGATAAAATTCCGCTTGAAGATGCATGTACTAGAGTTCAATTGGTCATCGATAAGTCAAAAGGAAAGTGAGAAATAGTTGAATTTAATGATTATATTAGGCGGCAGCTTGAAGCCCGTCTTGATCCAAAAGTTCCACTCGATATATACCATTGGTCGTCACATGAATCGGAAGGTCTTCAGGCGGTGGATATGTTTTGTTGGGGCATCTTTGAAAAATATGAAAGGCAAAACACTGCTTGGTACGATGTGTTTAAGGACAAGATTAAATTTGAGACCAAATATTTGCAAGAAGAAAAAGGATAATGCGCAAGAGCATATACAGGCATTAAAAAAGAGCGTGCCCCGTAGATTTGTTGCGTCTAGACTATGGCCCACCAGATGGAAGGGAACATCTAGAACAATCTACGCCGGACTTACCGCTCAATTCAAATAATTGATTTGGGCCAACATGCAATACATCATGCTATACAAGTGTATCGACAAGTGTATCAATAAGTGTATCACTTTAAATATATTAATCGGAAACCGTTCTGTCAACATTAGGCATGTGCTTGCCGCCAAGGGCAGGTTCAAACTTTAAGCAGCAAAGGGCCTGTTTTAGTCAAAAAGCAGCCTTTAGATATTTTGAATACCTTGAGGGCCGAGTGAGATTATGGAGCAACCAGAACTAAAAATATCAAGCATATACAAAAATACCGGCTTGTTTGCTGATTATTTTTTAAGTGAAAAATTACCAAGCGAAAGGGTTTGGCAAAGCACTCTTGCTAATGAAAAGACCAAAGAAGTTTTTGAACAAATAAAATCGCTTTATGAAATAAAAAAGACTTTACTTCCAAGTTTTAATGAGGCTCAAACAGAAAACGAATTTATACGGCCTGCTCTTGATTTATTGGGATTTTCTTATATCGTCCAGACACCGACCAGAGCGTTGGGCAGATCTCTAACGCCAGATTATGCCTTATTTGCTGATGAAAACATCAAAGATAAAGCCTATTCAGAAGTGAGAGAGAATAACTATTCTAGCGCGTTGGCAATTGCCGATGCTAAATACTGGGAGCGGCCTTTAGATAAAAAGTTGAGGGATAGCAGAGATACACTTACCAACCAAAATCCAACTTTTCAAATAGCCAGCTATCTTATTGCTACAAAGGTAAAATGGGCAATTCTAACCAATGGTAGATTTTGGCGGTTGTATTCTAGAGAATATAGCCAAACGATGGGCGAATATTTTGAGGTTGATCTAGTTAAGATTTTAGAATCAAATAATCTAGAAGATTTTCTTTATTTCTATCTCTTTTTTAGAAAAGAAGCCTTTCAAGTAGTACCTGCAGAAAGTCTTCTTGACCAGATGGTTAGGGAAAGCATTGAGTACGGTGCTAGGCTTCAGGAAGACTTAAAAAAGGAAATCTTTGAAAAGATTTTTATATATTTTGCCAAGGGGTTTACCGACTGGCGGAAAAGCAATGGTGTTACCGAAACCGAAACGCCGGAAACACTTAAAGAGATATTTGATAACACACTCATTCTTCTTTATCGTTTGCTTTTCATTCTTTATGCTGAATCACGTGACCTTTTGCCTGTAAAAGAAAGAAGTGGCTACTATACTAAAAGCCTTGCTAAGGTAAAAAAGAGATAAAAGAAGATTTAGAAAGTGGTAGAAAACTTAGCAAAATTTCAACTGATTATTGGGATGATTTAACCAATCTTTTTCACATCATCGATAAAGGTGACCCCGACCTAAACATTCCTAAATATAATGGTGGTTTGTTTTCAAAAGCACACCGTTTCTTGGAAGAGAACAAAATTTCCGATTATTATTTAGCTGAAGCAATATATTCCTTAACCACCTACTTTGATCCAGTTAAAAACGAATGGGTTTTTGTTGATTACAAATCTCTCGGCGTAAAACAGCTTGGTTCTATTTATGAAGGATTATTGGAATTCCATTTACGCATAGCAGATCAAGAACTCGCTGTAGTTAAAGAAAAAGGCAAAGAAAAGTACGTGCCAGTTGATAATATATCGAGAGGCCAAAGGGATACCGGTGAAAGAGTTAAACCAGGCGAAATTTATCTTGAAAACAGCAAAGCTGAGCGTAAAGCTACCGGTTTATACTATACACCTGACTATATCGTAAGCTATATCGTCGAGAATACAGTTGGTCCTTTGATAGGTGAGATAGAAGCTCAGTTTGAAGCAAGGAAGCAAGAGTTAAAAACAAGCCCTAAATATAAAGATCAAAGTGCGAAATGGAAGACAGTTGCTTTAAAGGAATATGATCCCGCTCTAAAAGCTCTTGGATTAAAAATTTGTGATCCGACAATGGGTTCTGGCCATTTTCTAGTTTCAACCGTTGATTATATTTCTGGTAGAATTTTTGACCTTTTAACCAAATACTCAGGTCAGGCTTATTTTGGTAGAGAAATTTACGAAAGCCCACTTTTTCAACAGATTCAAGATATACGGCAAAATATTCTTGGAGAGATGGATCGGCAGCAAGTAACTATTGACAAGGAAAAGCTGGAAGACGATAAAGTGATAATCCGGCGAATGGTTATGAAGCGCTGTATCTTTGGTGTTGACTTAAACTATTTAGCTGTTGAACTAGCAAAACTCTCATTATGGCTTAACTCATTCACAGTTGGTGCTCCGTTGTCTTTCTTGGATCACCATCTTAGGTGGGGCAATAGTTTAATTGGCTCTACAATTGATGAAGTTCAGGAAGAGATGCAAAAAAGCTTATTTGGCTCTCGCTTTTACGGATTATTATCGGCAACTGATGCCATGATAAAAATTGGAGAGTTAACCGATAGTACATTTGCCGAATTACAGGAAAGCCAGCGAGACTATGAACAGGCTGTTAGCCTGCTAGCTCCTTATAAAAAAGTTTTGGATATTTGGACTAGTCAATATTTTGGAAATAGCGGGGCCAAGGATTTGATCGATCAGGGAAAAGTTGACCCTGATAATCTTGAAGCAAGTTTGAAGGAGCTAACTAAGAATGAACTTGCAATTGTAGAGCGTGCAGAACAGTTAAAAAAGGAAAAACGCTTTTTCCATTGGGAGCTTGAATTTCCTGAGGTCTACTATGGTTCAACTGGAAAGAAAAATAATCCTGGGTTTGATGCTGTAATTGGTAATCCACCATACCAAAGGATTCAAGGCTTAAAGGCAACAGACCCCTTGCAGGTAAGATTTTATAGCCAGAAATACAAATCAGCAACAGGAAATTATGATATCTATGTGTTGATGGCAGAGCAGGGATACCAGTTATTAAAAGATGAGGGTACGCTTGGTTTTATTCAACCTCATAAGGTATTTCAAGCAGGATTTGGAGAAGGCTTTCGAAGTTTTATTTCACAAAATCGCTGTTTAAAACGAATTGTTCATTTTAATGCAAATCAGGTGTTTCCTGAAGCAACAACTTATACCTGCTTACTCTTTTTGTCTGGTCAACCAAGTGAAAGTTATGAATTGGCTCTTATTCCAGCTCTTGCTAATGTCAATGAGGAGCTACCAAAGTGTCTGGCAGGTAAGCTTACGCTTGCCATTAAGTCTACCTCTGCATTAACAGCTGAACCGTGGATATTGACGGAATCGGTAGCTGAAGATGTGATAAAAAAAATTAGTATGAGCAATCAACCTTTAAGTTTATTCATTGACAAGATGTTCCAAGGGCTAGCTACAAGCGCTGACAAGATTTATTTTTTAGATATGGTTGACACTCAAAATAGTTTAGTTACCGCTTTCTCCACACAGTTGGGTAAAAACGTTAAACTAGAGCGAGCAATTCTAAAGCCCGTGTTAAAGGGCGAGGATGTTCATCGTTATGAGCCAGCTAGGCCGACCAAATGGGTGGTCTTCCCTTATGATCTATCATCTGGTCAACCTAGGTTATATACAGAACATGAACTAACGAATAAGTTTCCAAATACTTGGAAATACCTAAAAGAAAACGAAGCAGCATTACGGGCTAGAGAAAACTACAGGATGGATGCTCCGAGCTGGTGGGCATACATCTATCCAAAAAATCTCATGCAATTTGATAACCCTAAAATAATCACGCCTGAGATTAGCTATGGCTCTAACATGACTTTTGACGATATTGGTGTTGCTCATACAACAACTGTTTATGGATTTGTATTTAAGAAAAGTGAATATAAAGATTATTACTGGTTAGCGGTTCTAAACAGTAACTTACTCTGGTTCTTTCTTAAAAGTACGGGCTATGTACTGCATGGCGGTTACTTTAGGTTTAAAACCGACTACTTGTCGCCCTTCCCCGTCCGGCGCATTTCTTTCATCACACCATTGGCAGAACGTCAACATCGGTTACAAGAGATAAAATTCTTAGTTAGTGATTATTTGTATTCCAGTAACTGGAATCAGCTTCTTATTTTTATAGGTGAGCTACTAGAGAAAAAACACAACCCTGACCCAAAACTAGTCGAAAAACATAATAATAATCCCATAAACAAAGATTTCCAAATCCCCGAGAATGCTCTTTGGGAGCAATCTGATGTTGTTCATGATTTTCTTGCATTTCTGGCCGAGCAAATGATTGAAAAGAACAAGCAGAAACAAGAGGAGATAAAAGGTTTCTTAAAATATCTAGAACGCACTATTGGTATAGATATTGAGAGCTTGCAAAACAAGACTCTTATAAGAGAGTATCACGAACATTCATTTGAAGAAGTTTTGTCTGTCTTAGAACGGAATAGAAATAGATTGAGAGGTTTTAATCCGAGATCAAGGACTGACCAAGAACGGCTTGAAAGGGAATTCAACAAAAGCGTTGAGAAATTAACGCCCTTAAAAACCAAAATCCAATCAACAGATAAACTAATCGATCAAATAGTCTATAAACTCTACGGTTTAACCGACGAAGAAATAGCAGTTGTTGAAGGTTGAGGGTTTTAGTAATGAGCAATTCGAAATGGAAAAAGTTCGAAAACTTAGTATATGAAATTCAAAAGGAATTAACTAAGGATGCACTTGTTCAGTTAGATGATCATATAGTTGGTGAGGATTCAAAACAACGTAGGCAAGTTGATATAAGTATAAGGCGTAATATTGGTCAGTTTAGTATTCTAGTCATTGTGGAGTGTAAGGATTATAAGAAACCTATAAATGTTACAACTGTAGAATCTTTTATAACTAAATTAAGAGATGTGAGGGCAAATAAAGGAGCAATTGTTTCGAGTAGTGGTTTTACAAAAGCTGCTATAGAGATGGCTAAAGCTCATAAGATAGATACCTTCCGTCTTGTTGATACTAAGAGTATCGATTGGGGTGTATATGTTACAGCCCCTGCATTACTAGAGAGAACTTATATCAAAAGCTTTAGTTTCCTTTTTAAGGATTTCAGTGAAATCCCTATAGAGGTTATTAATTCTGATTTGCGCAATGCGTTTGTTCTAGATGCGAAAAACAGTCCCATTAATACATTAGGTAATATGTTGCATCAACGCTGGAATAACCAAGAGATTAAACATGAGCCGAAAAACTTGGAAGTTCTTTTAGGTGAAAATATGATTATCGAGGCCAATGGAAAGAAAGCAAAAGCAACTATAGCTGCTCATGTTGTGATCGATCGCAAGTATTATTTTGGTGATTTACCTATAAAAGTAAGAGGGTTTAAAGATGAACAGAGCGGGGGTCTTATTGCTAGAGAATTTGCTACAGATCAGATAAACCCATATGAGATAGAACAAGGTAGAGTTGATGGATGGAATGAGGTTTTAGATCCAAGCCAGATTGCAAGCACCCCTTTATTTAAACTTGCATACAGCGATCAATATCCTTTAATTGAGATATAAGCAGCTTAGGTTACTTAAATAACTAGCAAGAGGTTAATCAAAGCCTATTAGATTATCATTTAACACGTATAATGGTTAACCTATTTGGCAGCGTGCAATGCTATAATATAAATGTAGTATAAGGATTAGGAAAGCTTTATATGCAAATATCCGGAATAAATGCAGAAATATTAATATGGGCTAGAGAACGTGCCGGATACACGATAGAAGAAGTTGCCCATAAATTGAAGAGGGACGCTGGAGAAATTGCGCAGTGGGAGTCTGGTAATAGTGCACCTACATATACACAATTAGAGAAACTTGCTTATAAGGTATATAAAAGACCACTAGCAATATTCTTTTTCCCTTCACCACCTGACGAGCCGGATTTAAAACAATCGTTCAGGACGCTTCCTGATTTTGAGATAGAAAATCTTTTACCCGACACTCGGTATGCAGTTAGACAAGCTAAAGCAATGCAGCTTACCCTGAAAGAACTAAATGATGGTGTTAATCCAAGCGAAAAAAAGATATTTCGTGATATCGAACTCAACATAAATCAAAATGTTTCAAGTGCAGCCGCTGGGGTGAGAGACTATTTAGGCGTCCACCTTGACGATCAAAAAAAATGGAAAGGCGTAAGAGAAGCACTAAACGCATGGCGAGATATTGTCGAAGATAAAGGTATATTTATCTTCAAGCGTTCTTTTAAACAGAAAGATGTATCAGGCCTTTCTATATTAGATGAAGAGTTTCCAGTTATTTATCTTAACAATAGCACGACAGCCAGCCGCCAAATATTCACGATTTTCCACGAGTTATCGCATTTATTATTGAAGACAAATGGTGTTACCAAAGAAGATGACCGATACATCAGTGCTCTCAAGGGATATGATAAAGACGTCGAAGTATTCTGCAATAGCTTTGCAGCTGAGTTTTTGGTACCATCTGTAGATCTTGAAGATTGGCTAGCCCGTGGCCTTTCGGTTGATCAATTAGTAAATAATCTCTCAGATAGATACAAGGTCAGCCGTGAAGTTATCTTAAGAAGGTTGCTGGATAAGGGCATAGTTAACCAAGGATATTATGAAAAGCAAGTAAAACAATGGTTGGATGAATACCAAGAAAGAAAAGCTAAGAGTAGCGGAGGTGGCAATTACTACAATACTCAAGTAACATATTTGGGGGACAGATATCTAAACCTAGCCTTCGGCAGATACTATCAAGGACGCTGTACAATTGAGCAACTTGCTGATTACTTAAATGTAAAAGTTAAAAGCATACCAGGGTTAGAACAGTCAATGTTCGGGAAGGAAGCTGCACAATGATTTATGTTTTTGACACAAGCAGCTTCATTGTATTAGGCCATTATTTTCCAGACCGCTTTCCTTCATTTTGGACAGGTTTTAACGAGATGGTCGCTTCTAGCCGAGTTATATCAGTTAAAGAAGTACGAAACGAATTAGATGTAGAAGTAAACAAGCAGCATCTTAGTGACTGGATTAAATCTAATGGGCATGTATTCTTGAAGGCAACCCCAGAAGAAACCGCTTTTGTGGCCGAAATATTTGCCATTCCGCATTTTCTTCAGTTAGTGAGAAGGAAATCCATCGTACAAGGAAAACCTGTTGCAGATCCATTTGTTATAGCTGCTGCCAAACTTAGAAATGCTTGCGTTGTTACTGAAGAGACTAAAACGAAGAATGCTGCGAAAATCCCAAATATCTGTGAGCATTTTGGCGTTTCATGTACGAACCTTGACGGCTTCATGAGCATGGAAGGTTGGAAGTTTTAAAGTCGCATGCTAAAGATAACGATTGCTTTTAGATCTCGAATAAATGTGAGCGGTCATAAGGAAAGGGTGTCTGTCTTGAAAGTTTGAAAGATTACTGAGTTATTCAATTATTCAAGACAGGCGCCAATTCCACACCAATTCACAATCAAAAAAACAATTGACAACTATCTCTATTCAATCGTTGACCAAAAAACCAGGAAAAAAGTTGAACAAAAACTCTGGCAAGAAGTTACAAAAATTTAGCGCGGAGTAAACCGCGCTATAAGAAATATGATTAAGCTAATTTTTGAAAGCCAATTGCAACAGTTTGATTCTTATATGCCATGGAATGAGGGTCGAGTCTATT
>Ga0101945_1001799_pt1 | contig 10560 bp, 10 predicted proteins | sample DewCreD2012metaG_2_FD_75246 | JGI IMG/M metagenome (GOLD analysis project Ga0101945, IMG submission 75246) | Hot spring sediment bacterial and archeal communities from British Columbia, Canada, to study Microbial Dark Matter (Phase II) - Dewar... ... | reverse complement strand
GGTCATGGAAAAGTTACGCCGCCTGCCCAACATCATTTCCGCACACTTGATTAAACTGTAGTTAGAGCTGCATGCCTGCTGTTGTCGTTGTCGGAGCCCAGTGGGGCGACGAGGGAAAAGGCAAAGTCGTCGACATCTTCGCGGAACATGCCGATGTGATCGCCCGGTATCAGGGCGGGAACAACGCGGGGCACACCCTCGTGGTCGGCGGAGAGAAAACGGTACTGCACCTCGTCCCCTCTGGTGTTTTGCACCCCGGCAAGGTGTGCGTAATCGGCAACGGAGTGGTGGTCGACCCGGCGGTGCTGATCGAGGAAATCGAGCGGCTACAGCATCGGGGCTACTTGCTCGACGACCAACTTCTGAAGATCAGCGATCGCGCGCACTTGATCATGCCGTACCACCGGGCCATCGATTTGGCGCGCGAACGCCTTCGCGGAGAAGACCGCATCGGCACGACAGGTCGCGGGATCGGCCCCACGTACGAGGACAAGATGGCCAGAATCGGTATTCGCTTTGCCGATTTGCTGGACGAATCGTCGTTTCACGATTTACTGCGGAACACGCTGGCCGAGAAGAACGCGTATATCCGCGCCTTGTTGCAAGAGGAGCCGTTTGCGTTCGACGCGATTCACGAGCAGTACTCCCGGTACCGGGAGCGGCTGGCGAAGTATGTGACCGATGTGAGTGTGTACCTCGCGCAGGCGCTGTCCAAAGGCCAGCGTTTATTGTTGGAAGGCGGTCAGGGCACGATGCTCGACGTCGACCACGGGACCTACCCATTTGTGACGTCGTCGAACACCGTGGCCAGCGCCGCATGTACGGGCGTGGGAATTCCGCCCGGGCGCATTTCCTGTGTGGTAGGCATCGTCAAGGCGTACACGACGCGGGTCGGCAGCGGTCCGTTCCCCACCGAGTTGCACGACGCAACCGGGGAGAAGTTGCGGCAAGATGGGGACGAGTTCGGTGCCACGACCGGCCGTCCGCGCCGCTGCGGTTGGTTCGACGCGGTCGTCGTCCGCCACGCTGTGCGGATCAACGGCATCCAAGGGCTGGCGCTGACGAAGATCGATGTGCTGACCGGAATCGACCCGATCCGGATCTGTGTGGCGTACGAGTACAACGGCCAGCGCTACGAACACTTTCCTGCGAGCATGCAGGTGCTGCGAAATGCCCAGCCAGTGTACGAGGAACATCCTGGTTGGAACGAGCCACTCACCAGTGCACGCACAATCGAGGATTTGCCACGGAATGCTCGCCGGTACATTCAGAGACTCGAGGAACTCACGGAAACCCCCATGTACCTCATTTCGGTCGGGGCAAACCGAAACGAAACCATTTTGCTGCGCAACCCCTTCCACAGTTGAAGAGAGGGCCACGCGCACCGTTCGGCCCGGGAGCCGCGGATCGCCACGGGCAGGTGGCCCCGGCTGAAGCGTCTGCCTTGGTAAGTTTTTCTCTTGCTTGCGGCTAGGATGTGGCGGATAAAGATCGCCGGTGGGGGAGCCATGGACAAACGATTTGGGATTCTACAGGGCCAAAGCCGGCGATTCAGGGATGTTGAACAGCGCATTCTGCAACTCCGATATGGCGGCTGGTCTCGGTGCCGGAGCTACCGGGAGGTCGGGGCGTTACTTGGCTTGTCGCCGATCGAGGTGCGCCGGTTAGAACGGACCGCCTTGGAACGGTTGCGTCACGTTGGGAGCCCGCAACTGGTGTGGGACGAAGCGTAGTCGGGCTCTGATTGACGCGACTTCTCCATTGCTTCGCAAGGGGAAATCGCGACGGACGTTACGGAGCGCGTGCGGACATCGGGTCGGAAGGCCCCGGATCGTGAGCTAGTGGATACCACAGCTGCGCTTTCAGAGGTGCGCGCGACAATGCTCTTGAGAGTAGGGGGTGTGTGCGCGTCTTCTGCCTAGGCGTGGTCTTGTAGCTCTTGTTCGGGGAATGAACGAAACAAGGGCGCGGAGAATCCGGAGTTCGCGACCTGGGGTGGCTTGTGCACCGGTTGGGTGACGAAATGCCTGTCCTTGAACGAAACTCCCACCCCACGGGCGGTCAACGCGGGTTTGTAACAGATCGCTGATTCGATGCGGGATCCCGCGGAAGGTTGCCGCCCCTTAGGTAGTCAGAGATATACGCCGCCGTTTGGGCTCAGCACCTGCCCGGTAACGTAGCTAGCTTCGTCCGAGAAGAGATACGCTACAGCAGCCGCGACATCTTCTGGCACGCCGACGCGCCCTACGGGTGCGCGCTTCCCATACTCCGCAATGGCTTGCTCGGGGAGGCCTGAACCGCGCACGAGCGGAGTATCGATCAGCCCAGGTGCGACGATGTTTGCTGTGACCCCCGAACTTCCGAGTTCCAGGGCCAGCGCTTTGGTGAACCCTACGATCCCTGCTTTGGCCGCGGCGTAGTGGGCGATGCCACGGCCGCCGCCGTTCAACCCGGCAACCGAGCCAATGTTGACAATGCGGCCCCAGCCGGCGGCGCGCATGTCCGGCACCACGAAGCGCGCGCACAGGAAAGCGCCACGCAAGTGTACAGCGACCGTACGGTCGAACACCTCGGGAGCAAGCTGTTCGAGTGGAGTGTACACGCAAATTCCTGCTGCGTGTACCAGTCCGGTGAACGGACCGAGTTCGGCCCGCAAGCGGGTGACCGCTTGGCTGAGCGAATCCGCGTCTGCCACGTCTGCTTGGGCAAACGCCCACGGTGCCTCCGAGACCTCGTCGCCCCAGGACGCGCCTCCAGGGTTCACGTCGATGCCACCCACGGCCCAACCAGCCCTGGCCAGACGTAGCCCCACCGCTTTCCCGATGCCGGAGGCAATTCCAGTAACCAAGGCGACGCGCGGGACGCGTGAGTGCATCGACGATCCTCCCATCATCAATGGGGCACGATATGCCCTTCGAGTCCTCCGGGAATACGCTGGCTCAAGCGCTCCCAGGCGCGCACGATTCTCAGCGCTTCCTCACGATGCGGGAGACCCGTCACAACGGGAGTCGAGGTGTGGGCGTCGAGAACCTCCCAACACTCGTCGCCGGTGCGGCGCCAACGGACCAAACGCATGCGGTAATTCGGGGATGCCTGCTCCTCGCTCAGCACTTCACGCCCGATCGTCATCGTCCGTCCTCTACCAGCATCCGCGCTATCGTCCGGAGCAATCTCCCGGAAGAGAAGCGATCCATTCTCGAATCACATCGATGGCTTCTTGATGGACTCTCCGCCGACCAAGTTCCGGCATGGCAATGCCGGGATCTAGGGAGATCATGCGAAAGAGCAAGATCGATTGGTTGGGCTTGCCGGGCTCGATGTCGTAGCGAAAGCCGCCGGTCCCGCGGCCTGCTGCGACGGGCGACTTGCAGATACCCAAGGCCAACGGGTCGGTTTGTCCAATGCCGAGGAACAGCCCCGTCGTGCGTGCCGCTCCGGCTGGGTTATGGCAGTGCGCACAATTGACATCGAGGTACGTACGCGCTCGTTCTTCGACGGTGCCGCTTGTCGGGTCCTCCAACACCGCTGCTCGGGGGGCAAGCGTTGGATCGGCCGGAGCGCCTTCCAAAATCCCGATGCGCGTCCAATGCACCAGTTGGTTCTCGATCCCGGTGTCGTAGGCGAAGTCTTTGTTCAGATTGCGTGCCTTGGTACCGATGGGGCCCGTGTTCTTGAACGATTCGCGGTGACACTCCTTGCACTGGTTCGCGTTTGGCACATTGTAATCAAACGTCGCGGGCTGCCCGTCCGCTTGGACTGCCGTTACGCGCAAGGGCATTCCGAGCACTTTGAGCCGCGCTTCGGTCTCCTCAGCGTTCCAGACGTAGGGGAGACCGATCCAACCGTCTTCGCGTCGGATGAGCAAGCGAGTTTCGAGCAGTCGTTCCCCGCTGTGCGGGGCGCGCATGTCGTACGGATAGGCAAAATTCTTGATGATGACGGTTCCCACAGGGAAATCGAAGGAAGCTTGGGCGTCGTACTTGGCTTTCTTCCCTGGAGGCAAGTAAACGAAGCGATGTTTGTTCGTGTAATCCGAAAAGAGCTGCGTGTTGAGGTCGTAGGGCGTGACCCCATCGTTCGGCCGGAGTTCCCGCATCGGACCCACGAAGAACCGATAACTCGACAAGAACTCGCACGGTTCGTCGTTGACGTCGAAATTCACGCTGTTGCCAGGCGCAACGGTGCAGCGCGTTTCCGCATTGACGGCCACGGGAGTCGGGGTTGCCGGCGGTGGCGATGGAAAAGGTAGCGGCTGAGGTGCTTGCTCGCTGACTCCAGGAATCACCACGGGAGGCAAAAGCGGGAAGCGGCAGTCGTAGGGCTCGCGCGCATTACTGGCCTGCCCGCCGAACCGGGGCAAATCCACATTGTACAAGCGTGCCGCTGGATCCTGGATGCAGATGCGCAACGAGTCGGGAAGCTTGCCGTTCACGTACTTTCGGGAGTCTTCGAAACCATCGATCAAGATATCCGGCAAGGGCAAGCCAGTAATCGGACCAATCAGTTCGGTCGTGTCGGGGTCGCCGTCCGTTCCGCCATTTTCGTAAAGGTTATCGTAAATGAAGATGGCCTCGGAGTACTTATCGTAGCGCGGGTCGGCTCCTCGCAGATTCCCGATGATTTGCGCCGTGTTGTAGCTGATGATCAAAATTTGAAACGTTCCGTTGCTACGCAAGCGATTCCGGAACACCTGGACCTCGTCGTTGGCGAGAATCATGATTCCAGTACCGCGGGGCACTGCACTGACCGTGGTACCCCGAGGGGCAAAATTCGGCGTGTTGTTCTCGACGACGTCGTTGTCGAACACACGGGTGCGCCGACCATCGAGAAACGGCAAGCCAGGCAAGTTGAACACGAGGATGCCTCCGGTATTGTGCGTTGCGGTATTGTGGTAGACGTCGGCGTCGGTCGAGTTTTCGATTTCGATGCCCGCCACGTTTTCGTACACGTAATTGCGGCGGACGATGATGTTGTGACACTGGCCGACGTAAATTCCGGCGTCCGAAGCGCCACGGACCACCGAGTCCTCGATGAGGACGTTGGTGCACTCGATGGGATAGAATCCGTACGAGCCGTTCTCGGTGTTGGGCCCACGCGTCCACTCCGCCCGTACTCTCCTGATCGTGATGTTCTTCCCACCCAGTATTTTCAGCAGGTCTCCCGGGCTGTCTTCGAGGGCTAAGTCTTCGATCGTGAAATCATTGGCAGTGACGAGCAACCCCTCAGCCCCCGAAGTTTGGTTGCGGAACGACAAAATGGTGCGGTCTTTCCCTTCCCCCCGGATGGTCACGTTGTCCACGTCGAGCGAGAGCTGTCCAGACAGGCGATACACGCCGGCGCGCAACAAAATCGTATCTCCCGGACGTGCTTCGATCAGCGCGCGTTGAATCGTCTCTTGATCGTCGTCGCTGGGAGACAAAATGACGCAGCGGTCTCCGCAAGCGTTCGCTCCGCCGGGGACATTGGCGAATCCAGGCGGTTCACCGTCGCTGCCACAGCCCAAGAAAAACGTGGCAGGCGCAATCGTGATCAGCATGACCCAAAACCAAATTCGCGGCTTCATTTGGATCCTTTCCCCTTCCCTCGTGTGGAAACTGTCGAGATGCCGATCCTGAGACTACCTTGTGCGCTCGAACTCAAGCAAGACCGAGCCAAAGCTTGCTCTTTGGCCCGCAAACATCGGACGAGTGTGGCAATGTGCAGGGAACTCGTGGGCATCCTGGAGCCAGAGCTCTTTTGGCTCGACCAGGGCTCCACGTTTGGAAACATCGTGGTGCGGGGCATCGCATGAGCACGAGCGAGAAGGTCCTCACAAGGACTCGAGTTCTTCACGTACACGCCGGCGGTGCATGCGCGAGTTGAAGCTGAGCGATGAGCGTGTACCGTCTGGGTGTTCACCGGAGCCGTCATCGGGAAGAGTGTTGATTGCTGGTGTGTTTCCTGGTTAAGCGCAGCAATCCACATGTTGCTGCAGCACAAGGTAGCAATCGTTTCCGGTGTTGGTCCCGGACTAGGCCGCAGTGTTGCCTTGGCGTTTGCTCGGGAGGGGGCGCGCCTCGTGCTGGCCGCTCGCAATGCCGAGTACTTGACCAAGGTCGCGCAAGAAATTGCGGCTGCGGGCGGGGAGAGTCTCGCGGTTCCCACCGACGTGATTTCTCGCGACGCGTGCGCTGCCTTGGTGGAGGCGGCCGTGCAGTGTTACGGGCGCATCGATGTGTTGGTAAACAACGCGTTTCGGGGTGGTGTGGAGCCGCGGTTCGAGGAGGTCGATCTGCAGCTCTGGCGGGACGTGTTCGAGGTGAACGTATTTGGCTCGCTGCAGTTGACCCAAGCGGTCGTGCCCTCGATGCGGGAAGCAGGTGGAGGCTCGATCGTGTTCATCAATTCCATGTCTGCGCGCGTGATCGAGCCAGGAATGGGAGGGTATGCCGCGTCCAAGGGTGCACTGTTGGTGGCAGCTCGGACCCTGGCAAAGGAGTTGGGCCCTTACGGGATTCGGGTGAACTCCGTGGTTCCCGGGTACATTTGGAGCGAGAAATTAGCCCGTTATTTTCACTGGCTCGCGGAGCGAGAAGGCCGTTCCTTCGAGGCCGTGCGCGAGGACATCGCTGGGCGTACAGCGCTGCATCACATTCCCGACTCGGACGAAATCGCAGACACCGTCGTGTTTTTTGCCTCCGACTTATCGCGTGCTGTAACCGGGCAGGCGCTCGATGTGAATGCCGGGCACTATTTCGACTAGAAATTCGCAGGCCACGACTTCGGAACGCGGTATTCTCCTTTGGGGCGAGCCGTGGCGGGCCTGGCTGTTGCTCCTTGTTGGGGTATGTGCCGTGAGCGCGCAATCGGCTTCGTCCTTGGCGTTTTCCGTGTTGATGAAGCCGATGACCGCAGCGTTGGAGATCGATCGCACGACCTTTGCGTCGGCAATGAGCCTGCGGATGCTGCTCATGGTGTTGGCCTTGGCCCTTGTTGGGCTTGCAACGGACAAGGCTGGGGCCCGAGCTGTGTTAGTTGCTGGGGCGTGCGTGGTGGGATTGGGCACTGTAGGTCTAGCGTTGTTGCCTTCTTCGGCTTGGCTCTACCCAGTGATGGGAGCCATCGGGCCTGGACAGGCAGCCATTGGGTCGGTGGCCGCTTCGGCACTCGTGGTGCGTCACTTTACCGTGCGCCGCGGTTGGGCGGTGGGCATCCTCAACGGGGGCGATAATTTGCTCAATAGTGCCGTTCCCCTTCTTACGGCTGCGACGCTCCAACGTCATGGGTGGCGTGCAGCGCTGGTGGCGGTGGGCGCGGCTTACTTGGCGCTGGCGGCACTCGTGGCTTTGGTCTTGCGACGCGACGATGGCAAAGAGGTGCGAAGTCCCAAGCTGGCGTCACGAACGGACGGTGAGACGCGGAAGTCCCCCGGTAAGGCGTTTTGGTTGCTCGTCTTGGTGTACGTGGGCATCTACGCGTTCATCACTTCGGTGCAGTTGCATCTGCACTCTTACTTGACCGACTTAGGCTTGTCTCCAATCGTGGCTTCGCGGGTGTTGAGCGTGCAAATTCTCGTGGGCGCGCTCGGCGCACCGTTGATCGGCGGAGCAGCAGGCCGCTGGGGTGCTCGTCCCACCTTGTGCGTGACTGTGGGTGGGCTTGCTGTGGGCGCACTGCTTTTGTGGAATGTCGGCTCGAACTTTGGCTTTTTGGGGTGGGCACTTTTCTACGGTACCGTCAACAGTGGCGTAGTGGCCTTGCTGGCTCTCGCGCTAGCGGAGTTGTTCGGGCCGGCGCAAATCGGCCGGTGGATGGGGGTGGCCATGTCGTTTTGCATGGGCAGCACGATGGTCGCCAACGTCTATTCGGCCGCAATGTTCGATCGCTTCGGCACCTACTTGCCAGTTTGGCAAGGATACAGTGCCCTCATGATGGCTTTGTTGCTGCCGGTCGCGATCCTTACGCGCTGGGGCGATGTTCGAGCCAAGACCAAGTGACATCCAGTGCAGCAGTAGGTGGCGGGCGCCTGACGCAAACTTCGAGCAGCGTGACGGTTGGCGGCGTGACCGATCTGCGTAAGACGCATTTCGGTACCTGCGCCCGCTTCCTGTCCTCGGAGATCGGATCTAGTCTGCAAAGGTTGCCTGCATTCGACCGACGTTTCGTCCGGCTAGCGACGATGTGGGCACAGGTGGATGTTCGGGGTTCGAAGAACCGTGATTGCTCCGATGAGAGTTTCCGCTGGGAAGAAGTGCTGGTCAACCGGAGCGGAGGCCCGGCGGCGAAAAACAAAGGCGCTGGCGGAAGTCTGTAAGAGCGGCTCGCGCTAAGGTCGGAGTGCGTTGAAGATGCTGGCGTCGGCATGGATTCGTTACACGGTCGTTCTCGTTTTTGGCTACGTGTGCTTTGCGACGCCTGGGTCCGACGGTTGGCCGTGGGGCATGGACCAGTGGCTGTGGACCGGCCTACGCGACTTCCCGTTGGAAAAAGTCCGTTACTTGCCTCTCGCAACTGCAGTGCTGATGGTCACTGCGGATTTGGCGGGCCGGGTTGCACGATTGCCAACAATGGATGTGCGCCGCCGTTCTCTATGGGCGTGCGCGATCGCCGCGTTCTCCGGCGGGTGGTTTTTGGCGTTGCGGGTGCAGCATTGGCTCGGGGACCTGCACGGGATAGACCAGTGGCCGCTCCCGCAATGGAAGTTGGAGACCGCCGAGCCGCTCGGTGTTTTGACCTGGTATTACACGATCCATTGGGGGTATGCGTTAGGCCTTTGGCCATCGGAAGCTTGCCAACTCGTCTCCGTCTTGAGCGGGGCGCTGAGCGCTGTCGCCTTGTTTCTCTGGGCGCAACGCCTCACCGACCGATGGCCGCTACTGTTCTTGATGATTTTATCCGGTGGCTTTAGCGTGTTGTTTTACGGCTATCCGGAGAAGGGCACGCCGAAGTCGCTGGCACTCTTGTTCTGGTACGTGTACTCGGGCACCCGAGCGCTTCAGTCTGGCACGACCGGCTGGATGCTTGCATCCAGCGTTTTGCTGTCGCTTGCGGCTTTGATGCACGGGAGCGCACTGAGTTTCCTGCCAGCTCATGCTTGGGTCCTTTGGCGCAACGCAACACGTCGACAAGCGTTGGCAGGGGTTGCGGCGTTCCTGGCGCCGGTAGTGCTCATCGCGGGCTACGCTTGGATGGGCGCACCATATGCCGGCGGGAAGTGGGGCAATGTGGCGGCGCCGATCCAGTGGATCAAAGCCTACTGCATCACAAATTGCGGTTACGACTTCTTCAGTTGGAAGCACCTGCGGGACATCGTGAACTGCTTATTGGTATTGGCCCCGGTAGGAACTTTGTGTTTGCCCGAAGCACTCCTACGAGCTCGCGGCTCGGATCCGCTAGCACAATGGTTGGCGGTCGGTAGTTTGGGGTTCCTGTTTTTGTCCTCTGTGTGGTTTCCAGTGTTTGGGTATTACGCCGACTGGGACATTTTCGCTTCCACGCCTTACGTGGTTTCCACGTTGGGTGCGTACGTCGCACTCCGAGATTTGCCGGCAAGAAGTTTTCAAGGGCTGGCCGCGATGTGGATTGTCAGTAACGCGATCCACACTTACTCGTTCTGGCGCGCCTTCCAAGTCGGAGAGTGACCTAGGGAAACCCGCCAACCCGAACATGCCAGGGCACCGTGGTGCGGAGGCAGACGGTGGCGCTGCAGCCGGTTGAAAAGGCGGCTGCTCGATGCGCCCGGTAGCGGGCGCGGAGCTACCCAAGTGCTCGTAAGGACGAACAATGTTCGTGGTGACCCACCTGCGCCACACCAACGGTGGTGCGTGTGCGCTTTGCTGTCATTCGTCTCCGCAGATTGCGCCTTATCCGCGACGTGACGGACAAGGCCCTTCGAGGCATTTTCCTTACGGAACAACGATTTCCATGCCTCGTCTCGAGCGGTCGCCTCCAGGTTGCTCGGATCCGTGTCTCCTGGCGGGCGCTTCAGGTTCGATGGTGGAAGTGAGAGGGACATTCCCGCCCGAGCATCTGGAAGGTGGCAGCCCAGTTGTAACTCGGGCAACCATGCTGCGGGGCGGAAGCGCGTCCAATCCGGCGGCCCGCCAGGGGTTTGCTTCGTTGGCCGCACCCGTTTGCGCTGGACATCGGAGTTGCGTAACTAGGAACGGTGCCGCACTATTCCGAGGAAGAAATTCGTAACTATCTCCTTGCCGTCGAAACGCCGCCTCCGGAAAGAGCGGACTGGCACACTTGGACCACTTGGAACCTCCGCCGATTTCGCCGCACGCTCGAAGTCGTGCCGCCGGCAGAGAGCGGAGATCGCTGCCTCGAGATTGGGAGCATTCCGTACACGTTCGCTCTGCTGATGAAACGCTTCCATCAGTATTCCCTGGCCCACGTAGATTTTTTTGCAGGTGGGGAGCGGCAATTCCGCAAGATCATTCGCTTGCCGGCTCTGGGGGAAACGCATGAATTTGCGAGCGAGCTGTACGACGTGGAACGTGAGGACTTGCCATTTCCAGACGAAAGCTTCGCCGGAGTGCTTTGCTGCGAAGTGCTGGAACACTTGACGACGGATCC
>Ga0101945_1002970_pt1 | contig 10570 bp, 12 predicted proteins | sample DewCreD2012metaG_2_FD_75246 | JGI IMG/M metagenome (GOLD analysis project Ga0101945, IMG submission 75246) | Hot spring sediment bacterial and archeal communities from British Columbia, Canada, to study Microbial Dark Matter (Phase II) - Dewar... ... | reverse complement strand
GCAATGACTGGTTGGCGGCTTGGATATGCAATTGCACCTAAAGAGTTTATTAGGTCCATGCAAAAGATACAGCAAAACCTTTTCATATCGGCAAATAGCTTTGTTCAGTGGGCAGGTATAGCGGCCTTAAAAGAAACAGGCGAGCACATAGCCAAAATGGTTGCAACCTACAATGAGCGGCGAAAATTTCTCATCCCTAGGTTAAAAGGAATAGGGTTTGGTATAACCGTTGAGCCAACAGGAGCATTCTACATATTTGCCAATGCCAAAAATTTCGGCGGCAACTCATATAAGCTTGCCACCGATATATTGGAAAATGCCCTTGTCGCCCTTGCGCCGGGAATTGATTTTGGAAGTAATGCTGAAGGATACTTGCGCTTTTCCTACGCCAACTCCCTCGAAAATATAGCTGAGGCATGCGACAGATTGGAGAGGTATTTAAATATACTACCACTCATCCAATTTCCCACTTGTCAATAATCTAGCCTTTCTAATAATTTTAATATCACACTTGCCATATAACATATTCAAGTGTTAATATGCTACTGTATAATCGTTAAGTTATTCACTATCTTCAGCAAATAACTAATAAAAAGCACTTAAATTCAAATGATGCCCGACTTTAGGCTATGGACCGAATTAACCCGGATGGAGATACAATCTTTGAGATATGGGGCTCGAGATACTAAATCATTGATATAAGATGAATCCTTTCAGAAAGGAAAATAGAGCTGATTAGAAAATATAAGAGCTGGATAATCTTTTTTGCCAGTGCGTTAACCGCAACATTTATGCTTGGCTACGCAGCTTATGCGGCAATTGATATATTTAATAACAATATGAACGCTAACATATCTATAGACAACGCACCCGCAACCGATCTAGAGAGACTTGCTGCGGACCCGGGAATGAAAAGAAATGGAATCGAACTGGCAAAGCTAGAACAAGCATCAAAATTAAATGAGCAAGAAGCAATTGCAAGAGCAAAAGGTATCCTTGGGACTGCTTTTGGCGCTGATAAGGCTACGAGTGTTAAAGCAGTATATGCGCTGCTTACTGATAAAGACACACCAAAATTGCCTGAAAGCAACACTGAATTAAATAATTTACCGGTTTGGGTGGTCACTTTCGAGGGTCTTGAAATACGTCCACATGGCCCTAGACCTAAGAACGGGGAACAAGTTCCAGAAAGGATTAAGACGCAATTGCATGTTATGGTAGATGCTAATACTGGCGAAGAGCTTGAGATGCTATCCTTTAGATAGAACTATTTTTAATAATCGCTAAAGTTATGTAAAGGCAGAGCAAACGCTCTGCCTTTATTAATGGGACTATCTGCAAATCTATGCCAGTGAGCCTAGCTTCTATGAGTTTGAATAGTACCCTATTGGGAATAACACCAAATTGCAGAGGATTATTTTAGGAGGAGGAAAAAAATGAAAAGCTTGGTAAACGTTGGTGCAAGTAGCTATACCGGCGAGTTTCTACTGCCACAGCTTCTTCGCGACTGGGAGCAGCAAAATCCTGACACGGAACTCAAGCTAAACATCTCCGATAGTTCGGAGGTATTTGAGCAGGTTTCAAATGGGGACGTCGAGGTAGGCGTTATCGGCATGTCGCTTGAGAACGATCAGGTAAGGGCCGAGACATTTCTGAACAATTATGATGAGCTAATCCTGATATGCCCGCCTGATCATCCTTTTGCTGCAAAAGGCGAGGTGTCGGTAAACGATCTTAAGAATCAGGATTTCATATTTAGAGAGCCGGGCTCGGCCACACGCATGTGGTACCGGGAGGTTTTAGCACGACATGGGATTACCCCTGAGAATTTAAATATCGTTGCTGAGCTTGATACCTACCCTGCAATCATCAAGGCAGTCGAAAGCGGTTCCGGTATAAGCTTTGTCCTTAAAAAAGCTGCAATGGATCCCTTAAACGCAGGCAGGATAAAAGAAATTAAGGTAAAGGAAATCTCGCCTCTAATGGGCAACTTATATGTCATCTACAACACGGAGTTGCCGATGTCTGATGAGGCAAGACGTTTCTTAGGCTTCTTGGGAACGGAAAAACAAAAACTATTGGCTGCGTAAAAGCACCAATAGCCAAGAAGATTTAAGAACTGTCATTGTGAAGAACCCAACGGGTTTCTGTGGCAATCTCAAAGCTATTGGCTTTTGGCTACTTGACTATTGGCTGGTTTTAATAGAAAATCTTGGCCATGTCAAGGATTTGCTCATCGACAGGCCTAACCTTAAGAGCCTCCTCAAGCGGGATAGAAGTAACTGTGTTGCACCGGATAGCAACCATCTTGTCAAATTCTCCCTTTTCAACCATCTCGACAGCGGCTACTCCAAACTGGGTTGCTACAATGCGATCAAAAGGCGATGCTATGCCGCCTCTTTGCAAATGCCCAAGATTCATAAACCTTGTCTCATAGCCTGTCTTCTCCTCAATAGTGTTGGCAAGATACTCTCCAACCCCACCAAGCCTTACATGACCAAAGGCATCGGTCTTTTCCCCGTAGGCTATTTGCCTGCCCTCTGGTTTTGCTCCCTCGGCCACTACAATGATACTAAATGTCTTACCAGCCTCACGGCGCTTTTTAATTCTCTCAATAACCTCATCGATATTAAAATCATGCTCTGGGACCAAGATGGCATCGGCCCCACCAGCAATTCCAGCGTAAAGTGCAACATGGCCTGCATCTCTTCCCATAACTTCAACAACTATTATTCTTTGATGAGATTCAGCTGTCGTGTGAAGCTTATCTAGCGCATCGGTTGCGACAGCAACTGCAGATTGAAACCCAATTGCATAATCAGTCCCGTTGATATCGTTGTCGATAGTCTGAGGGATACCGACAGCAGGGATTGGCTCCTCCAGATTGCTAATCTTATGCGCAACACCTAGCGTATCATCCCCGCCAATACAAACCATTGCATCAATACCGATCTTCTTTATATTATCCCTCATCTTTTCGACTGCCCCGTTTAGTTTAAACGGGTTGGTTCTGGATGTGCCAAGAATCGTTCCACCTCTTGGTAAAATTCCGGAAACAGATTCAGCCGTTAACTTAATGTATTCTCCATTTATAGGGCCAGCCCAGCCATTCCTAAAACCTATAATCTCATGCCCGCCCTCAATGCCTCTTCTAACAACTGCTCTAATTGCAGCATTAATAGCACTTGAATCGCCGCCACCTGTTAGTAAGCCTATCCTCATTACGCAACCCTCCCAGTTACGTAAGCAATACTTTCAGACGCCCTGCCAGAAGAACCAAAGAGCCGGATTTTTCTGCTTACAATCTTAAACATCTCTTCCATAGCCGGCTTCATTATCTTTCTTGGATCAATTACATCTGGGTTTTCCTGCATAAACTGAGCAACGCCCCTCTTGAAAGCATCTCGAGTTTCCGTATCAATGTTGATCTTGGTTATGCCAAGTGATATAGCTCTTCTGATATCCTCGTCTGGAATACCTGATGCTCCATGTAAAACAATTAGTGCTTTATCCCCAATTTTTTTACTGATTGCTTCAAGTCTTGCAAAATCTAGCAATGGTTTTCCTTTATACCAACCATGAGCATTTCCAATGGATACTGCCAGGGCATCAACACCAGTGCGCTCAACAAAATCCAGTGCCTGATCGGGGTCAGTCATCGATGCCTCTCGTTCAGATACAGAAATCTGCTCCTCCACTCCAACAAGTCTTCCCAGCTCACCCTCAACTGTTATGCCAGCTGCATGGCCGATCTTTACAGCTTCCTTGGTAAGCTCAACATTCTTTTCATAAGGGTATTTGGAGCCATCGAACATGATCGAGGAAAAACCGGCGCGTATTGCTTGGATAATATGCTCAAATTCTGTCCCGTGGTCAAGATGCACCGAGACTGGGACGCCTGTTTCTTCTGCTCCTATCCTCGCCATAGCTACTAGGTTATCAATCCCTGCATATTTTGCAGCCGACGGCGAAATAGCCAATATAATGGGCGATTTCTCCTCACTTGCAGCTCGAAAAATCGACTTCGTAATCTCCAGATTGTTTGTGTTGAATGCACCGATAGCGTAACCGCCCTCGCGTGCCTGTCTCATAAGTTCGGCATTAGTTCTAAACACCTGCAACTCCTCCTGTTACAAAATAAGAATTATTTTTTGTTCTACCCAATCGCAATAAAAATAAAGCAAAGCATTATATCGGCTAGCTGATCGAACAGCAGTATTCGATTTTTAATACTATCGGTCTCATTTATCCCTTTCTGAAGTATGTTGTCTTTAAGTAATTTATCTATCGCTTAATTACTGCTAACACAATTGCTCCAGCAACTGCGAGCAATAGCCCAACGATAAGATAGGCTATGATGTGGCCTACAAAAGAGGCGAGCAGTAGAAATAACCCTATGGCTACAAAGATTGAAGCTAGCGAGAACAAGCTGAAGGCAAGTATAAAAAATGCCGCAGTTCTTCCGGCTGATTTGATTGGGCCTGATATGCCCTGCTCAACAATATTTTTTAACTGCTGGCGTATATATAAAGAGGCCAGATCGATTAGTCGCAAAATAGACTCAATTAATGTTTTTCCACCCTTAGCCTTTTCCATAATCTTCTCCTTAAGTATTCCAGCTAAACGCACTTAAGCTATATGCGCCGGGTGGAAGAGAAGAAAAGGTTAGGTTTTTCCTGTTCTCTTCTCTTTCGATCTGCACATTCTCTCGGAGCTACGCCATCCACCCGATAATATATTTGGCGAAATACCCAGCGAACACCTCTTTTCGAAATACCGGCACTCAAGACACCCCGGCCAAAAAATCTGCCATGAGAGAGATTCTAAACGGCCTAAATATGCGCTAAAATGATCCGGGAATAAGCTCTGGAATTTTTCTCGGACTTCTACCATTTTATCAAAGTCTAGAATCGCATACATCTCTGATAAGAGCGAAAGGCCTGCCAGTGCTTCCATTTTGCGATTGTATTCCCAGCCATTCTTGTTCCGATTTATAAGCTTGTTGATCTTAGAATTAAGCCAAGTCACCTGCTCCTCGATAGTTTTACCCTGCAGAGCAACCTGCTGCTGAAGTTCCGGTATTAGCTTCCAGCTTTCGGTTAACTCATGCTCTGCGCTCACAGCAGAACACCTCCTATATTTTTCGGTAAATAAACATTAGTTTCTTAGATCTCGCTGAAAATATAAAAATGGCGGATACAATTACGCCATGGAGCCAAATCTTAATCTACTCTATTGAGAGGGTGATTCTTCTGCCTTCTCACTTATTTCTTTCTTTTCACTTATCTTGCCTTGCTGCATCTGAATAAGTTCATCAATCTTTTCCTCTAGCCTCTTTAGGTCTGCTACCGAGGGAATATCTGCCTCGCGGATGGCTTTTTTAACTTCAGCCTTGATAATCCCGCGAAGGCGTTCGCGCGTTTCCACGCCGCGTTTTGCTAGCTCCTTAACCATAGCTGACCCTTGTTCTTTAGTTATCTCCCCCCGCTCAACAAGATCGTTCACAAATTCCCGGGCTCGTTCAGCACTAAGAGAGATAGCCCCTATTCCCATTAATAAAGTTCTTTTCATTAGATCCATAACCATACTCCCATCCCTTTAATTCTGCTACCCGATTTCAAAGATAAATAAACTAAAGACTCTAGCTTCTCTGTAGGTAAACGCCGGCATCAAGGGGAATTCAGGACAGAACGACCGCAAACCGTCGCTAAAAAGACGGAGGGACGGGCAAAAGCGTGCTTCTTTAGGATTGTTTAATAATTTGCAGCAGAGATTTAAGGTTATCTATGGTATTGCAATCGGCTTTTAATTGCCTGCCTGTGCGGTTGATTAAAACAGGGGTTATCCCTACACTTCTTGCACCCAGCACATCAGCATAATAGTGGTCTCCAACATGGATCGTCTCTTCCGGCTTAACTTTAGCCCTATCGAGAGCCATCTGAAAAATCTCTGGTTGTGGCTTTATTCTCCCAACCACAGCTGAGCACATGACAAAGTCAAGATAATCCGTTATGCCGATACCAAAGCAAAGGCTCGTTAGCCTACTATCCCAGTTCGATACGATACCAATTTTCAGGCCAAGCTCTTTTAGCTCTTCAAACGTCGATCGAACATCGGGGAAGAGCTCCCAGCGATGGTGATGACCAAATTCATGATATATCTCTCTTGCCAGCTTTTGACAATCACCATTTATACCAACTGCCTGGGCAACTCGGGTATAAAGCTCAACCCAAAGCGATGATGCCCCGCTTTCTGAGCACCAAAATGTATCATCCGACCAGTACCTCTCCTCGTAATACCGATCGCCGTCTGCTATCGCATCCCTGAGCTGGTCAGGGTCAACCTTGTAACCACTTTGACTAAATACCTCTATACAAACTTGCTCAACTGAAGGATGCGGATAAAGAAGTGTATTTCCAGCATCGAAAAATACTGCTTTGTAACGCAAAGTATGTCCTTTACTTTTCCAAATTAATTTTCATTTCTAGACGCTCGAGCGAGTTGTGCAATACATGCTGACGCATTGCTGTTGTAAGATCGCCACGCGTCTTTTCTATGATAGAGCGAGCTAGATCAGTGATTCTTCGCAAACCAGGTACAAGCGCATCAGGGAAATCAAACGATACTAGAAAATAATATACATCATCCATAATTGTTAAAAATCGCTCACCTTCGGTGAGCTTCCCTTGCCTGATAATATCAAGAATATGCCGTCTCAGCTCACCCATCGCTTCGCCTAGCCCTGACAAGAATGGAGCATAGCCTACTCCAATTTCATCCGGGTCAGGAAGAAGACTGCCTGTTACAAGTGCAAGCGTAGCCATACCCTCGCTATATTCCTTCTCTGCATCCTGTAGAAAACCTGCATAATATATATCCGGAAAATCTTGAAGTGCTTCCTGCGCTTCAACTAAGGCTACTTTAGCCTCACCCAAATATTTTTCTGCCTCATCATACCTTTCTCTATGAATAGCCCTTATTGCTACACTCGAAGACCTTATGGTTTGCCTCGACTTGGAAAGCGCTATCTCTCTTGCTTTATTTTTTGCTTCAAGATTCTCTCTTATCTTACTATTAATATCATCAAGCTCCATTTTATTTTCCTTCCAATTCTACTTTTAAAGCCCTATAGCTACCTTTTGATCGAGAAAGCTTTGAAGTCCCCTTTGGGCTCCTGCCAGCTAATTTCTACGCGATCAACCGCTGCAGCAGGAGGCCCTTGCCTGCACCACTCTATTAAATCATCGACATCGCGGTCTCTACCCTCAACCACAGCCTCAACGTCTCCAGAGAAGGTGTTTTTAACCCATCCTTTAACGTGATAAAGATCGGCCATTTCTTTCATACTAGAGCGAAAAAATACTCCTTGGACACGTCCCTTAATAAGGAGGTGTGCGCGCTTTGTTTTCAATTAAACCCCTCCTGATACGCAAAATTAGGCTGGAGATAAAAGCCCCAGCCTAATAAGAGATTAACCCTTGAAAGCCAGCCTTAACCTGCCTGTAGAGCGCCCTTTATGAACGGCTCGATATATGGGCGCTGCTTTTCATGTACAGATTCGCTAAGCAGAATAAGTGCAATATAGCGTGGTTCAAAGGGTGTTGTTTTTGGATACATCTTGGCCTCATACGGCAGTCTATCGCCCTTCTTATGGTTGCATGTTGAGCAAGCTGTAGTCACATTATCCCAAGTGTCCGTCCCACCCCTTGAAATTGGCTTCACATGCTCTCTTGTTAGGCGTTCCTTTTTCTTAAGCTCTCTCTTATGTCTTCCGCAATACTGACAGGTATAATGATCGCGGGCAAAGAGAACAGCATTGCTAACAACCGAACGAAAACGTCTTGGAATTTCTACGTACTGCACCAGCCTGATTACAAGTGGGTAAGGGAATTCCCTTTTTTCGCTTCTAATTCGCATGCTCACATGCGCTTCAATTATTTCTGCTTTTTCTTTAAGAACAAGAACTAGGGCTCTTCTTGCTGATACAAAAGTAAGAGGCTCGGTGCTTGCATTTAGTATTAGTGTCTGCGCCATAAACACCACAGTCCATCAAAATCTTTTATTTTACTACCGACCTATTAACTACTCGGTAACAACCAATCCTTCTTATCTACAAGACTTTGATGAAATTATACCAAAAAACAATCAATTTTGCTAAAACAAATAGACTTTAGACCTCGCTTATTCTGCCAAACAAGCTCCTAATAAACCGCTCCATAAGCTTTTACTTCATAAATCCTACATCTGTGTATACCGCTTTCTGTATCTGGCAACCTGCTGAGCCAGATTAAGTAATACTTGTACCTACCTTCATTTATCTCAAGCGACTCTTCTTTGGCTGCATCCTTTATATTCTTTATTGTTTTCCAGTTTAGAACATCATCAGAGCCTTTAATAGCCCCTTCCCAACCGCCGGATGAGCTAATAAACATTCTTATTACATAAACAGGCTTGCCGTAATTGATATATATCCCCACACCGCTTTTCAAGCCACCAAAAATAGATGATTTGTAGCTTTCGGTCGACCATGCTGTATTCTTATCGCCATCAATAGCGTAACCCACCAAATCCGGGCTCTCGTCCCCATTCCCGTCCGGGTCATAGTCAATTGCTTCAACTGGGCTCAACAGGCTAACTTGCTCCCCTGCAAAAATACCTAACCCTGCCACTCTGCCGCCATATTTCTGTAAGAATGTTTTAACATCCCATTCATCAAGATGTAATGGATAAGAGGCTAAAATTGCAATTACTATTCCGGCACACGCCGCCGCTCTTACTACTACTCTTATCGCCATCTTTAAGATAAAAGAGGCATATCTTTGCTCTACTGCTTTCTTGAACCCAACTTTACCTCCTTTTGCCTGCCTCTTAGGATTTGATTTATCTGTTGTACTTTTGCTGGCTTTTGCCATTCTCCTATGTCTTAACTCAGTTCTTGATGGAAGGCTAGAGAGCAAGAGGTCTTGCTTTTCTAGCGAATCCCAGAGAGAGAGTGTGTCTATAAGGCTTTCAATATCTTGAAATCTTGCATTTGGATCTTTTTTTAACAACTTGTCGATAACTATTTCAAGGGCAGGAGGTATATTTGGATTTAGACTACGCGGTCTTGCCGGGCTTTTTGCTATATGTTTTTCCATCAAATCAATCGAACTATCCCCTTCAAACGGCGCATATCCTGTTAACAACTCATAAAAAATTATTCCAAGGGAATAGATATCTGATCTTCGATCGGCAGGTTGGCCTTTTGCCTGCTCAGGAGATATATATCGAGCGGTACCCAAAACTTTTCCTGTCAGGGTCATAGATGGCAGGTCAAGGGCTCTTGCTATACCAAAATCAGTTACTTTAACAGTACCTTCCTCGTTAACTAATATATTTTGAGGCTTTATGTCTCTGTGAATTACGCCTTTACTATGGGCATGGCCAAGCGCGTTTGCTATTTGTCTTACAATATCGACTGCCTCATTAACTGGAATTGGTGCTCTCTCGCTTATGATTTGCTTCAAAGTCTTACCCCGCGCATGCTCCATAACAATAAAATAGGTGCCAGCAGAATATCCGGTATCGTAGATGCTCACTATATTTGGATGAACCAAATTGGCTGCAGCTCGGGCTTCTCTCTTAAAGCGCTCTACGAAATGGGAGTTATGCATAAGATGGCGATGGAGGATTTTTACAGCTACTCGGCGATGAAGGTCAAGGTCAAAGGCATTATAGACCATGGCGGTCCCACCTCGTCCAATAATGCTGTCTATCCTATAACGATTCTTGATGACCAGCCCCTGCATCTCTCTCCTTCAGCTGCAGACCCTGTGACTATTTTACACCCAGCCATATAGCTATGTAACGCATCAATATAGGTTTGCCCGATATATCTTAAACTGTCTGGGAATAATACCACTGCTGGAGGTGAATTTATGCAAGAGCAAGCCCGTCTTAGGGAAGAAATTGAGCAAGCAATTGCGCAAGACCCTAGAATCAGCGGCAAGATTGATGTTGAGGTCAATGAACGGCATGTAAGATTAACTGGCGTTGTTAGCACGCTTGAAGAAAGAGAGTTGGCTGAAGAAATAGCAAAAAATATTGCTCCTATACAGCTTGAAAATGACATCGTCATTGAATCTACAAAAGTTATTGAGGACGAAGAGGTGTTAAAATCTGCTCGAAAAGCTATTGCCAAATATCCGGACCTCGCTCACGATATAGGAGTTGAGCGAGTTGTCGAAGGAGTTGCTTACCTTAAAGGTCATAGCGATAGCATCTCTAAAGTCTCCAAAGTGGCTGAAATAATAGCCGAATCTCCAGGAGTTAAGGATGTTGTTTCCGAGGTTAAGATAAGACCAGGAGTATCAATTAGCGACGTTGACCTCGTCGATGAGGTTGAACAGGCGCTAAACGCAATGATGCCGGAGGCAGCTGCTTTTATTGATGTAACAGCAAAAAACGGTATCGTGAGTTTGTATGGAGATGTTCAGCGTATAGATCAGAGGATTCAAGCTAGCAACATTGCAAAGGATATGCCTGGTGTGATAGGCGTTATAAACAATTTAAATGTAAGCAGGCAGCCTAC
>Ga0101945_1002565_pt1 | contig 10583 bp, 8 predicted proteins | sample DewCreD2012metaG_2_FD_75246 | JGI IMG/M metagenome (GOLD analysis project Ga0101945, IMG submission 75246) | Hot spring sediment bacterial and archeal communities from British Columbia, Canada, to study Microbial Dark Matter (Phase II) - Dewar... ... | reverse complement strand
GTTTCCTGAGCAATATTTGGTGCATCTTGCTCGGGTGTGACGTGATCGGCGATACAGGGTTCGTGAATGGCAATCAGCTTACCACCCCTGCGCAAAACACGTGCTGCTTCGCTCAACAGTGTCGCCAAACTGCTTGAGTGATGGAGAGCGGCGGAGGCGAAAACAATATCAAAACTCTCATCAGCAAGCGGTAGTCTCTGGCTGCTGGCAATCAGAAGATCGTATTGCACATTTGCGTGTTGCATAAGTGCAAGTGATCGTCCCAGTCCAATTTGATCATCATCATTGATCTCAACCGCTACTGCGTGACAACCACGTATCGCAAATTGTTTCGCTGCCCAGCCCCTGCCCGCACCAATGTCAACAACCATGGCACCAGGGCGAGGTCGTACAATATTGAGCACGATGTCGAACGCACGTGCGATGTCAATCCAGGGCGGAATTGGTACATACGGCAAGCGAAAATCGATATCAATCCCTGTCTGATCGTAGCAACCGGCATCTTTTGCCATCTGCACCCAGCCGGCTGCTTCTGCTGCAAGCTGCTTCCATTCCTCATTTTCGACATACAGGTATGCGATACCCTTCGTTATCGCATACGTACGCCGGCACTGAGTACAGAGCAACTGACCTTGTTCAACCCAGTCACCGACTGTTGCCTCCGATAGGGACAACTGTGATCGACACTGCGGACATCGAAGGTAGTGTAGTAATTTCAGAAGCATCTTGATGCTCGTAAATGGAAGAGAGATAAGGCTTCTATTACTGGGAACTGGTCAAAATTCCTAGATCAACCCAAACAACCGATACACTCCCAGCACACACAATACCGCCAGGCTTATCCCGGCAATGACCTGCATCAGGGTGTGATTACGGGTGCGCAGACGTGCCCACCCCAACACGACGGCGGCGATCCAGCAGATGCCACCCAGCGCGGGTAGATAGATGCTGGCCAGGGTTGCGCATGAGCCAATACTGGCGGAATGAATGCTGATTTTCCAGAACAGGTTGATGAAAAATGAGATCAGGTTCATGACCGCCACCGACACCAGCATGGCGAGTAGTGGCAATGGCGCATTGAGCAGCCAGAGTAGCAGTGTGCCAATGGTGACATTCAGCATCCCAAACAGGTAAAGCTCATTGCGCTGACTTCGGATAGAGATGTCGTCATCACTGTATGCGCCCTGGTGGAGGCGAATGTTAAAGAAGATCGTGGGTGGGACAACATGGATAAGCGCACAGAACAGTGCCCACCACAATCCCTGTGTGCGGTTTTCACTACCGAGCACGCCGACGATGAAGATGCTGACGATGCCAAGCGGTACCGGATGCAGTATCTGTGAAATACGACGGGCAATTGCATATCCGCGACCCGGTAATGCCCCTCGACTCAGTGCTTCGGCAGTTAGATCATTCGGTGGCATCATCTTCACAACCCTCAGCGAGCCGTAGTTGTAGCTACAAGCTCACGATACATAGCGACAAGCTCCTGACCGGCCCGTTCCCAGCGAAATGCGGCTGCCTGCTGTGGGCCGGCTATCCGCAGCGAAGCCGGATTGCTCAGTGCGGTACGAATGCCGTCAGCAATATCCTCTGGCTCTAGCGGATCAACGAATATCGCGGCTGTTCCGGCTACTTCCGGCAGGCTGGATACCTTTGTGGTTACTACCGGTGTACCACAGGCGAGTGCTTCGAGTACCGGAAAGCCAAACCCTTCGTATAACGACGGGTAGACGAAGGCTTCAGCTAGATTATACAATGCCGGCAAATCTTCGTCGGCAACAAAATCCAGAAAATGAACCCGTTCACTCAGGTGATACTGTTCAACCGCCGCGAAGATGTCATCGTATAACCAACCTTTTCGTCCGGCCAGCAGCAGGTGTAGATCAGGGTACTCGTTCTGCAGTAACGCAAAGGCTTGCAGCAGTCGAACCAGATTCTTGCGCGGTTCAAGGGTGCCAACGAAGAGCAAAAATCGCGCAGGCAGGTGAAGTCGTTCACGCACTCTCACGACTGCATCGCCGGTCAGCGGTCGAAACCGCTCATCAACCGCCGGGTAGAGCAGCCGAACCCGCTGCCTGGGGATGCCGTAGAGGCGACCGAGATCACCGGCAGTTGCCTTTGAGTCAACGATGATCAGGTTGGCGCGTTGTAATGAACGTGGTACAGCCGTACTCAAATAGCGACGGAGGTTCGGTTCGGCACAGGCCGGCTCAACCAGAAAGGTCAGGTCGTGGATTGTGAGCAATGTGCGCGCTTTCGTTGGGGGTAGAACGAAATCGGGAGCATGCACAATATCCAATGGGCCAACAAACCACTCAATCCGTAGCGGCAAGCGCAGCCGCTGCCAGAGGATCGTGAGCAGACGAGGGCTGATTGGCAGTGGTCGTAGGGTGATATTGCGATAGGTGGCGGCCAGGTTGTGGGCATAGCGGGCAAAAGGACTTTGTGCGTCCAGGCCACCGGCAGCGTAGAAGAGTTGAAAATCGAGGTCAGGGCCGGCCTGCGCAGCAGCCCGTATCAGCTCGCGCGTGTAACGGCCAATACCGGCACCCTGCCAGATTCCTGCTGTGTAATCAACACCGATGCGCATAGTTATTTTCGCCGACTGAACAGGTAGAGAATGAAGCCAAACACAACGATGCTCCAGAAATTGATCAGTCGGTCAAGCAATGTCACTGCGCTCCCCAGGCTGCTCGCAATCCCGAAAAAGGTCAGGACAACGGTGATGGTTCCTTCAACAACCCCAAGACCTGCTGGTGTCACCGGCAATGCGGTCAGTAACGATGATGCCAGGGCTACGAAGATAATGGCAGCCAGCGTTAAGTTGAGACCCGTATGGCTAAGTGACTGGATCACGAACCACAGCCGAAACCCTTCGAGCAACCAGATCGAACCGGTAAGGAGAAATAACCGTGGCAAAATCACCGGCGTAAACGATCTCAACGCTGATTGTTCAAAATTGCCGTAGACGCGATGCAGACGGTTGGGAATGAACCAGCGGATTTGCGGGCCAAGCCAGCGCATACCGATTAATCCGCTGATGATGATGACGACCAGCAAGCCGCCGAAACCAAAGACAATTTGAGTGCCTTCTGGCATCTGGGCACCAAATGTAAGATACCCTGAGAGCACCAGTAAGCCGAACAGACCGATCATGTCGAGGAGACGTTCGGCAAAAATCGTACCAAACGTTGCCGAGAACGAGACATTCCCATTATGCTTGAGCAAATACCCGCGATACGCATCACCGAGTTTGGCCGGCACGATGCAGTTGGCAAACCACGAGAGGTAGATATATTCAATCAGCGCCGGAAATGATGCCCACGAGTTCTGCCCTGCCTGTACCGGCACTCCGGCATTGATCAGGAGCATGCGCCAGCGGAAAGCACGGAGCGGGAAGGTTAAATAAAAGACAATGAGTCCAGCAACGAGCAACCACGGATCGGCTGACCGCATATATTGCCATGTCGTTGCCAGATCGATATCGAGACCACGCACTACAAAGACAATGATCGCTATTGCAAGCCCAAACGAGATCAGCGTGCGGGGCTGGCGCAATCGTTGACCGAGTGAAAATGTGCCACGCTCATCGCTGGGGATGTCTTCTTTATCAACTGATGAATTGACCGGTATTTGCTGATCGCTCATAACCTGATATACCTTCCCGCCCCTGGCAGTTGATCTGTATGACTTCTGATCTTATCGTACCCGGCAGATAGCGTATACGCAACCTGTGTTAATGTTGCGGCTGATGTTCGTCACAATACCATGCCCAGAAGCGGGCAAGTCCTTCTTCAATGGCCACACGCGGTGCGAAATCGAGCAATTGACCGGCTTTGGTTGTGTCTGCATAGGTGATCGGTGGCTCTGTGGCCGGCAATGGCTTGATCTCGATCTGGGCCGGGTAGCCGGTAATCTGTTCCAGGAGGTTGACAAAGCGACGCAGCTCGACCGGTTGCGAATGACCAAGATTGAAGATTTCGTAGGGATGCGGTCGATCAAGGGCGTTAATCACCCCGCTGACAATATCATCGATATAGGTGTAATCGCGGAACAGATTTTCGCCACCGTTGAAGAGGGTAATCGGCTGGCCACGCACCATTCGTTCCACAAACAGGTATGGTGTCATATCGGGCCGTCCACGTGGGCCGTAGACGGTAAAGAAGCGCACCACACTGGTGGGAATGCCGTACAGGCTGTGAAAAGTATATGCCAGAACTTCAGCCGCTTTTTTGGTTGCTGCATAAGGTGATAACGGTCGGTCAGTGTTATCATCTTCGCGGAATGGCACCCGGTTTGTTTTTCCGTATACCGATGAGGTAGATGCCAGTACCAGATTTTCTACTTCGCTACGCCGGGCGTAATCGAGAATTACCAGACTCCCACCAACATTGACGGCTTCATAGAGCTGCGGATTGGCAATCGATGGGCGTGGGCCGGGCATCGCAGCCAGGTGGGCAACGAAACGTGGACGGTAGCGAGTGAAAATGTGTGCTACCGTGTCGGGATCACGAATATCACCCTCTATCAATGTAAACCCCGGCTGTTGCATCGCCTGCGCGAGGTTGCGCCGTTTACGATCTGGACTGTAATAATCGACAAAATTGTCAAAACCGATTACCTGTTCACCCCGTGCCAGCAGACGATCCACCAGATGACTTCCAATAAAACCGGCTGCACCGGTAACAAGATAGGTCATAACTCCTCTTTGCGCTCGGCGTCAATGGTTGCCAGCATGGCAATAATGACGCCAAATTGAACACCCATGTTCAAGACGTGCAGATTTTCAAATAGATTGTGTCCGTTCAGCGCCCCTGCTACACCGATACCACCGAGCGTTATGCCACGGATCATCCAGGTTTGTGCCTGACGTAACGCTCTGATGGCAGAATACCAGATGCTGCCGAGAAAAACCAGATATGCACTTGCTCCGATGAGACCACTCTCCGCAGTGATGTGCAGGTAGTAGTTGTGCGCATGACCACGAGAATCATACCATGGCTTGATCCAGGTGGGGCTTTGCCCACTGTAGACCAGTCGTTCGTAGGCGATGCTAAAATTACCAGGACCGACGCCGAGAAGTGGTCGCTCCTGCACCATATGCCACGCTGCCTGAAGATGCGCCATCCGCTCCACAACCGCAAAGTTTTCAGGGGTGATCTCAACGTTGCGGGTGTCGAACGGGCGCAGGCTGGCGATGATGGAAACCACCCGATTGCTCAGCGCAGTTGGCAACAGCCCACTGTTGATCAGCAAAAGACCACTCAAACCAACAAGGAGTGCGGCCATCCCAACACGGATCAGCATGGCGCGCCCGTACCGCCCGCCAAAGGCAATGCCCATTGCTAATGCGCCGATCAATGCGCCAATCCATCCGCCACGGGAGAAGCTTGCCAGCAGACCTCCCAGCAGGCTGCCGGTCGCTACCAGCAGGATGCTGAACAGCATCCAGAACCGAATGTGGTACTGACGGGTTTCTACAAGTGCTATCAGCATCCCAACGGCAAGTGGCCAGGACTGATTTAGATAGCCGGCAAAGGAATTCGGTTGTCCAATCGTGCCGTATGCCCGCACCCGCCCACCGCCAATCGCAAAGCTCTCAGGACCGAAGCCATTGACGAATTGCGTCACGCCAATCAGTGCAGTGATGGCCGGAGCCACCAGTAAACACGTGACTAATACGGTTCGACGCCATGCAGCACGCAACCGATCCTGCAATACCCACACGGTAGCGACATAAATGAGTAGTACCGTTCCCCAGCGGAGGGTCTCTTTTAAGCCTTCAGTGCGACTCAGTGGGGTTGCCGCAGCAGCGAGGGCAAGACACCAGACCAGGACAGCGAGCGAGAGGCCGGGTGCTGTCAGCTTTGGCCAGGGTTGATGAATACGCCCTATGAGACTCAGCGCGACCAGGACGAAACAAGCCTGGGTTAGACTCAAGCCACCGGGTAAGATAACCAGTTGCTGAAACGGTACCGAAAGCACGGCCAGCGCGACCGGCCAGACTGGATCGCAGAGGGTTAGTCCCAGCGCAGCGAGGCCGATCAACCAGCTCACTGCTACCAGAGGTGGGGTGAACCCCAGGATACACCCGGTGACGGCTGCACCAATCAGCCACATCCACAGGCGATGTTCACGGTAGATGGTGATGAGGGCAGGAAATTGCATTACCACGCACCACGACCGGATAATACTGCCGGAATAACCATCATCAAGATGCGGAGATCAAGGCTCAATGACCAGTTTTCGGCATAGTAAATATCAAGCCGAACCTGCTCATCAAATGAGATCTCGCTCCGCCCAAGGGCCTGGGGTAGACAGGCCAGTCCTGGAAGTACTTCTAACCGGCGTCGATGCCATGGTTCATAACGCTCTACCTCTTCTGGTAACGCTGGTCGTGGCCCGATCAGACTCATATCACCGCGTAGCACATTGAACAATTGCGGCAGCTCATCGAGGCTGGTGCGCCGCAACCAGCGCCCGACTCGTGTCACCCGTGGATCGGCGCGCATCTTAAACAGGGGGCCATCTGCTTCGTTGTGGGCCAGTAGCTCCTGGCGACGCTGTTCGGCATCTGGTACCATCGTGCGGAATTTGTAGCAGGTAAACAGATGACCATGCTTGCCCACCCGTTGCTGGCGAAAAATGATCGGACGCCCTGAGTCGAGCCAGATCAATCCCGCAATGATGATGGCAAGCGGCAGCGTCAGTGGCAGACTAAGCAGAACCATCGTCAAATCAAAGATGCGTTTCAGGGCAAGATTCAGACCGTGGAGTTGAATCTCTTTCGGTTGGAGGAGTGGAACACCACTCAAATGCATAATATCAACCCGGTCAAAACTGAGTTGATAAATGTCGGGTGCAATCTGATACTCGATGCCCAGGGCCTGACAACGAGCGGCCAGTTCCGGGAGACGGTCATATTCCCAAAAGGGGAGAGCAATAATGACGTGTTGAATCCGGTGTTGTTCAACAACGTCTTCAAAATCATCAAGATTGCCGAGGTGTTGAAAGACGCGGGCCCGGTTGCCGGTAATGATTGGCTCGTTACTCAGGTAGCCGACCAGGGTATAGCCAACACCTGGCGAAGCCGTGAGCGATTGCATTACCAGTTGGCCCAGGCCGGTACCTCCAACCACCAGCACACGCTCACGGCCGAGACCGCGTGTCCAGAACCAGTGGCGAATGCCGATAAGCAGAAGACGCCAGCTAAGCAGAAGAGCGATAATGGTGACAACAGCAAAGGCAAAAATCAGTCGTGAGTAGAAAAATGGCCGGTACAGAAAGACCACCACCATCAGGAGTGCAATCATTGTGATCACACTTCCGGTAATGGCAGCGGCTTCGTCCATCATGGTTATTCGGCGACTGGGCCGATAAAATCCACGCCCGATAAACCGCAAGCCTAACAAGACTTGCAACATGATAACAATTGGCAGGAAGGCGCTAAAAGGTACCAGATTTTCTGTGGCAACTTCAGCCACAATCCGATCAAAGGGTGGTGGCCAGCTTACCTGATAGCGCAGCAGATATGCCAGCGCAAATCCGCTGAAGATGAGCACCTGATCAATAAGAAACAATCCGACACTCATCCAGCGTCGTTGATACTGAATGCGCTGGCGAGTGGCGGATGATGAACTGTCAGATACTGGCGGGTATTCAATCATGCGAACATCCGGCTGTCTGCTTGCGTAAGCTGACAACGGTGTACCTGCGTCAATGCAACAATTTACGACGAGGTAACGTCCTGATGATAAGCAGAGGCGTCTCCCGGTTGCTCTGAATAACCGGCAATGGATTGGCGATGTTCGACATAGAGCATGATGCCCGGTGAAGCTGCGATCAGAAGCATGAGTGCAATCAGGCTTATCCAGAGCATACGCAACGTTTCCCCTTGTACAAATCGATATGCATGCAATCATCACTGCGCATCATGACGCAGCGCCTTATCTTACCACAACCTGATCACTGTGTAAGCTGATAAAAAGATGATAGACGGGACTGTTTTCGTCCCGTCTATCAGTATTTGTATACTCCTACGCTGCACGGGCAGCGGTTGGCTCTTCTGTCCCTTCCGCAGCGGCTTCGATCTGAGCTACGGCATCGCGCGGCCTGACGGTCAGGAAGACAGTGCGATAATAGTCCCAACGGGCCAGAATCTCACTCCCTCGTGGACTCTTTGTCAATGCAACATGGCGGCGAATGAGATCGCGCAGCCGCTTTTCATCTCGCTCGCTGAGGGGACGTAGCTCAACCAGTTGCGGATTGTAGCGTTGCGCAAACGTTCCGGCTTCGTCAAGAACATACGCAACACCGCCGGTCATTCCGGCCCCGAAATTACGCCCGGTTGGCCCGAGAACGACAACCACCCCACCGGTCATATACTCGCACCCGTGGTCGCCAACCCCCTCGACGACGGCTGTTGCGCCGGAATTTCGCACCGCAAAGCGCTCACCGACACGACCGGCTGCGTAGAGTTCACCGCCGGTAGCACCGTACAGGATGGTGTTTCCGGCAATGACATTCTCGTGCCAGACATATTGGGCCTGCGGTGATGGCGCAATGGTGATGAGACCACCGGCCATTCCTTTCCCTACATAGTCGTTGGCATCGCCGATGAGGTGGAGGGTGACGCCGGGCGCATTGAACGCACCAAAGCTCTGGCCGGCGTGGCCATGGAAGGTGATGGTGATGGTGTCCGGTGGTAAACCTTTATCACCGTACAGTTGCCCAATCGTCCCCGACAGGCGAGCGCCAACCGAGCGATCACAGTTGTTGATCTGATAATGCAGGCGCACAGGACCGTCAGCGGCGAGTGCCTTGGCGGCATCAGCCATGATGCGGTCATTCAGGCTCTCTTCAGCAGGAAGGGCATTGGGTTTACCGCCATGGCGAATCGGCCCTTGCCCGACGAGTGTTGCCGCGCCGAGCACCGGTGTCATATCGAGCAGATCGGCTGTTTCGAGGCCAGTATGACGCTGGCGCAACAGGTCGGTGCGACCAACAGCCTCTTCAATCGAGCGCAGGCCGAGACTCGCCAGAATTTCGCGTACTTCCTGGGCCAGGTAGCGGAAGAAGGCCATCACCATTTCTGGCTTGCCAGGGAATTTTGCCCGCAGATCGCTACGTTGGGTGGCAATACCGACCGGACAGGTGTTGTTATGACAGGCTCGTGCCATAATACACCCTTCGGCGACCAGGGCAGCCGTGCCGAACGAGAACTCATCAGCACCGAGTAAGGCTGCCATGACCACGTCCCGGCCTGTCTTTAGCCCACCATCAGCGCGGAGGCGTACTCGCTCCCGTAGGCCGTTGAGAATGAGTGTCTGTTGGGTTTCGGCTAAGCCCAATTCCCACGGCACACCGGCATTCTTGATACTGCTCAGTGGCGACGCACCGGTTCCACCGGCATGACCACTAATCAGAATGATGTCAGCATATCCCTTCGCCACTCCGGCGGCGATGGTACCCACCCCGGCTGTTGCCACGAGCTTTACGGAAACCCGTGCATTCGGGTTCACCTGCTTGAGGTCGTAGATCAACTGGGCCAGGTCTTCAATGCTGTAAATATCGTGGTGTGGCGGCGGACTGATTAGTGCTACACCGGGCACCGTATGGCGAATCCGGGCAATCTCCTCGTTCACCTTGTGGCCGGGCAACTGACCGCCTTCGCCAGGCTTGGCTCCCTGGGCCATCTTGATTTGCAATTCACTGGCGCTGGCCAGGTAGGCAGGGGTCACGCCGAAACGGCCTGATGCCACCTGCTTGATGCGGGAATTGCGTTCGTCGTGGTAACGTTCCGGCGCTTCACCACCTTCACCGCTATTCGCCATTGCCCCCAGCCGATTCATGGCGATTGACAGAGTTTCATGGGCTTCGGAGCTGGTTGAGCCGTGGCTCATCGCCGCAGTCGAAAACCGCTTGACAATCGACTCAATCGGTTCGACTTCATCAATCGGAACGGGCGGCCCAGCCGGTACGAACTCCAGCAGATCGCGCGGTTCAACCGGCGGTCGGTTATTGACCAGATCGGCATAAGCCCGGTAGGTGGCGTAGCCTTCGCTGCTGAGTGATGGCCCGGTGCTATCACCGTTGAGAGCGTGCGGGTTGCGTACAGCTTTGTGCAGGGCATGTACCACTGTCGGGCTGAAAGCGTGATATTCACCGTCCTTCTTGAATTTGTAGAAACCGGGATGCGGCAGGGTTACGCGACCGGTCTGGAAGGCACGGGCATGGCGAGCAGCCAGATCGCGGGCAATCCGGCTAAACGAAAGCCCACCCACGCGCGAAGGTGTACCGGTAAAACAGCGCTCGACTACTTCGTTGGCTAATCCAACCGCCTCAAAAATCTGGGCACCACAGTAACTGTCGAGGGTCGAAATACCCATCTTCGACATAATCTTCAGCAGACCCTTTTCCAGGGCATGGATGTAGTGGTGCTCAGCCTCATCGGCGAGCGTGAACGCTCGTGGATCACTCGCATCCCGCTCGACCCCGTGTTCGGCGCGCTGGCGCACGGCATCACGCTCAAGCGCAATACGGCGAACACTGACCAGGGCCAGATATGGGTTGATCGCCTC
>Ga0101945_1002963_pt1 | contig 10594 bp, 9 predicted proteins | sample DewCreD2012metaG_2_FD_75246 | JGI IMG/M metagenome (GOLD analysis project Ga0101945, IMG submission 75246) | Hot spring sediment bacterial and archeal communities from British Columbia, Canada, to study Microbial Dark Matter (Phase II) - Dewar... ... | reverse complement strand
GCAGTTCGGCCTGCATCGCCTCGGCGAGGCTGCGAATCACGGCCAGCCAGGTGGCCTTGCCCTCGAGCCGCCGGACGCGTTCCAGGGAGCGGCAGTGCAGCGCCAGCAGGGCTCGCGGGGCGAGCGATAAAAGGGCCAGCGTGGTTCTGAGACCATACAGATTGAGCAGACCGGTCTGGGGGTCGTGCTGGCGGCTGTACTGGACTTCGTTGCGCAGCTCGTTCCCGTACAGCAGCCAGGCCACGTGGTGGGCCAGCCCCTCCAGGTGGCGCAGGTCGAGTTCGTCGAAAGCGTCGGGGCGTTCAAAGTGGTCGAGGTACAGGTAGGCGCGCGCCACCCCTTTAACCACCACCGGGGTTGCCAGCATGGCCTGGATGCTACTGGCGCGCCCAGGGCCTTCTATGATGGCCCGCCGCTCGGGGTCGAGCTGTTGGTTGAAGCGGGCGATGTCGATCTGGGTAAACACCCGGGCCTGGATGTGCTGGCTCGGCGAAAGGGGTTCCCGCGGGTGCAGATAGACCTTTTGCAGGGCTTCCAGGTCGTAGCCTTTGGCCGCCACAAAGCGGAAGCATCCGTCGGGCTGGAGCAGGGTGGCGCTGCCGGCCTGGGCGACCGGCACGACCGTCAAAGCGGCCTCCAGGGCCCGTTGCAGCACCTCTTCGGGGGAGAGCGTCTCCTTGAGCCCCGAGGCCAGCAGCTCCAGCGAGGCCTCCTGGAAACGGGCCCGGCGGTAGGCATCGCTGATATCAAAACCGATGCACTGCACGCCCACCGGCTTTCCATGCGCATCCAGCACTGCCATAAACTCCCAGCGGCTGCGGTTCCAGGGTTTGCGGGTTGGCTTGCTGAACTCTACCCAGAAGGTCTGGTGGGGGTTTTCCAGGGCCCGATGCACCACCTCTATAACCGTCGGTACGTCCCTGGGGTCGGTATGCTCCAGCGCGCTGGCCCCAATCGGCAGGGCTTGCAGCCCCATATACTGCAGGTAGGCCCGATTGGCATAGACAAAACGCCCCTCGAGGTCGGTCTGTAGCACCATAATGCCCTGGGACAGGTCGAGCGGTTCCAGGCCCGGGCTCGCCTTAATGTGAAAATTCAAATCAGGCATACTGAACGCCCCTCATCCTTGCAACTGCCATGCAACCCATCCCCTGCTAATCCAACGATAGCAAAACCCATGACGCCCCTTCGGTTATCTGAACCGTTGCAGAAGCCGCGCAGCGATGTTTGCAGAGGCGCCAGCCACAGGGCATTTTTTGGGAAAAACCAGCGATTTCCCATCAATAACCGAATCTGAACATTTTTTATAGGAAACCCAAAAACACTTGCGAGGCTTTTCAACCGATGGGCATCTGGTTATATTGGCCTGCCAAAAAGCTTTGCTAGGTTGGGCGGTCTAACCCTGGGCCTCGATGCGGTAGCGGCAGCACTGGCCCCCCGCTGAAATGCGCTCTTCGCGGATCACCGGCACCCCCAGGAGCTGCTGGTATAGCTCGAGCTCGCTCTGGCAAAGCTCGCCGTGCTCGAGGGAAAGCGCCAGTTTGGGGCAGCGGGCCTGCTCCAGGTACCAGGCCCCGTTTTCCTGGTAAAAGCTGGCCTGATAGCCTTGCTGGGTTAGAAACTCGGCCAGGCGGTAAATCTTTTGCTCGAGGCTCAGGCCTTCCATATGCGGGGCCAGTTCCTCGAGCAGCTTGTTGTTGCGCCGGGTCAGCACCTCCAGCACCAGCCCTTCCCCGAAGAGCTCTTTGAGATGGGTCAGCACATCGGCGCACATCCGGGCGTAAGGGGCCTGCTCATCCACGGCCTGGTAAACCTGCTTGGGACGGCCCCGGCCCTCGTTTTTTTCCAGGCGGGCCCGCACCAGCCCTTCGCGCTCGAGATCCTCGAGGTGCCGGTGTACGGCTACCTTCGAGATGCCCAGCGACTCAGCCAGCGAACCCGCGCAACAGGCCCTCGAGCGCAGGGTTTCCAGAATCCGCAGCTTGGTTTCGCCCATCCCCAAAGCCATAACGCTCCTATGCCATCGGCAGCAGCATGTAGGACTGCACCGACAGTTGACCTGCTAAATTGCGCGCGACCTGGCGGAAGGCCACCGCCTCGGGCGAATCGGGCGCCCCGATCACCACCGGCACGCCGCTATCGCCCCCCTCGCGCACCGAGAGCGCAATGGGAATTTCCCCCAGGAAGGCGGTGCCGTGCTGCTCGGCCATCTTGCGGCCCCCACCCTGCCCGAAGATATAGGTTTTTTGCCCGTTTTGCTCAAAAAACGACATGTTCTCGATAACGCCCAGGATGCTGACCTGCACCCGCTTGAACATGTCCAGGGCCCGCTCAGCGTCGATCCGGGCCACGTCCTGCGGGGTGGTCACAATGAGGCCGCCCGAGAGCCGGGTGAGCTGCGCAAGCGAAAGCTGCACATCCCCCGTGCCGGGCGGCAAATCTACGATCAGGTAGTCGAGGTCGCCCCAGGCCACCTCCTGCAGGAACTGCTTGAGGGTGCCGTGCAGGATGGGGCCGCGCCAGACCATGGCCTGGCCCGGTGGCACAATATTGGCGATGCTGATGAGCTTAACGCCGTAGCGCTCCAGGGGCACCATCCGCTTTTGCTCGTCTACGCGCAGCTTTTCGCTCTGGATGCCAAACATCTGGGCCTGGCTGGGGCCGTAGATATCGGCGTCCAGCAGGCCTACTCGAGCGCCTTCCTGGGCCAGCGCCACAGCCAGGTTGGCCGCGACCGTGCTTTTGCCCACGCCCCCTTTGCCCGAGCCGACCGCTACGATGTGTTTGATGCCGGGTAGGGGTAGGTTTTGCGGCCCCCGCACCTGGGCGCTGAAATGCACCTCGACCTCGGTCGCACCGATCTTGCTAAGGGCCTGGCGTATATCCCCCTCGATTTTCTCTTTGAGGGGGCAGGCCGGAGTGGTAAGGTTGATCTTGATCGCGGCCTTGGTGCCCTGTACGGCAATTTGCTCAACCATCCCCAGCGATACCAGATCCTTGTGTAGCTCGGGGTCGTGGACGGTTTTGAGGGTTTCCAGTACCTGGGCTTCGCTGAGCGCACTCATCTCGTGTTAAGAATATCCCTGGAAACGCTTCGATGAACGGGGCTGGAATCACATTACAGGGGATTGACAACACAATTTTGTCAATCCGCCCAATGGTGAATTGGGGTAGAACATCCAGCCGATAGGCGATGGTCAAATTGCACAGGGTTTGGACGCTGGACTGCATATAATCCTCGGGTAAGATGAGTGCTGAAAAGCTGCGCGAAGAGGATCTCAAACTGCTGCATCTGCTCGAGCAGATGCGCAGCCAGATAGCGCAAGCCAGCGATAACCTCGACTCACTTAAACAGGCTCTGGAATCGGTGCAGCGTCTGGTTGAGGAGCGGAACCGCAACCTGCTAAACCACCGCAGCCCCTGACTGGAGGGCTACGGCAGTGAAACGGATGATCCGCTGACCGGTTTGCCCGGTAAGCTGGCTTTTGAACAGGCCCTCGAGCGCGCTTTTGCCAGCGGTGAGGCGTTTAGCGTAGTTGCCTTCGACCTGGACGAATTCCAAACCATTGTGCAGCGCTTCGGCCAGGCCCTGGCCGATGAGGTTTTGCGTCGCGTGGGGCAGTTGGCGCAGAAGACCCTGCGGGCCTCGGATGTTGCCGGACGTGTGGGGAGCGACTCTTTCGCCCTGATTCTGCGCGACATCACCGGGGATCGGGCCCTGGGGGTTTGCGAGCGGTTGCGGGTTGCGGTGTTCAAGTACCCCTGGAGCCAGCTTCACCCTGAACTTAAAGTCACCATCAGCCTAGGTTTTGCCGGCCGCGACGGCGAGCCAACCGCCCAGGCCGTGCTGGCTCGAGCCAAACACTTCCAGGCCGAGGCTAAAAACTCGGGCCGCAACCAGACCTTTCCCGGCATGTACTACTGAAGTGAGGTGAGGAAGCGTGTTCGGCCGTGCTCCGGAGCTTTTCAGAAGCCTTCTTGGCCGCTCCGAACCGACGCTGCGCTACGCTATAGCGGTTCTTGCAGCCTTGTTCTTTTTAGGCTGGCTGATTTTCGAGCTGGCCCAGGCCTTTTGAGAAAGCCTGTGGGCGTGGGGCTGATGTATACTGGGTTGTGGCGTAGACCGGGAAGAGTAGGCTGGCCGCGCCCACAGCAAGGGTGCTCCACCGGCTGAGAGGGCACCTGGAAACGCACCAGCCGAACGTCGCCCGCGAGCCTGCAGGAAGAACAGCCAACTGGCCCAGTAGAGCCTGCCGGGGGTGCCCGTTACAGCACATGTTGAGCGCCTGAAGCCCTGCTGGCGCTTCGGGAAGCGCGGTGGTACCGCGGGGTTTTCCTCGTCCGTGCAGCAAAGCCTGCAGGGGCGCTTTTGTTTATAGGGCGAGGTGAGGATGAGGGAGCAGCGGAAAGGCTGGAGGCCAGCACCAAGGTGGGCGGTGTGCATGACGAACCGATCGCACGCGCTTCTTTTCCAGCAACGTTAGGGAGGTGCTATGAACGATATTCCCAGGGAATGGCAGCTCGAGCCCCATTATGAACCCGGCCTCTACTGGTTCAGCCGGGAGCCACAGCCCCTCAAGCTGCTAGGGGAGGAAATACCGGCCACAGAGTCGGAGGAGTACCCCGGCTGGTACTTTCTTCAGCGCGGCGACCCCATGCGAATTGTGGATAGCCTCGAGGAGGCCCTGGCCGCCCTGAAGTCCCGCCTCAAGCACTGGAACATGGAAGACTTGCTGGGCCGACCTGCGCCCATTGAGGTTAGCAATAAAGTCCGCAAGCAGATGGTCATCGAGTTGCTCAATACCCCCATCGCCACCCCCCCGCCCGACTACGACCCCGACCGGGACGCGCCGCTACCCCCCTTGCTTTCGTGCAAATGGGAGCTGGGCGCCTACCTGCTGGTCGCCAGCATTGATTACACCCCTTTCCGCTCGGAGTTCAGCACCTGCTTCGGCCAGCCCAACAACCCCATCCGCAGCCTGGTGGGCCAGGTCTGCACTCTTAGCGCAATAGACCTCGAGCTGCTCGATGAGGACGGCGAAGAGCAGGATTGGGAGGAAATTGCGGTGGGCCCGGTAAGCCTCGAGGGCAACCGCCTGACCGTGGGTTTCTGGAGCCACACCTTCGATGAAAACACCGAAGTGATTGGTGTGGCCTACGAGGAAGCCAGCTTTGAGGACAGAGAAAAGCGTTATTACCTGTCACCAAGGAGAAGCGATGACCGAACCTAAGGAACTACCCAAAGCCTACGACCCCCAGGCAGTGGAGCCCCGCTGGGCCCTGGAATGGGCCCAGAACCCCCTCAAGCCCGAACTCAACGCCCACAAGGGCAAGGGGCCTTTCACCATCGTGATCCCACCGCCCAACGTGACCGGCAACCTGCACCTGGGCCACGCGCTGGACAACACCATCATCGACACCATCATCCGCTTCAAGCGCATGCAGGGCTACGAGGCCCTGTACCTACCCGGCACCGATCACGCCGGCATCACCACCCAGGTGCTGGTCGAGCGCGAGCTGGCCCAGGAGGGGCTATCCCGCCACGACCTGGGCCGGGAGAAGTTTTTGGAGCGGGTTTGGGCTTTCAAGGAGAAAAACGGCGGCGCCATCCTGCACCAGCTCCGGCGCATCGGGGCTTCGTGCGACTGGAGCCGCGAGCGCTTCACCATGGACGAAGGGCTCTCCCGCGCGGTGCGGCGGGCCTTCATCGAGTACTACCACCAGGGGCTGGCCTACCGGGGCAAGCGCATTGTGAACTGGGATCCGGTGGCCCAGACGGTGGTGAGCGACCTCGAGGTCAACGTCGAGCCCACCCCCGGCAAGCTCTACACCCTGGCCTACCCCCTGGCAGGGGGCGGCGAGATTCAGATTGCCACGGTGCGCCCCGAGACCATCTTTGCCGATGTGGCCGTTGCGGTGAACCCCGCCGACGAGCGCTACCGGCACTTAATTGGGCAGAAGGCCCGCATCCCCCTCACCGAGCGGTACATTCCCATCATCGCCGATGAAGCGGTGCTGATGGACTTCGGCACCGGGGCCCTGAAGATTACCCCGGCCCACGACCCCACCGACTTCGAGATCGGTAGCCGGCACCACCTGGAGATGCCCAGCGTGATTGACCTGAAGGGCTGCCTTGCGGGCGAGCTGGTGCCCGAGCCGTTCCGGGGTTTGGAGCGCTTCGAGGCCCGCCGGCGGGTGGTGCAGGCGCTGGAGGAAGCCGGGCACCTGCGGGAAGTCCGCGACTACACCATCGCCCTGGGCTACTCCGACCGCACCAAGGCCCCGGTGGAGCCCCTCCTGCTCGAGCAGTGGTTCGTGCGCATGAAGCCGGTGGCCCAAAAGGTGCTGGAAGGCCTGGATAGAGGCGAGATGCGCTTCGTGCCCGAGCGCTGGGAGAAGGTCAACCGCGACTGGCTGGAAAACATCAAGGACTGGGCCATCGCCCGGCAGCTCTGGTGGGGCCATCAGATTCCGGCCTGGTACGACGAGGAGGGCAACATCTACGTGCCCGACCCGGACAACCCCGACCTCGACTGCGATCAGGATCCCCGCTACGCCCACCTCAAGCTGCGGCGCGACGAGGACGTCTTCGACACCTGGTTCTCCTCGGCGCTGTGGCCTTTTTCCACCCTGGGCTGGCCCGAGGCCACCCCCGACCTGAAAAAGCACTACCCCACCGACGTGCTGGTGACGGGCTACGACATCATCTTCTTCTGGGTGGCCCGCATGCAGATGTCGGGTTACCAGTTCACCGGTCGGGCCCCTTTCCATACCATCGTGCTGCACGGGCTGTACCTGGACGCCAAGGGCCAGAAGATGTCCAAAAGCAAGGGCAACGGCATCGACCCCCTCGAGCTCATCGACAAATACGGGGCCGACGCCTGCCGCTTCGCCTGGGACTACCTGGCTACCGGTGGGCAGGATATCCGCCACGACGAGCGGCGCTACGAGCAGGGGCGCAACTTTGCCAACAAGCTCTACAACGCCACGCGCTTCGTGCTGATGAACAAGCAGGCGGGCCGCTCCAGCACCCCGGCCACCCCCACCCTGGCCGACCGCTGGATGGTTTCGCGCCTGAACCGGGGCATCGCCGAGATTACCGAGGCCTACGAGGCCTTCGACCTGGGCCGGGCTGCCCGGCTGGTCTACGAGCTGGTGTGGAGCGAGTTTTGCGACTGGTATCTGGAGGCTGCCAAGCCCGCACTGCGTGAGGGCAACCAGGCCACCCTGCACACCCTGGAGTCCACCCTGGCGACCCTGCTCAAGCTGCTGCACCCCATCATGCCCTTCATCACCTCGGAGCTGTACGAGGCCCTCACCGGCGATACCACCCAGTTGGCTTTGCAGGACTGGCCCCAGGCCGGTGCGCGCGACCTCGAGGCGGAAAAAGCCTTCGAAACCCTGCAGGCCGCCATCACCGCCACCCGCAACCTGCGGGCCGAGCTGGGCATCCCGCCCCAGCAGGAAGTCGCGGTGCATCTGGAGGGGCCGGGGGCGGCGCTGGTGATGGAGAACCTGGCGCTGTTCCGCTTCCTCAGCAAAGCCCAAGCCTCTATAGGTAGCCCCGAAAAAGCCATTGCCCAGGTGACCCCCAGCACCACCGTCTACCTCAAGCCCGAAGGTGACCTGTCGAGCTTCCTGGAGCGCCAGCGCAAGCGGCTGCTGGAGTTGGAAAAACAGGTTGAGCAGGGGCAGAAAAAACTCGCCAACCCGGGTTTTGTGGAGCGGGCCGACCCCGCCATCGTGCAGGCCGAGCGGGAGCGGCTGGCCGAGAACCAGGCCCAGCTCGAGCGCATCCGCGAAAACCTGGCCCGGCTGGGGTAGGGGGGCTTACAGCTCCTTGGGGTCTGGCCGGTGGGGCTCGAGGCCAAAGTAGCCCAGCTCGTATAGCCGCTGCCAGACCCGGCTCACGGGCAGGCCCATCACGGTGTAGAAGTCGCCCTCAATGCGCTCCAGCAACACCATACCCAGGCCCTGTGCGCCGTAACCCCCGGCTTTGTCCAGCCCTTCACCGCTCTGGACATACCACTCGAGCTCCCAGGCCCGCAGCGGGCGGAAGGTGACCTGCGCCCGGGCGACCTCACGGTGCACGGCCCCGTCCGGCTTGAGAATGGCAAAGCCGGTGTACACCGTGTGGCTCCGCCCCGAAAGCCGCTCCAGGAATCGCCTGTTCTCCTGGGGGTCGCGGGGCTTGCCCAGGGTTTCATCCCCCAGGGCGACCACGGTATCGGCCGCCAGCACCCACTGCCCTGGCTGCCAGATGGCCTGGGCTTTCTGGGTAGCCAGCTCCAGGGCCATGCGGGCGGGCTCGAGGTGCCGGAGGCTTTCTTCGTTTATGTTAGCCGGACGCGCCTCAAAGGGCAGGGCCAGCCGCTGCAAGAGCTCGGCCCTGCGCGGGCTTTGTGAGGCCAGGATCAGGGTAGGAAGGTTCTTCATAGGCGGGTACCTGCACGCCAGATGCTCTCCACCTCGCGCTGGTAGCGCTGGGCCAGTGCGCTGTCCCGCAGGATCAGCAGGTTTTCGTTGTTGCGGCCGAATCCGGAATTGGTGAAATTGTAGCTACCCGTAATCACCCACTCACCATCCACCACCATGACTTTGTGGTGCATGGTGTAGGGGTTGCCGTCTTTGCGCACATCCACCCCGGCCCGCTTCAGGGTTTCGTCCCGCGAGTTCTCCAGGTTGCGCGTATCGATTACCACCCGAACCCGCACCCCACGCCGATGGGCCTGCACCAGCGCCTCGATGATGCGGGTATCGGTCAGCACATACGCAGCCACCCAGATTTCCTGACGGGCACGCCCCAGCACTTCGAGGATCGCGCCTCGAGCCCGGCGTCCACCGGCCGGGCTAAAGTAGACCACACCCTCGGTACTGCCAATCTGGAAGCGCTCGGAGCGGCCCAGGCCGTTTTCCTGACCAGCGAACAGCGCTTCGAACTCGGCCCGGTAGGTCTGTACCAGGCCCGGCACCGGTAGCCACAGGCTGTTTTCGTTATTGCGCTCAAAGGCATTCCAGGTCAGGTTGGTGCTACCCGTCCAGACCCCCAGGTTATCGATGAGCACGAACTTGTGGTGCATGAGGGCGCTGGTGCGGCTGTCGTAGCAAACCTGCACGCGCTGTAAGGTTTCGCAGCGGGCCTGGTTGTTGCTGCGCACGCCCAGGCTCTCGCGGGTCTCGCGGCGGTAGTCGGAGTCGTTGAGCATTCGCACCCGCACCCCGCGGGCGGCTGCACGTATGAGGGCCTGCCCTATCTCGCGATCTTCGAGCTCGAGGGCGGCCACCTCAACCTGGTTCTGGGCTGCGTTGATCAGGCCCACCAGGCGATTCTTGGCGGTAGGGCCCTGCTCGGGGGCAAAATACAGCTCGAGGCCACCGGCCGATCTGTACACCGATGGAATCGGGCGAAGGTAGGCCTCCCAAACCAGATAACCCACCACGGCCAGGAGCAGCAGAAAGAGCCACGGCCGATCGCCGCCGCGCCGGCCTCGGTAGCGGCCTCTGGGACGAAATAAGCCCCACATAGCCCAAAGCGAATTGAACCTGGAACCACGACGCATAGCAGATGTCTACTGTACAACGGAAGGTTGTTTGTAACCAATCCACTAAACTTTACCATATGCCTTGACAAGAGATATTCCCAGCCCAGGCCGACTAGCGCAATTTATTGGACTCGGGTACAATCTCTTCATGCTTACCCTTCGGGAAAGGCAAAAACAGCGTCGCCGAGACCGCATTTTCCGCACTGCCATCAACCTATTTCGTGAGAAAGGCTTTCATCAGACCACAGCCACCGACATTGCTAAAGCTTCGCACGTTTCAAGGGGCACTTTTTTCAACTACTATTCCTATAAGGAGGCGGTTCTACTCGACTTCGGTGCCCAGCTACTGAACGAACTACGGGAACAAGCCCTGTCCGAGCTGGCTCAAGGTGAGCCTCCCCTCGAGGTGCTGCGCCGCTTATGGAACCGCCTGGCCGAGGTTAGTGAGCGTGAACGCGTGCTACTCTCCCCTCTAGCTTACGAGCTGCTGAACCCCGATCCCCAGCGTGCCAAGGCTGCTTTTGAAGCTCTGCCCCTGGGCGACCTGATTGCCGAAATTCTGCACCCGCTAAGAACCCAGGGTCGGTTGCGGCAGGATATGTCGCTCGAGCGCATCTCCCGCTCCATTGCCGATGTGTACCTGCTCTCGGCGTTGCGCTGGGCGGCTTATACCCCGGGGCGGCAGCTTAAGGATGAGATGAACAAGTTCCTCGACCTGATGTTGGAAGGCGCCCTGGCCAGGGAGACCGCCAAGCCAGCCAAGGCTGCACGCACCTCGAGCTAGGCCATGCACAGCCTGCTCATACCCACCCCGGTGGGTCCACTCTACGCCAAAGCCAGCCCCCAGGGGTTGCTATCGGTGGAGCTGCTGGTCTTGGGGGAGGGCTTTCCCGAACGTCCCAACGCCCTGCTCAACGACCTGGCCCGGCGGGTGGAGGCCTACTTTGCCGGTAAGGGTGAAACCTTTTTGCAGGTGCCCCTCGACTACAGCGGCCTCGAGGCCCGGCGGATAGCCCTGTACGAAGAGGTGCGGCGCATCCCCCTGGGCCAGA
>Ga0101945_1002949_pt1 | contig 10642 bp, 13 predicted proteins | sample DewCreD2012metaG_2_FD_75246 | JGI IMG/M metagenome (GOLD analysis project Ga0101945, IMG submission 75246) | Hot spring sediment bacterial and archeal communities from British Columbia, Canada, to study Microbial Dark Matter (Phase II) - Dewar... ... | reverse complement strand
TTATGATTTTATTTTTTTTGAGATGGGTAAAAGCTATTTTAAGTCCTCTGATAATGGTCATTCTTTTAAAGAAAGAAAGGTTTTAGGCCTTGTTTTTTCCGGGTTATGGAGGACGAAAGAGTGGTATGGAACGGAAGAAAAGTTTGATTTTTTTATAGTTAAAGGTTTTTTAGAAAAGGTATGCGAAAGGATATGCAAAAATAAAATGAAGGTTAAAAAACTCGAGGGTACTAATTTTGGTTTTTTGCATCCCGTTGAAGCATCTCTGATGTTATTGGAAGATAAGGAAATAGGTTTTTTTGGAAAATTACACCCTGATGTGGCAGAAAAATGGGATTTTAAAAAGGATGTTTTTGTAGCGGAGATAGATCTGGATTTATTAAAAAAGATTTTTGAAAGGCGAGAAAACATATATTATAGCATTTCAAAATATCCTTGGGTTGATAGAGATATTACGATAATAGTTGACGATAGAGTAAACTATGATGAAATAATGACAGTATTGCTAAAAAATTCTGGTGAATTAGTTAAAAATATAAAACTTGTTGACTTATATAAGGGCAATAAAATAGGGGAAAATAAGAAAAGTCTTACCTTTAAACTCATCTATCAGCATAAAGAAAGAACTTTAAGTGATGAAGAAGTAAATGAAGAGAATTCAAGAATTGCAAAATTTTTGATAGAGCATTTTAATGCAGAATTTCCAAAATAAGTTAGGAGTTTAATCATGACTAAACAAGATTTGATTCGAATGATGATGGAAGAATTAGGTTATTCAAGAAGGGATTCTAAAGTTTTTATTGACAAAGTTTTTTCTATAATGATTGAATCAATTCTAAGAAGAGAAAGTATTAAGATAACAAATTTTGGCAACTTTGTTGTGAGGACAAAAAAGAAAAGGATAGGAAGAAATCCAAAGACTAAAGAGGAGTATATTATCAAAGATAGGGCTGTTGTTGTTTTTAAACCATCAGTGGGACTTAGAAAAGAGTTAAAAATGAAGTAAGTATGGAGCTAAAGAAGAAGTATTATAAGATTGGTGAAGTTTGTAATTTAGTTGGTATAAGACCATATATGCTCAGATACTGGGAAAAAGAGATAAGAGATATAAAACCTTCAAGATCCCTTAATAATCAGAGGCTATATTCACAAGAGGTGGTTAAAAAGATTTTACAGATAAAAAAGCTTTCTGATGAAGGGTATAAGCTAAATGTTATTAAAGAGAAAATATCAAAGAAAATAGAAAAAAACGAATATAATTTACTGCAGGATATAAAAAAAGATTTGATTAATATAAAAAGTTTGTTAGAATTATAAACCGTTCGGGATGTAGCGCAGCCTGGTAGCGCACACGCTTGGGGTGCGTGTGGTCGTGGGTTCAAATCCCGCCATCCCGACTTTTTAAATACCTAACATTAATGCAAGTCCGAGGAAATCTCTATCAAGTTTTCTTTTACCAGTTGCAACTTCTTCTAATGGAGTAGCTACAATTTGAGATTTTTGTAACCCCACCATTATGTTATGCTTATTTTCAATAAGATGTTCGACGGCTGCTCTACCTAATCTGCTTGCAAGAAGTCTATCAAAGGCAGTAGGCGACCCACCTCTTTGGATATGTCCTAAAACACTAACCCTTATTTCATAACCAATTTTATCTTTAAGTTTGTTAGCAATTTCATGGGCGCTACCTGCACCTTCTGCAACTATAATAATAGCGTTTGTGCCACCTTCTTCAAAGCGTTTCTTAAGAGATTGTACTACTTTATCAAGATTTAAAGGTGCTTCAGGAATTAGTGTATATTCTGCTCCAGATATTATACCTGCTACAACAGCTAAATAGCCGCAATTTCTACCCATAACTTCTATGATAAAGGCTCTTTCATGTGATGTTGCTGTATCTTTTATTGCATCTGTTGCCCAGAGAATTGTATTTAAAGCAGTATCTACTCCTATTGCCATGTCTGTAAAAGGTATGTCATTGTCAATTGAAGCTGGGATCCCTACGCATTTAATACCCTGTTTTTCTAATGCCATTGCACCCTTAAGGGAACCTTCGCCACCTATAATGATCATTCCATCTATTTCCAGATTCTTTAGATTTTTTGCTGCTTTTTTCTGATTTTCTATATCCATAAATTCAGGACATCTTGCAGTTTGAAGGATAGTTCCACCTTTTTGCATGATTCCGCTCACTGATCGCGCATAAAGGGGGTAATGGATGTTTTGAAGAATACCCCTATACCCCTTTGAAAAGCCAAAAACTTCAAGGCCATTATATATAGCTGTTCTTACTGCTGCTCTTATAGCAGCATTCATTCCGGGGCAGTCACCGCCAGAAGTCATAATGCCTATTCTTTTGGGTCTAGAATTCATTATCCTTACTCCTTTTTTTGTGTCATCTGATATTTAGAGTATAAAAGACTTTTTATTAAAGTCAATAAGTATGGTTAATTTATTTGTAAAAATTATCTATTAGTTAATGTTTACCATTGTAATAAATAATCCAAAATAATATAATTTTCTAATCAATAAATTTTTGGAGTTTTTATGATAGAAGGACACATTTATAAATCCTTTGATAAGGAACTGAAGGAATTAAAAGAAAAACTTCTTTATGAAGGTTCTCTTGTTGAAAGAGCAATAAGAGATGCAATCAAGGCATTGCTTGAAAGAGATTCTACTTTAGCAGAAAAGGTAATAAGCGATGATGATGTGGTGAATGCAAAAGAAGTTGAAATTGATGAGTTTTGTCTTAAACTCCTTGCTCTAAGGCAGCCAGCTGCAAGAGATTTACGGTTCATAACAACAGCTATAAAAATAAATTACGACTTAGAAAGAATTGGTGATATGGCAGTTAATGTATGTGAAAGAGTTCTGGAATTAAATCAGGAACCCCAGCTAAAGCCTTACATAGACCTACCCAAAATGGCTGAAACAGTCCAGTTAATGGTTAAGGAGAGTTTAGATGCTTTTGTTAAAGAAGATGTGGAATTAGCATGGAAGGTTACGCGTGATGATGAGATAGTTGACCATCTTCATGATCAAATTTTTCGCGAGTTACTGACATATATGATGCAGGATTTTAAAGCTGTTTCAAGAGCTACAAGGCTACTTTTTATTTCAAAATACCTTGAAAGAATTGCAGATCATGCTGTTAACATTGCGGAGCTTGTTATTTTTATGGTAGAAGGTAAGATTGTAAGACACTTAAAAACACCTGAAGAGGATAAGTAGTGTATAGATTTTTTTGCATTTTGATGTGTTTTTTTTTGTTTATATCATCATGTAGTAAAGGTAATGCAAATAAACAAAAAAGGCATTTGGTCAATATTGCCGGTTCTACTTCTGTAATGCCCTTTACAGAAAAATTAGCAGAATATTTTATGGTGGGACATCCTGAATTTATAGTTAATGTTCAATCAGGTGGGTCTACAGCAGGTATCCAGGCATGTATGAATGGAACTGTCCATATAGGAATGTCATCAAGAGAATTAAAAGAGGATGAAAAAGTTCTGAATGAAATAATAATTTGTTATGATGGTATTGCTATAATTGTTAATCCAGCAAATCCAATAAGTGATTTATCTATCGAACAGGTAAGAAATATTTTCGCAGGAAAGATAAAGAATTGGAAAGAATTGGGATGGATTGATAGAAAAATAGATGCTGTAACAAGAGAAGAGGGATCTGGAACGAGGGGAGCCTTTGAAGAACTTGTAATGCATAAAGCACTCATAGATGATGGGATAATGGTCCAGGATTCAAACGGGTCAGTTAAAGAGGTTGTGGCAACAGATCCTTATGCTATTGGTTATGTATCTCTGGGAATGGTTGATAATAAAGTTAAGGCTGTAAAAATTGATGGAATTGAACCAACGGTTCAGAATATAAAACAAAAAAGATATAAAGTGGTAAGACCATTTTTGTACCTGACAAAGGGCAAACCTGAACCCGATGCTCAGACATTCATAGATTTTGTATTGTCAAAAGAAGGACAAAATATATTGAAAAAAGAAGGATTGGTTCCTGTAAATGATTGAGAGAATACGACAGAAAGAGGAAAGAATAAAATGGATTCTAACTTTTTGATAGAAGGATTACCACTTTTTTATAAAGTTGGATTTAGTAATATAATTTTTGGATTTAAATGGGCACCTACTAAGGGTAGCTTTGGTATTTTTCCCATGATAGTATCTTCCTTTTTAGTGACTATTGGCGCTCTTTTAATTGGAGGTCCATTGGGGCTTGGGTGTGCAACATATCTTGCTGAATATGCAGGTAAAAAGAGAAAAATCTTTTTAAAACCAGCACTTGAATTACTTGCAGGAATCCCATCTGTTGTCTATGGTTTTTTAGGAGTTGTCTATGTTGTGCCATTTGTAAGAGAAATTTTTGGAGGTTCTGGCTTTTCATTATTATCCACTTCTATTGTTTTAGGTATCATGATACTACCCACAGTAATAAGTATTACTTATGATTCTCTGATGAGCGTGCCAAGGGCTTATAGAGAAGGCTCTCTTGCTATGGGTGCTACCAAATGGCAGACCACATGGAGAGTAGTTATTCCATCAGCTAAATCGGGAATTCTTGCAAGTTATATACTGGGAATGGGAAGGGCAGTGGGAGAAACTATGGCTGTTATTATGGTTGCCGGCAATGCATTAAAAATACCTGGTTCTATTTTAGATCCCCTAAGGACATTGACCAGTAATATTGCTTTAGAATTAGCTTATGCAAGTGGAGATCATAGATTAGGGCTTTTTTCCACCGGGGTTGTTTTGTTAATAATTATTATGATACTAAATTATATTGCTAATTTTGTTATAAGGAAAAGGATGATTAAATGAAAATTGACCAAAGGTTTACTGACAAATTTGTAAAAATAAGCCTAAATTTTCAGGCTTATTTCACTGTTGGAATACTTTTAATAATTGTTTTTATTATCTTTTTAAAGGGTATTAAACATTTTAATCTAGAATTTTTGTTAACTTTTCCAGAAGATATGGGAAGACATGGTGGAATATTTCCATCAATTGTTGGAACAATTTTACTTGTTTTATTATCATTATTGATTGCAACTCCCCTAGGGGTTGGTACAGCAATATTTTTAACAGAATATACAAGGGAAACGAAATTTACAAAGATTATTAGGTTTGGAGTTGAATCACTCGCAGGAATACCGTCAATTATTTATGGATTATTCGGTTTTATATTTTTTGTTATTAAGTTAAAGATGGGCTGGTCACTTTTAGCAGGAGCATTGACTCTTACAATTATGATTCTACCTACAATTATTAGAACAAGTGAAGAGGCGATTAAGGCTGTGCCTAAAAATTTTAGAATGGTAAGCTATTCATTGGGTGCAACAAAATGGGAAACTACAACAAAAGTTGTAATACCTTCTGCAGCACCGGGAATTTTAACGGGAATTATGCTAAGTGTTGGTAGGGCAATGGGGGAAACAGCTGCAGTTATTTTCACCATGGGTAGTTCTTTAAGGTTACCCACATCGCTTTTTGATTCAGGAAGAACTATGGCAGTTCATTTTTATATACTTGCTCGTGAAGGTATATCCATGGAAAAAGCGTATGCCACTGCTTTAGTTCTTGTGCTAAGTATTTTATGTATAAATATACTCGCTTATTATTATATGCATAAAGTTATGACAAGGTACTCATAATAATGGAAATTAAAATTTTGATTAAAGATTTAAATGTAGAATCATCGGAAACAAAAATTTTAAAAAATGTAAATCTGTCTATTTATAAAAACTCCATACTTGGAATAATGGGACCAGCAGGCAGCGGGAAGTCCACCCTTATTTCAGTGATAAATAGAATGGTTGATTTTGAAGAAGATTTAAAGATTTCAGGAGAGGTTCTCATAGATGATGAGAATATGCTTGGTGATAATGTGGATACTGTTGTTCTTAGGCGCAGAATTGGGACAGTATTTGCTGTTCCCATACCGCTACCCCGTTCAATTTATGAGAATATTGTATACGGACCAAAACTAAAGGGTATTACAAAAAAAACAATTTTAAATAATATTGTGGAAGACAGCCTTAAAAAAGCTTTTTTATGGGACGAAGTAAAAGATAGACTTCATACATCAGCGCTTAAATTATCTGGTGGACAACAACAGAGATTGTGTTTAGCAAGAGCACTTGCATTGCAGCCTGAAATAATTTTACTTGATGAGCCGTGTTCTGGTCTTGATCCCATATCCACAGCAAAAATTGAAGAGGCTTTGAATGAGTTAAAAAAGGATTATACAATAGTTCTTGTATCTAATAATACAAAACAGATTGCGAGAGCTACTGATTATACAGCTTTTTTCTATTTTGGTGAAGTAATTGAATTTGATATAACAGAAAAATTATTTACAAATCCTAAGAAAAAGGAAACAGAAGATTATATACAGGGGAAATTTGGATAATGGTTGAATGTGCAATAGAGACAAAAAATCTAAATCTTTTTTATGGCAAGTTTCACGCATTAAAAGATGTAGATTTTTGTGTTTATAAAAACAAAATAACAGCCCTTATAGGTCCTTCAGGTTGTGGGAAATCAACACTTCTTCGTTGCTTCAACAGGATGAATGATATTTATGAAGAAGTGAGAATTACTGGAGAAATAAGTATATTTGACAGGAATATAAATAATATTGACATTATTGAACTCAGGAAAAGAGTAGGTATGGTTTTTCAAAGACCAAATCCATTTCCCTTCTCGGTATATGATAATATGGTTTATGGACTGAAAATACATGGAATAAAGCTAAAAAAAATTGAAGAAGAAGAACTCGTTTATAAAAGCTTATCTTCTGTTCTCTTATGGGACGATTTGAAAGATAAGCTCAATATTTCTGCACTTGAATTATCAGAAGAGATGAAACAACGATTATGTATTGCAAGGCTTCTTATGATTAAGCCAGAAATAATATTACTTGATGAACCATGTTCAGCACTGGATCCAATTGCTACAATGAGGATTGAAGAGTTAATGATGGAATTAAAAAAGGATTATACAATTCTTATTGTCACTCATAATATGCAACAGGCAGCTCGAGTATCTGATTATACTGGATTTATGTTGCTTGGTGAGCTGATTGAATTTGGCGAAACATCTCAGATTTTTACTTCTCCAAAACATCTTAAAACTGAAGAGTATATAACTGGAAGATTCGGTTAATTTTAAAAACATTTAATCTTTATTGACCAAAAGTGTTTGACAAAATTACTTTTTTCATTATAATAAACAAGTTATATTTAAGGAATTGTAACTATGAAAATTTTATTAAAAGATATACTTTTTGAAGAGATTGAAAGACAGTGGGATGAATCTGTTGACGATGCTAATGCACTTTTTAATGTGGAACCTCATAATACAATAAAAATGATTGAGCCTTTTCATATTATTATGAGGTTGTATAGAGTTGGTGATAATGTTGATATAAGAGGGAGATATACTGGCAGGCTTGAGTTTATCTGCGATAGATGTTGTGAAAAAGCATCAAAAAATTTGGAAGAGAGGTTCCATTTTATATTACAGCCTAAAAAAGCTTATGATGAAGGTATCGAGGAAGGTAATGAAGAATTAGAGATTGGTTATTATGAAGGTGATGAGATTGATTTGTCGGAACTTGCCATTGAGCATCTTATGCTTTCAATTCCTATTAAAATGCTTTGTAAAGAAGATTGTAAAGGTGTTTGCCCCTATTGTGGACAGAACAGAAATGAAAAAGAGTGCGATTGTGAGAAGAAAAAAGGTAAGTCAAATCCCTTTGCAATATTAAAAAATTAAGGAGTCAGCAATGCCAAATCCGTTTAAAAGACATACTCGTTCAAGAACAGGTAAAAGAAGGGCACATGACGCACTTTCTGCGCCCAGTTTAGCAAAGTGCAGTAATTGTGGTGAAACTAAACCACCACATCAGGTTTGCCCATCATGCGGGTACTATAAGGGTAAAAAAATCCTTCAGACTGAAGAAGCTTAAAGCAAGATAATATGATTATTGCAGTAGATGCCATGGGTGGCGACAGAGCTCCCCATGTTACTGTTGAAGGTGCTTGTTTAGCTGCGGAAGAATTAGAACTGACCATCGCTCTTGTGGGTGATAAAAATATAATTGAGCCCCTTCTTGAAGAGCATAAATATAAAAAGAAAAAGGGCTCTGTTGCCATTGTGCATGCTCCAGAAGTGATTTCTATGAGCGAATCACCATCTGTTGCTTTGAGGAAAAAGAAAAATTCTTCAATTAATCTGGCCCTTGAAATGGTAAAAAAAGGGGAAGCAGATGCAGCTATAAGTGCTGGGAATTCAGGGGCAATGATGGCATTTTCTATGTTTGTTATGAAGAGACTCCCTGGTGTTGAAAGGCCAGCAATTGCTACGGTAATGCCAAATATCATAGGTGCAACTGTTCTTTTAGATGCAGGTGCAAATGTAGATTGTAAGCCAACAAATCTTGTACAGTTTGGTATTATGGGGGCGGCCTATGCATCGACAATACTTGGTATTAAATTGCCAAGAGTAGGACTTTTAAGCAATGGTGAAGAAGAGGAAAAGGGCACAGATTTAACGAGGGAGGCTCATGATCTGCTAAAAAAAACCCCACTAAATTACATTGGTTATATCGAAGGTAGAGATATATTTAAGGGGACTGTAGATGTGGTTGTATGCGATGGTTTTACAGGTAATATAGTACTGAAAGTGGCTGAGGGTGTAGCATATGCAATTACGAATATATTAAAAACAGAAGTTAATCAATCTATATTCAGCAAATTAGGTTTTGCAATTGCAATGCCAGCATTAAAAGCTTTAAAAAAGAAGATTGATTATGAAGAATACGGAGGTGCTCCACTTTTAGGTGTTGATGGTATAAGTATTATTTGCCATGGTTCTTCATCTTCATATGCAATTAAGAATGCAATTAAGTATGCAAAAGAATGTGTAGAAAAAAAGCTTAATACGATTTTAAAAATGGAAATGGAAAAATATTCAAAGGGATATAATGAAGAAGTCCCAAGAGGTGTCGAACAATGAAAAAACCTGTTATAACGGGTATTGGTGCTTATGTGCCAAAGGGAATTTTGACAAATAAAGATTTAGAGAAGATTGTTGATACGAGTGATGAATGGATAACAACAAGAACAGGTATTCAAGAAAGAAGGATTGCTGCTGAAAAAGAAGCTGCTTCAGATTTAGCATTAGAAGCTGCGAAAATAGCACTAAAAAGAGCAGATGTTAAAGCAAGAAATTTAGATTATATAATTTTTGCAACTGCTACGCCAGATATGCTATTTCCCTCTGCAGGATGTGTTTTACAACATAAGTTAGGTGCAAAACATGCTGCCTGCTTTGATATTGCTGCAGGATGTTCTGGATTTATCTATGCTCTTTCAATAGCTGAAAAATATATTGCCTGTGGTGATGCAAATCATATACTTGTTGTAGGTGCAGAGGTTTTAAGTAGGATTGTAGATTGGAGTGACAGGACCACATGTGTACTCTTCGGTGATGGTGCAGGTGCAGCTGTTATCAGTGCAATGGAAGGTGATCGAGGAATTATTTCAACCATTATAAAATCAGATGGTAGTTATGGAGATTTGCTTAAGCTACCAGGTGGTGGAAGTCTTTATCCCGCTTCCCATGAAACGGTTGATAACAAACTACATTATATAAAAATGCAGGGTAATGAAGTTTTTAAAAAGGCAGTAAAAGCGATGGAAGACATTGCAGCAGAAATTCTTGAAAAGAATGGTTTTGAAGGTAAAGATGTAGATTTACTTGTACCTCATCAAGCAAATTTAAGAATTATTTCAGCCGTTCAAAAAAGGGTAAATATTCCAGAGAATAGAACATATGTGAACATACATAAATATGGCAATACGTCTGCAGCTTCAATACCTATAGCTCTTTATGAAGCTACTGAAAGAGGTTTTCTAAGAGAAAGAGATTTAGTTTTATGTGTTGCCTTTGGAGCTGGGTTTACATGGGGAGCAGGTTTAATAAGATGGTAATTTTTTTATTGGAGGTATAAAAAAATAGGAGGGAACGATGAGTTTAGCAGAGTTTTTTTTAAATGAGGATCAAAAGTATATAAAAAATTTAGCAAAAAAGATAGCAAAAGAAAAGATTCTACCCGTAAGAGCTCATCTTGATGAGAATAATGAATTTCCTACTGAGATTTTAAAACATATTGCTCAAGCAGGTCTTTTTGGCATTTATATACCCGAAGAATACGGTGGATTAGGTTATGGGTCTTTTGAGAATTGCTTAGCTATAGAAGAGCTAAGCTGGGGGTGTTTAGGGGTATCAGTCAGTTTTGCTGCAAGTGGTCTTGGGTCGTATCCCATATTGCTTTTCGGGACAGAAGAGCAGAAGAAGAAATATCTTCCGGATATTGCAAAAGGTACAAAATTAGCTGCTTTTGGTTTGACAGAAGCTAATGCTGGTTCTGATGCAGGTGGAATTGAAACAACAGCAATCAAAGATGGTGATTATTATATTATAAATGGTACAAAACAGTGGATAACAAATGGTGGAGAAGCAGATGTTTACACAGTAATAGCCATGACAAATAAAGCGAAGGGACCAAGGGGAGCTTCTGCGTTCATTGTGGAAAAAGGAACACCAGG
>Ga0101945_1002931_pt1 | contig 10725 bp, 7 predicted proteins | sample DewCreD2012metaG_2_FD_75246 | JGI IMG/M metagenome (GOLD analysis project Ga0101945, IMG submission 75246) | Hot spring sediment bacterial and archeal communities from British Columbia, Canada, to study Microbial Dark Matter (Phase II) - Dewar... ... | reverse complement strand
GCCGCCCTCGTAGCCGATATAGCCCGGCGGCGCGCCGATCAGGCGGCTGACGGTGTTCTCGTCCATATATTCGGACATATCGAGTTGCAGCATGGCGTCCTCGCTGCCGAACATGAACTCGGCCAGCGCCTTGGCCAGCTCCGTCTTGCCGACGCCCGTTGGCCCCAGGAAGAGGAACGAGCCGATGGGGCGTTTGGGGTCTTTGAGGCCCACGCGCGCCGTCTTGACCGCACGACTGAGCGCGATCACCGCTTCGTCCTGGCCGATGATGCGCTCGTGCAGGTGTTCGACCATGCTGGCGTATTTGGTGCGCTCGTCCTGCCCCAGCTTGCTGACGGGGATGCCGGTCATCTGCGCGGCGGCGAGCGTCACGTCCTCGGCGTCCAGGGCGGAGTCGGCCAGTTCCTGGCGGAAGGCCAGGTGCGTCTGATCGTTGAGGCTCACCAGAGAGGCGGCGCGGTGCAGCAGATGTTGGGCGCTCAGCGGGAGCGGTGTGCCGCTGAGATAGCGCCGCGCCAGAGTCGCGGCGGTCTTCAGCGCGCTGTCTTCGACGACGATCTTGTAGTCCGCGGCGATGTGTGGTGCGTGCACCTTGAGAATCTCGATCGTCTCTTCGACGGTCGCCGGTGGCACGTGCAGCACCTGCGCGTTCTCAACGATCGCGCTGATGCTGCGCAAACGCTCGTCCCACAACGCCTGCGTGGTCGTGCCGATGATCACCGGGTCCTGGCCCAGGAAGGCTTTCTGCAACAGCGGTGTCGCTTTGAAGAACTCGGCTTTGAGCTGCCCGCCGAAGAAGCGGTGCAGGTGCGGGACGAAGAGAATGCCGCCTTTGGCCCGCTTGAGACCGCTGTCTATGGCCTTTTCTTGCTGGTCGAGCAGGGCGCGCTCGTCCACCTGCACCAGGCTGCGCAACGCCTGTGGCCCTTTGCCCTCGGCGATCAGCAGGGCCAGGCTATAGGCCAGGGTGCGCTTGCCGACGCCGTCCGGCCCCACCAGGATCACATGTCGGTGCACCGTCTGGCTGAGCATCTGGATCAGCTCGCGCAGCAGGTCTTCGCGGAAGTAAACGGCTTGCAACGACCCCGCCTTCGCCGCCGCGACCATGTCCGCGCTGATCTCCGTCTCTGTGCGGCGGATGACGGTGGCGCTGGTGGCCGAGGAAGTGAGAAAGTCACGGATGGCCGCTTTCGTGATGCCGAACTGCGTGAGGATGCCCGCCGTGCCGACTTCGCGCTCGGTCATCACGCCCAGCAGGTGATCGGTGTCAATGGCCAGCTCGTTAAGCGCCTGGGCTACACTCAGCGCCTCGTCCAGCGCAATGACCATGCTGCGGCTCAGTTCCGCCGAGCGCCCTCCGCCCCCCGCATAGGTGAGATCGCCACTCGTGTCGCGGCGGCTTTGCACGGCCAGCTTGACCCTGCGCTCCAGCCGGTCGAGGTCGGCGCCGCGCCGTTCCGCGAAGTCGCGCAAGACGCGCGCTGCGGCGGTGTTCTGGCTGCGGATGAGGGCCAGCAACGCCGCTTCGGGTGTGAGCAGGGGCTTGCCGTAGGCGGTGATGATGTCCACCGCGTCGTCGAGGACGGCCTGCATATCTTTGGTCAGCAGATTGGGGTTGAGCGTGCCCATAGATGTAGAGTCCAGCTTCACCAGGAAATCAACGCACCACAAAGGTACATCGGGATAGCTCACAAAACAACCCGGTTCGGGAATGCTACCGGCGGGGAGAGAAAAGAGGGCTTTGCCGCAGAGCAAGGCGAAGAACGCCCAGAACGAGCAACCGTTCCCAGCCCTCATCAAGCATACCTAACAAAAGAGCGGCGTTTGTCTCCGCAGGCACGCCGCTCCTCAGCTCTTGCTATGCAGCGCTCACGCCGGTTCGCTCAGCCGGTAACCGATGCCGCGCACGTTGACAATGATGTTCGGGTTCTGGCCGGATGCCTTCAGCTTGCGGCGCAGGTTGCTCACGTGCGGGCGGATGACTTCGCGGGCCTCGTTCTCGTCCAGCGTGTAGCCGCGCACCTCGCGCACCAGTTCGGAGCAGGGCACCACCCGCCCACGGTGCGCCGCCAGATAGAGCAACAGGTCAAATTCGGTCGGCGTCAGGTCAATGGGCTGATCGCCCACGGCGATCTGATAGCGGCCAGGGTAGATGGTCAGCGGGCCGATGGTCATGGTGGTCACCGGTGTGGTCACGCGCTCGGCGACCGCACCGCGCCGCACCGGTTCGTCGCGCAACACCTGCTCGGCGGTGCCGGTCAGTTCTTCGACGTGCTCGCGGATGGTGCTCAGCAACTGACGGCGGCGCTTGAGGTTGCGCGCCCGCTCGACGCCTTCGGCGACGCTGTTGCGGATGTCCTGGCTGCTGCTGGGCTTGACCAGGTAGTCATGCGCGCCCAGGCGCAGGCTTTCGATGGCGGTTTCCAGGCTGGCGTAGCCGGTCAGCAGGATCACCACTACGTCCGGCGCGCGCTCTTTAATACGGGCCAGCAATTCCACGCCGCTCAGCCCCGGCATACGAATGTCGGTCAGCACTACGTCGTAATCGTAGTGCTCCATCATCTGCAGCGCTTCTTCGCCCGATGCTGCCGCGTGCACCTGATAACCGACCCGTTGCAGCGTCTTGCTGATCGAATAGCGAATAGCGCCCTCGTCGTCCACTACCAGGATATAAGCTTCTTCTGGATTAATCATCAGCTTTGCGCCTCACCCACGCATTTGCTCCCCCTTTTCATGCTATCTTAACTATAACTGAAGGTTAGCAAAAGCGCAAGTCCGAGTTAATTCTGGCAGTATCTTAACAACAAATGCCGTAGCAGGTATCTTTATAGTCGCGGGAGCACGGTCAGGCGTTGCCAGCGCACCACCACCCCTACTGCAGTCCTGCTATCTTCGCGGGGGTCAGGCAGGGCGAACGGTTCGGCCACGCGCCCGCGCACGCCCTGCCGGGCAGCGGGCACGCGCATGGCGATCAGTGTGTCCGCCAGCTTCTGGGAGTGTCCTCCCAGCCCGCGCGGGCGGAAGCGGTCGCCAGCCTGCCGGGTGCGCAGGGCCAATGTTGCGCCCACGGGCACCCACAACGCGGCACAAAGCGGGTCGGCGTGCAGGGCGGACAGATCGTCGTCGGGGTGCAGCAGTCGGGCGGAGAAAACCCAATCGCCGAAGGTATGCTCGACCGTCTCGCCCGCGGTGAAGGATAGACCACTCTGCGCCGGATCGAGCGTCGGCGCGTCTTCGCCTACTTCTGCTGCGTCCCCGCCTGCCGGGCCGATCACCAGCACACCGTAGCTCACGCGCAATGTCAGTCCACCAGGCAGGGGAGCGCGCGCGCCGGTGCGCCCGCCCTCGGCGAGCATCACCGCATCGGCGATGTGCGTGTAGGTTACGTCGCGCAGGTCGGGACGCAGTTGGCGCACTGCCGCGCGGAGCGTGTAGCGTTTGAGCGCCAGCGGTAAATCTGTCCAGACCGCCCGGTCGAACACCACGCTGCCGGGCGGTGAAGGCCGGGTCACCCTGGACAGCGCTTCCGCGCCTGCCGCTTCCAGCACTTCGGCGTCGGCGCGCAGCACGTCCGCTGTCTGTGCCAGGGTCTGGCGGATGTTGGGGTTGAGCGTCTCCAGCAGGGGCAGCACCTGGTGCCGCAGGCGGTTGCGCAGGTAGGTGAGATCGGCGTTGCTGGCATCGGCGCGCGGCTGCAACCCGTGTGCGGCAGCGTAGGCTTCGATTTCGGCCCGCGAGACTTCGAGCAGGGGGCGGATGAGCACCGGCCACAGGTGCGGCGCGGCGGGCGCTTCCAGGGGCGGGTCGCAGTGCAGGGGGATGTCCGCCAGGATATGGCTGGCCGTCAGCGGGCTGGCCGGTGCCATGCCCCGCAGACCGCTCAGGCCGCTGCCGCGCAGCAAATGGAGCAGCACCGTCTCGGCCTGATCATCGCGTTGGTGACCCACCGCCACGCGCTCTGCCCCTACCTGACGCGCCACCTGCAACAGAAAGGTGTAACGGACGCGCCGTGCGGTTTCCTCAGTGCCCAGGCGCAGGCTTTCGGCCAGGGCGGGCACGTCGGCGCGACCGGCGGTACAGGGCACACCCCACGCTTCCGCCGTCGTGCGGACGAAGTCGGCATCCGCTGCCCCCGCTGCGCCGCGCAGGCCATGATCGAGGGTGGCGACGTGCAGCCGGATGTTCAGCCGGTCGCGTAGGGCCAGCAGTACGTGCAGCAAAACCAGCGAGTCCACGCCGCCCGACACGCCCACGACGACTGTCTGACCGGCGGCGCACAGCGCATGGCGCTCGATGGCCTGAGTGGCGCGGGCGAGCAGATCGGACATTGCATTATCGTTCGTGCCGGTTGAAACGTCGGAAATAGCCGTGTGAGATGCCGCGCAGTTCTTCGAGCATGACGAAGGCATGGGGGTCAACGCGGTGAATTTCCTTGACGACTGTGCCCACGTCCTGGTGCTTGACCACCGCCGTCACCGCGCCGACCTGTCCCTGCGCGCCCTGGCCATAGGTTTCCGTCGCGCCGAAGCCCGCCGCGCGGATGGCCACGGCGATCTCGTGTGAAAGCTGCGGCGAAATGACGTGTACCGAGACGAAGCGCTGAATCAGGCGTTGTTCGAGGGTCATGCCCAGGTAGCCGCCGACAGCGAAACCCACGCTGTACGCGCCCAGATTCCACACGTTGTTGAGGTTGGAAACCACGCTCCCCAGTGCGACGGCGAAGATCAGCGTCTCCAGGATTGCCAGCAGCGAGGCGGGCATCTTCTGCCCGCGCACGATGAGCACCAGGCGCACTGTCGTGATCATGTTGCCGACCACCCGCAGCACGAAAATGCCGCCAGCGGTCAGCAGAGTGTCAGCGTCCACCACTGATCAATTCCCTTCCATGCCGCAGCAACGGTAATACGCTCTGTTCCGCCGCCGCACAGGCCCGTCACGCCGATCATACCACACTTCGCCGCGCCGCTTGAGGGGCAGTCGGCCCCCGCGATCCACACGCCCCGCCGACGCATCAGCGCGGGAACACAGACAGCCGGTAACTGCCGGTTGTTGCGCCGCCCATTCCCGCCTCGACTATTAGCCGGTAGTCGCCGTCCTGCGGCAATACGGCGGTCAAGGCTGCCCCCGTCGCCAGCAGGTCACCCGCCGGCCCGTACAGGGTCACCTGCGGCTGCAAGGGGCTGCCGGGCAACGGTTCTACGGCGATTTCCCAGGTTTGCCTGGCCGTGCCGTAGAACTGATAGCCGCGGCGCGGGGCGGCGGCGGTTAACTCGTCGTGAATGAGGGCGGGCAATGTGTGCGCCACGAAGAGCACGTCGGCGGGCCAGGCACCGACCACCGTTGGAGAGGGGGGCGCGGATGGGGTGGACGGCGCGGAGGTGGAGTCGCTGGCGGGTTTGTCTTGAGCCTTCCCTGCCAGCAGCAGGGCGATCAGCAACAGCAAGGGCACGGCGAAAGCCGCGCCGTAAAGCAGACCGCGCCCCAGTCGCGCCAGCAGGGCAAGGCCGGTGCCCGCAAACCGGCCAGAGAGGTGCTCTGCGGGCGGCGGTTCGTCCGGCCAGGGAGTGCTCACCGGCTCACCCTTCGGCGATGGCTTCCACAGTCTGCCGCACCATCTCCGGCGTGATGCGGTCGTCCTTCAGGTAGTCGCGCCCCATGATCTGATAGAGGGTAGGAATTTCGCAGATCGGCACGACCGGACCAGAGGCGGACAGGCGCACATTGGGCGAGGTGAAGACGACGATGGCGTAGACCGGTACATTGGCCAGCCCGCGCTTGGCCAGGAACTTGCGCAGCGCGTAGACATCGCGCACCACTTCACGGGTGGGATTGGTGCGGGCGGGGCGTAACTTCCCGTCGCGCGTCTGATTGATCCACTCGGCCCGCTCGTTGATCCACGTGCCGGCATAGTCCACGATGCGGAAGACCAGCGCCCCCGGCGGTCCGACCAGCACGGCGTCAATATAACCTACGCCGCGCTTGCTCACGTTGCGCAGATACGTATAGCGCCCGTCGAGGAACTGACTCAGCCCTTCGCCCACGGCATAGGCGAGCGGATTGTCCTTCTGTAGGGTGAGGGCGCGGACGATGAGCGCTATTCCGGCTATGACCGCTATTGCGCCGACGACGAACAGCAACCCCTGAAACAGATCGAAGAGGAAGCTATCCCAGAGCGGGAAGAAGATGAACAGTATTCCCAGCGCCACAGCGATAGCGCCGCCGAAGAACGCCAGGCTGCCCAGGAATAGATAATAGCGCCCGCGCCGGGTGATGTTTTGCGAAGGGTTGATGTTCTGCATGGCTACGCTCAGCCGTCTGTGCGCTCACGATTCCGTCCGCGAACGGCGCGCGGACGGTACTTTTCTGCTCTGAAGGTGAACTACTTGGCCCGTCTGCTCACGTATCGGTCCGGCGGGAAACCGGAGGGCGCGCCTGCGGTTTGATCTCCGCGTCGCTCCGTTCTATCTGCGGGATGGAGGCGCTATCGTGCGCAGGCGGGGCCACGGCGGGCACCGGCGCAGCGACTTCTGGCTGCTCGGCCCCCCTGGGCGCTGGCCGGGTGAGGCCGGGATAGTCGGGAGCCATGGCCTTGCGTTTGGCAATAATGGTGTCGAGCTGGGCGCGCAGTTCGGCCATGCTGGGCAGGGGTTTCTCGATGAAAGCGTCCGCCTGCGAGATCGCCATGATCTGCTTTTCGATGGCCGGGGAGATGCGGTAGGTGGTGATCAGCGCGATAGCCATGTTGCCGAGCCGCGGGCTGCGGCGGATGCGCGCGGCCACGTAGTGCCCGTCTACCCCCGGCAGGCGAATGTCTATGATGGCCATTTCGGGCAGTTCGCCAGCGTAGGTGCCGTTGTCCACACTCTCTACCCACTGCACCGCTTCTGACCCATCCACAAAGGCGATGCCCTCGATGCCCCAGAGGCGGAACATCGCCACCAGGACATCGTAGATGTCCGGCTCGTCGTCAATCACCATCCACGTAGCCAAGGCCGTGCTCCTGAGTGCTATCGTTGTGGTTGAGCATCAGTTTACAATAAAGAGGGTCTGCCAGGCAACCAGAGGGAAAGATAAAGATGAGGCACACTCGGATTTGGGGCAGAATCCACCGCGAAGCACACAAAGCCTTGTTATCTTCACTCACCAAACGAGAAGGATAGTGAACACCAAGACACAACGAACCTGGGCATGGCCGGTGCTACCGTTGATCGTGTACACGCTGGCGGCGGTGATCGTCACCTGGCCGCTGGCGCGTCATCTGGGCGACTGGGCGGCGGGCACCGGCTACGCTGACACGTTCGAGGTGACCCGGCATATCTGGTGGGCGGGCGAAGCGCTGCGCCAGGGTGCGAATCCCTTCGATCAGCGCCTGCTGGCTTACCCGGACGGTTTCATGAGCTGGGTGCAGTGGGCGCATCCGCTGCAATATCTGCCCGGTGCCGTCCTTTCGCTGGTCATTGCGCCGCTGACCGCCTTCAATGTTCTGCTGCTGATCACGCTGACGCTGAACGGGCTGGCGGCGTACTGGCTCGGTCTGGAACTGAGCGATAATCGGCGGCCCGCCGCCTTGCTCGGCGGACTGATCTTCCTGGCGTATCCCGCCGTGCAGGGGCACCTGAGCGTGGGACACCTGGGCATCGTGACGCTGTACCCGCTGCCGATCCTGGCGTGCTGTCTGTGGCGCGTGTGGCGACGGGGCGCGGGCTGGCGGACGGTGACGCTGGGAGCGGTGGCCTTCGCCCTGACTGCGCTGGCGTACATTGCGCATCCGGCCTATCTGCTTGCGCCCCTGGTGATTCTGCTGGGTGGGGCGCAATTTCTCGCCGAAGGGGGGCGTATCTGGCGGCGCGGGGTGCCGCCCCGCGAGCAACCCTGGTTACGCGCCGCGGCCATGATCGCCCTGGGCGGACTGTTGCTGCTGCCATTCTACGGCCCGCTGTTCACTGCCGCAGGTCGCGCGGAACTGCGCGCCGTCCAGGAAACTGGCCGCGTGACCTTCAGCGCCGACGCACTCGGCTTTGTCAGTCCTTCGCCCTTCGGCGTGCTGGCGGAGTGGGGGATCGCGCCGGACTACGCGCGGGATGTGCTCGGCACCAATTCGGCGGAGGGGACGGCTTACATGGGCGTCATCGCTGTGGCGCTGGCGGGGCTGGCCGTCCTGCGGCGACCGCAGACGCGCCCCTGGCTGTGGCTGGCGCTCGGCGCGGCGGTGTTGTCGCTGGGGCCGCTGCTCAAGTGGCGCGACACTCCCGTGATCGTGCGAATCGAATCGTTCGAGTCCTATGTGACGCTGCCCTGGCTGGCTCTGCAACACCTGCCGCTTTTCGACGCGACGCGCACACCAGGCCGCTTCAACCTGCTCACTGGCCTGGCGATCAGCGCGCTGGTCAGCGCGGGGGCGGGCGTGTTGCTGTCGCGCTTGCGGCGACCGACCCTGGTGGCGGCGCTGACGGCGCTGCTCGGTGTAGGGGTGCTGGCCGAATATCAACTCTTCTGGCCCTTCCCGGCGGGCGATGCTGCACAGCCCGCCTATTTCCGGGCGCTGGCCGCAGAGGATGTGCGGGCGGTGCTGGACGTGCCGACCAATGATCTGCTGGTGGCCAAGATCGCGCTTTACCAGCAGACCCTGCACGGCAAGCCGCTGATCGGCGGGCACGCGCTGCGCCGTACCCCTCAGAATCCGGCGCTGCTGGCTGTGCTGAACCGGGCGGCGCTGGGAGAGGAGGAGGGCATCTTGCCCGCGCTGGCGGACGATCAGGTGATAGCGCTGCTCTCTGCCGCCGGAGCGGACCGGTTGATCGTGCACAAGCGCTTCGTCACTGAGCCGGAGAGGGTTGTCGCCCGTCTGCGCAACCTCCTGGGCGCGCCGGAGTATGAGGACGGGCAGCTTGTGGCGTTCGCCGTGCCGCGCACCGACGCTCGCGCGCAGGGCATCTGGCTGGCGGCGGGCGACGGCTGGGCGGGGCTGGACGGCGGGCGTTTCGTGCTGGCGGCGGAGAGCGCGTGGCATTTCTACACCGACGCACCGCTGGTCGAATGGAGCGTGCCCGTGCAGGCCTACGGCGTCCCGCGCACGATAGGCGTCTATCTGGATGACGAGCTGGTCGGCGGCGCGACCGTCGGAGACGAAGCGCTGGAGATGGCCCTATGGACAACGCCGGGCTTTCACACTGTCCGTTTCGAATCGCGCGACGGCTGCGATCCCTATCCCTTCGCCCTGAGTTGCCTGTCTGCCGATCCTCTGGGCGGGACATGCACGCGGGCCGGATCGCCCGTCTGCGTGAGCGCGGTCTTCGGCGCGCCGCAGGTCAAGGCGGCCTCGGCAGAACCGCAGCCGCTCGATGTGTCCCTGGAGGGCGGACTGCACCTGGACGGCTACACCGTGATTCTGCACGACAGGCCGCGCGCGCTGGAGGTGCGCCTGTTCTGGCGGGCGGAGCGCGCGTTGCCGGGGCGCTATGCGCTGTTCGTGCATCTGGCCGATCCGGTGACGGCGGTTCCGCTGGCGCAGTTCGACGGTTACCCGGCTATCCCCACCGATGCCTGGGCGGGTGGGACGCGCTGGGTATCGGACGTGCGCGTGCCGCTGCCCGACGATCTGTCGCCCGGTGACTACGCGCTCAACGTCGGCTGGTTCGATCCCGTCAACGGGGAGCGCCTGGCCGTGCGCGGTCAGCGCCCTTGGGCCGCTGAAGGGATCGTCTATCTGGGACCGGTGACTGTGGGAGAACCATCGCACCGTGCAGAAGTCAATTAATATTGATAAAATTATTCTTATCAATGTGCTGGTGCGGTATCGTCTGCCCGGTGCGGCCACAGAACGGTCAGGACAAGGAGCGAGAGCAGTGGTGCGATCTTACGGTCACTATATCAACGGCGAATGGGTGCCTTCCGAAAGCGGACAGTGGTTCGAGACGAAAAATCCGACGACCGGCGAAGTGCTGGCGCGCTTTCCGCTGGGCACGCGCGGCGACGTGCAGCGGGCCATTGACGCGGCGGAGGCAGCCTTCCCGTCCTGGCGACGGACGCCCCCGCCCAGGCGCGGCGAAATCCTGCTGCGGGCCGCGCAGATCATGCGCGAGCGCAAAGAAGAACTGGGTCGCCTGGTCACCCGCGAGATGGGCAAGGTGATCGCCGAGGGCAAGGGCGACGTGCAGGAGGCCATAGACTTCCTGGAATATATCGCCGGCGAAGGGCGGCGCCTGCTGGGAGAGACGACGACCTCCGAACTGCCGAATAAGTTCTGCATGACCGTCCGCCAGCCAATGGGCGTGGTGGGCTGCATCACTCCCTGGAATTTCCCGATGGCGATCCCCATGTGGAAGGTGGGCGCGGCGCTGATCAGCGGCAACACCATCGTCTTCAAGCCTGCCTCGCTGACCCCGCTGTGCGTGGCGACGCTGGTCGAAATCTTCGCTGAGGCGGGATTGCCGCCCGGCGTGTGGAACGTGGTGACGGGCAATGGCGGCACGGTGGGTATGGAGATCGTGGAGAATCCGCGCGTGAAGGCGGTGTCCTTCACTGGCGGCGTGCCCGCCGGGCGCACCATCTATCAGGCGGCGGCGCAACACCTGAAGCCGGTCGAGCTGGAACTCGGTGGCAAGAATCCGCAGATCGTCTTGCCCGACGCCAACCTTGAGCTGGCGCTGGAGGGGTTGCTCTTCGGCGCGTTCGGCACGGCAGGGCAGCGTTGCACGGCTACCAGTCGCCTGATCCTGCACGAAG
>Ga0101945_1002930_pt1 | contig 10725 bp, 16 predicted proteins | sample DewCreD2012metaG_2_FD_75246 | JGI IMG/M metagenome (GOLD analysis project Ga0101945, IMG submission 75246) | Hot spring sediment bacterial and archeal communities from British Columbia, Canada, to study Microbial Dark Matter (Phase II) - Dewar... ... | reverse complement strand
CGAGAGGATTCGAACCCCTAACCCTCAGATCCGTAGTCTGATGCTCTATCCAGTTGAGCTACGGGCGCCCGGGCGGCCGACTTACCGGCTCACCACCGGGCTGACAAGTGGGATGTCACGGCCGGCGGTCAAGACGTCCCGGCCACGAGCCGCGCGAGCCGCTCGGCCATCTGCTCGGGGGTCGTGCCGTGGCCGAAGTGCGCGAGGTAGCGGCCGTCCGGCCCCATGAGGTAGGTGAAGGTCGAATGGTCGACGAGATAGTCCTCGCCGCGCTGCTGTTCGGACTTGCGGGCGTAGACCCGCCAGGCCTTCTTGACCGCCTCGATCTCCTCGACCGTGCCGGTGAGCCCGACGAGCCGGGGATGGAAGGCCGCCACGTAGTCCTTCAACACGGCCGGCGTGTCGCGCTCCGGGTCGACCGAGACGAAGATCGGCTGGATCTTCTGGGCGAGTTCGGGCGGCAGCCGGTCGAGGGCCTCGGCCATGGTGTGCAGCCCGAGGGGGCACATGTCCGGGCAGTAGGTGTAGCCGAAATAGACGAGCCGGTATTTGCCGGCGAGCTCCGCCTCGGAAAAACGCCGCCCCGTGTGGTGCACGAGGTCGAGCGGGCCACCGAGCTGGACCTCGCCCACCCCCGGCGCCCGCCCGGCGCTCCGATCGGAGCGCGCGACGAGGGCCGCGGCGATGGCCGCGCTCACCGCGGCCATGACCACCAGCACGAGGATCAGCACGCGCTGGCGCATCCGCTCCTGCTCCGAGACCCGGACCATGCCACCATCGGTAGAGATGGGGCACCGTCCGACACAAGCCGCGACGGGGTCGCACGGACAGGCTGTCGCAGCCGGCCCGCCCGATCCCTCACGGTCGCTCGCCGCGGGAAAGCCTGGCCTCGATCTCGGCCAGCGCCGGCAGGAGCTCGGCCACGCTGTCGATCACGAGGTGGGCGCCGGCACGCGCGAGGCGTTCGACCGCGCGGGCCCGCAGCCGCGCCTGCTCGGAGCCGGGGAGCGCGCGCCATTCCGCGAGCGGCAGACCGACCTCGTTGCCGCTCACGGCCACGGCCACGGTCCACATGCCGGCGGCGAGCCCCTCCTCGATCCCCGGCACCGTGTCGTCGACCTTGAGGCAGGCCGCCACGTCCGAGACGGCGAGCCGGGCGGCGTTCAACAGGCACATGGCCGGCCGCGGCCGCGCTTTCGGCACGTCCGAAGCGGCCACCGCGTCGTCGAGCTCGAGGCCCTGGCGGCGGGCAGGGCCCTGGAGCGGGAAGCCTCCTACGCCTACCACCGCAAGGTGGATACCAAGGAGCTCTTCCAGCTCTTCCAGGAAGGCGAGCCCAGGGCCCGGCGCATCCTCTTCCAGGCAGCCCGCTATGTGGGCATGGGCCTGGCCAGCCTGGTCAAGGCTTTCGACCCCGGGGTGGTGGTGGTGGGCGGGGGGCTTGCCCTAAACGCCCCCCAGGCCTACTGGGAAGCCTTGGAGGAAGCCTACCGCCACTACCTGGCAGGTTGGGAGGCTCCTCCCTTGCGCCGGGCTCTTTTGGGAGGGGAGGCCGGGCTCTTGGGTGCCGCCCTCACCGCCTATCTGGAGGTTCGGGATGGAGGTGGGTAAGGCTCTACTTTTCCTGGGAGTTTTGCTGGTCCTTCTTGGCCTGGTGCTTCTCTATTTCCCCAAGCTCTTTTCCTGGTTCGGCCACCTGCCGGGGGACATCCGGATCGAGCGGGAAGGCCTACGGGTGTACATTCCCATCACCTCGGCCCTGGTTCTTTCCCTTCTCCTCACCCTGCTCTGGAACCTCCTGGGCCTTCTTCGCCGCTAAGACCCACACGTCCACCGGATCCCTTCCTGTACGAAAGGTGCCCTCGTCCGACCGCAGGCGGGAGGCCCGCAGGGTAAACTCGGCCACCCCCACGCCGGGAAAGCGCAGACCGCCAGTGCCGGGATGCGAACTGCCTGTGCCCCCGCAAAACCCTGACTAGCAGCACCGGACCAAGCCCCCCTGCCTAGGCGGGGGGGTTCACTTTAGGTGGCTTAGGAACTCCTCCCGGGTCTTCTGGCTTTCCCGGAAAACCCCCAGCATGGCGCTGGTGGTGGTGCGGGAGTGCTGCTTCTCCACCCCCCGCATCATCATGCAGAGGTGGACCCCCTCCACCACCACCCCCACCCCCTGGGGCTCGAGGATCTCCTGGATGGCCTCGGCGATCTGCACCGCCAGGCGTTCCTGCACCTGAAGCCTTCTCGCAAACATGTCCACGATGCGGGCGAACTTGGAAAGGCCCAGGATCTTCTCGTTAGGAATATAGCCGATGTGTACCTGGCCGAAGAAGGGCAGGAGGTGGTGCTCGCACATGGAGTAGAACTCTATGCCCTTCACCACCACCATCTCGCTCCCCTCGGCGGGGAAGAGGGCCCCGTTGACGATGGCCTTCAGGTCCTGGCGGTAGCCCCGGGTGAGGAAGGCCCAGGCCTTGGCCACCCGCTCGGGGGTCTTTAGGAGGCCCTCCCGGCTGGGATCCTCCCCGATGACCTCCAGCCACTCCGCCGCAAGGCGCTTCAGGCGCCCCAGGTCCACTTGGGTTTCAAAGGTAAGACCCGTATCCTCGAGCTCCACCATCTTGCGCTTCATCTTGCCACCCCCGGCTTCCCCCCTTCTGTGGCTCCGGGCTCACTCCGGAGCGAGGAAGCCCTCCTCCACTAGGGGCAAGGCCTCTTCCAGGGCCAGGGGAAACCCCTGGGAAGCCCGCCTCAAGGCTTCCAGGGCTTCCTTCCGGGTGCGCTTCAGGTGGAGGTGAAGCTCGCTAAAGGGGTTTAGGGCATCCTGGCCTCGCAGGGTAAGGCGGTAACGCCTGGGAAGGTCCATGGCCAAAAGCCCCTTCCGGTACCGCTCCGCCAGGGCCCGGTACCGGGGAGCGTTGCCCGGGGGCTCGGCGGGACCCTTGACCCGGGCTGGAACCCCCAGGGCCAGGGTACCCTCGGGGATCTCCATCCCCGGGGGAACCACCGCCCCTGCCCCCACCACCGCATTCCTGCCCACCCGGGCCCCGTTCAGTACCACCGCCCCCATGCCGATCAGGGCCCCTTCCTCCACCACCGCCCCGTGAACCACCGCCCGGTGCCCCACGGTCACCCCGGCACCCAAAAGGCAGGGAAAACCCGGGTCCGCGTGGAGAACGGCACCATCCTGGACGTTGCTTCCCGGGCCGATCACCACCCGCTCCAGATCCCCCCGCACCACGGCGGCAAACCAGATGGAGGCTCCCTCCCCCACCTCCACCTCCCCCACCACGTAGGCCCCGGGGGCGATGAAGGCGCTGGGGTGCACCCTGGGAAGCTTGTCCTCAAAGCGGTAAACGCTCAAGAGCCACCTCCAGAAGGCGCAGGTCCTCGGGGAAGGAAAGGAGCAAGCGGGCCTCCTCCAGGCTGAACCACCCCAGGCCCGTCATCCCCTTCTCCAGGCGGGGCTCTCCGGTGCCCCGCATGAGGAACCAGTGCACCTCCCGCTCCACCCCTTTGGCGTTCACGTAGCGGGTGGGGAAAAGGGGAGCCAGGACCTCCGCCTTTACCCCGGTTTCCTCCAGGACCTCCCGCACCGCAGCCTCCTCGAGGGTCTCCCCCAGCTCCGGGTGCCCCTTGGGAAAGACCCAGAAGCCCATGCGGTCGCGGAGGAGGAGCACCTCCCCCTTCTCGTTGAAGACCACACCTCCCGCCCCTAGCTCCATGGGTACCTCCTTTTGAGGTAGCTCAGGGTGGCCTCGTCCACCTCCGGGCCTCCCTGGTAGCGCTCCTCCAGGTTCTCCATGCCGATCAGGGCAAGGAAAGCGCGCTCCGTGGCCTCGTCAAACTCCCCGTGCACCTCCCCTGCGTAAAGCCCAAGGCTCCGGAGCACCCCCTGCAACCACCGCACCTCCTCCGGGGTCAAGGGGCGGCGCTCCCTGGGCCTCTCAAAGAGGAGGCGGTGGAGGGAAAGCAGGCGGAAAAGCTCCTCCACCGGCTCCGGGTGGTCGTCGGCCCGGAGGTCGATGTACCGGTCCCAAAGCCCTCCGTACCCCTTGCCCTCTCCCACCACCAGAAGCGCCGCGGACTGCTTGCCCCTTTTATCCCCTCCCGCCTCCTCCCCCGCCTTTAAGGCCAGAAGGAGCCTTTCGGGGAAAGGCATCCCTTCCTCCCGCAGGAAGGTTTCCACCATGGCCTCCACCACCTGGGGACCCGCCAAAAGGTTGCCCTGGGCGGCGAATCCCTTCCCTGCCCTCCCCCCGGCCCAGGGATGGCACTCCCCTCCGGTAAAGGTGAGGGCCTCGCCGCGGGCGCTCACCAGGCCGAACTGGCGCCTTTCCAACCCGGGATCGGTGCGCCGGAAGGCCTCCAGGACCCCTTCTGGGCTTGCCCCTTGCTCCAAAAGGGCCAGCCCCTGCGGCCCAAAGCGGGGGTTGGCGTAGGACTGGGTGGCGATCGCCCCCACCCCCGCCCGGGCAAAGGGAACCACCGAGCCCACCGCCAGGAACTTGCTGGCCACGGCCACGCCCAGGTCCCCGGTTTCCGGGTCCTGGGCCACCAGGGAGAAGGTGGCCACCACCATGCCCCTATCCTACGCGCCCCCGCGTGGTAGAGTGGGGGGATTGGGTGCGCCCATGGAGAGGAGATGAGACTCTACACCATCGGCCGGGATGGCCGGGCCTGGCAGGAAGCACTCAAAGAAGTCCTCTCGGAACTTTTCCAAACCATCCTCGAGCCCTACGAACTACTGGTAGTGGAGGTGCCCCAGGACCGCTTCGGAAGCGCCATGAAGGCCCTCGCCTGCGCAAGCGGCTACTGGACCTTTCTCCGCGCAAACGCCGGGTGGGGAAGCAACCCCCCTTGCCCCCAGGTCCGGGCGGTGTAGAATCGGCCCGTGAAGCGCTATATGCTTTTTCTTTTGGCCCTTCTGGGCCTTGGCCTGGGTCTTGCCCAGGCCCCGGTAAAGGTGCGCATCGGCTTTAACCCCACCCAGAACTCCGACCAGCTCAAGGCGGCCGCCCAGGCCATCGCGGATTACATCGAGAAGGAGTTCAGGGGGACGGTGGAGGTGGAGATCTTCGTCCCCACCGAGTACCGCGGCCTCATCGAGGCCATGCGAGCGGGGAAGCTGGAGTTCGCCTTCTTCCCCCCCGACGGCTACGTGCTGGCCCACCGGGAAGCGGGGGCGGAGGTCCTCCTCAAGTCGGTGCGGAACGGCAGCCCCTACTACTGGTCGGCCATCATCGTGCGCAAGGACTCGGGGATCAAGAAGATCGAGGACCTCGAGGGCAAGACCATCGCCTGGGTAGACCCCCTCTCCGCCGCCGGCTACGTCTTCCCCCGGGCAGCCCTGGTGAGCCGGGGCATCAACCCCGACACCTTCTTCGCCAAGCAGGTCTTCGCCGGCAAGCACGACGCCGCCGTGCTGGCGGTCCTCAACAAATCCGTGGACGCCGCCGCCACCTTCGCCAACGACGACAAGAACAAGTCCGGGGCCTGGACCCAGTTCCTAAAACCCGAGGAGGCACGGCAGATCACCGCCATCTTCTACTCCAAGCCCATCCCCGGCGACACCTTCTCCGTGGCCAAGGACTTCCTCAGCAAGTACCCCAACCTGGCCAAGGGAATCGCCGCCGCCATCCAGCGTTGCCAGGCGCCCAAATGCACCCTGCTCCAAAACCTCTACCGCATCGACTACATGGTCCCGGCCAAGGATAGCGATTACGACGTGGTGCGTGAGGCCCGGCGCATCTCCGGCCAGGATAAGTGAAGCCTTGACCCTCCGGGCCCCCAGGACCCCCTGGGGGCCTTTTTGGGGAAGCCGAGGAAACATGATCGCAGTCAAGAACCTGAGCAAGGTCTTTCCCGACGGGACCCGGGCGCTTTCGGAGGTGAACGTCTCCATACCCCAGGGCGACTTCGTGGCCATCATCGGCCTCTCGGGTGCGGGGAAGAGCACCTTTTTGCGCACCTTAAACCGCCTGGTGGAGCCCACCACCGGCGAGGTGTGGGTGGGAGGGGTGGAGGTGACCAGGCTTTCCCGCAAGGAGCTCCAGGCCTTCCGCCGGAAGGTGGGCTTCATCTTCCAGCAGTTCAACCTGGTGCAGCGCCTCACCGTCCTGGAAAACGTGCTTCACGGGCGCCTGGGCTACCTGCCCACGTGGAAGGGGCTCCTTGGGCTCTACCGGGAGGAGGATACCGCCATCGCCCTCGAGCAGATCCGTCGGGTGGGGCTTCAGGGAAAGGAGCAGGCCCGGGCCGACCAGCTTTCCGGGGGCCAGCAACAGCGGGTGGCCATCGCCCGCGCCTTGGCCCAGGAACCCCAGCTGATCCTGGCGGACGAACCCATGGCCAGCCTGGACCCCAGGCTTTCCGACGTGATCCTGGGCATTCTCAAGGAGTACAACCAGGAAAAAGGGGTGACGGTCCTGGTGAACATCCACGTGCTGGAACTGGCCCGGCGCTACGCCCGGCGCATTCTGGCCTTCAACCGGGGAAGGCTGGTCTTTGACGGTCCGGTGGAGGCCCTGACCCTCGAGGTGGAGCGAATGGTCTACGCGGGTAACCTGGAGGCTCTATGAACTTGGCAGTTTTCCTGCTCGGCATGGCTCTGGCGAGCCTCCTCGGCCTGGGCCGGGGTTCCATGCGCCGCTACTTGGTGGCTGCGGCCTTGGGTCTCCTGGTGGCCACCCCCACCTTCCCGGTGGTGGAGGCCGTGGGGTACCTTTCCCGGGAAACCCTGGGGCCCACCCTCCTGGCCCTCCTCCCCCTGACCCCCCACCTGGCCCTGGTTCCCTTAGGAGCCCTTTTGGCCTTGCTCCTGGCCCACTTCGGCGGGCGGGCCGCAGGTGTCGGAGGCGTGCTGGGTGGGGGCTTGGCTCTTGCAAGCCTTCTGGTCTTCCTCCAGGGCCCTGCCCACCTGGTGCGGCTTAAACCCCTCCCGGGGCTTATGGAGGGCGTGGTGGCCCTAAGCCTCCTGGTTCCCTTCGCGCTCCTGGCCGTCTGGCGCAGGAAACAGGCTGGGCTTTGGCTACCCTTGGGGGTAGCCCTGGCCCTCTCCACCTTCGCCTGGCTCAACTCCCCCCAGGCCCACACCTACTTTCCCCGGATGGAGGGCTACTACAAGCTCATCCTTCCCGCCGAGCCCGGGACCGAAGAAAAGCTGGTGGCGGCGTACAACCAGGGCCTGGAGAAGCTAAACCGGGTGCGGGAAGAAATCGGGCTTCCCCCCTTAAAGCCCATCCGGGACCTCACGGGCCTCAACGAGGGGCGCCTGCCCCAGGAGGTGGCCCAGGCGGGCTACCGGCTCCTGCAACCCCAGTCCACCGCCTACGGGAACGTGGCCCTTCTCCTCTTCCTGGGGGTGATGATGGGCTCGGGGATCTGGCTTCTTTTCCGACCTAAGCTGGCGCAACCCGATGACCTCCGCACGGGCCTGGTCCTGGCCCTGGTGGCCGCCAGCGTCTTTCCCGCCTTTGACGCCACCGAGTTTGACCTGGGCAAACTGGTCAAAGGCTGGCCCTTCCTGGTGAACTTCCTGGACCGGGCCTGGCCCCCCAACCTGGCCCAACCCCAAAGCGGCATCTACCCGCTCCAGAGCGTGGCCAGCGAGATGCTCCTGACCCTGGAAATCGCCCTGGTGGGCACCCTGCTGGCCGCCCTATTCGCACTGCCCACCAGCTTCCTCGCCGCCCGCAACCTCACCTTCCAAAACCCCCTGCTCCGCGTTCTCTTCTATTTGATGCGGGGCTTTTACAACGTGGACCGGGGGGTGGACACCTTGATCCTGGCCCTGATCCTGGTGGCGGCGGTGGGCCTGGGCCCCTTCGCCGGGGTGCTGGCCATGGCTATCCACTCCCTCGCCGATCTGGGCAAGCTTTACTCCGAAGCCATAGAGAACGTGGATAAAGGACCCATCGAAGCTTTGGAGAGCGTGGGGGCCAGCGGGAGCAATGTGCTCCGCTGGGCTATTCTGCCCCAGGTGCTTCCCCTTTTCGTGTCCTATACCCTGTACCGCTTTGAGATCAACTTCCGGGTGTCCATCGTCCTGGGCTTGGTGGGGGCCGGGGGGATTGGCTTTTTCATCAAGGGTGCCATGGATGCGGGCCACTACGACCAGATGGTGATCGGCATCATCGCCATCGTCATCGTGGTGAACCTGATTGACTTTGCCTCCAGCTGGCTGCGAAGCCGCCTGGTGTAGAAAAAACCGGGCCCCATGGGGCCCGGTTTGGGCCTTCCTCCTGCCTACTCCTCCTCCCGCTCCCCGTAGGTTTCCAGGGCCTCCTGCCACGCCTGGCTGATCTCCTTGGCCTGCTCCATTTTGGCCTCCCTGAGCCTAAGGGTAAGGGGCGGGAGGGGCAGGCGCATCAAGGTAAAGCAAAAACCCGTACACCCTGGGGTCGGTGTAGCCTCTACCACCTACACCAAAACGCTCAGGACTGGAGAAGGGCCTCCGCCTCGAGGCGGGCCAGCACGCTTTCCAGGCTCCCCCCTTGCCAGCGCTCCACGGCGTAGGCGGAAAGGGGAAACCGCTCCTTAAGCCTCCGCACCAGCCCCGCCGCATCCTCAGGCCGGCTTCCCTGGAGGACCAGAAGATACCCTCCCGCCAGGCGGAAGGCCAAGTCCCCGCGGCGAAGCTCCGCCTGAAGCCGCTCGGGAGGAGCGGAGGTGGAAAGGTACACCAGCACCAGAGGGCGCCTAAGGGCCAGCCCCTCCAAGGCCCCGGCCAGGCGCAGGAGGTCCTCCCGGGTCCCCATCCCCTCGAGGGCCGGCAAAAGGGGAGCCTCCCTGCCGGTGCCCAGGAAGAAGGCCAGGCCCAAGGCCAAGGCCCCCAGAATCCCCCCAAGGGCCGTGTAACCCGAACCCGCCAACCCCGCGAAGGCCAGGGTGCTTTCCAAGGCCAGCTGGAACGCCAGGAGGCCAAGGCCCAGCACCAGGAAAAACTGCACGGAAAACACCACGGGGAACCGGGAGTACAGGCTCCCCGCCGCCGCCAGCAAAAGGGCGGCAAGGAGAAGGCCAAGCCCCCGCTCCACCTGGCCCAAGGGTTCGGTCAAGGCCAGGGGAGCAAGCCCCAAAAGGAAGAGGCCCCAGGGCAGGAGGAAAAGCCAGCGCATGTTCCTTCCAAGCCTACCATGCCTCCCCTTACCCTGGCCTTAGCATGAGGGGGATGGAGCCCCTTGCCGAGCGCCTCAGGCCCCGTTCCCTGGACGAGGTCCTGGGCCAGCCCCACCTCACGGGGCCCCAAGGGCTTTTAAGGCGGATGCTGGAGGCGAAAAGGCTTTCCTCCATGGTCCTCTTCGGCCCCCCGGGCACGGGCAAGACCACCCTGGCCCAGATCCTGGCGGAAGGGGTGGGCAAGCCCTTCCTAAGGCTTTCTGCGGTGGAGGCCGGGGTTAAGGAGGTAAGGGCGGTGGTGGAAAGGGCCCGGAGGGAAGGGGGCCTCGTCCTCTTCCTGGACGAGGTGCACCGCTTCAACCGCACCCAGCAGGACGCCCTCCTGCCCCACCTGGAGTCCGGCCTCCTCACCCTGATCGGGGCCACCGCGGAAAACCCCGCCTTTGAGCTCACCCCCGCCCTCCGCTCCCGCCTCCGCTTCTTTCCCCTAAGGCCCCTTTCCGAGGAGGACCTCCTCGCCCTCCTCAAGAAGGCCCTCACGGACCCCAGGGGACTTCCGGGAACCCCTTTTGAGGAGGAAGCCCTCCGCCTCCTGGCCCAGGCTGCCGGAGGCGATGCCCGCTTTGCCCTCAACACCCTGGAACTGGCCGCCTCCTTGGGCCGGGTGGACGCCAGCAGCGTGAGGGAGGCCCTGGGAGCGGAACGCTTCGCCATGGACCGGGAAGGGGACCAGTTTTACGACCTGGTCTCCGCCCTTCACAAAAGCCTCAGGGGAAGCCACGTGGACGCAAGCCTCTACTATCTGGCCAGGCTTCTGAAGGCCGGGGCCGACCCCCTTTACCTGGCCCGGCGCCTCATCCGGGTGGCGGTGGAGGATGTGGGCCTCGCCGATCCCCTGGCCCTGCGCCTGGCGGTGGCAGCCAAGGAGGCCTACGAGGCCCTGGGAAGCCCCGAAGGTGAGCTGGCCCTGGTGGAGGCCACGGTCTACCTGGCCTTGGCCCCCAAGTCCAACAGCCTTTACACCGCCTGGAAGAAGGCGGAAGAGGCCGCAGGGGCCCACCCCCACGCCCCCGTCCCCCTGAACCTCAGGAACGCCCCCACCGGCCTGCAACGGGCCCTGGGCCACGGCAAGGGGTATGCCTACTACCACGAGGACAAGGAGGGCAGCTTCGCCCAACGATACCTGCCGGAGGGACTAGAAGACCTCCTCCTCTTTGAGGCCACGGGGGAAGGCTGGGAAGAACGGGTGCGGGAAAGGCTCAAAGCCCTTAGGGAGCGGTTCCGAAGGTGAGGCCCAAGGCCAGGTAGGGGCCTGGGTAGCCCGCCTCCAGGACCCAACCCTCTCCCCAGTAACCCAGGCTCACCTGGAAAGCCAGGTCGGAGCGATCCCCATACGCCAGCGCATGAAGGCGAGGGGAAACGTAGAAACGATCCACGCCCATAATCAAGCCCACGTCCAGATCGCGAAACGCTACAGACCCCCGAGATGTTAAGTACCCTCCCCCAAGATTTTCAACTCCACACCCCCCAGGGCCTTGAGGGCCTGAACCACCGCCTCCCTAAGCTCCTCAACCCCCCCGTAGTGCCGCCGAGGCATCAAAAACCCCTTCA
>Ga0101945_1002924_pt1 | contig 10738 bp, 9 predicted proteins | sample DewCreD2012metaG_2_FD_75246 | JGI IMG/M metagenome (GOLD analysis project Ga0101945, IMG submission 75246) | Hot spring sediment bacterial and archeal communities from British Columbia, Canada, to study Microbial Dark Matter (Phase II) - Dewar... ... | reverse complement strand
CTTTACCAGATGGGCGGGGGCGTCCTGGGGTTAGTGGGGCGGGCCGTCGCATTCTTAGAATTCGAGGATGGCTGGGACGCGGCGGGCTATATTTGTCTAAGTCTCGGCCTGGCGCTGATGCTTTTAGGCACCCTCGCCGCCCCGGATTTACCGGCGCTGTATGTTTCCGCTGACGATCCCACAGCGGTTGCAAGCTGTGATACGCAGTATTGCCGTATAAATGCTCCGTGCCGCAACCGGGGTGACCAATGCGACCTTAAGAACACCGGCTGTTTCCAAAACCTGGATCGGTGTGCGACATGTGAGTGTGTCAATGACGGCGTAAGCGGTTGCGACTGTTATCCGGCCGGTGGTAAAGTCGCTACAGAGTAAGGGCAGGCGGTATGGCGTACTGGCAGAAAATTGTCTTTGGCTTGTGCTGGATGACTCTTTTTTCCACATCGTTGGTGCCTGACAGCAGAGCAACCGACTGGGAGCAACGCCTGCGCCTTGAAGCTCCGGTGGCTTGGAGCGACTTTCGGGAACGCATAAAGGATTTCCAGTATAGGGTCCGTGTCATTGGAAGTGGCAATACTGAAGTGGTGATAGAGTTCAAACAGCGGCGTGGTTGCGCCTTGCGTCTCCGAGAAGAACTCAATCGTGATGCCAAACGCAATTATCATGCACATTTAGTCGTCGTCAACGAACGATATGGCTTTGAAGTGGTGCGCTCAACCCCAGATGGGCCGTGGAGTCTAGCTGTCCTGGCATCGGCGGATAATATAGCGAGTTTGCTGCGCGACCCACGTAAACGCTGGCAAGAAGAAATTGAATGCCACTGGAAACCCTGTTGGGCAGGCATCCGAGATGACATCTTTCAGTCCAACTTTCTTTGGAAATCCGTCGCTGGGCGTCGAACTGAAGAGGGGCTTCGGGTGCGACTAGATTTCGAATATCGTCATCACGAAGGCACCAGAAAACAGGGTTGGATTGAATTCGACCCCGAAAGCTTTTGGTTACTAGCTGAAGCAGAAGTAAGGGTGTCAGACTCAGGGGCCGGGCCATCCAATCTTATCCGCTTTCGCCACATTTATGAAAAAACTCAGGAAGGGTTGCCAGTGCTTAGATGCCAGGAATCGTCGCACACCAAGGCAATTTACCAATTCTGGAAGGAGCCGCGACCAAGCGAGGAGGAGTTCTATCTGCCCTACTACGGCTTTCCCGAGCCGGAGGAGTTGAGGTGGCGTCCGACGCCGTGGTGGCTCTATATTTTACTGGCGGGACTGGCGTTGGTTATTCTTAGCTTCGGCATCTACGCCTGGCGTCGCCACCGCCGTGCCGCATTCGCGTGACAACGGCAAAACGCCCGGCTTAGCACATCGTGAATCAAGGCGTGGCCACCGCCGTGCGGCATGTGCATAGACAGTGGCTAGCTATTATGCTTAGGCGGTCTAACAGTCCTGAGGCAACCGCACTCGGTGGCATTTGCGTGAATCCGAGTACTGGAGTGGGAGGCCATGGAGGAGCACTCGGCAGCATTTGCGTGCATGGCGTCAAGCGTTCGACTTAGAGGGGTCCCATTTCCGCAGTGGCATCGCGCTAACGCAAGACTGGGTAAACGCCAAAGGGGCGTTCTCTGAAGACAGGTCGGGGATTCTGGCCTGAACCACTAACATAAAGGAGTTGGCTATGCGATGGGCACGATGGGGTTACTCGCTGGTGGAGGTGATGGTGGTGCTGGCAATTCTGGCGTTGCTGATGGCTATCCTGTTGCCAGCGGTGCAACGGGTGCGCGAGGCAGCGAATCGGCTGCGTTGCAGTAATAACCTGCGGCAGATCGGTATTGCCCTGCATAGCTATCATGCGGATCACAGTTCTTTCCCGCCGGGCACCACCTCGCTGCGGCCAGGTGAACCTTATCCGTTTATGAGTTGGATGACGCGGATTTTGCCGTATGTAGACCAAGGAGACGCCTATCGGCTGGCGGAAAGCGAGTATGCACAGCAACGCTTGCCATTTCGCCCGCAGCACACGCTGCTTTCCAGGCCGATGGCGGTCTATAGTTGCCCGTCGGACGAGCGCGTGCGCCATCCTCATGTGACGCATCAAGGGCATGTGGTGGCCTTGACGAGTTATCTAGGGGTTCTGGGGACGGCTTACAATCAGCCGGATGGCGTCCTTTATCGGGATTCGCAAACGCGAATCGAGGATATTTCTGACGGCAGCAGTCAAACCTTATTAGTGGGGGAACGTCCGCCGAGTCCGGATTTCTGGTTTGGCTGGTGGTACGCGGGGTTTGGTCAAGGCGGAACGGGCTCGCTGGACCAACTCTTAGGAGCGGCGGAGCGTAACGCCGGCTGGCGTTATGTGGAACATTGTCCGCCGGGGCCTTATCGTTTTCAGCCGGGCGACATTCGCGAAATGTGCGACGTATTTCACTTCTGGAGTCTGCATGCGGGTGGAGCGCACTTCTTGTTCGGAGACGGCGCGGTACGGTTTCTAAGTTACCAAGCTGCGCCGATCTTGCCGGCGTTGGCCACTCGTGCTGGCGGGGAGGTAGTCCCCTGGCCGTAACAACTTCCTGCTTGTCCGGGTTGCGGGGAACGGGCAGAGGCCTGGCCGGTGTCAAAAGAACGCGGTTCGCATTCCCAAAAACTGCGGGAGATGCTATAATCGCCTGCGTTCTTGCTCGGCTGTGCCAAAACACGCGACGGCAGGAAATGGGCGCAGAACCGGAGAAACGGGACAGACCATGAGCAATAGTGAGCGAACGAAAATCCTCATTGCCGAAGATAATCCGCAGGGTGCGGAATTGCTGGAGGCGTATCTAGCCGATCTCGATTGCGATATCCGCATTGCCAGTGATGGTGAGGAGACGCTGCGGCTGGTGGAAAGCTGGCAGCCCGACTTGATCTTGCTGGATATTATGATGCCGCGAGTGAGTGGATTTGAGGTGTGCAAGCGGTTGCGGCATAATCCGAAGACGCAGCATATTCCGATTATCATGATCACCGCCTTAGACCAGCCGAGCGATATTGAACGGGCGGTCGAGGCCGGCACGGATGACTTCCTGACCAAGCCGATTCATAAGGCGGAGTTGGTGCTGCGAATACGTGCGTTATTGAACAGCCGCCAGGAGTCACGCCCGCTCGAGCGGGCATTGGCTTATTTCAACGAAATGGAACGCTATCGCCAGAGTGCCTGAAAGGCGAATCGGCTCAGCCGCGGGGATGGAACTTCTGATGAATAGCGCGGAGGCGCTGGCGATCGACGTGGGTATAGATTTGCGTAGTCCGCAGGTTGGCGTGGCCAAGCATTTCCTGGACGCTCCGCAAGTCGGCTCCGCCTTCCAGAAGATGCGTGGCAAACGAATGCCGCAGCGTGTGCGGACTGATCTTGCCGGTGATGGCGGCACGCCGGGCGTATTTCTTGACGATGATCCAAATCATTTCCCGGCTCAACGGTTTGCCGCTGCGGCTGAGGAAGAGCCAGGGCGAATCGGGGCGCGTCCGACACAAGGCTGGGCGTTGTTGCTCTAAATAATCTTGCAGTGCCGCCAGTGCCGCCCGACCCAGCGGAACGATTCGCTGTTTGTTTCCTTTGCCCAGACAGCGACAGAAAGCATGTTCGAGATAGACATCTTCGAGGCGCAAGCGTGCCACTTCGGAAGCGCGTGCACCGGTGGCATAAAGCATTTCCAGGATAGCGCGGTCGCGGAAAAACATCCGGTCGGACGGTTGCGGAGCGGCCAGGAGTTTTTCCACTGCCTCCGGACTAAGCACGAACGGGATGCGCTGCCACAAACGCGGCGAAGATATTAGTTCCACCGTGCGTTGAGCCACTTTACCCTCCAGATGTAGGAAGCGGAAAAACATCTTCACCGCCACCAGATTCCGGGCGATGCTCGGCGAAGCCAATCGGGCGTCCCGAAGATAACGCAGATATTCACTCCAGCGGCTCAAGGGCAACGTATGCCAGTCGGCCAGGCCCCGCTCGGTTACCCAGCGGCGAAAATGTTCCAGATCGCGGCGATACGCTTGCACGGTATTTTGCGAAAGGCCACGCTCCTGCACTAAGTATGCACAAAATGCTCGTATCTGCGCAGTTAGACCTTCCCAGCCCATCGCCTTTTGTGACTCGCTGTGCATAGCGCACTTCCTCCGCCTAACCATTTCGGCAACGTACCCCGTCAATCTGGAGTCGGCCGACCGAACAACCCCTCTGCACAAACGGGCATCAAGCCAGAAATGCGCCCGACCAGGCATTTTTACTCAGGGCTTATGGTTCAGCGTGAACGCGTCCAGTCTGCACATGCCGACCTTTCCCAAACAAAAACAGGCCAGGCACCTACCTGGCCTGCTGGCTCCCGCAGTAGGAAGGGAGCGAAGCAACTCAAATCAGATACCAGTCCGCGGTCATGCCATCAAACCTACAATTCATGGTACGCTAATCCTCGTCGCGCTTCTGGCTGCGTTTGCCCTCGCCGTCATCCTTGTCCTTCTTGTCTTTTCTGCCCCGAGCTTTACCCTTGCCACCACCGTCATCATCAGCGTGCTTTTTCCCCTTCACACTTGTTCCGGGTCGATCGTCATCCTTTTTCGCTTTCCCCTTGCCGTCGCGGTCGTCGTCATCGTCGTCTTTCTTCGGTTTGCCTTGCGACAATTCGGCCTGGAGACGTTTGGCCAGTTCCGGGGAGAGTTTGTTCAGGTCCACCTGAACGATTTTGGGCTTTTTCGCTTCTGCGACGGCAGCTTTGGCGGGTGGCATAGCTTTCGTTTCGGCGTGCTTGGGTTGGCCTTCGGTTTTCTCCGTGGAAGGTCGCTCCGCGTACTGCAACAATTGTTTGAGTAAACCAGGCGGCAATTTGCTAGCGTCAAGGACCAGGACGATCTTGCCGCCTTGGGGCTTAGGATCGCCCTTCTTCGCGTCGGCATGAATGTAGCCGACCCCGAGCAGGCAAATCGCCAGAGTCACCCAGCAGCGGTGGAAACGACTATATAGCATAGTTGGTCCTCCTGTTGGGCACCCGATTGCTTAGCCGGACGCCGGTGCCAAGCGAACCGGCTGATTTGTGTATTGGCGGCCTGGCTTGCCTGAAGCAGCCACTCTGCGGAGAGTTAGATTTTCCGATCTTCCGCCCACTTCGGCTTAGGTTTCAGCTTGACCAGGATGACGCGATGGTCGCCCACGGAGACTTCTAACTGTACCCACATTCCCTTTTCCAGAACGGAGAGGTCGCCGAGTCGCCCACGGTGCCAGACCCGCACGCCGCTAGCCAGACGGAAGGTTTTCTGGTGCGGGCTTTGTTTTTGCCAGCAGGTGATGGTGAGCGTCTCGTGTTCGGCGTCCACCGCGCTCACGACCCCTTCTACCTTATAGGCATCCTCGTCATCGTCGTCGGGTGGTTTTTTACGCGGCGGCTCTTTCGGTTTGACGGGCTCGGGCTTTTTCGCCGATTTCGTCTGCCCAGTGAACGAGGCAGAAAGAACGTGGCCCGACACGGGTGCCACCTCTCGGACTGAATCCCATTTACCGGGGTGCCACGCCGACGTTGCTGACCCCGGGCTTGCACCTGACTGCCGCAAGAGACCAGATTCCGACACGATATTGGACTGGCTCACGGCCGTGGATGCGCTTGAGGTCTCTTGTTGCGCCAGTTGCACTGGCTCCGGACGGAAAAATTCGCTCAGGCCAACCCACCAGGCCAAGGCGAGCGACAGGCAGACGGCACCCGTCAGCATCACCGCCAGACTGCCGCCGGTCAGGCTCCGCATCACTGCCTGGGCGAGCACGGCAACCTTAGTCGAGACCACACCCACCAGAGTATCGCCTGCAGTCAAGCGAGAAGCGGCCCGCACGGAAGCCAACATGGCGCGGAACGGCACAACCGCTTCGCTTTGCCCCAGAGCCGCCGTCAGCCCGGCTAGAGTAAGTGTCAGGCCACGTCGTGCCAGTCGCTTGTGCAGCAACTGTCGAGCTCGCGCCAACCAGCCGGCCACCGTGCCTTCGGGCATGCCGAGTTGCCGAGCCGCTTCTTTTCGGGACTGGCCTTCCAGGTCGCACAATACCACCACCGCTCGAAATTTCTCGGGCAGACGGCTCACCTCTTCGTGCAGCCAATCCATCCATTCCACTTCGCTTGTCGGCGTTGCCGCGGGTGGGCTGGCCTGGGGAGTCAGGGAGGTTTCTTTGTGTCGGCGTCGTGCTGCCATGAGACTGGCCTTGTGCGCGGTTTGTCGGGCTACACCATACAGCCAGTTCGCCAGCATTTCCGGTGGGTGAATATCCGCAGCGCGGCGGGCCAGCACCAGAAACGTTGCCTGAAAGGCATCCTCAGCATCCTGGTAATGACGAAGTCGTTGCCAGCAGACTCGCCACACCATCGGGCCATGACGATGCACCAACGCCGCAAAGGCCAGGTCGCTGCCCCCTCGCAAATATTCTGCTAGCAGTTCGGCGTCGGTGCGCTGCAGCCATTCACTTGCTCGGGCCCCTTGCAGAAGCAAATATGGCAACAGCATCTGGCCGCTGTTGTCCCCCATGTTCCGTCTCCGGAGACGCGCTTTCCGTCTTATTAATTGCCCGCTGCACCCGTTGCGGATACACCATCCACGGCTCAGGTCCACACGGCCCGCTCCGCCCCTTTTCTAAGTTACTAAGCGGCTCCTGACGAAGGCTATTCCATCTGCCGAGACTTGTCGCTGCCGCTTAGGCAGCTTCCTGTATAATCCAACTTGCCAGACCGTTTCCAAGGCCTGAAACAATGTGTGCCACACCGGCAGGGGTGTGCTATGTCCATTGCTGTTCGCTTTCCGAGAATTTGCCGTTGCCTCGCGGTCGCGCTGATCATCCTCACGCCAACGTTCATGCTGCCTGGTGGACTAGAAGGTGCGGCAGAGCAAGCAAAACAGGTCCCAACGCAGCAGGCCATTACAGTCTTACAAACTCTGGAGAGCCGCTATCGCACGATTCATTATAAGGTCCGCATGCAGCGGGGATATTTCCACGACGGCAACGACCCACGTTCTTTTCAACCAGCGGATCCCGAAGAAGAGGTCCGGCTGGAGTGCGCCTTAGACCTCCAGGCTGGTAAGCAGCTATGGCGCGTTGCGGAACATTTGTTGAACAAGCGGTCTAAGAAAAAGAAAGAACACCTCTCTTTCCTAGCCTTTGATGGTTCCCAATACCGCTCGTGGAAGTCCTGGTCAGGAGACTGGGAAGTTGAGGTGTTTGGCGGACCGCCTCCCGGAGTCGAACTTCCAGCGGGAGGTGCCCTGGGCATTATCTCCGAAAGCAAACCACCTTTCGGGGCAGAGGCGCTATGTGTGCCCGACGTTCCCCCTTATGAAGTGTACAGCGAAGACAGAAAGGAATTCCACTGTATGTCGTGGTGGCTGCAATCCAAGAAGGACAGCGGCGAGTTAGAGAGCATCGAGGAACTCGAGCCAGGCCGGTGGCGCATCCGCTGGCGTACTACCGTTCGCTTTCTCGATAAGAAACAGCCACGATCTATGCCCGAGATGGTGGAAACCATTTATGAGCTCGGGCGCGGCGGTATCGCATCGGAGAAACGGCGCTACGATCCGACCAATGGGGTTGTAGATTACCGCGAGGTTGTCGAGCTTGAGCAATTCAAGGGCGAGTTTTGGTTTCCACGTGTCAGGTACCATATCTTCCCGCTCGGCCGCCCCAACGGATTCCGCAAGGAGTACACTATCATTTCTGTCAACGACCAACTCGATGGTGGGCTATTTCGTCCGGAATTTGTCAAGGGCACATACGTGACCGACTATATTCGCAAGGTGAGCTATATAGTCGGGGAGCCGTTTGACGAGGCGCAGGCGATTCGGCGGTTTATGCAGGAGCACGGGTTGGCCGCACCGCCAGAGACACCGAAACGCTGGCCGTGGTGGTTGTGGGCGACTGGCCTGGGCCTGCTGATGTTAGTGCTCGCCGCACTGCTGGCCTGGCGGTGGCGCTGGTTGCGGTCGCATCTTTTGCGCAGCAGTGCGGTCTTGCTACTTGGAGCCGGACTGTGTCTGACGGGGTTCGGCCAACCACCACGGCAACAGGCATCATCTGCGCCAGCGCCTGCCGCGACCAAACCGCCCGGCACCTTGTCGTGATCGTCGGGCTGCAGGCACTTTGACGGGACAGCATCACCGCGGAAAACCCGTGCAATCAGCAGCATGGGGAACGCGGAGACGTCGGGAGGCGTGTGAGTGTGGGTGTGTGCATGCTGGCGTGTGAGCGATCAGCAGCATGAGGAACGCGGAGGCGCCAGGAGAGCATCCGACACCGCCGCCTGGAATGGACAAGCTGGCGGCCAAGGCTAACGCAAAGCAATCCCGGCCTGGAGATGCCCGGGGCCTTTCCGGGTTGGTAAAAAATTTTTTCGATTTTGCTCTTGACGAGTTTTTTTTGTGTACACTGCAGGATGGAGCAGCGAGGGGGCATCTCGCAGGAGCCAGCAGCGATGAAGAGCGGGGAGTTGCCCGTGTTGGCAGGTGCTGGTTGGGCGCGATGGTATGGCGCCGTGGGGCTGGTGTTGTCGCTGATTGTCGGCCTGGCGCTGGACCTCGCAGCTGGCCGGACCATTGTCAATCGAGCGCTGGTTGCGGGCTGTTCAAGTGGCTCTTGTGTTGCTGCGGGGATCGGGGAAATGGTGGTAGGTGTACGGGCGGCAGTTGTTGGGAGAGGTGTAGATTGCCAGGTTGGCGACGGGGCTGGTTGGCTGGTAAGCCTGGGTGGGGGCAATGCTCTCCTGGGTCGATGGGCAGGGAACGGGACGCCAACCGGCGACGTGGTCGTTCGGGCGACCCTTGCGGGGTGGACGTGCGCGAGGCTGGCGGCAGGAGGGATGCAAGGAAACAATCGCCAGCAGTTCGGCCTGTCTGACGGGGGCTGAACGCGAGAGCGTGAATAATCCGAGGCAGTCTGGCGGACTCGTGGCGGGAGCGGGTCTGGACGGCTGCGAACCACATCAGGAGGTTTTGCCATGCGTGGTGCAGTGAGCAAGCTGTGGGACAAGCTATGGGGCAGTCGCTCCGATGCGTGGCTCGATGCGAGCCCGTCTTCCGAGGCGCGTGGTTGTCGGCCGCCTGGTATTGCAGGCAAGTGGCTGAGGCGCCTTCTGGCGGGAGTGGTGCTGCTGGCAGTGGCATTCGCATCGGCGTATGCGGTCTATCGCTGGCAACAACCGCGCTGGCCCGGCCTGCCCGCCGAACCCGAATTACTCGACTCCATCACCGCGGGATGTCCCAATCCAGTAAACACCTACGAAGGAGCGTTTCCGGATTTGTGGTGTGCTTCCCAGGAGCGGTGCAGCTACACACTGGATTGCAGCAGTCCTGATGCAGTCGGAGGAATGCCTTGCGGTTCCTGCATTGGCTGGCGAAACGGCAGATGCATTAGTTTAGCTGACAACCCTTCAGGCCAAAAGTGTGAGCAGTGGAGGCGGGACGAATGTTGCTGCCCATTGCGCAAAACCTGCCAAACGATTGCGGGCAAGAATCGGGATGATCCCGACGCAACTTACTTGGAATGTTTGCCAGTAGATTGCGACATCTGGGTAGGTACTTGGTATGAATGTTTTGGCCGCGTGCCACCTGGCGACCCTGGGCCCAACTAAAAAGCGGAGAGCCAGCAATGGGTATTGGATACTGCTGGGCCATCTTCCTCGCATTCCCTGTACCGCTGTTAGTGGGTAGTCCGCTCCAAACGGTGGGCGCGGAATCTGTGTCACCAACTCTGGAAGCGCCTGGCCAGGCGAAGATGGTGCCTGTGGAGAAAGCGCTGGGTATTTTGGAGGCGTTGGAGCGGCGTTATCGTACAGCACGATTCACAGCCAAGTCGGAGCCGGTCGTGATTGAAAATCCCTCCGAGCCATTTCGTGCCCGAGCTAAGTCCCCAGACCACTACCAGTACGAAGAAGTGGCTGTTGATTACGAGCGCCAACTTTACGTTATCCACTGTCGTGGTTTCACTCCCTCGCGTAGCCCCGAGGATAAACGCCCAATCGAGCGTTGTGGCTTTATCGCGTTTGACGGGAAGGAACACCGGGCCTTGCGGTGTATGGACCCCCGTACCGCTGTCGCTGAGAGGGGTCCGCCTGTCAGCACCTGGAGCCAGCTTGGTTGCATAAGCCACAATTGGGAACCTGGAAGCTGGTTGGACGATACGGCGTTTAGTTTCCCGCCTAATCAAGTCAGTACCACTTCGGTCAAGGGCAAGCCACTGAGCCAGTGGATACGTGATAAACGTGATACGGGGGAACTCGTGGGTATTGAAGAGTCTGCGCCGGGCATCTGGACCATCCGCTGGAAGGATACCTACACGCCAAGCAGCGGACGTACCTATGAGCGCATTGTGGTTACCACTTGTGATGTAAATCGCGGCGGCCTGGTGCTCGAACAAGTCGATTATCTGGAAGACGGGAGACTCTGGGGACCGCGTATCGTTTACACCCTGGAACAACAAGGCGAATTCTGGTTCCCGAAGATAATGGTTCGGTTTTCAGCTCCCCAGCTCAAGGGCCCGGTGATCGGCAGCCGCAGAGAATATTCCAATGTTCGCATTAATGAGCCGATTCCCGATGAAGTGTTTCGGCCGGAGTTTCCCAAAGGGACGCGGGTGCGGGACTATATTCGCAAGGTGAGCTATATAGTCGGGGAGCCGTTTGACGAGGCGCAGGCGATTCGGCGGTTTATGCAGGAGCACGGGTTGGCCGCACCGCCAGAGACACCGAAACGCTGGCCGT
>Ga0101945_1002921_pt1 | contig 10746 bp, 3 predicted proteins | sample DewCreD2012metaG_2_FD_75246 | JGI IMG/M metagenome (GOLD analysis project Ga0101945, IMG submission 75246) | Hot spring sediment bacterial and archeal communities from British Columbia, Canada, to study Microbial Dark Matter (Phase II) - Dewar... ... | reverse complement strand
AGTGCCGCGCGAATCTGGTGCCCCAGGTGGTGGAGATTGATGACCACCTCGCGGATACCGGCAGCCACTACGAGGTCGAGCGCGTAGTGAATCATTGGGCGCCCTGCGACTTCGATGAGCGGCTTGGGCACGGTGAGCGTGAGTGGGCGCAGTCGCGTGCCAAGCCCCGCCGCGAGGATCATGGCGCGCATGGTTTACAAAGGGAAATGGCGCCGGAATACCCGCGCCAGGTAGGCGAACTCCGGAAAGAGAGGGAGCAAGCGGTGCACCTGTCGCACCGTTCCGGGAATGTAGCGGAGGTAGTGCGGCTTTCGTTTCGCGAGCGCAAGGTAATGGAAGCGCCCGACCACCTTGAGAGCTTTTTGCAGGGCGCAGAGGCGGTACGTGCGTTCGAACTCGGTGGTTGCCGTTTGCGGTCCGCCTGCCTCGAGCCAGCGCTGCAGGTAGAAGTCCGTCAGGCGCCGTTCACGGTCGGGGTCGACCACCTGCGGCGTGTCTCGATCGCCAAGCAAAGTAGCCAGGTCGTACGCGGGCGCGGCGAGTAACGCGTCCTGGAAGTCGATGACTCGAATGCGCTCGCCTGGCTCTTGCACGAACAAGTTCCAGGAATGGAAGTCGCGATGGGCGAGAAATCGAGGTGCTCGATCGAGCGTTTCGGCCAAAAGTTCGAACTCGTGCTCCAGCTCCTGACGTTCGCTGGCAGGCATCTGGACCTGCAACTGTCGTTCGATGCCCCATTCAAGAAAGTGGTGGCATTCCCACAAATACAGCTTCGCGTCGAACTGTTGCTGAAAGGCGATGCAGGTGTTGTCGCGCAATTCGGTTCCGCGCACTTGCAAGATCACCAGTTCGTCGATCGCACGCTGAAACAAGCGCTCCACCCGGTTCGGGTCGGCGCGAGAGACGGCGTCCCACAAGCACAAATCGCCCACATCCTCGATGAGCAGGAGCCCCTGCGCCGAGCAGTCGGCATAAGTTTCCGGCACGGCCACGCCCACCCGTTTCAAAAAGCGGTGCACGTTGACGTAGGGCAGTTCGGCGAGATGATCGGGGAGGACAGCAAGCTCGTCGGAAGAGATGGACACGCCTCGGTCGGCCAGCCACATGGCAATTGCCGTGGACGGGGCCGAGCCGCCGGCTAGGTACACACGCTCGTAACTGCGTGTCGACGCATCCCCCGCGAGGGCAACTACGCGGTCGACACGGACGGCACTTCCGAACGTGTTCCGGACCGCGTCTTCCAAAATCGCTGCACGCGAACGTTCCACGCTGGCGCTAGTACCAGGAAGAACAGCTCGCGCACAAGCTGGAGGCTAACGTTGCGCAGGTGACTTGCTCCGCCCCGTGCCCAGAACACCTGAAAGTTCACATGGCAAGCCCGTTGTTGTAGGCGCGGTCCTTGTGCCCGCCCTGGCTGCTGGTGCAACGCACACGGCTGTACAGGTGGGCAGATAGGATGAGGGTGCCATCTGCGGGTTCACCGGCAACGCCTACGGCTGTACAGATGGGCATGTACATGCAGGTCGCCCGTGTTCAGGGGGCACGCCGGCACTTCTGTAGGGGGCACCGCGGTGCCGTGCCCTGGGTGCGTCGTGCACGCGCCGTCCGGTTTGGACAATCGCTCAGCGCCTTGGTGCCGGCGGGTGCGCCGTGCACGCGCCGCGGTCCGTGTGCTTAGCGGGCACCAAACGCATGGTGTGCGCAGCAGTGTTGTGGAGGCGAGACGCCCGCGCTCTCAGGCCACGCCACCACAGGTTGCGGTGCAACACGTCGCAGGGGCGTTGCGCGAACCGCCCCTGGTGCTCCTCCTTCCCAGCGACCCATGATCGGATTGATGATTGCGAACCGGTCGGACGCCTGTTTCGCGGGCAGGGTGTCGGCGGGGTGTGGGATCGTGTGAACCACGCGCCTTTCCCCGTGCTGTAAGGGCGAGCCGGCGGCTCGCCTGTGGCGACTCCAACGCCATGCAAACTGCGTCGGTGAAAAAGACAGCTTAGATGGAAAACACGGCAAGCCGCTTAAGAGGGCGCGAAGAGAGGCTGGTTCACTCTGTGGAGCCAAAACATCGGCGTTCGCGCAACGGAGAACGAGAGCGGCACGCCACCTTCACCCGCGGAGCTCATCCAAACGCGTGGCGAAGAACTCTTCGAGTCCGCGCGCGGCCGCAGGATTTTCAAACGCTACCGGTACGGCTGCACGGAGCCGTTCGGAGAGATTGCGCCGCAGGCTTGGATCGGTGGCTACGCGGACGGCGATTTCCACGTACTGCTCCGGCGACGCAGCAACAAGCTCGGTGGTGCCGGTCACTTCCGCGTAAAGACCGGCCGTGTAGCGGCTGCGCGGCTGATCGCCAGGCAGTGTCACGACGGGCGCGCCCGCGATCAAGGTGTCGTACGCTGTATTCGACCCGGAGAAATGCGGCGTGTCGAGCACTACATGGGCCGAAGCGAGGATCGCCATGTAGTTGTCCGGGGACAGCCTTGGCAACAGCACGATGCGGTCGCCGTGTGCGCCCAGCGTGGTCTGCCAGCGCTGCCGCAAGCGCTGGCCTAGCAAAGGGGAGGCGTCGTCGAAGAACGCGAGCGTGGCTTTGGGGTCGGCCTCCAGGATGCCGGCCAGAAGCGGGTCCATGTCGAAATGCACTTTGCGCAGGTTTTGTGCGCACAAGTAGAGGCGCGTTCCTTTCGGCAAACCAAAGCGCTCGACTGGTAGCGGCTTCGCGGTGCACGGTGGCTGGCGGGGACATGCAGGAAGGCTCGGCAAGCGCCAGAGGGACTCAGTGAAACAGGAGTCGGCCGCGGTCGGCGCGAGCACCGCGCTGGTCAGGTGGAAGTCCAAGTGGGGGGCACCGCTGGTTTCGGGCCAGCCCCAACCGGTTACCTGCAAGGGGGCCATGCGGCAGAAGGGAAGGAAGTAATTGAAGGCGTCGGTGCCGACCTCCCAAAAATACAGTGCTGCAAACGAGGCCGCGCGGAGCGATGCCACGGCTTCGTCGAAGTGCCGTGGCAGGGCCACCAGGTCGAGTTCAGAGTTGTGCAGATGTTGCCGCATTTCCTCGAACGCCTGTTGCGGGCACACCACTGCGGGCCGAAACCGCCGCCGGTCGAGCTGGTCGATGAGTTCCGCCATGCACCGCAAGAAGACGCCTTCGTGTGTTTGGGTCACGACGAAACCGATGCGCCAGGGAGGGCGACCTACGCCATGAGAGTGCCGCGGCAGATCGGCAAACAGGCTAGAAAATACCTTCGCGTATTTCCGTTTGAGCGCCGCGTTGTCGCGCCCGTGATACGCCCAGGGGAAGGGTGCTTCGGCTCCGCTCGCTTGGATTTCCGACAAAGGCAACTGCAAGTCTCGCCCCACGAATGCATCGAGGGTGCGCTCCACATGCGCACGGTAGCCGTCGAGTTCCTCCGCGCTGGTCCAGATTACCGGGGCCACGAGCGCGGCGCGCAAGGCGCGAAACGGCGCCTTGCAGAGTTCGAGAGCACGCGGCCACGCTTGGCGGGCGCGCTCGGGGTCACCGAGCCCTTCGCGGATCACGGCGATGTTGATCCAACTCTCCCCCAATTGGGGATCGAGTTGCACCGCGCGTTCGAAGCACGCGAGCGCGGCCGGACCGTTTTGTTGATTCATCAGGAGGGCACCGTGGTCGTGGTGGGCGCGCGCCGAGCCCGGTTCGAGGCGAGTCAGGGCTTCCGCAGCCTGGCAAGCGTCTGCTTCGCGCCCATGCAAGGCATAGAGGCTCACCGCCTCGCGCAGTACCTCGCGGTTGTTGGGTGCCGCGGCTCGGGCACGGTCGAGCAACTGCGCCGCCTCGTCCAGTTCGCCGGCCTGGCGCCGCAAGATGGCGAGGTTCACCAGCGCTCTCGCGGCGCGCGGGTCGAGCTGGACGGCTTGCTCCCAGCACCGTCTTGCAGCGTCGGCCTCCCCCAGGCGCCAGCGAGTTGTGCCCAGGTTGGTCCACGCGCCCACGTGGCCCGGATCGAGGCGCAGGACTTGTTCGTAGTGGGCAATCGCTTCCTGGTAGTTTCCTGCTGCTGCTTGCTCGTTGCCTAGACGGTAGAGAGCCTCTACCTGCGGTGTGGCGGTGCGCTTCCGCGCCATGGGAGCCGGCTCGGGATGCGATGACTGTGGCGCCTGCGCTTCGCCGGTGGCCAGTGCGCTGAACACAGGACCCTGATTGTGCTCGATGGTGATCAGCCGCTCGACCTCGTCGGTCTTGAAGCCCACGGCCATTGGCTGCCGCGTTGCAGGAAGCACCACCACGTCGTAAAGTTCGACCACCACGCCCTCGATTTGCATCCAGTGCGCGACATCGCCGGTGGCAAGGTCGATCACCCAGAGACCGCAGCGGGCTTCGGTGTCTTTTTGCCGCAAGCGCTCGTCCAACTCGAGCCCGCTAAAGGCGCGTTCCCGGCGCGGCTTGGAAAGCCCGACGATGGCATAGCGCCCATGGAAGGCGAGGCCGCGTAGGTAGCCCGGACAAAAAGCAACTGGTTCGAAGTGGCCCGCGCGCTGGTCGACCCAGCCAAGTTCTCCCGTGCCCGAGTTCAGCAGCCAGAGGCGGTCGCCGTAAATGCGCGGCGAGTGCGGCATGGAGAGATTGCCGAGCACGATTTCGTCGTCCTCGACATCGATGACGCAACCACCGCTGTGGCGCCGATCGCGCCAGCCGGCAACGGCGTCAGAGCGGCTTACGGCGGTGACGTACGCAGCGCGGCCGTCGGCAAGCGCGAGGCCGTTCAGGTGACAGCGGTCCTCGGGTGCCAGCTTCGAAATGAACGATGGCTTCCAAATTGGTTTGAAGCTGTAGCGCTCGCTGATCTCCGCGAGGCAACTGTACAGCGTGTTCACGAACACGATGCGTTGCTCGGCATCCAGGACAACGTCGTGGGAATCGACATGGCCAGTGGTATGCGCGTGGCGCGGTACGTAAACCCGGTCGTAGCCGCGGTACTGCTCGCCCTGCGGCAGCGCGTCAGCCAATTCCCAAATTTGCCAGCGCGTGCCCATGAGCATGCGTTCTCCGTCGGTCCACAGACCCATCGGGTGCTCGAAGTGCCGCTCGAAGGCAGACAGGCGGCCATCTTCTTTTAGACCGATGAGGAAGAGACGGTTTGTCTGATAGGTGGTGAACGCCAAGCTCACGCGAGCTTCGTAAAGCCAAGCAAGAAAATGGCGCGAACACTGGAACTCGACCGCCGCCGGCATCGTCTAGCCCCTTACTTCCTTCGGCTGGCGTAAATCAACAGCGTCTCGAGTGCGGTTTTCCCCACTGGCGCCATCGGCGCTGCGGGAGGTGCGGATCCGAGAGTTGGGCGCACACAGGGCTTTTGTTTGACAAACGTCTTGGGTTGAGGTAGCCGGGTCCGACTTTACCCAGCGGGGACTCGCAAATGCGGCGAAAGACTTGGGAGCGGTGGGAAGCGAGCATGATGGTCGAGATGGGCCTCGACCCGTGCGTGCGCCTGGCCTTGGCGAGGGAGGCCGCACGGAGCTTGGTGCGCTTGGGGCAGGTGCGCGGGACCTCGGTGAAGACCGAGCGCCGGGTGGCGCGCGCGGCCGCGGTGCTGGTTGGGGCTGTGGGGCTGGTGGGCAGCGTGCCGCTGCTGGAGGTCGCGCATGCGGCCACGCCGCAGTTCCAACAATTCCCGCTCAACCTCACGAACGTCAGAAACAGGGCCAAGCCTACGTTTGTCGATATCGACGGTGACGGCGACCTGGACGCGTTCATTGGGAACAGCGACGGTAACACCATCTTCTTTGAGAACACCGGTTCGAGCAGCGCCCCGGCCTTTGCGGCTTCGTCTGCGAATCCCTTTGGCCTGGCCGACGTGGGTTACTTCGCTAGCCCGACGTTTGTCGACATCGACGGCGACGGCGATCTGGATGCGTTCATCGGAGAATTCCGCGGCAACACCATTTTCTTCCGGAACACGGGTTCGAGCAGCGCCCCGGCCTTTGCTGCTTGGTCTGCGAATCCCTTTGGCCTGGCCGACGTGGGCTACGCCAGCAGCCCCACGTTTGCCGACATCGACGGCGACGGCGACCTGGACGCGTTCATCGGAGAACTCTACGGCAACACCATTTTCTTCCGGAACACGGGTTCGAGCAGCGCCCCGGCCTTTGCGGCTTCGTCTGCGAATCCCTTTGGCCTGGTCGACGTGGGCTTGTTCAGTACTCCCACGTTCGTCGACATCGACGGCGACGGCGACTTGGACGCATTCATTGGGAACAGCTACGGCGACACCATCCTCTTCGAGAACAGGGGTTCGAGCAGCGCGCCGGCCTTTGCTGCTTGGTCTGCGAATCCCTTTGGCCTGGCAAATGTGGGCTTCCCCAGTAGCCCGACGTTTGCCGACATCGATGGCGACGGCGATCTGGATGCGTTCATCGGGGAGTACTTCGGCAACACCCTCTTCTTCCGCAACACGGGTTCCAGCAGCGCCCCGGCCTTTGCGGCTTCGTCTGCGAATCCCTTTGGCCTGGCCGACGTGGGGTTGTATAGCAGCCCCGCGTTCGCCGACATCGACGGCGACGGCGACTTGGATGCGTTCATCGGGGAGTACTTCGGCAACACCCTCTTCTTCCGCAACACGGGTTCGAGCAGCGCCCCGGCCTTTGCGGCTGCGTCTGCGAATCCCTTTGGCCTGGCCGACGTGGGCTCCGACAGTAGCCCGACGTTTGCCGACATCGACGGTGACGGCGACCTGGACGCGTTCGTCGGGGAGAGGTACGGCAACACGTTCTTCTTCCGGAACACGGGTTCGAGCAGCGCCCCGGCCTTTGCCTCCCCTTTGACCAACCCCTTTGGCCTTGTGGATGTAGGCGACAACGCCAAGCCTACGTTTGTCGATATCGACGGTGATGGTGACCTGGATGCGTTCATTGGGAACGAGGACGGCAACACCATTTTCTTCCGGAACACGGGTTCGGGCAGCGCCCCGGCCTTTGCCTCCCCATCCACAAATCCCTTTGGCCTTGCCGACGTGGGCGACACTGCGAGCCCAACGTTCGTCGACATCGACGGTGACGGCGACCTGGACGCGTTCATTGGGAACAGCGACGGTAACACCATCTTCTTCCGCAACACGGGTTCGAGCGGCGCCCCGGCCCTTGCCTCTCCATCCACTAGTCCCTTTGGCCTTTCCAACGTGGGCTACACCGCGAGCCCAACGTTCGTCGACATCGACGGCGACGGTGACCTGGATGCATTCGTCGGGAACAGCGACGGTAACACCCTCTTCTTCGAGAACACGGGTTCGAGCAACGCGCCGGCCTTTGCCTCTGCGTCGACAAATCCCTTTGGCCTTGTGGACGTGGGCAGCAACGCCAGCCCGGCGTTTGCCGACATCGACGGCGACGGCGACCTGGATGCGTTCATCGGGAACATTGCCGGCACAACCATCTTTTTCCGGAAAGCGGGTTCGAGTAGCGCGGCGGCGTTCACCGCTACTGCGATCAATCCCTTTGGCTTTGCGGGAGTCGGCGGCAACGCGAGTCCGGCGTTTGCCGACATCGACGGCGACGGCGACCTGGATGCATTCATTGGGAACAGCGACGGCAACACCATCTTTTTCCGGAACGCGGGTTCCAGCAGCGCTGCGGCCTTTGCGGCCCCATCGGCGAATCCCTTTGACCTTGTGGATGTGGGCTTCATCAGCAGCCCCACATTTGTGGACATCGATGGCGACGGGGACTTGGATGCATTCATTGGGAACAGCTACGGCGACACCATCTTCTTCGAGAACACGGGTTCGAGTACTGCTGCGGCCTTTGCGTCCGCTTTGACAAACCCCTTTGGCCTTGCGGATGTAGGCGACAAGGCGAAGCCTACGTTTGTCGATATCGACGGTGACGGTGACCTGGATGCATTCGTCGGGAACAGCTACGGCGACACCATCTTCTTCGAGAACACGGGTTCGAGCAGCGTGGCGGCGTTTACCGGTCCTGCCACAAATCCCTTTGGCTTTGTCGGCGTGGGCGGCACTGCCAGTCCGACGTTTGCGGACATCGATGGCGACGGCGATCTGGATGCATTTATCGGCAGGAGCGACGGTGACACCATCTTCTTCGAGAACACGGGTTCGAGCAACGCTCCGGCCTTTGCGACTCCATCCTCGAATCCCTATGGCCTCACCGACGTGGGTCTCAATGCCAAGCCAGCGTTTGCCGACATCGACGGCGACGGCGACCTGGATGCGTTCATTGGGAATAGCGACGGCAACACCATCTTTTTCCGGAACACGGGTTCGAGCAGTGCTGCGGCCTTTGCGGCTTCGTCTGCGAATCCCTTTGGCCTTGCCAACGTGGGCTACGACAGCAGCCCGACGTTTGCCGACATCGACGGCGACGGCGACCTGGATGCCTTTATCGGGGCGGGCGACGGCAAGACCGTCTTTTTCCGGAACACGGGTTCGAGCAGCGCCCCGGCCTTTGCGGCCCCATCTGCGAATCCCTTTGGCCTTGCCAACGTGGGCTACGACAGCAGCCCGACGTTTGCCGACATCGACGGCGACGGGGACTTGGATGCGTTCATTGGGAACGACGGCGGCGACACCATCTTCTTCCGGAACACGGGTTCGAGCAGTGCTGCGGCCTTTGCGGCTTCGTCTGCGAATCCCTTTGGCCTGGCCGACGTGGGCTACGACAGCAGCCCGGCATTTGCCGACATCGACGGCGACGGCGATCTGGATGTGTTCATTGGGAACAGCGACGGCAACACCATTTTCTTCGAGAACACGGGTTCGAGCAGTGCTGCGGCCTTTGCGGCTTCGTCTGCGAATCCCTTTCGCCTGGCCGACGTGGGCTTTGAGAGCAGCCCGGCGTTTGCCGACATCGATGGCGACGGCGATCTGGATGCGTTCATCGGGAACAGCTACGGCGAGACCATCTTCTTCGAGAACACGGGCTCGAGCAGTGCTGCGGCCTTTGCGGCTTCGTCTGCGAATCCCTTTGGCCTCGCCGACGTGGGCTTTCAGAGCAGCCCGGCGTTTGCCGACATCGATGGCGACGGCGATCTGGATGCATTTATCGGCAGGAGCGACGGCGACACCATCTTCTTCGAGAACACGGGTTCGAGCAGCGCGGCGGCGTTTACCGGTCCTGCCACAAATCCCTTTGGCTTTGTCGGCGTGGGCGGCACTGCCAGTCCGACGTTTGCGGACATCGATGGCGACGGCGATCTGGATGCATTTATCGGCAGGAGCGACGGTGACACCATCTTCTTTGAGAACACGGGTTCGAGCAGCGCCCCGGCCTTTGCTGCTGCGTCCACGAATCCCTTTGGCCTGGCCGACGTGGGTTACTTCGCTAGCCCGACGTTTGCCGACATCGATGGCGACGGCGACCTGGATGCGTTCATCGGGGAGTTCTACGGCAGCACCATTTTCTTCGAGAACACGGGCTCGAGCAGCGCCCCGGCCTTTGCGGCCCCATCTGCGAATCCCTTTGGCCTGGCCGACGTGGGCTACACTGCGAGCCCAACGTTCGTCGACATCGATGGCGACGGCGACCTGGACGCGTTTATCGGAGAAATCTCCGGCGACACCATCTTTTTTGAAAATATCGGCTGCGGAAACGGTGGTCTGGATGCGGGCGAGGAGTGCGACGACGGCAACGCAGTGGGGGGCGACGGCTGCAGTGCAAGTTGCATGTTGGAAGGCACGCCGCCGCCCACGCCGACGTCCACGCCCTCGCACACTCCGACACCGTCAGTGACGCCCACACCGACGTCCACGCCCTCGCACACTCCGACACCGTCAGTGACGCCCACACCGGCGGACAACGACAACGACGGCGTCCCGGATGCGGTGGAAAACGCTGGCCCCAACGGTGGGGATGGCAACGGCGACGGCACGCCGGACAGCCAGCAGCCGCATGTAGCCTCGCTGCCGGGAGCGCGAGGTGGCGGGGCGTACCAGACGATGGTGACCGACTCCGCGTGCCCGATTCGGAACTTGGCGGCGGTGGCGCTTTCGCCCCCCGGCTTCAACCTGCCCTTCGGGGCATTGGCGTTCGAGTTGCCGGGATGCGAGAGCACGCGGGTGACCATTTACTACCACGGCGTGGACAGCTTGAGCGCGCCGCCGATGGAGTACGTCAAGCAGGGGCCGAATCCGCCTGGGGCGAGCAACAACGTGGTGTACACGTTGTCGAGTGGAGCGCCGCACACGCGTGTGTTCGGCAGTGCCAATTTGGGGTTCGATACGGCGGTCGGATTTGCGTCGTTCACGCTCAGCGACAACGTTGTGGGTGATGATACGGGGGACGATGACGTGATCGTGGACCAAGGCGGGCCGGGGTTCAGCACCGCGGCGCCGGTACCGGTGGCGAGTGGGTGGGGAGTGCTGGGTTCGCTGCTGATGTTGCTGGGCGTGGGGTGGCGGCGGCTTTGGCGGCGGTGAAGTGGGGACGCTGTCGCACCGTTGCAGCGTCCGGAGGCTGCTAGCGGGGAGTAAGCGCCTTAGCGCACAAAGGCGTCACCGCCGAGGTCATCGAACCTGAATTCTCGAGTGACGCGCGCGTTTCGACTTGCGAAAGCTCCTCGCCCTCTAACTTTGCTTTCTGGTCGACCCACGAGCCAAGCGGGTTAGGAGATGCCGGCGCGACCGGGTGTGGACGGTACTTCCGAACGTGTTCCGGACCGCGTCTTCCAAAATCGCTGCACGCGAACGTTCCACGCTGGCGCTAGTACCAAGAAGAACAGCTCGCGCACAAGCTGGAGGCTAACGTTGCGCAGGTGAC
>Ga0101945_1002913_pt1 | contig 10756 bp, 5 predicted proteins | sample DewCreD2012metaG_2_FD_75246 | JGI IMG/M metagenome (GOLD analysis project Ga0101945, IMG submission 75246) | Hot spring sediment bacterial and archeal communities from British Columbia, Canada, to study Microbial Dark Matter (Phase II) - Dewar... ... | reverse complement strand
TCGGGCTCCGCCGGCGCGCAGCGGCGCGCCGGCGGAGCCCGAGATACCTAAGGTCATCTTCCCCCTTCCCCAGGCGGACGCCGCGGCGTCCGCCTGGGGAAGGGGGACAGGGGGAAGGGGCCCCGCGACGAGCCGCCGCGAAGCCGATCCCCATGGGCACGGCCACGAGCAGCTTGCCTCCATGCCACGCACTGAACGCGAGTCTGAACAGCTGCCAGCTAACGGCCACTTGACATCCACCCCAGCATGCACCCACTATATAAACAAACAGGTACCACAGGAGGTCCCCATGACAACCGGTAACAGGAGTCGACAGCACGCCCTTCTCGCCATCCTCGTGCTGGCCGGCCTGGTGTTCTGTGGCCTGGCAGGGGCAGCTCTGGGCGGCGGGATCGGCTACTACCTCGGACGGCATGCCGGTCAGGCGACCGTCAGGCTCTCGCCCTTGCCGCCGGTGACCGTGCCCCTTCCTGACCTGCGCAAGACCCTCCCACCGAAGACGCTCCCCTGGCCCAGCCTGACGCCGAGGCCGCGGGCCCGGGTCGCTGCGCGCATCGTCGAGGTCACGGCCGGCTCTCCTGCCGAGCGCGCCGGCCTTCGGCCAGGCGACCTGATCGTAGCCGTCGATGACAGGCCGCTTACCCCCGCGCAGGACCTTGCCCGAGCCATCAGCAGCCACGAGCCGGGTGACACGGTCGAGCTGACGATCGAGCGCGAAGGCGGACGGAAGAACGTGTCGGTCACACTGGGTGCCAGCAACGAAGACCCATCACGGCCATACCTCGGCGTCAGGTACGTCATGCAGTTCTCCCTCGAGAGTGGGGTTCCCGACCTCTTCGAGCGCTGGCGGGGGCGGACAGGCACACGTTGTCTCTCGACAGTTGGGGCGGAACGAGTGCTGCAGCGTTCGGTCCCAGCCCCCGAAGGGGGCTTTGCCTTTCTCAGCCCGACGCTTGAGCGTCGGGCGGCAACGCGGCGTCACAGCAGGGGCGCCGCGCGGGGCTGAAAGCCCCGCGCTGAAAAGCGGCGAAGCCCCTTCGGGGCTGGGCTCAGGAGGGCGCGGGCACTGTTTCGTCGCGCAACCGTGAGGGTGAGGCAGCCACCCACTGGCTGATCGCGTCGCACCTGCCCCTCGCGGGCTGCTGTGCCATGGCTCCCGCCCCGCTCGTAGCCACCCCTGCGCCCCTGAACGAGCGACCGCGGGGGCCCTCGGCGGCCAGGCCTGTCCCGCTCACATTCGCGTACCAATCTCGCGCACACACGTGCGCCCGCGATAGTTCATGAAGCAGAGAAAGGCCCTGGCCTGCGCTCCCAGCAGCTCGCGGACGGCCCCGCGGTAACGCTCCAGCTGCCCGGCGTACTCCTGCACCGCCGTCTCGAGGCTCGCCTCGCTCGTGAGCCGGTTCACTTTAAAGTCCACAATCCACCACTCACCATCGGGGAGGTGGCACAGAAGGTCGATCCGCCCCCATGGGTCGACACGGCGGCAGTAGGAGAGCTCGTGCCAGTGCTCTGCCGCCTTGAGGCGCCCGTACAGCTCGCTCTCCTGGAAGCGCCGTATCAGCCGCAGGGCGGCCCGGACCGCTCGGCCAATCTGCCCCGGGTCCGTCAGGCCGGCCTGGCGCGCCCTCGCCTGCATGGCCGCGGCCAGGCGAGGGTCGTCCCACGGCTGCCAGAGGCGCAGCCCGAGGTGCACGAGCGTCCCGACCACCCAGCTTGGCGGACGCGCCGTCGGGCGCTTTGGCACGATCCGCCACACCGCTCGAGGCAGCAATGGTGGCTCCGCCTCCCTGCTCGCCGGGCACGGTGCGGCGAGAGGCGCCAGGATGACCTCCTCGCCTCGTTCCACCGGCCCGGCCTCTGCAGGCTGCGGACGCTCCGGCGCGGGAACGCTCCACGCGGACCCATAGAGGGTACAGGAGATCTCTCCTCCCCATAGCGCCAGCGCCGCCTCCCGGTCGTCGGCCGGCCGTGCGGAATGCAGCACCGCCTCATCGATTGCGGCAGCGATGCGGTCAGCCCAGCCGGCGAGCCCAAGCCCGCTCTTGCCATAGCTCGCGTGGCCGCTGATGAGCAGCTTCTCGCTGGCCCGCGTGGCAGCCACGTAGAGGAGCCGACGCTCCTCCGCGTCCTCCATCGCCTGCTCATCGCGGTACGCCAGGCGGTGCGCAAGCCCGGTGCGCCTCTCCGAGCCCTCCGCCGTGCTCACGGCAACGAGCAGCCCCCAGCGCGGGTGCACGAGCGCTCGAGGCAAGGTGTTCCTTTTCTCGTACCCGGCGTCGGCAATGACCACCACCGGAAACTCGAGCCCTTTGGCCTTGTGCACGCTCATGAGCTGCACCGCCTCCCCTCCCTCGGGCGGCGCCTCGCCCTCGCGCACGGCCGCATCCCGCAGGGTCTGCAAATAGCTCAGGAACTCGACCACGCTGACCGCTCCGCTCCGGTGTGCGTCGCCGAGGAGCTTGGCGACATTCCTCGCCGCGCGCTCGCCCTCGGGGCACAGGCGCAGGATGGCGAGATAGTTCGTCGCGTCCAGGAAACGCTTCAGAACCGCCGCAACCGGCTCTCGCCCAACCAGCGGCGCCAGGTCGCTGAGGATTCCGGCCGCACGGACGGCCCGCGCCCGTTCCTCCGCGTCGAGCATGCTCAGGTCTCCGCCCAGCGCCGTCGCCAGGGGACGGGGCCTGTCCCCTTTTCCCCAGCGCAGCAGGTACAGGCTGGCATCGCTCAGGCCGATGCCAGGCGAGCGCAGCAGACCGGCCAGGGCCAGGTCGTCCTCCGGGGCCGCCAGCGCGCGAAGGGCATTGAGGAGATCGCGCACCTCCGGCCGGTCCAGAAATCCGGTGCCAGCGATGGTCACATAGGGTATTCCCGCGTGCTCAAAGGCCGACTCGTACACCGGCGCATTGGTCATCGCCCGGAACAGGCAGGCCACGTGTCCCCAGGCGACGCCTTCCTCCTCGTGCAGGCGCAGCAGCCGCCGCGCCAGCGCGGCCGCCGCGATCTCGCGCCCCTCCAGAGCCGTCATGCCGATGCCGAGGTGCAGCTCGATATAGGGAGGCTGCACACGGGCCTGCGATCGATCCGCGATCAGCGGCGCAAAGGGAACCCGGTAGAGTTGCCGCGGATCATCCTCTGTGCCGAGGACTCGTTCGAGCAGCCGGTTCAGCAGGCCGACCAGCCCGGCATGCGCCCGGTAGCTCCGTGCCAGGTAGTGCACCTTGCCTCCCGCGGCACGGATCTGGCCCTCCACACTCCGAAACACGGTGACGTCGGCGCCGCGAAACCTGTAGATGGACTGCTTCGCATCCCCCACTATGAAGAGGCGGTCGGAGTGCCCTGCAGGTGCACCAAGCAGCGCTTCGAGCAGCCGACGCTGCCGGTCGTTGGTATCCTGGAACTCGTCCACCAGCACCGCCTGGATACGGCCCTGGTGATAGGCGGCTACCTCCGGGTGCTCCTCGAGCAGACGCAGCGCCCCCGCTTCCAGGTCGTCGAAATCGACGGCCTGCTGCTCGGCCTTGAGCGCCCGGTACTGCGCGACAGCCTGCCTGAAGAGCGCAATCACGGCCGGCCAGGCGCCGGCCAGCTCCTCGTCCAGCGCCGGATCGGCCGGTTCCACCGTCCGGCGGATCTCGCGGGTGTAGAGATCGTAGAGCTCTCTCAAGTGTCGCCGGACCTCGGGCGCCGCGCCCCCCCAGCTCTGGCGCGTGCCCACATTCCCCGGCGCCCCCAACCCCGCGCCGAGACGCTCGAGTGCACCGCCCCAGTCGCCCGCTCGGACGCAGGCCCGCGCCTCGCGCACGGCGCAGATGGCCGCCCGCCGTCGCTCATCAAGCGCGTCACCGGGAACGAGAGGGCGATGGTCCTCCAGGGCACGCACGTGCTCCTCCCACTCCGCGCTATCGAGGACGTCCGTCAACCACTCGCAGCGCGCGCTGACCCACAGGGCAAGGACGTCGCCCGGTGTGCGCGCCAGCGCCTCCTCTACGTCGAGCCGCCTGCCAAGCAGGACCTCGAGCAGTTCGCGCAGCCCCTCCGGTCCGCCGAGCAGCGGGAAGCACGCGGCCGCCGAAGGCTCCCGCACCGCCCAGGCGAGCGCCCGCTCCACCGCTTCGGCACGGAGCGCGGCCGTCCGGCCTTCCTCCAGCACCACAAACCGGGGATCCAGCCCGACCTCTGCAGGATGCTCGCGCAGCAGCCGGGCGCACAGGCTGTGTATCGTGCCGATAGGCGCCTCATCGATGGCGACATAGCACTCCAGCCACTCGGGACGCCTCTCGGGGTCCGTCATTCGCTCGAGCTGAGATAGCAACTGCCGCCGGATGCGCGAGCGCATTTCCTCGCCGGCCCGCTCGGTGAAGGTGATGGCCACTACCTGCCTCGGATCCACCCCCTGAGCCACCAGGTAGAGGTAGTGAGCAACCAGCGTAGCCGTCTTGCCAGAGCCGGCGCCGGCCAGCACCGCGACATCGCAGCCGCGACACCACGCCGCAGCGCGCTGCTCTTCCGAGAGCCGGAGGTCCGTGAACAGGTCCTGATCCACAGCATCAGACTCCCCAACGAGGATCAGCCACTACCCCTAACTCCCCCGCCGTGCGCGCCGGCGAAGGGGCGGCCTCGGTGTGCCCGTCAGGGGCCCCTTCGACGCACGTACTGCCAGCATATGTCGGCGCCGGTGCAATAGCTCGCGCATCCTTCCCTCGGAGGCCTTGGCACAAAGTGCCCCGACTGCATGCGGGCACACGCGTCAATGGCCCACGCCACCGCCCGCTCGACGGCACCCCGGACGCCGCCCTCGAACCGTTCCAGCGCCAGGTTGCTTCTCCGGGCCGCCCGCACATGCCAGTAGAACCCCTCCACGACCGGCCTGCCCAGAAACCGCTCGGCCGCCAGGGCATAGAGCGCTAGCTGAATGCGGCGCCCCTCCAGCAGGTCGCTCGGGCTGATCGCCTGCCCGCCGCTCTTGTAGTCAATCACCCGCATCCCGCCCGTCTCGTCGGTGTCGAGGCGATCGATCTTTCCCCGCACCAGGATCTCGCCCTTGTCCTTGAGCGCAAGGCGCAGCGGCGGGAAGGCATCCCGGGGCAGGCCAAAGCTCATCTCCAGCGCCAGCGGGTGCCACCCCGCGGTGACCTCATCCAGAGCGCGCAGTGTGTTCGCCAGGTCTTCCCGGATGCGGGCCTTCTCCTGCTCCCATAGGGGCCCGGGGCGAAAGCCGTAGGTGCGGGGCGCGCGTTCGAGAAACTCTTCCGCCACCGGGCCGAGGCAAAGCAGCAGCTCCTCGAGCGTTCCGCTGGCAGCCCGCCTGCAGACCTGCTCCAGAATCTGGTGGTACATGCCGCCAAGCTGAGCCGCGTCGAACCCCGCCTGCGGCTCAGCCCGGGGCTCAAGCTCGAGGCAGTAACGGAGGAAGAAAGCAAAGGGACACTCTTGGTAGGCCTCGAGGCGGCTGACGCTCCAGGCGTGGCCGGCGCCGTACCTGGCGGCAAGGAGTGGCGCCAGAGGCGCACACTCGCCCTCGAACGGGCTCGCCGGTGCGCCCTGAAGGCGGGCGGCGAGCACCTCTGCACCATGCCTCACCCTGCAGAGCTCCTCGCGCAGGTCTGCCGGGACCGACTGAGGCTCGGCCCTCGGCCAGCGCTGGCTCGCGGCCGTGACCAGCTCGGGCCAGGAGGCCGCCAGCCCCAGCGGCAGCGGGTCGGCAGCGCGCACGCGCCTCACAAGGCGCTGCCCGGCCGCCTCCGAGGCGGCATACAGTCGCAAGGTCTCATCCCAGAACGGGGAGGGCGCCCGAGGCTGTCCGTCATCCCCAAGGTAAGGGCGCGAGAGGAGCAGCTCCCCTTCTGCCCGCGTCACTGCCTCGTAGAACAGGGTAAACTCTTCCCCAGGGGGCTCTGGCTCCAGCGGGAGTCCCCGCGCCGCAAGGAGCTCACGGTCCTCCTCGCGCAGCAGCTGCTCGACCGGCCGCGGGCGTGGAAACTGTCCTTCGCTCAGGCCCAGGATGGCCACTGCCCGGAACAAGAGGCCGCGTGCCGAGTGTGCTGACGAAGCCCACACCGCGTCCTCCGAGGTCGAGGTGCAGGTGTAGGTCGCCGCTGCCGCCGCCCCCTCCAGCTCGTCGACAAAGCGCTCATAGCTGACCGGCTCGCCGGGGCCCAGCGTGGCCTCGGCCCACACCAGCCCCCGAAGCACTCTCTTCAGCGCCCGCAGGGCGCTCAGGTCGCGCGCTGCCAGGTCCGTCGGCGCCGAAGCGATCCGGGCCAGCATGCGCAGGCTCGAGGGGCTCTGCCCCGCACTCGAGCCCGCGGGCTCTGCCTCATCGCCGATCAGGTCCTCCACAAAAGCCGTGTACCCGGCGACCGTGTCCATAGGCGGGGGCGTGAGCCGCGCGACCAGTCGCTCGAAACACTCGCCGAGCCGGGCCCAGACCTGCGGCGACCCGGCACCGGTCGAGGCTTCGTCCTCCTCGGCCCTGTCGTCGGCGCGCCAGTGTGCGGCCGCCCGCTCATGCCGCAGCGAGAGCGCCTCGCGCCACTGGTCCGGGCCGGCCAGCACCTGGTAGGCTATGGCGACCTGTTCCAGCAGGCTTACATCCCCGGGCGTCAGCCCAAGAGGTGCGCCCCCAACCTCGCAGTTTTCCCAGTCAAAGTAGGGGCTGCGCAGCGCCTCGAGCGTCTCGCGGACGGGAAAGCGGCTATCCTCGACCGATGCGGTCACCCGGTCGCGGCGGGCGAGGGCGAGCAACCCGAACAGAGCGGTGACGGCCGGATTGGTCGCGAGCGGCCTCGGCTCCACCATGTGCAGAGGCACCCCGAACTCGCTGGCGGCCTCTTCGAGAAAGGCAGCATACTCCCCGAGGTCCCGGCTCAGGATGCCCACCTCGTGCGGCGCGAGGCCATCCATCACCAGGCGCCGTTTGACCCAGCGCATGACAGCGCGGGCCTCTACGGCAGGGGTCGGTGCCTCCAGCCAGGAGATCGCACCGGTCGGATCGGCCGTCTTGGCCTCTGGCTCAAACAGCCCCGCCTCCAGATGGGCGAGCGCTGGGACCGCCGCCGGCCGGGCTCTCGGGAGCGGCTCAGGCTCGACATCCAGCGCCGCCTGGAGCCGCGCGAGGGTCCGCGCGAAGCGCCGCTGCGCGAGCCTCGGCCGGCCGGGAGTGTAGGTGAGGGTCACGATGAGCTCGCCCACGCGCAGGGCCAGAGCCTTGAGGAGCGCGATCTGGGTAAGGTTGAGCTGGTCGAAGCCATCTGCGACCACCAGCGACCAGTCCGACGCGACCGCTGCCTCGCCGGCGAGGACCCGCACCGCCTGCCAACCGAGCTCCTCCTCATCGAGCCAGCTCTCGCTGGCCAGCTGCCGCTGGTAGGCCGCATAGAGGTGTGCAAGCTCCTCCAGCCGCGGGCCCCTGCCTCGCACAGCCTCTTCCAGGGTCGCCGGCTCGACGAGCGCCTGCTTCAGCTCCTCGAACAGCTCGCGGAGGATGGCCACAAACCCGGGCTTGTCGGCGAGCGAGGCATAGTGCGATAGCTCCCCTGCCCGGGCGGCCTTGTCGACCACCGCCCTGAGCAGACGGTGCTGCAAGGGCTCTTCCAGTGAGACCGGCACGCGCCCGGCCCGCCGCAGGATGTTGGCGCACAGATCGTAAAAAGTGCCGGCCTCGACCCCCAACGCGCCGCCGGCCGCAGCCAGGCGCCTGCGGAAAGCGATGACCTGGGCGCGGTTCGGCAGGCAGGCCCAGATCGGGTGCAGCGGCTGCTCGCAGCTGACCTGCCGCACCCTCTCGACACAGAACCCGGTCTTCCCGGCACCGGCGGGGGCAGTGAAGAGGCGTATCGACATCGACGTTACCTGCGTTGCGCGCCCGGGCGATGAGCCGCAGCCTGGGCTTGGGAGGTGCCCGGCATCCGGGCCTCTGGTTCAGACCGGCCCGCGGTATCGGCCGCATCTGTATTATACGCACGTCCGAACGCATGGCAATGCCAAGAGGGATCCCCCGAGGTGCTGTCAGCCCGGCCTGAGTTCGGCCTGCCGCTCCTCTGCAACTGCAAGCAGCTCGGCCCCGAGGCGGCGCAGGTCCTGAGGCGTGCGCACCAGCACCGCCTGCAGGCCTGCCCTGCGTGCCGGGATTATGTCCACTGCGAGTCGATCCCCGATGGCCAGGCAGGCCTCGGGCCTCACGCCGAGCGCGTCGGCGACCTCGAGGTAGAGGGAAGGGTCCGGCTTGATGCGGCCGCTCTCGGTAGTCGTCAGAATGACATCGAAGAGATGGCGGATGCCCAGCCGCCGCAGGATGCGCTCGGCGAGGACGCGGTTGTTGTTCGAGACGATAGCCAGCAGATAGTGATCGCGCAGCCGGCTCAGGAGCTCCCGCAGCCACTGATAGTCGGCCGGATCGAGAAAGCGGCTTGGGTCGACGCGGTCGGCGAGAAAGCCCGCCCACTCGTCGAGCCTCGCCCCGGTCAGGGCGAGCAGCACACGGGTAGTGGAAGGGCTTTGGCCCGTTGCCTGCCGCAGGCGCTGTGCCTCCCCGGCGTAACGCTCCCGGGCCGCGTCGAGAGGCAACCGAAGTCGCTCGGCCACGAACGCCACCGCCTGCCGCGGGTACTCGGCGAGTAGCTCCGGATCGTCGTAGAGGGTACCATCGAGGTCAAAGATCAGGGCCTTGAGCCGCTGCCATCTTGCCATACGACCTCCGGGCGCCATCTTACCCGGCGCGGTGGCTGTGTGCAAGGCGGAATGACAACCACAGCACTCAGGTCCATCCCCCCAAGGGGCTCTTAGATCGGCGCCTGCTCGCGGCAGGGGGATGCCCCGTAGAAAAGGCGCCCCCTCGAGTCGGCCTGTGGACCCGCTTCGGGGAGGGGGGCCCTAGCAGCAGCACAGACGAGCCTGCCGCAGACCGAACTACACGCACCGGGCAACGCCATTGTGCCCTCTCGCTCCATCCGTAGTATAATGCCTTCAAACGCCAACCGCGTCTGTACCCTCTTCACAACACAGGAAGGTCACCATGCTGGACATCCCCATCAAGCCTGACATCGAAGGCCTCATTCGGAACCTGCGCCGCGAGGGAACTCCAGACCGCACTTACTATATGGAGCTCTTCCTCGACCGCGAAGTCGAGGACGCCATTATCGCGCGCTACGATCTCCTGCGGGGGCTGGATCCGGCCGACCCTTACTTCGAGTTGCGGCGCCGGATCGCCCTCTACCGCTTTCTGGGGTACGACGCCATCCCCGCGGGAATCATCGGCTTCGCCTTCCCGCGGGATAACCTGAACGTGGCCGACGACACGGCCGGCCTGGCAAGGCAGAGCGGGCGCGCCTGGGCCGATGAGACACGTGGCGTGATCACCAGTTGGGAGGACTTTGAGCGCTACCCCTGGCCGCGGTCGGAGAACTATGACCTCAGCCAACTGGAGTGGCTGGAGAAGAACCTGCCCGACGACATGGGCGTCTACGCCGGGTGCCACTCTATCTTTGAGGAGGTCACCTGGCTGATGAGCTATCAGGGGCTGTGCTACGCCCTCTATGATCAGCCCGACCTGGTCGACGCCATGTTCGAGCGCATCGGAGCGCTCCACACCGAGGCGGCCAGCATCCTGGTGCAGTTCAGCCGGGTTCGCATCCTCTTCGGTGGCGATGACATGGGCTACAAGACCAGCACCATGATCCCGGCGCGCATCCTCATCGAGAAGAGCTTTCCCTGGCACGCCCGCAGCGCACGCCTCGCCCACGAGCACGGCAAGCTGTATCTGCTGCACTCCTGCGGCAACCTCACCGAGCTCATGCCCGCCCTCATCGAGCAGGTGCAGATCGACGGCCGGCACTCCTTCGAGGATACAATCGAGCCGGTGACGGTCGCCAAGAGGCGCTGGGGAGACCGGGTCGCGCTCCTCGGCGGCATCGACATGGACCTGCTCGCCCGCGGCACACCGGAGCAGGTCCGACAGCGCGTCCGCGAGACGCTGGACGTCTGCATGCCCGGGGGTGGATACTGCCTCGGGAGCGGCAACACCGTTGCCAACTATATCCCGCTGGAGAACTATCTGGCCATGCTTGACGAGGGCCGCAGATACACGGCGTGAGACCCTGCATGCGGGGTTCAGAGGCCGACAGCCCGGGTCGGGGAGCCGTTCGTCTGGAGTCCGGCTACCATCAAAAGGGAGGGAAAACAGCCCATGGCACGCGACTGGACGTCCGGGCTGAACGGCGACGCGCTCTCCTGGCTCTTGGCCAGCGATGACGCGGCGCTGCGGTATCGCGTCCTCGTGGACCTTCTCGACCGCCCCGCGGAGGACCCCGACGTCCGGCAGGCGCGAGCGGACATCCCGGCCTCGCCCATCGTTGCCGGCATCCTCGCCGCCCAGCATCCCGAGGGCTACTGGGCCGAGCCCAAGAGCACCTACTGGCCCAAGTATCGGGCCACCCACTGGCAGATGATCCTGCTGGCCGAGCTCGGCCTCGACGCCGGGCACCCGGCGGTCCAACTTGGGCTGCAGCGGATGGCCGGCGCCATCGCTGAGATCGGCGCCGAGGACGCGGTCGCCCTGGGCAACGTGCTGTGGTGCTACAGTGGCAACACCCTGCGGTACCTCGGGCGTCTGGGGCTGGGAGCCGGCGAGGCAGCCAGCCATGCCGCCGAGCGCCTCATCGAGCTGGCCGGACGCGATCCACTCTGGACCTGCCAGCACTGCGATGGGCAGACGTGCGCGTGGGGTGCCGTCAAGGCGCTACGCGGCCTTGTAGCT
>Ga0101945_1000327_pt1 | contig 10810 bp, 9 predicted proteins | sample DewCreD2012metaG_2_FD_75246 | JGI IMG/M metagenome (GOLD analysis project Ga0101945, IMG submission 75246) | Hot spring sediment bacterial and archeal communities from British Columbia, Canada, to study Microbial Dark Matter (Phase II) - Dewar... ... | reverse complement strand
CACAACCGGCTTCAGCGTCGTCGCGCGGCGAACGGACTCCTGCCCTCTCGTCACTTCGGAGAGGAGGAAGAAACACTTCGCCTTGTTGGCTGAAAAGACCACTGGTGCGCTGGTCGCCGCACGACGATCAACTAGAACCGCGAGCCCGTGCCATGATCGCACTGCGAGCAAAAGCATCCGGGCCAAACTCTCTCGCGGCGAGCAACTTCGTCCGGGGAAGCATTGCTTGCATCGCCTAGGTGATTCGTTATGCCAGGGGCCCGCGAGGAGCAGCCATGAGTGCAGGGAACGTTTTTCCTCCGCCAGTGCGGTTGTTGTTGGGACCCGGACCGAGCATGGTTCATCCACGGGTGTTGCAAGCGATGAGCACCCCACTGGTGGGGCATCTCGACCCGGCCTTCTTGGCAATCATGGAGGAAAACAAGCGCTTGCTGCGCTGGCTCTTCGGCACGGCCAACGAACTCACGATTCCAGTTTCCGGAACAGGAAGCGCGGGGATGGAAACGTGTTTCGTGAATCTCGTGGAGCCAGGCGATGAAGTGGTGGTTTGCGTCAACGGTCTCTTCGGCCAGCGCATGAGCGACGTTGCCCGTCGCTGCGGAGCCGAGGTGCACGAGGTTTCTGCTCCGTGGGGACGCATCGTCGACGCGGGGGATGTCCGCCGCGCGTTGCAACAGTGCCGCCGGCCCAAGCTCCTCGCGGTCGTTCACGCGGAAACCTCCACCGGCATTTTGCAACCGCTCGACGAGCTCGGTTCGTTGGCCAAAGAGTTCGGTGCGCTGTTCCTGGTGGACACGGTCACTTCACTGGGTGGCCATCCTGTGCGGGTCGATGAGTGGGGCATCGATGCTTGTTACAGCGGCACGCAAAAGTGTTTGAGCGCTCCGCCCGGGCTGGCACCAGTGACGTTTTCGCCACGGGCAACAGAAGTTGCGCGCAAGCGACGCCAGCCAATTCAAAGCTGGTACTTGGACGTGACGTTGCTTTCGCAGTACTGGGGCTCCGACCGCGTATACCACCACACCGCCCCCATCACGATGAACTACGCCTTGCTCGAGGCACTACGGCTCATAGAAGCCGAGGGCCTGGAGGCGCGTTGGCAACGACACGAACGAAACCATCGCGCGTTGGTAGCCGGACTTACGGCGCTCGGACTCTCTCTGGCATCTCAGGAAGGTTACCGGCTGTGGACCCTCAACTGCGTGGAAGTGCCTCCTGCGGTGAACGACGCACAACTACGTGGCACGCTGCTGAACGAATTTGGGATCGAAATCGGCGGCGGCCTTGGCCCGTTCAAGGGTCGCGCGTGGCGGATTGGCTTGATGGGCGAGTCGAGTACAGCGGCCAACGTGTTCGCCGTTCTGTCCGCCCTGGAACAGACGTTGCCCCGTTTTGGGTTTCCCGTCGAGCCGGGCAGCGGCGTCGCAGCCGCTGAGCGAGTGTTCACCGCCCGCTAATTCGCACCACGAAAATCACCTCGGAAATTTTTTCGGATGCAAATGCACGCGCTTTCATGGAATCGTGTTGGCTGGTTGGCCTCTTGCCTGTGTCTCCTCGCGGCGGGCTGCGTAGAGCCTGCCCGAACACCTTCGGCACCAACGGCGGCCGGGCCACCAAGCAGACAGGTGGACACCCCTAGCGGCGGAAGCGCACGCCTGGTCGCATTGGACGACAGCGCCTGCCGACAGCGTTTGCGCGACGACGCTACCCCTGACTCCTTGCGGCAAGCAGCCGAACGCAACCTGGAGTACCTTTCGCGCCTTCCCGCTGAGCGTCGCCTGGGGTTTCTCGGTCACGAAGTCCCCGTGTGGCAGCTCGTCACCATCACCCGTGCCGTGCTCGAATTGGAAGGTCAGCAGCTCGACCGACTTTGCGACCGTTTTCGCTTGTACCAAGTGCAAACACCGGAACCGTTGTTGGTCACCGGCTACTACCAGCCCGAGCTCCGCGCGAGCCGCAAGCGGACGGAACGGTTTCGCTACCCCGTGTATCGCACGCCGGACGACCTTGTGGACGTCGATCTGCGAGACTTTTGCCCGGCATGCCCACCGCGGGTGGTTCAGGGACGCGTGAAAGACGGAAAGCTCGTTCCCTACTATACCCGCGCTGAAATCGAAGCAGGCGCACTGTCGGGCCGCGGCTACGAACTCGCGTGGCTCGAGGATCCAGTGGAAGCGTATTTCCTCCACGTGCAGGGATCGGCACTCCTGGAGCTGGAAGATGGCGTCCGGCTGCAAGTAAGTTACGCGGCTTCCAATGGACATCCGTACAAAAGCCTCGCGAAGATTCTCTCCGAACGTGGCAAGCTCAGCGGCACTACGGTGAGCTTGCGAATGCTGAAAGACTATCTGCGCGCTCACCCCGAGGAACAAGCCGAACTGTTTGCCCAAAACCCGCGCTGGATTTTTTTCCGCGCTGTCGTGGCTGGTCCGGTGGGAAGCTGCAACGTTCCGCTCACGCCCGGACGCTCGATTGCCACCGACCCGGAGAGCTACAGCCACGGTGCGCTCGCCTTTCTGGAAATCGATCCGCGCAGCGACAGCGACCGCAGTCGCCACCCCTACCGCCGGTTCGTGTTCCTCCAGGATGCAGGCAGCGCCGTATCTGGACCGCACCGCCTCGACGTCTACTGGGGCAGCGGCAGTGTCGCCGAGGCGGTTGCGGGGGAAATGCAAAACCCTGGGAGGTTGTATTTCCTGCTACCGAGAGAGTAGAGTGCGATTCGGAGTGACCCGGTGCGTTCGAAAACCTCTCGTGCAGGCACTGAGGGAAAGCAATGGGTAAAGCCCTCAAGCCGATGGCAGAAACGGTCGTAATCGGTGGCAAGGGCGAAGTGGTGTTGCCCCGGAAAGTGCGTACCGAACTCGGCCTTGCCCCTGGCGACGAACTGGAGCTTCGTTTGGAAGACGACCGTATTGTGCTCCGCAAAAAAGCCGGGCGGTTCGCGAGCTACCTGGCGCGCCTGGGCCGTGCCCCTGACACGTCGGGGACATGACTGCCGACCGAGGGAACGCGGGTTTGCGCGACGTCGGTGTGCTCCGCAGGAGCAAAGCCACCCATGAGCGAGTTCTGGGAAAGCAGCGTTCTACTGGTTAGCGAGCCTGCTCCCGGCATTCGCCGCATCGTGCTGGAGCGGCCACGAGGGCTCGAGTGGCTTCCCGGGCAGGGGCTGGCGGTCGACGTCGGCAGAGCGGCAAAGAACCCCGTGTATGCCATCGCCACGACACCGGAAACAATCGATCGGATCGAGCTCATGGTCGACGTGAACCGCCGCGGCCGCGGGGCCGAATTCATGGGCAGGTTAAACGTTGGCGACCGCGTACGCTTCCAGGCACCGGTTGGCTACTTTGCCCTCGAGCGGGCGCCAGGCGCTCCGGTGGCATTTCTTGCCTGCCAACTGGGCATCGCCGCCATTCGGCCGATGGTCTTACGACTCCTCCGCCACCGGCTCACGTTTCCGGTGCGGCTGCATCACTTCGTGCAAACTCTCCAGGAACAACTGTTTCGAGACGACTTTATCAAGGCGGTCTTCCAGCTTGAAAAGTTCGAGTACGAGGTTTTGTTCGACATTCCAGTGCGCGAGTACGTGGACGGCCGGTATGTCTCCGGTACAGATCGAAGAGACTGGCGCTTTTACGTTTGCGGTCCGGCCGCTCAAGTAACCGAAGCATGCGCGCTCTTGCAGCGTGGCGGCTACCCACCCGAGGCCATTTGCGCCGAGCCCTGGTGACGCACCACGCTACCGAGACGGCGCGAGCAGGCGCGCGCGAAAGAACGCCAGCACCCGCTCCAAGGCTTGCTTGGTCGGGTGGCCATCGCGGTCGACCAAATCCATCGTCAGCACCGAGTGCGCTCGCGGCGAAATTCCGTGCGGATTGCCTGGGGAAGAATCAATTTCGATGGCCTCGAAGCCGTCACCGAGTTCTTCCCGCAAACGCTCGAACCGCTCTCTCGGGCTGGTGAAGTCGTTGGTGAAGCGCAGCCCCAACACCGGGCAGCCGTCGCGAACTCGTTGCTTGACCACTTCGAGCTGCTCCGGAGCCAAATGCAACGCACGGCGATGGGATTTGCTGATCGGAAACGGGAGCGAGGGTTGGCTCAGCACCGGTGCTTGTACTGCGGGGTCGATCATCATCGCCAGGGCAAAGTTCCCGGTCAGGCACATACCCAGCGCGCCGACGCCTGGGCCGCCGCATTCCCGCAGCGCTTCCCGCGCCAAGGCGCGTAGCCAAATGGTCACCGGACTCGCCTCGTTCCGTGCCAGTACTTTGAATTCGCGACTGATGCACGCGTGCAGCATCGACCTCGCTAGGTAACCTGCCGAAACGGGCCTGCCCGGTTCACCGAACAAATGCGGCAGGTACACGCGAAACCCGGCTTCTTTTACCCGCCCTGCGAAGCGCAAGACCTCGGGCGTGATGCCCGGGATTTCGTGGATCACAATGACGGGCGGGCCGCTGCCGCCACAGTAAACATCATGGGTCGTCCCATCGAATCGAAAAGAAACCCGGTCGTACCCCTCTAACATCGCGATCCGACTATGGCCAATCAGGTGGCAGGTCCAGCGTGGCCGCCCGCGAACCTTCCAAGTACGGTTCGTTGCTCGAAGTCGAAGGCGCACCCGACCCCGGCACCCGGAAGCGCTCGATCACCAAGCCAATCACCGGAACTTCTACGCCGCGCACAATCAAATGTGCCGTCGTCGTTCCAATACTGCTGAAGCGCAGCGCGGGGATCGTTTGAAATGCCCGTCGCTCCATGCAGGTAAACGAACTCGCTCCGGAAAACGTTTGTTCGAGCTCGTTGATCACGGCGTACTGTAGGGTCACGGAGGAGAACACTTGCCCCTCCAAATTTTGCGTGCAGGGCACCAACACAAGCTCGCTGTTCGACGTGGCCGTTTGGGACAATACGTTGAAGTGCAAGCGATCCGGACACGCTTCGTAGTTCACGCCATCCAAGGAGATGAAGCTGGTCGGAGCATCGTCGCGCAGCTTGCGGAACGCGATCGCCGAGTACGCAATGCGTTGGCCGGCGTTGTCTGCCACGATGGCGCGACCGGTCAGGGAGTTGCTCGTCGCGAAGCACTTCAGTTCCCCATCTCCTTGGAAGGGAGGCGCGATCCGGCGCCCGTTACCGTCGAGACCGCTGCTGACCATCCACGACAGCGGTCGAGCGGCAGCTCCGCCACCGCCAGAAGGCGCAATGGCCGAAAATCCGATTTCGACGCAGTTGCCTGCAGTCACGTAAAAGCAACGAGCGGCTGGGCCCGCTGTTGTCAACGACGACGCTAGCTCGATGCGCGTATCGGTCGTGGCCGACGCCCGCACCAGCGGGAAGATCAGCACCGCCGCAGCCAACTTTTGCGCCGGCGGATCTCCTTGCGCCACGATCCCGAGCGGGTCGACCTCCCCGCGCACGCGCGTGGGCCGCGGCGTGGGAGAAGCAGTTGCGGTGTTGGTGGGACGCGGAGTCCACGTGGGAACCCGGGAGAACGTTGCCGTCGGGGTACGTGTGGGCAGCGGGGTGTTGGTCACGGTGGGCGTGAACGAAGCAGTGCTTGAAGGCGTGGGCGTACGCGTTGCCGTAATGGTGCGCGTTTGGGTAGCAGAGGAACTCGGGGTCATGGTTTGCGTTGGCGTGGATGTCGGCGTCGACGAACGCGTTGCAGTGGCCGAGCGTGTGGCGGTTGCCGACATTGTCGGCGAGGCGGTACGGCTCGGGCTGAAGCTCGGACGGGGCGTGAAGGACACGGTAGCGGTAGGAACGGGCGACGGTGTTCTCGTAGAGGTGGAGGTACGCGTGGCGGTTCGAGTTGCCGAGGGAATCGGCGACCAAGTTGCGGTTGCCGCAGGAGTGGAACTAGGGCTCCACGTAGGCGAAGCCGGCACCGGTGTGGCCGTGGCTGGAATTTGGTCGGTTGGGGTCCACGCCGGTGCCACCGTTCGGGTCGCGGTCGGACTTTGCGGCGGCGTGGGCTGCGGAGTTGCCGGCAGCAACCCGTACTGCGCCAGCAGTTGGAACCAAGCAAACAAGAAAGCTGCGAGTCCGTTCAGCAACTGGTTCATCAGGTTTCACCGCATGCGAGGTACCGAGATGGTGGCCGAGCGGCCGCCCTGGAACATCGGCTCGTTGCCGGCCGTCCCGAACGTTGCCGCAAACGGGATCCCATCGATCACCAAGCCAATTAACGGACCGCCAACTCCGCGAACCGAGATTTGCACGACATCCGATCCACCGACGCTGCGGCGCAAGACGTCCGCGACGTCTCCAAGAAACCGCCGCGAGTAGCAGCGCACCTGAAACGAGGTCGACACGGTTTGTCCCAACTCGGTGGTGAGCAGAAGCTGCGCAGTGACAGTAGCCGGCGATTGCAAGACCAAGTCTTGCGAACACGGGAGCAAGATCAGCTCGCTCGTCGCGGTCGGGGTGTCGGCAAGGACCGTGAACAGCAAGCGATCGGGACACTGGGCGTACTGATTCCCATCCAAACGCAGAAAGCCCGTGTACTCGCCACCCGTGAACCGCGGGAAGCCGTAAGCAGTGTACGAAACCGTCGTGCCGTCGAGCCCGAACACCGTAGCTCGTCCCTGCACCGTGTTGTACAACTCGAGCGCCGGCTCGGGCGGTACCACCGCGCACTTCAACTCCCCGAACCCCCAGAACGGGGGCGCCGCGGTGCCATTGATCACATTGCTCATTCCCTCGCTCGCCAGCCATGCAAAGGGCTGGTAGGGGGTCAGCGCCAGAACAAAGCCCACCTCGTTACAAGCAGGGTCCTCCCCATTCACGTAAAAGCACTCCAGCTCGATGGGCACGCCGCTCAGGTTCACCAACTCTACCCGCGTGTCTCGCCCAGCCCCCGCCTCGATGTACGGGAACATCAACAACGCCGCGGGAACGCGCTGCGCCGGCGGCCCCGCGGCTGCGTCCACACGTCCAGCCAATAGGCAGAGCACCGCCGCCGACCACGCCACCCAACACCTGCCCGATCGTGCTGTCATAGCCCTCCTGAGCGAACGCGTATCCTACGCCTCGGTGCCGGGCAATGCAATCGCAAAAAACCAGCGTGGCTTCCGCTCGAGCTTCCAAGACCGCAGAATCGCAGAGCAGCCTTGTTCTCGACGCCCTCCGGCAGAGCCTCGTTGCAACGGCATCCCCAACATGTGCGACCGCCCGAGGTTGCGGGCTCGGCCCCGAGTAACCCGTGCAAGGTCCGCGCGCGCGGTTGGTCTCTAATGGGGTGGCGAAAGCAGACCGGGCTCGGCCTTTGCGCCGTGGGGTCCTCGCACCGCGGGTTCGAACAACGGCTCTCCGCCTAGACGAAAATTGGCAATGGCTCCTTGCGCCTCCGGCGATACGAACCACTCTGCAAGCTTGCGGGCGGCCGCGGCTCTCGCCTCGAGGTGCTGCCGAGGATTGGGAAGCAGCACCCGGTACACATTGTGAACGGGCGGCTGGTTCCGGGCCAAGATTTCCAAGTCGATACGGCCACGATAAGTCAGGAATGTTGCGCGGTCCGTCAAAGTATACGCTAGTCGCTCCGCAGCCATTACGAGGGTCGCACCCATTCCTTGCCCGCTTTCCAGATACCACGGAGGAGCTGGGTGGACTCCAGCTTGTTTCCACAACTGCAGCTCCATCGCATGGGTGCCCGAGCGGTCGCCACGAGAAACAAACGGAGCCTTTTGCCGAGCGATCGCCGCCAGTGCCTGAGCTAGGTTCGTGGAGCCGCGGATCCGGGCAGGATCGGTCGGAGGGCCAACCAGGAGGAATTCGTTTCTCATCAGCTCCCGTGGCTCCACGACCACGCCTCTCGCCAGCGCTTGCTCTTCCAGTTCCGGAGCGTGCGTGATCACGATGTCCACATCGCCCCGGCCCGCGAGTTCCAAGGCTTGGCCGCTTCCCACCGGCAGTACCTCGATGCGAATTCCGAGCGCACGCTCTGCCAAGGGAATCAGGTGTTCCGTCAAGCCCGAGTTTTCGACGCTCGTGGTGGTCGCCAGGCGTAACCGCACTTGGCCTCGGGCTGTCGTTGGGTACGAAAGCGCGGTCAGGAGCGCGCAAGCAGCCAACAAAGCCAAAACGCGCCCCGTCGAGTGGGGCGCATGTGCACTCATCGCGCTGCGCGCGCGACGCGGTCGATTGCGTCTACCATCTCGGGCCACAGCGGCCGCGGCATGTCGTGGGCCATGTCGTCGAAGGCGAGCAGCTCTGCCCGAGGCAAAGCTCGGGCCGTGGCCTCGCCGGCAGGAAATGGCACGAGGGGATCGATGCGCCCATGAATCACCAGTGCGGGCACTTCGACTTTGCGTAGCGCTTCCGTCCGGTTGCCGGAGGCCAAAATGGCCGCCAGTTGGCGCATGACCCCGGCAGGGTTCACTCCCCGATCGAACGAGCGGGCGGCGAGTTCCCGAATCTCCGCCTCGTCGAAGTACTTCGGGCTGCCGATCGTGCGTGAAGATGAACACACCGCGCTCGATCGCTTCCTCGCGGCTCGTGGGTTGCGGCGCGAGCAACACGCTCATCGCCTCGGGCCGAGGCGGCGGGAGCGTCGGGTCGCCCGTGCTGGACATGATGGAGGTCAAGCTGAGCGTGCGCTGCGGGTACTGAATGGCAAACGTTTGCGCGATCATGCCGCCCATCGAAGCCCCCACGATGTGAGCGCGCTCGATGCCGAGGGCGTCGAGGAGACCAGCGGTATCGGCAGCCATGTCCGCGAGGCGATACGGGGCCTCGGCTGGCTGACCTGAGGCTGCGGCACTCATGAGGGCCATCACATTGGGCACACCCAGGTGATCGAGCCATGTAGAGCGGCCAATGTCGCGGTTATCGAAGCGAATCACGCGATAACCTCGGTCGACGAGCATCTGGCAAAAATCGTCGCGCCACAAAATCATCTGGGCGCCCAGGCCCATGATCAACACCATGGGCGGCCCGGTTTCGGGTCCGAACACCTCGTACTCGATCTCGATGCCATTCGTCCGTACGCGTGCCATACGGCGACCATCAAGCGAATTGTCGTGGCAGGGTCAACCGAGGGGCAGCTTGTCCCGATGCCGCTAGCGCTTCGGGCGGACTTGGCGGGCGAGGCGGAGAATCTCGGGTGGCAACTTGATGTTGCCTACCAAGGAGCGAATCTGTTGCTCTTCCTCAGGGGTGAGCTGGAGGTCCTCTTGTTTCGGACGTGCGAGCAAGGCGGCGTGCACCTCGGCAACGTACTCGGGGAAGCCCGCGGCGAAGATGGTACCTGGACCGTCCGGGCTGCGGATTTCGATGTAGCCTTGGTGTTCCTCGGCAATTTGCAGGCAGAGCGCGAGGCCGAGACCGGTGCCGTCCTTTTTCGTCGTGAAGAACGGCTGGAAGATTTTCTCCCGCACTTCTGGTGGAACACCGGGTCCTCGATCACGAACGCGCACTTCCGCATAGCTTCGGCCGTTTTTCTCGGCGCGCGCGACTTGGATGGTCACCTCCTCGCCTTTTCCCGAGGCTTCGATGGCGTTCAGGGTCAGGTTGAACAGCACCTGACGCACACGGTCGGGGTCGGCAAACGCGAGCAGGCCTTGCGCGAGGGGTTCCACTTTCAGCTCCACGCGAGCGTGCTTGGCTTGGGGTTTCAGCAAATTGACCACTTCCGAAGCAGCAGCGGCCAAGTCCACGGCTGCGAACTCCGGGGTTTTGCTGCGCGTGGCGTGCAGCAGTTGCTCCAGCAAGCGTTGAACGCGGTCGATTTCACCCTTGATGACCGGCAAGCTGGTCTCGATCAGATCCGGGTCGCCCTTCCGCTCCTTGGCAACCTGCATGAACGTGCTGAACGCCGAGAGCGGATTGCGCACTTCGTGTACGATGCCGGCAACCATCGTGCCGACTGCACTCAGTCGTTCCACGCGTTCCAATGCTTGCTGGGCCAAGGCTGCTTGTTCGTGCAAGTAAATATTCTCCAGCGCAAGCGCGAGTTCGTCGCCCAAACGCTCCAGGGCTTCCAGCTCGGTCAGCATGTACCAGTCGCGGCCTTCCTTGAGCCCTAAGGCAAGGAAGCCGACGACGCGGCTTTGGGTTTTCATCGGCACGCAAACTGTCCACCGATTGCGAGCCAGCAGCTCGCCCACTTCGCGAGCGCGCGGTTTTTTCGACTCCAACAGCTCGCTTTGCAGCAAGGAAAGGCTTGCATCTTCGATTTCAGCGACCAATGCACTCGTGAGCGGAAACGCACGGTCGGGCGGCGGTTCGCCGAGGTAGTGCACCAAGCGCAATTCCGCAGCCTCGGGAACGCGGAGAAAGATGGCCAAGTTCGGTGGGCGGAACACAGCCGCAAGCCCGCCGGCAATCACTTCCAACAACCGCTCGCGGTTTTTCTCTCGAAATACCGCCCGGCTGACCATTTCGAGAGAGGTGCGCTGCTCGATCTTGTACGGGAAGGCCCGCTTGGCAAACTCCGCTTCCAGCCGCCGCTGGATCAACGGGAACAAAACGACGACTGCGATCAAGGCAAAGAACACCGCGGAAGACAGCTCCACGTGCGCGCGGCCGAGGGCGTGAATCTGCAGGACAACGATCGCAGCATACGCTGGAACGATGGTGAGCAGGCCCGCAAGGAACATCGTGCCAAACCGTGAAATCCAAATTTCCACATCGAGCAAGCGGTGCCGAACCATCGCGTAGGCAATGATGCTGGCCCACACTGCGCTGCCCAAGTTGCCGAGCGGATACATCGGAACGCCGTACGCGGGCAGCAAGTTGGTCACACCCAACGGGAGGGCAACGGCAGCGCTCAACAACCAAAAACGGGCGAGTAAACGTTCTCGGGCGT
>Ga0101945_1002893_pt1 | contig 10839 bp, 7 predicted proteins | sample DewCreD2012metaG_2_FD_75246 | JGI IMG/M metagenome (GOLD analysis project Ga0101945, IMG submission 75246) | Hot spring sediment bacterial and archeal communities from British Columbia, Canada, to study Microbial Dark Matter (Phase II) - Dewar... ... | reverse complement strand
ACGGCGTGGCGGCTCCAAGGGTCTCGATTCTTCGGACCTGCAGCCACGCTGGCGCTCTTTCTCGCGCTGTTGCACTTCCCCTATTTTTTCTTGGGGCTGCCCGTGTATCAGAACTACGTGAACAACGCCTACCATTGGTTCTTGTGCGGTCTGCTCTTTCGACTGCCGAAGCTCGCCGGCGACGCGACTCCTGACGCGCATACGATGTGAGAGCGAACGATGAGGACCACACCCCGCATCCTCGTGCTCGCCACGGATGCGCGCACGCGCGGAGGGATTCAGCGGTACACGCATCTTCTGCTGGAGAGTCTCCGCGAGTTATTCGGGCCTGAGGCGGTGCGCGTGCGCTTTCTCTGGAAAGGCGCGTCTCCACCCGATGTGTGGGAGAAAGGGACGTTCGCCCTCTCCGCGCTCTGTGATGGGTGGCGGTTTCGACCGACGGTGATCCTCTCTACACATGTGGGGATCGCGCGCGTCGCCGCCGTGATGAAGGCGGCTTTCGGCATTCCGTACCTCGTCCTCGCGCATGGGGATGAGGTATGGGGTCGGGCGCCCACCTATGCGCTTCGCGAAGCGGAGGCGATTCTCAGCGTCAGCCGGTTCACCGCCGACCGGCTCATCAGCCGGCACCGCGTGCGCGCGGAGAGGGTTCGGCTCCTTCCACCCGCGCTCGATCCGAGGCTTGGGCGATCGTCCATCCCTCCGGAGCGCGTAATCGAGCGTCATGGGCTCCACGGTCAACGCGTGTTGCTGACGGTCGGTCGCCTGACGCGGGCGGGAGGCTATAAAGGCTACGATACCGTGATGCGCGCGCTCGCGCGCATTCGACGCGTTCTGCCGGAGGTCGCCTATGTGATCGTCGGCGATGGGGACGATCGCCCGCGATTGGAGCGGGTGGCGCGCGAGTTGGGGGTGGATACGGCCGTGCATTTCGCCGGCGATGTGGACGACGCCTGGCTCCCCGCCTATTATCGCAGTTGCGATCTGTTCGTGATGCCGAGTCGGGTGAGGCTCGTGGATCCTTGCGAGGGCGAAGGCTTTGGGATCGTCTATCTCGGAGCGGCTGCCTTCGGCAAGCCCGCGATCGCCGGTCGCGAGGGGGGGAGCGCTGAGGCCGTCCTCGATGGGGTGACCGGCGTGCTCGTCAATCCCTCCGATCCCGAGGAGGTCGCGCGCGCCGTTCTGGAGCTTTTCCAGGACGACGCGCGACGTCGGTGGCTTGGCGCGCAGGCGCGCGAGCGCGCTTGGCGCGAGTTCGCGCCCGAGCGATTTCGGCAGAATCTCGCTGCGATTTTCGGCGAGCTGGGGTTCCTTTCTGAGCGGGAGCACTCCGGAACGTCCGGCGAGCGCTGGCTCGCCCAATGACGATGCGGATTTTGAAACTCACACGGTGTTTCCCACCGGCTCTGGCCGGCGGCGGCATGAGCAGAACCGTCTCGCACATCGCGTGCGAGCTGGTGCGCCGCGGGCATGAGGTGACCGTTTATGCCTCGAACCTGCTGGATGCCGCGCGCCGGTTGTCGGATCGCACGCTCGTGGTCGAGGAGCAGGGGATTCGTATCGTGTACTTCCATACGGTCCTGCGGTACCGATGGGATGGCGTGCAACCGGATGTCTTTCGATACCTGGGCGAGTTGGAGCGATTCGATCTCATTCACGTCTACGGCGTTCGGGATTTCCTCTCGACCGTCGTGTGTTGGGCGGCTCGGCGGTGCCATCTCCCGTACATCGTCGAGCCGATGGGGATGCTCCTCCCCATCGGTCGAAGCCTGTGGAAGAAGCGGGCGTATGATCGGCTCTTCGGGCGCACCCTCCTCGCGCATGCCGCGCGTGTGGTCGTGACCTCAGCGCAAGAAGCCGAGGAGGCCGTCGCCTGGGGCGTTCCTCGGGAGAAGATCGTCGTGCGCCGGAACGGACTCGATCTCTCGGAATTTGATCCGCTGCCGCCGCGCGGGACGTTTCGCGCGCGCGCGGGGATTGGAAACGACGAGCGCGTGATCCTTTATCTCGGGCGGCTCGCCGTGAAGAAGAACATCCCCCTTTTGATCGAGGCCTTTGGCGAGCTGCGGTTGCCGAACGCCCGGCTCCTGATCATCGGGCCGGACGATGGGGATGGGACGCGCCGGGCGATCGAGCGCGCGATCGCTCGAATGGGGCTTGAGGAGTCCGTTCGCGTCCTCGATCCGCTGTACGGTCGCCATCGCGTGAGCGCGCTCGTGGATGCCGATGTGTTCGTTCTCCCTTCGAGGCACGAGAATTTCGGCAATGCCGTTGCCGAAGCGCTCGCCTGTGGAACGCCCGTCATCGTGACGAATCGGTGTGGTGTGGCCTCCCTCGTTGAAGGACGGGCCGGACTCGTAATTGAGCCGGAGAAGGAGGCGTTGAAAGATGCTTTGCGGCGCCTGTTAGAGGACGACGCGCTGCGCCGACGATTCGCCGAGCAAGCGCTCCGGTTGCGCGAGGAGCTTTCATGGGGCGAGCCGATCGAGCAGCTGGAGCGCCTCTATGTTGAGATCGTCTGCCGGACGCCGAGAAGGCTGGAAGCGATTTGAGCGATGGAGGACATCCCATGGCCGTCATCCTGGGCGTGAACGCCTATCATGGAGATGCCTCGGCCGCGCTCGTCATTGATGGGCAGTTGGTGGCGGCGGCTGAGGAAGAGCGCTTCGCGCGCGTGAAGCACATCGCGGGATTCCCGCATCGCGCCGTCGCCTATTGCCTGCATGCGGCGGGGATCACACCTCGGGAGATCACCCACATCGCCCTCTCGCGGAATCCGCGCGCGCGCCTTCATCGAAAGCTCCTGAGTGCGCTCGCGCACAGGCCGAAGCTGGATCGCCTCGCCGATCGCGTCCGGAACGCCTTTCGCCTTCAAGACGTGAAGGCGACGCTCGCGCAAAGCCTCGGTGTGGATCCGCGCCATCTGCGGGCTGAGGTGCATTATGTCGAGCATCATCGCGCGCATCTGGCGAGCGCGTTCTTCGTCTCGGGATGGGACGAGGCGGCCCTGCTCTCGGTGGACGGCATGGGCGACTTCGTGAGCACGATGTGGGGGGTCGGGCGCGGCTCGCAGATGAAGATCATGGGCGTCGTGCCGTTCCCTCATTCGCTGGGAATCCTTTATACGGCTGTGACGCAATACCTCGGATTCCCCCACTATGGGGACGAGTATAAAGTGATGGGGCTCGCCGCATACGGCGAACCGACCTATCTCGATCTCTTCCGCCGGATCGTGCGGCGGGATGGCGGCTTGCGCTTTCGTCTCGATCTCTCGTATTTCACGCATCACACCGATGGCGTCTCGATGACGTGGAGCGAGGGGGCGCCCGTGCTCGGCCCCCTCTATTCCTCGAAGCTGATTCGCGCGCTCGGGCCGCCGCGCGAGCCGGGCGCTCCGATCGAAGCGCGACACAAGCAGATCGCCGCTTCGCTGCAAGCCGTCCTCGAAGAGGTCGTGCTCGCGCTGCTCGGGGAGCTCTTCGAGCGCACGCGGGTGAAGGCGGTGTGCTTGGCCGGGGGCGTCGCGTTGAATTGTGTCGTCAACGGGAAGATCCTGCGAGGCACGCCCTTCGAGCGCGTCTACATCCCGCCGGCCGCGTCCGATGCCGGGACGAGCGTCGGCGCAGCCTTCTCCGTATGGCACGAGCGGCTCGGGCGTCCTCGCGCGTTCGCGATGGAACATGCGTACTGGGGGCCGGAATGGTCGGAGTCGGAGATCCGGGAAGCGCTCCGCCGTCACGGCCTCGCCGCTCGGCGCGTCCCCTTCGAGGAGCTGGCCGAGACGATCGCGCGCGCGCTGGCCGAGGGGAAGATCGTTGGCCTCTTTCAGGGACGGATGGAATTCGGCCCGCGCGCGCTCGGGAATCGCAGCATCCTGGCCGATCCGCGCCGCCCGGAGATGAAAGACATCCTCAATCGCCGCGTCAAGAATCGGGAGCCGTTTCGCCCCTTTGCCCCCTCCATCGTGGAGGAAGCCGTGGGGGAATATTTCGAGCCGGCGCATCCCTCGCCCTTCATGCTCATGGCGTATCCCGCGCGGCCTGAAAAGCGCGCGCTCATCCCGGCGGCTCTTCATGTGGACGGGACGGGGCGGGTGCACACGGTCTCCCGCACCGTCAATCCGCTCTTGTGGGAGATCCTCATGCGCTTCGAACGTCTCACGGGCGTCCCCGTGCTCATCAACACGTCCTTCAACGAGAACGAACCGATCGTGTGTCATCCCGAAGAAGCCCTTCGCTGTTTCCAGCGCACGCGCATGGACCTGCTGGCCATCGGCCCTTATCTCGTCAGGAAGGAGGAGCGCGATGTCATTCTGGACGGATAAACGCGTAGTCGTCACGGGCGGAGCCGGATTTCTCGGATCGCATGTGGTGGAGAAGCTGCGGGAACGCGGCTGTCGGTACGTCTTCGTCCCCCGCAGCGCCGTTTACGACCTGCGTGAGAAAGAGGACATCATGCGGCTGCTCGCGGATACGGTCCCGGACATCATCATTCATTTGGCGGCGCGCGTCGGTGGTATCGGTGCGAATCAGCGCGAGCCCGGACGCTTCTTCTACGAGAATGCCATCATGGGCCTTCAGTTGATGGAGCAAGCGCGGCGTTTTGGCGTCGAGAAGTTCGTCGTCGTCGGGACCGTGTGCTCGTACCCGAAGCACACGCCCGTGCCCTTCCGCGAGGAGGATTTCTGGAATGGGTATCCGGAGGAGACGAACGCGGCGTATGGCCTGGCCAAGAAGATGCTCATCGTACAAGCGCAAGCGTACCGGCAGCAATACGGGTTCAAGGCCATCTCCCTGTTGCCGGTGAATCTCTACGGGCCACGCGATAATTTCGATCCCGAGACGTCGCACGTCATCCCGGCGTTGATTCGAAAATGCTTCGAGGCGATGGAGGAAGGGCGGGATCATATCATCGTCTGGGGAACGGGACGCGCCTCGCGCGAATTCCTCTACGTGGAGGACGCCGCGGAAGCCATCGTGCTGGCGACCGAGCGGTACGACAAGCCCGAGCCGGTCAATATCGGATCGGGCATGGAGATCACGATTCGGGAGTTATGCGCGTTGATCATGCGGCTGACGGGTTTTCGGGGGCGCGTCGTTTGGGACCCGTCAAAGCCCGATGGTCAACCGCGCCGATGCCTCGATACGAGCCGCGCCGAGCGGGAGTTCGGCTTTCGGGCGCGAACGCCGCTCCTTGAGGGGTTGCGGCGAACGATCGCCTGGTATCGTGCGCATCGGGCGGTGCCGACGACGGCGTATGCGGCTGCTTGTCCTTAACCAATACTTCCATCCGGACGTCGCGGCCACCGGGCAGTTGCTGACGGAGTTGTGCGTGAGCCTCGCGCGCGAGCATGAGGTGCAGGTGATCACGGGATTCCCGACCTACGATCCCTTGGAGCCACGACGGCGGCGGCTTTTCGCGCGCGAGGATATGGAGGGGGTGCGCGTCCTTCGCGTCTACACGTGGCGCGGTTCCCGAAAGACGCTCGTCTCGCGAGCGGCGACGTATGGGACGTTTCTCCTGTCGGCATTGCTGGCGGGGCTCCTCGTGCGTCGTCCGGATGTGCTGATGACGTGGACCGATCCGCCGCTGGTCCCATTCGTCGGATGGATGATCGCGCTCGCGCGGCGTCGGCCTCTGGTCATCGTCGTGCAGGATCTCTATCCCGAAGTCGCCGTGCGCCTGGGGACGTTGCGGCATCCCTGGCTCATTCGCGCGGCGAACGCGCTCCTGCGTCTGCCGCTTCGTCGGGCGGCGCGCGTCATCGCCATCAGCGAAGGGATGAGGAGGCGCCTCATGGAAAAAGGTGTCCCCACGGAGCGGATCCTCGTGATCCCCAATTGGGCCGACGGACGCGCCATCGTCCCGTGCGAGAGGACAAATCCGTTCGCGCGCGCCCATGGGTTGGACCGCGCGCGCGTCGTCCTGCATTCGGGGAACGTCGGGCTCGTGCAAGATTTCGAGACCCTGCTTCGCTGCGCCGAACGGCTTCGCGCTCAAGGAGGCCTCGACGGCGTGAAGATCGTCATCATCGGCGATGGGGCGGGCAAACGCCGCCTTCAGCGAGAAGCGGCGGCGCGTCGGCTGACGAACGTCCTTTTCCTGCCATACCAGCCGAAGGAGCGCATCAAGTATTCGCTCGCCTCGGCCGATGTGGCGGTGATCCTGCTGAAACCGGGATTGGAGGGGTACGTGGAGCCGAGCAAGGTCTATGCGATCATGGCCAGCGGCCGGCCTTTCGTCGCGGCCATCGGCTCCGGGAGCGAAGTCGCTCGGATCGCCCGCACGCACGATTGCGGCGTGATTGTTCCCCCGAGGCAGCCGGAAGCTTTGGCCGAGGCGCTGCGCGCGCTCCTGGCCGATCCGGCTCGGCGAGAGCGTCTGGGCCGAAACGGTCGGGCCGCCCTCCTGCGTTTCTATGAACGCTCGCTCGCCGTCAGCCGATATGACCGAATGCTTCGCGCGCTCCACCATGAGCGAGGGGCTCGCGGATGAGCGCCTCTCACCACGAGCAGAAGAAGGGCTTCAAGTGGGAACGGATTCGCTGCGCATCCTCCTGAATGCGACGCTCGAAGAGTTGCGGGGGCGTGGCGGCGACGTCATGGTCTATCGAAACTGGGTGCGCCTGGGCGACGAACGTCTCCTCTTCCAAACGCTCCCCTCCTCGTGGAGGCGGCGGACGCAGGCCTTCCTGCGAAAAGCGTGCGATAAGCTCGCGCGCGCATGGGAGCCGAGGGTCGTTCGGCGCGCCCTCTTGGTGACCGCGCGGTTCCTCTATCTCCCTCCCCGCGCGACGAGCGAAGCCGATCTCCTGCTCTCGCACATCTGCTTCCCCTTCCCGCATCCGCGCATCCCGGTGATCTGGAGTTCGCAGGGGATCTCTCCGGCGATGTACTATGAGCGCTGCGGGCAATGGTCGCTCGAGGATGTGATCTTCCTCTATCGCGTCCTCGGTCCTCGGGCGCAAGCTTTGCTGATCGCGACGGAGTCCGGAGCGCGCCACCTCCTTCGATGGTGTCCGGAACTGGAGGCGAAGACGCACGTCGTTCCCGCTCCGGTCCTCGTTCCCTCTGATGTTCCAGAGACGAAGCCTTCGCAACGCGATGGGATCATCCGTCTGCTTTTCGTCGGCCTCGATCCGGTCCTGAAGGGATTGCCGGAGTTGCTGGACGCCTACGAATGGTTGCGGCGAAGGCATGCCCGCCTTCACCTCGATATCGTGGCGCGCCGCTTCGACAGGAAGTTACGGGAGCGATTGTGGGAGATAAGCAAACCATCTGGCGCGTGGGGACTTCGGGTTCATCCCCCGCTCCCCCACAGACGGGTACTCGAGTTGATGCGGGAAGCCGACCTCTTCGTCTCGCCCACACATGCGGACACGTACGCCATTGCGGCCGTCGAAGCGATGGCTCATCGGTGTGCCATCGTCATCTCGAACTTCGATCCGCTGCCGGAACTTTTTCCCGATGCCGAAGTCGGGTTCCTCGTCGCCCCCGGAGATGTCCGCGGATTGATCGAACGGCTCGAGACCTTGATCGCCAATCCCGATCTGCTCCGACGATTTCAGGAGAACGCGCGACGTCGGTATCTGGCCGTCCACGATCCGGCGAGAGTCCGAAGGAAGTTGGAAGCCGTCTTCGAGCGCGTGCGGGCCGATGCTCGCCATAGTCGGCACTGTTGCTCGGCGGGCGGAGAGCAGGGGATGGGCCCTTCGGTTCTGGGAGCTCAAGGATGAGGAAAATACGGCCCATGCCCGATTGCTGAGGTTTCAATGATGCGCCAGTCTCCGTCAACTCAGGAGGAGGGACATGCGGTGCTTGATCACAGGAGGAGCAGGGTTCATTGGCTCTCATCTGGCTGAAGCGCTTCTGCGTGCCGGCCATGCGGTGACGGTCGTGGACGATCTCTCGACCGGGAGTCTTGAGAACATCGAGCCGTTGAGATCGGAGGTCCGGTTCCGATGCGTCATTGACACGGTCTTGAACCATCGCCTCATGGCGGAGTTGGTGAACTGGGCAGATGTCGTCTTTCATCTGGCGGCAGTGGTGGGGGTGAAGCTGGTCGTTGAGGATCCCGCCCGAGCGATCGAGACGAACGTGCGCGCGATGGAGATCGTCTTGGAGCTGGCCGCGCCGAAGAGGAAAAAGGTGGTCTTCACCTCGACGAGCGAAGTGTACGGGAAGACCTCGCGGGTGCCCTTTCGGGAAGATGACGATTTGGTCTTGGGAGCGCCCTGGCGTTCCCGGTGGGGATATGCGTGCTCGAAAGCCCTGGGGGAATTTCTCGCCTTGGCGTATTGGCGGAAGTATGGGGTGCCGGTCGTGATCGCGCGCTTGTTCAACACCGTCGGACCGAGGCAGACGGATCGCTATGGGATGGTCATTCCGACGTTCGTCCGACAGGCCCTGCGAGGGGAGCCGATCACCGTGTATGGGGATGGACAGCAGACGCGGAGCTTTTGCTGGGTGGGGGATACGGTGAGGGCGCTCATGGCTTTGGCCGAACATCCGGACGCCGTGGGTCAAATCTTCAACGTCGGCAGCGATGAGGAGGTCCGAATCGTGGACGTAGCCCATCAGGTGAAGGCTCTGAGCGGAAGCGCTTCCCCCATCGTCTTCATCCCTTATAACCGCGCCTACGGCGATGGCTTTGAGGATATGCGACGGCGCGTGCCCGATCTGACGAAGATTCGGACACTGATCGGATATCGGCCGACGGTTCGATTGGAGGAGATCTTGCGGCGAGTCCTTCGGCATTATCGCCGGTTCGAGGCGGATCGGCGCTTGGCTCTACAGCCGCAGTGTCTCCCGTGAGCGTCTGAAAGCGGTCTGGCCTGAAGCCCTCACGCGATACCCCCTCAATGGGAAACCGAGAGGACGTTTGGGGAGAGGTGCCGGGTCCCGTATAATCTCGAAGATGGCGAGGGGATTCGGAGGCGATGTGGAGGAGGCCGTTGAGCCGCATTGGCATTGAGATGACGCTGAAGGTGAGGGAGAAGAGCGATGTGTGGGATCATCGGCTACACCGGAACGCGCCCGGCCCTGGCCCTTCTGCTGGAAGGGCTGAGGCGGTTGGAGTATCGCGGGTACGATTCGGCAGGCGTGGCTGTGGCCGATGCCGATGGACAGCTTGAGATCTATCGAGTCCAGGGGAAAGTGGACCGGTTGGAGGAAGCCTTACGCGGCCGCTTGGTGAGAGGGACTTGTGGGATCGGGCATACGCGTTGGGCGACGCACGGGCGGCCGAATGAGGAGAATGCTCATCCCCACCGGGATTGCACGGGCCAGGTGGCCATCGTGCACAACGGCATCATCGAGAACTATCTCCCCTTGCGGCGAGAGTTGGAAGGACGGGGCCATCGCTTCGCTTCGGAGACGGACACGGAGGTCATCGTTCATCTGGTCGAGGAGCAGCTTCGGGAGGTCCCGCTTCTTGAGGCGGTGCGTCGGGCGGCCGAGCCGCTTCACGGGCTTTTCGCCGTGGCGCTGCTTTCGGCCAAGGAGCCGGGAGTGATTGTGGCCTTGCGTCGGGGAGCACCGCTTGTCGTGGGCTTAGGAGATGGGGAGTACTGGGTCGCTTCGGATATTCCGGCCCTTCTGCCCTTCACGCGGCGGATGCATGTCTTGGAGGATGGGGAGTTGGCGCTTTTGACGCCACAAGCGGTGCGGATATTGGACAGCATGGGACGGGAGCGCCCGCTGCGGGTGCAGCCGATTCTGTGGGATCCGATCCTGATCGAGCGAGGTGGCTATCGCCATTTCATGCTCAAGGAGATTCACGAGCAGCCGCGCGCGGTGCGGGAGACGGTGAAGGCCTATGTGGATCCGGCTGTCGGAGAAATCGCCTTTACGGGGGTGAGCGAAGAGGCGTTCGAGCACGTGGACGAGATCGTCATCGTCGCTTGCGGCACGAGCTTTCATGCCGGGCTGTTTGGGAAATACCTGCTCGAAGAAGCGGCGCGGATTCGAGTGGAGGTGGAACTGGCCAGCGAGTTTCGGTATCGGCGTCCGGTCCTGCGGGAGCGAACGCTCCTTTTGGCCATCACGCAGTCGGGAGAGACAGCCGATACGTTGGGAGCCGTGCGGGAGGCGCGGCGGCAGGGGGTGCGGGTCCTGGCTCTGACAAACGTCTTGGGCTCGACGATCACGCAGGAAGCCGATGACGTTCTCTATACGCACGCTGGGCCGGAGATCGGGGTAGCGGCGACCAAGACCTTCACGGCGCAGTTGGCCGTGCTGGTGCTTTTGGCGCTGAAGCTGGGACGGCGGCGGGGCGTGCTCTCGGAGGGGACGATTCGGCGAGTGCTGGAAGAGGTGCATCGGCTTCCGATTCGGATGGAGCGGGTATTAGAGCGGACCGCCGAGGTCGAGGCCGTGGCCCGACGCTTCTCGGGAGCACGGAATGCGCTGTATTTGGGGCGAGGGTTGTTGTATCCGATCGCGCTGGAGGGCGCGTTGAAGCTGAAGGAGTTGAGCTACATTCATGCTGAGGGATGTGCGGCTGGGGAGATGAAGCATGGGGTGAATGCGTTGCTGGAGGAGCAGGTGCCGGTTGTGGGGCTGGCGGCCTACGATCGAGGAGAAGAGTTGGGGCGAGTGCTTTACGAGAAGACGTTCGCCAATCTGCTGGAGGTGCGGGCGCGAGGGGCGCCGGTGCTCGCCGTCGTTCACGAGGGGGATGAGGAGGTCCTTCGGGCGTGTCGGGAAGAAGTCGGGGCGGAGGTGTTGACGATCCCTCCGGCTTCTCGATGGGTGACGCCGCTTCTGGCGATCCTGCCTCTGCAGCTTCTGGCCTATCAGATTGCCGTCCGACGCGGCTGCGACGTTGATCAACCGCGGA
>Ga0101945_1002892_pt1 | contig 10841 bp, 5 predicted proteins | sample DewCreD2012metaG_2_FD_75246 | JGI IMG/M metagenome (GOLD analysis project Ga0101945, IMG submission 75246) | Hot spring sediment bacterial and archeal communities from British Columbia, Canada, to study Microbial Dark Matter (Phase II) - Dewar... ... | reverse complement strand
GGCACCGACCCGATGTCGCGAATCTGCAGCAGTACCAGGGCGATCAGGATGGCGGTGAGGGTTTCGACCAGGAACTGGGTGATTGAGAGGTCGGGGGCGTTCTGCAGCAAAAAGACCAGGGCCACCCCCGCCCCTACAATGCCCAGCACCACCACCATCGCCAGGTGCGAGCGCAGCCGCAGCGCCCCGATAGCCCCCAGGAGCATCAGGGCCAGCAGCAGCGCCTGCTCGAGTTTGGGGCTCGAGGCCCCCGCCGGCCAGAGCAGCACGCCGCTGCGAAAGAGGGCCAGCCCCACCAGCCCCACCAGCCCCCCAAACGTCCAGACCAGGTAAGCCCGCAGCGAACCGCTCTGTAGCAGGCGCTCCACCCCCGCCGCCAGCCGCATCAGCCCGCGCAGGAGGGCCACATAGGCGTTTTCTGGCCCAGGGATGGGTTCCTGCGCCATCCAGGCCCGCAGACGGGGATAGAGGAAGTAAAACCCCACCCCCAGCAGTACCGTTAAGAGGCTCAGGAGAAAGGCCGGGTTGAAGCCGGGCCAGAGCTTCAGGTGGTAGGCCACGGCCTGCCCCTTTACCGCGCTGGCGACTGCATCAGCCAGGGGGTTGTAGAGCCCCGGAAAGAAGCCCAGCAACAAGCCCAAGCCCGCCAGCACCAGGGGCCCCAGCCACAGGCTGGGCGGCCCCTCGTGTACCGCCTGAGGCGGCTGACCCCGGAAGAAAGGCACCACCAGCAGCAGCGCCAGCATGGCCCCCACCGCAAAGCCCAGCACCGCCAGCCCCACCATCCAGGCCGGGGCCGCCTGCAGCGCGGCCACATACAGCACTTCCTTGCCGATAAAGCCCAGCACCGGCGGCAACCCGGCCAGCGAGAGCGCGGCCAGCACCACCGCCACCCCGGTGAGGGGCATCACCCGGAAAAGGCCCCCGAGCTGGGTGATGTCGCGGGTGCCGGCCTCGTGGTCCACCGCGCCCGCCGCCATAAAGAGCCCACCCTTGTAGAGTGAGTGGGCCAGCAGAAAGGTGGCAAAGGCCATGGCCGCGTAGTAGCTGGTGAGCGGCACCAGCCCGATTAAGAAGACCAGCGCCCCCAGCGCAGCCACCGTGGAGTAGGCCAGCAGGCGCTTGAGGTCGGTGTGGCGGAAGGTGAGGGCAGCCCCGGTGAGCAGGGTGGCCAGCCCGAAGACCATCAGGGCGCTGCTCCAGACCTCGCTGCCCCCAAGGGCCGGCTGCAGCCGGGCCAGCAGGTAGACCCCGGCCTTGACCATGGTGGCCGAGTGCAGGTAGGCCGAGACCGGGGTGGGGGCTTCCATGGCGTTGGGCAGCCAGAAGTGGAAGGGAAACTGCGCCGACTTGGTAAAGGCCCCCAGAAGCACCAGGATGAGGGTGGGCAGGTAGAGCGGATGCTCGCGCAGTACCTGGCCCTGGCCCAGCAGCTCGGAGATCTCCAGCGAGCCGCCCATGAGGGCCAAAAGAATCAACCCGGCCAGCAGGGCCAGCCCCCCACCCGCCGTCACCAGCAAAGCCTGGGTGGCGGCCCGGCGTGACCTGAACTCGCTATGGTTGAAGCCGATCAGCAGGTAGGAGGTGATGCTGGTCAGCTCCCACATCACGAACAGGGTCACGATGTTGTCGGCCAGCACCAGCCCCAGCATGGAGGCCATGAAGAGCAGAATGACCAGGTAGAACCGGCCCAGGTCGGGGTGGCCCTTCAGGTAGCCGCCCGAGTAGATCACAATAAAGGTGCCGATGCCGGTGATAAGCAGGGCGAACAGAAGCGAAAGCCCGTCCAGGTAGAAGGAAAAGTTGACCCCCAGGCTGGGCACCCAGACCAGGCTGTGCCGGAGGGTCTGGCCCCCCACCACGTCCGGCAGCAGGCTGGCAAAGTAGACCGCAAGGCCCAGCGGCAACAGGGCCAGCCCCCAGCCCGCCGCGCTGCCCAGCCAGCGGAAGACCCAGGGCGCCGCCAGCGCTCCTAAAAAAGCAACCAGTATCGCAACCACCATAGCGCACTCCGATGCAAAAACCCCTCACACCATAACAAACGGCAGAGACCTTTGACAGCCTCCACCATAAAATGCCGCCCACAGGCAGCTTTGGTTTTTCAGGGCGCATTATACCGAATCGGGCGGGAGCCTCGATGCGCTAACGGCACGCCGGAGACCTTTGTGGTTGGCGTGTTCTTTCGAGGTTTAGGCCATCGGAGGTCGGGCTGCCAGGGTTAGGCCACCGGGGCCCGCCCCAGCATCCGGTGGATGGCCCGGCCCAGGCGCTGGAGGCCTTCCTCGATCTGTTCGCGCGAGGCGCTCGAGTACGAGAGCCGCAGGGTGTTCTTGCCGCTGCCATCGGCAAAGAAGGGCTGCCCCGGTACGAAGGCCGTCTTCTCCTCCACGGCCTTTTTGAGGAGCTCGAGGCTGTCCAGCCCCGCGGGGGCGGTGAGCCAGAAGAACATTCCCCCTTTCGGCACAATCCAACCCATGTCCTCGGGCATGTATTTTTGCAGGGCTTGCAGCATCCAGTGGCAACGGGTCTGGTAGGTCTGGCGGATTCGGTCAATCTGCGCCCCGTACCAGGCCCCATCCCGCACCAGTTCGTAAACCAGCATCTGGTTCAGGGTGGGGGTGTGCAGGTCGGCGCCCTGCTTGGCAAAGGTGATTTTTTGAACCAGCGGCCGGGGCCCCACCACCCAGGCCACCCGCAGGCCGGGGGCCAGGGTCTTGGAGGTGGTGCTGAGATAGATCACGTTGCCGCCGCCCAGCGCGTGGTCGAGGGCGTAGAGGGTGGGCAGGGGTTGGCCGTCGAAGTACAGCTCGGCGTAGGCGTCGTCTTCCAGGATGGGGGTTCGGTATTTGCGGGCCAGCTCGACGATGGCCCTGCGCCGCTCCAGGCCCATCAGCCGGCCCGAGGGGTTCTGGAAGGTGGGCAGCACGTACATAAACTTGACGGGACGGGCTTTGAGGGCGGCCTCGAGCGCCCCCAGCTCCAGCCCCTCGTCGTCCATGGGAACCGAGACGTACTCGGGCTCGTAGGGGTTGAAAGCGCTCAGCGCCCCCAGGTAGGTGGGGGCCTCCACCAGCACCCTCGAGCCGGGGTCAATCAGCACCTTGCCGATGAGGTCGAGGCCCTGCTGCGAGCCCGAGACAATCTGCACATTCTCGGGGGTGGCACCGGGTACGCGGCTGGCAATCCACTCCCGCAGGGGCAGGTGGCCCTCGGTGGTGCTGTACTGCAAGGCCTGAACCCCCTGCTCGCGTAGGATGCGCTGGGTGGCCTCACCGATGCGCTCTATGGGGAAGAGATCGGCCGCCGGCAGCCCCCCCGCAAAGCTGATGTAGCCCGGCTGGCTGGTGAGCTTGAGGATTTCGCGGATGGTCGAGGCCTGGATGCGCTTTGTTCGGGCGGCAAAGCGGGGTTCAAAGTTGGCTTCTAGGTTTTCCACTCTTCCAGTCTACCCCGCATATGTGACGTTTTGTATAGTTTGTGCCGCAAAGGCGTTAGGAAAAGCCGATGCTGGCTCAGTGCAGCATGGGAAGCGCCGTTCCATCAGCGGTGAAACTCCGGTTCAAACAGCCGGGCGTACTCGTCTAGAGCAAAGCGGTCGGTCATGCCGGCGATGTAGTCGCAGGCGGCGCGGTGGATGCCCTCGGTCTCGGCGGCTTTCTGCACCTGGGGGGGCAGGAGGCGGGGGTCCTGGGTGTAGGCCTCGAAGAGCTTTTCCAGCACGAAGCGTGACTTGCCCACCTGCCGCACCACGTAGTAGTGGTGGTACAGGTTGGCGTACAGAAAGTTGCGCAGCTCGTCCAGTTGCCGGGTGAGGGTCTCGGAGTAAACCGCCAGGGGGGCCGGGTGCCGACGGACGGCCTCGAGGCTATCTATCCGGTGCTGCTCGAGCAGGGCATGGGTGGCGGTGATGGTGTCGGTGATGATCAGGCCCAGCAGCTCACGGATGAAAATCCGGCGGCTCATCTCGTCGAAGCGGTCGGGGTGCATACCCAGCTCCCTCAGCAACTCCCGCAGAAGCTCGACCTCCCCAAGCTGGCCGGGCACCAAAAGCCCCGAGCGCAGGCCGTCGTCGAGGTCGTGGGCGTTGTAGGCGATCTCGTCGGCCAGGTTGACAATCTGGGCCTCGAGGCTGGGGCGCAGGTGGGGCTCGTAGCCCTCGGCGTCGGGTAGGTCGTAGCGGGTCTCGTGCTTGACGATGCCCTCGCGGGTCTCCCAGCACAGGTTCAGGCCGCGAAAGCCGGGGTAGCGCTGCTCGAGGTAGGTCACGATGCGCATGGACTGCTTGTTGTGGTCGAAGCCGCCGTGCCCCTGCATCAGCCCGTCCAGCACCGCCTCGCCCGAGTGCCCAAAGGGCGGATGCCCGAGGTCGTGGGCAAAGGCGATGGTCTCGGTGAGCTCGGGGTTCAGCCCCAGGGCGCGGGCGATGGAGCGGGCCACCTGGGCCACCTCGAGGGTGTGGGTCAGGCGGGTGCGGTAGTAGTCCCCCTCGAAGTTCACAAACACCTGGGTTTTGTACTGCAAGCGCCGGAAGGCGGTGGTGTGGTTGACGCGGTCGCGGTCTTTCTGAAAGGGGGTGCGGTAGCGCGACTCGGGCTCGGGGTGTTCGCGGCCCCGGCTCTGGCCCGACTTAACGGCGTAAGGGGCGAGGTACTGGGCCTCGAGGGCCTCGAGGCGGCTGCGTTCGAACAACATGGGCTCAGTCTACGCTTGCCCCCGTGCCCCTGACAAACCGGCGGTAGCCAACAGCCCCACACTCTTCGAAACCATCCAGCTCGACAACTGCGAACGGCCTTTCAAATGCCCACCTCTTCCACGCCTGCAAAGCTGTGAGCCCGGCTCTGCGGAGCGCAATTTACGCCTGCTCGGCAAAACCACGTTGGTTCATAAATCACCCTATCTGGAGTGGTATGCAGCAATAATCACTAGCTGGCATGAACCACGACAGGATCGAAGCTTTGCTTGAACGGATTGCCCTTGCGCTGGAACAAATGGTTGCGCAGGCCAATCAACATCGCACCCCTAACGTTGCTTACTCCCAAAGTCACAGTGATACAGAAAAAACCAGCCTGGAGCCATCGAGCCGCAACTCCAACGCTTCCTCCCTTTCAATCCTGGAGCCTTTCCTTAAGGCTCGAGGAATCCAGATCAAAGTTCGCCCTGCCGAAGATGCGGCCGACCAGGTCATTGATAGCTTGTCGCTGTTTCTGGGAGAGCGCTACGACGCCCTTGCGGGTCTTCTTGGCAAGATCAAGCGGGCCATGCAGACTGGAGCGCAGATTACCGAAAGCCTTAAAGATCGCCCGCAACAGGACATCAGCTCCGCTTGCCAATTCTGCACACGGCTTTACGAGGTGGCCTTCCTCGAGCAATATCAATACTTTCGATCGCCCACATACTTAATCAAGGCAAAGACCACCACCTTGCCAAAGGCCCAGCGCTTTTTCGGTGGGCAGTGGCTTGAACGCTTTATTCTCCAGAAAGTCAAAGCTGTTTATGCCCAGGTTAGCTCAGAGGTCAGTGAGCAATTGGCCTTCGAGTATCTTATCAACCCCCAGATCATCCTACCCAACGGCGACGATTTCGAACTCGACATCCTGGCCGCTATGGGATCGTCTATTTACTGGATCGAGGCCAAGTCTGGCGACTACCAGCAGCACGTGGCCAAGTATTCCAAGTTTGCACGCCTTCTGGGGCTCGATCCCGATCATTCCTTCATGGTGCTAGCAGATGTGCCGGAGGATCGCTGCGAGGCACTCTCAGCGCTGTTTTCCATGACCGTTTGTACCCTGCGATCATTCGAGGAAAAGCTGCTAACAGTCGTGCGAAGCGACACAGCACAGCAAAGCGCTGCGGCAGATGGGTTTTCATCTACGGCTGGGCGCTAAATAGTAGAAGCCTCGAGGCACATCGCTTTATTTGTGGCTGAAACCCCGCGGCCTCAAGCAGTTGTTGTAGCTCAAGCCGAAAAACCTCGAGCTTGCTGGAGATGAGCCGACGCTGCCCCTTGTTTCCAGCCCAGGATGGCAGGGGTGGGAGCCTGATTGTCAAGTAGCACTACTGTATGTAGCAAACGATTAACCAATCACAGAGCCTTGACAAAAAAGACAAAGTGATGGTAGAAATCGGCCGGCGAATACGCCAAACAGAGAGGCTCAGTAATGGCCGAGAGCTATGCTAGCCCGAGTTGTTGCCTAGAAGGCGCCCTTCGGCAGGAGCATCAGGTTGTGGGACAGAGCAAAAAGGCGGATCCCCAGGGTCACCGCGTGGATCTGCCGGGAGGATCGGGTGTGGGTTCTGCTTCCTACCGTCCCCCCATATCCTTGCCCCACGATGGGCCTAGGCCTGATTCCGTGTCGTCCACCAAGGGGTGGAGCCTCGAGCCTTGGAAGGAGGCCTGTCGGCTGTCCAGGGCGCAATGCTGAACCTGGGTAAGGTTCTTTCAAAGGCGAGAGAGATAGGGAGAGGAGCGATAACTTGGGTAATCCTAGTTTGTTTGGGGAGGTTTTCTTGTGAGAGATCTGTTTTTTCCCCTTCTGATGGGGTTGGCCTTGTTACTTGCGGCGTGCTCAGGTTCGGGGAATGCCCCTAGCTTCACCCTCAGCCTGGAGTCCACCACCCTAGCGGTGGCGCAGGGGGATAGCGGCACCTTCCAAATCACTACTACTGCACAGAACGGGTTTACGGGGACGGTTGCTCTCTCTCTGGAGGGTGCCCCCGCGGGGGTCAGCCTTTCCCCCACCAGCGTTCAGGTGACGGGGACGGCCCCGGCAACCCACACCCTGACCATCGCTGTGGATGGCACGGTGGAGTCGGGGGACTACCCCATCACCCTGAAGGGGGCTTCTGGTGCCATCACCAAGCCGGCGGGCTTTACGCTAAAAGTGCTTCCTGCGGGGTCTCACACCTTGAGCGGGGCGATTCTGAGCGAGGGGGCTGGGGCCCCGGTGCAGGGGGCTTCCTTGCGCCTTTACTTCCAGGGCACCCTTTTGCGCACCGCCACCTCCGATGGGGAGGGTCGCTTTACCTTCGACCGGCTTCCTGAGGGGGGCTACCGCCTCGAGGTGCAGAAGTCCGGTATGGCGGGAAGCGTGGTGGAGGGCATTCCCGTTCCGGCCATGTCCAGCGTGACGGTGATCCAGAAGCCGGCCTTTGATGCCAGCGCCACCACCACGCCTCCTACGCTGAAAATCACCCAAAACGGCACCAATTCCCTGGAAGGCCAGACCTTCACCAACACCATTCCTTTCCGGGTGCAGGTGGATACCTCCAAGGACTACGTGAAGCCCATGCGCTATATCTACGTGGCCCTGGGTCGCACTCCTGGTTCGGCCTTCCTAAGCCAAACGGCTACTTCCAGCCGGAGCTTCTTCGCGAACGCGGAGGATACCGGTAACCAGACCCTTTCCGGTTCCCAGGTGGCGGGATTGGGAGACACCGATGGGGAGAAGGTTTATCTGGAGATTCTCCCCATCACCTTCATCAACACCGCTTCCACCCAGACCAGCACGGTGAGCGTCCCCACCCAGGTGGCCGCCACGGCCATCACCCTGACCCAGGCCGTGGGCTTCTACAGCGTTAAGGCCCCCCTCTCCCTCACCGTGCCCCTGGGCAAAGGCCAGATAGGGGAGATGCCCCTGGCCGCACCCGAGGGGAGCAACCTCTACGTGGAGGTGCGCTGGTGCTACACAGCTTCTGCTGTGCCCTTCGCCTTTGACATAGAGCGCTCCCAAGACGGCCAGAACTGGACCCGGGTGGGCACGGTGGGCGGGGCCCGGAGCGCCAGCTGCCCCACCAGCGCTTTTAACCGTCCCTTCTTCTTCCGGGACGCTTCCTCGGATCTTACCCCCGGCCAGACCTACTACTACCGGGTGGTGGCCCGGGGGGCCAACCGGGCGGAGAGCACCCCCAGCTCTACTACTCCCTTGCCGCCTTTCTTCGCCCCCCTCCAGGCCCCTGCGGACGAGATCAAGAACGTCTCCAAGAAGCCGAACTTTGTCATCGGACATCCACAGTTGAACCTCGGTGCAGATGGTGCAGCCTACAACCTCGTTCTTTGGGACACCCTTACGGGGGATAATGTGACCTGGCAGACCCTAGGTGGCGGGTTGCTCCTCGTGGAGTTTGGTACCGGAGATGAGGGGAACGGGATTCCCCAGGGCGAGGCGCTGGTGTACGGTTTGCCGGGGGGCAACCTGGCCGTCTATACCGACACCGCGGGGCTTCTGGATTCCAGCCGCCCCAACGTGGTGCCTGTGGACGTGTCCCAGGGCACCGTGACCCTGCCCTACAACTTTGACGGCTACGCTTCTCTACCGGAGCTTCAGGCCCTCAGAACCTATGCCTGGCAGCTCTACGTTAGCTACGCCTACAAGTACAACCCCGACGAAGGCTACCGGATTTCCGCTTACAGCGTGCAGACCTGGCCCAGCTCCACCTCTTTTATCCGTTTGAGCCGCCCCGGAACCCAGGTCTTTGAGTTCACCACGGGAGAGTGAGACGATGAGGAAGGTAAATCTTCGCCCTAACGGGTGGATTTGGCTTCTAGCCCTTGGCCTAGCGATCCTTCTTGCGGCCTGCACCCAGCCTGCGGCTCGGGTGGCTCAGGGGCCGGCCCAGGCCCCAGAGCTGGCTTCCCATAAAGGGGTTACCTACGTGAAAGGCCAGGTGGTGGTGGCCTACCACGAGGAGGGGGCCCTTCAAGAGGCCATTCGCAGGCTGGGAGCCAAGGAGGTAGCCCGGATCCCTGAGCTCAGGGCGGCCCTGCTCCAGGTTCCCGGGGATGCCCTGAAGGCCAGCCAGGCCCTTAAGGGTCTTCCTGGTCTGCGCTATGCCGAGCCCCACTTTGCGATGGTTCAGGCTCCTAAAGACGACCCGGTAGAACGGCTTGGGGGAGGGCTGGCATCCTTGGGTAACCCCGCTGATCAGATCCTGGATGAGCTGCCCCAGTACGCCCTGGATCCGCGGCACCTGGACGCCAAAGGGGCCTGGGACCGGGGGTTTATGGGGGAGGGGGTAACCGTAGCCATCATCGATGACCCCGCGGACGTCACCCACCCTGACCTGGCGGCCAACTGGGCGGGGAAGGCCTACGACCCCGTCACCGACACCACCTATACCTCGGCCCAAGATTGGCTGACCTTCATCCAGGGCCTGGGGGCCCTAGCAGACACCTCTCACGGCACCTTTGTGGCTTCCACTGTGAGCGCGCCCAAGGACGGCCGGGGGATTGCCGGTCTAGCTCCCAAGAGCAAGTTCCTCCCCGTGGCCATCTTCCAGCCGGGCTACGTGGGGGACTTCTACGTGGCCCGGGGGGTGGTCTGGGCGGTGAACCGGGGGGCCCAGGTGCTCAACAACTCCTGGGGTGGTCTGGGGTACGGCAACCTGGTGAAGGAGGCCTTTGACTACGCCCTAGCCAACGGCGTGGTGGTGGTGGCCAGCGCCGGGAACTCCTACAAGGACGAGGTCCGCACCCCCGCCGGCTACCCTGGCATCATCGCCTCGGCCGCCGCGGACGGTAACCGCAACAAGACGGACTTCTCCACCTACGGCCGTCACATCTCCAGCGCCGCGCCCGGCCTGGACGTCCTCCTTGCCAAACCCACCTGGCTGGGGGGCGGGTACGGCCTGATCTCCGGTACCTCCTTCTCCGGCCCCTACACCGCTGCGGCCGCGGCCCTGGTCAAGGCCGCCTGCCCCGGGGCCACCCCCTACCAGGTTCGCCGGGCCCTGGAGACCACCACCTGGGAGAGGAGCTTCACCCGGGAGAAGGGCTGGGGCCACCTGAACGCCCGCAACCTGGCGAACCTCCTGGCCCAGGGGTGTAGCGCCCTGCCCCAGAAGGGCTCGGTGGTGCGGGTGAAGGTGGAGTACCAGAACGAGCGCGGCACCTTCCCGGGCCTCTTTGCGGACGTGATCCTCCGGGGGCGGGGCCTCCGTCCTGGGGACCCCACGGACCCCACGCCCATGTACTGGGCCAAGACGGACGCGAGCGGAGAGGCCTGGTTCTACGAGATCGCCCCTGGAACCTACGATATCTATGTGGCCGGAGCTGACCTGGCCCTCACCGGGGGCTTGCCCGAGGAGCGGGGGACCTTCGTGGGCACCCTGGTGGCCACCCCAGGCTCCAGCGCGGGGCAACCCGACTACAGGCTGGTGCGCCTCCTCGCCACGGAGGTGAACCTCAACCCCACGGACCCCTACGAGCCCAACGACACCCTGGCCCAGGCCGCGCCCATCGCCTACGGCCAGACCACCCAGGTGGCCTACATCTTCGGCCAGCCCCAGGATCGCGATTTCTTCACCTTCACGGGAACCGCGGGGGATCAGATCCGGGCCCGGGTGTACGCCCGCTCCAGCCTGGGGGGCACCCTGGACTCCTACATCTACCTCCTGGATGGGAACGGCAACGTGCTGGCCCAGAACGACGACCTGGTGAGCGGGCAGATCACGGATTCCGAGATCGCCTACACCCTGCCCGTGAACGGGACGTACTACCTGGTGGTGACGAGCTACACCATCGCCCAGGGCGGTGAGGACAACAACCCCTTCAACAAGTACCGCCTCGAGCTTCAAAGAAGCTCCTCCACACCCTAGGTTCTAAACCTGAACGGCCCCGGGGGGCACCCCCGGGGCTCTTGCCTTCACTATCCGACCGGCGCTGCTCTCATCCAGGCGGAAGAGGGCGGGACAATCCGGTATTTCGAGGCCATCAAGATCTGGCTGATGAGAGACTGTCTTAAAACCGTCTAGGAAGCCAATCTTCTGACCATAAGTCGGATCATCGCCGTGTAGATAAAGGTTTCTGAGGTTTCGGGCAGGAACTCGTAGTCCCGATTGAGCCA
>Ga0101945_1002608_pt1 | contig 10859 bp, 10 predicted proteins | sample DewCreD2012metaG_2_FD_75246 | JGI IMG/M metagenome (GOLD analysis project Ga0101945, IMG submission 75246) | Hot spring sediment bacterial and archeal communities from British Columbia, Canada, to study Microbial Dark Matter (Phase II) - Dewar... ... | reverse complement strand
CCTCAACTATACCGTAGAGAAGTACCCTTACGTAAAGATAAGTGCCCCCAACAACTATTACCCTCCTAGCGTTTCTGTGAAGCTCTTTGATCACCTCTCTAGCATACCTTCTATAGAGACCTGCATTGAACTCTTCGTCGGGATTAACTATATCGATAAGATGATGTGGGATCTGTTGTCTTTCCTCTTTCGTTGGTTTTGCGGTACCTATATCAAGGTATCTATAAACCTGAAGGGAATCAGCACTTACTATATCCCCACCTACTCTTCTGGCTATTTCAATGCCAAGCTTACTTTTCCCTATCGCTGTAGGGCCTAGTATAACAACCAGTTTGGGTTTCTCTTCCCTGTCCAGCATAAAAGTCTTTTTTTAAGGTAAAAACCTTATACGTTGGCACGGTCTTGGCCCTTTCTGTAGTCTTCTATGTTCTCTCCCAGGGCTTCTTTTCTACTTAACCTTATCCTACCATCCTTTTCAATACCGATGCATTTTACAAGTATCTCATCTCCTTCCCTCACTATATCAGATACACTACGTACCCTAGTTGGAGCAAGCTCCGATATATGTACTAGTCCATCTACACCGTGGAATAACTCAACTATGGCTCCAAAATCAAGAATCTTCTTAACTGTTCCAAGATATATTTTCCCCACCTCAACTTCCTGAACAATCTCCTTTATCATTGCAGCTGCTTTCTCACATGCCTCTTTGCTATAAGCAGCAATGTTTACCCTACCTGATTCCTCTATATCTATAGTTGTTCCCGTTTCCTCTATAATCTTCTTTATAGTCCTTCCTCCAGGTCCTATTACATCTTTTATCTTTTCCGGTTTCACCTGAATAGAGATAATCCTGGGGGCAAAAGCAGATATCTCCGGTCTGGGTTCTTTTATTATCTCGTTCATCTTATCGATAATAAATAGCCTTCCTTCACGTGCTTGCTGCAGTGCCTCTGTAAGTATCTCACGCGTAATCCCCTTAACCTTGATGTCCATTTGCAGTGCGGTAACACCTTCTGTAGTACCTGCAACCTTAAAGTCCATATCACCCAACTGGTCCTCATCTCCGAGTATATCAGATAGTATTATAAAGCGGTCTTCATCCTTTATAAGACCCATTGCAATTCCACCAACATGCGCTCTTATGGGAACACCCGCATCCATCAGGGAAAGACTTCCTCCACATACAGTTGCCATAGAGGAAGAACCGTTTGATTCAAGTACATCCGAAACAACACGAATCGTATAGGGAAAATTCTCTTTCGATGGAAGTACGGGAACAAGTGCTCTCTCAGCAAGTGCACCGTGTCCGATTTCCCTTCTTCCAGGGGCAAGACGCGTTCCAATCTCACCTACGGAAAAAGGGGGAAAGTTATAGTGCAACATAAATCGCTTTGTAACCTCACCTTCAAGCGCATCTATTCTCTGCTCATCGTATGCTGTACCCAAAGTAGTCATTACAGCAACTTGGGTTTCCCCTCTTGTAAAAAGAGCAGAACCATGAGTACGAGGTAAGAAACCAACTTCCCCACTTATGGGTCTTATATCCTTGTAGCCCCTCCCATCTATTCTCCTCTTTTCATTGATTACAATTTCGCGTACAAGCTCCCTCTTGAGTTTCTCAAAGGCTTTAGCTATTGCAACCTCCATTCCGGGAAACTGTGGTAGCAAGGTTTCAATGGTTTTTTGATATACCTCTTGAATCCTTTCTCGTCTCTTTACCTTATACGGAATACAGATTGCCTCTTTAAGTTGTTCTCTTGCAAACTCTACAACTCTTTCAGTAAGAACCGGATCCTCAACAAAGCTTGGAATCTCTCTTTTTACGATATCCAAACCACTTATAAGCTCCTCCTGAGGTTTAATAAACTCCTGAAGACACCTGTGACCAAACAAAAGTGCTTCCACTATATCAGCTTCAGGAACCTCATTTGCACCACCCTCTACCATCACTATGGCCTCTTTCGTTCCAGCAACAACTATATCCATATCGCTTCTCTCAAGTTCGCTTCTAACTGGATTGCACACAAACTCCCCATTTATACGTCCAACCCTAACCGCTGCTAAAGGGCCATCAAAGGGTATATCCGATACACAAAGAGCAGCCGAAGCCGCTGTAACAGAGAGCACATCCGGATCGTTATCCTGGTCAGCAGATAGAACTGTAACTATAATCTGCATGGGATAGGTAAAATCCTTGGGAATAAGAGGCCTTATGGGTCTATCAATGAGTCTGGAAGTTAATACCTCTTTCTCACTCGGTCGTCCTTCCCTCTTAAAGTATCCTCCGGGGATTCTTCCTGCAGCATAAGCCCTTTCTTGATAATTAACAGTTAACGGAAGAAAATCCTCACCTTCTATTCTATCTTTTCCAGCTACAACCGTAGCCAGTACAGCAGTTCCTTCGTAGCGAGCAAGCACAGCACCATTGGCTTGTTTTGCAAGCCTTCCAGTTTCAAGCTCAAATTCTCTTCCAAAAACACGAACCTTAACGCGCCTTAGTTCACTAACCACCCCTTTAGTACCTCCTTATAGTTTTTCATTTTCGCAGATTGAGTCTGCTTAGAAGCTCGTTATACGCCTCTGGATCTTCCTTTTTAAGATAACGAAGAAGCCTTCTTCTCTTTCCAACCATCTTTACAAGTCCACGCATGGAGTGCAAGTCCTTTGGGGCTGACCTAAGGTGTTTAGAAACCTCTTCTATACGCCTTGTAAGTATTGCAATTTGAACCTGAGTTGAACCAACATCCTTTTCATGTCGTCTAAATTCTTTTATGATCTCTGCCTTTTCCTCTTTTTCAAGTACCATTTCTTCCTCCTTTAACTTTGATTGTCAAACACCCTAAGAAGCTTAAGTACCTTATATCTATCATGTAATTTATCTAAATTGGAAGATTCTACAAGTGACTCAACTACTGCAACCAAATCCGAGTTACAACAAACCCTAAGTTTATCCCCTACACTGAACTCGGGAAGTAAAGATAGATTAAGATAAGATTTCTCGATCTGTCTGCCCTGTCTTATTAGGGTTGCCATCTCTTTGCTTTTAAGCTTAACTTCCTTAAGATGAGAGAGGGCTTGATTCATATCAATCAACTTGAAAATCCCTCGCTTTATATCCTCTATGGAGACAGAATCCTCTATACTGAACTGACCACTTCTAATTCTCCTAAGTTCTACAAGATGCCCACCACATCCAAGCTTCATCCCGATATCATAGCCAAGAACCCTTACGTAAGTGCCGCGCGAGCACCTTACAAAAAACCTTATAAAAGGTGGGTTTAGCTCCAGAAGTTTTAACTCGTAGATAATAACCTTTCTGGCAGGTCTCTCAACACTTTTCCCTTCCCTAGCCAGCTTATAGAGCCTTACCCCATCTTTCTTTAAAGCAGAAAACATCGGTGGAGTTTGGGCAATCACCCCAGTTAACTCAGAAAACACTTCTTTAACCCTCTCTTCCTCTATATGTCCAACTTCTTTCTCACATAACACCCTACCCGTTAAGTCCATAGTATCCGTCGTTATTCCAAGCCTAAGAACTGCTTCGTATTCCTTAAGTTCCTCGTCCAGGAAAGGTATAATCTTTGTGGCTTTTCCTAAACACACAGGTAGGACACCTGTAGCAAATGGATCAAGTGTACCTGTATGTCCAGCACGCTTAATTTTAAGTATCTTTTTTACCCTATCTACAGCCTCCTGCGAACTGATTCCCTTTGGTTTATCTACTATCACTATTCCATCCATTCCAGCGAGTCTATTATCGAACTGAATATTCTTTGCTTTACCTCAGACAGCGAACCAAAGACAGTGCATCCTGCAGCCTTTTCGTGTCCACCCCCTCCAAACTTCTCTCCAATCTTAGCAACGTTTACTTTACCCTTTGACCTCAAACTCACCTTCCATTTCATTCCTTCCTCCTCATATTCCTCTTCCCTAAACAAAACAGCTACCTCAACTCCACCTATAGACCGAGGAAAATTTACAAGCCCCTCTGTATCCTCTTTGGTTGTGCCTGTTAATTTAAACATATCCTTCCTTACAACAACCGATGCAATACGCCCATCCTCGCTTACTTCCAGTGTCTGAAGAACAAGAGCAAGCAACCTAAGCTTTCCCACAGATTCACTTTCGTAAAGGGCTTTTGAAACCTCCCATGGGTTAGCACCAATACGAACCAACTCAGCTGCAATTTCAAAGGCCTCAGGCAGAGTATTTTGATACCGAAAAGAACCGGTGTCTACAACTATAGTTGTATATATATTCGTTGCTATCTCAGGTGTGATGTTAAGCGCCATGGTTTTTAAAAGAGAGTAAACTACAATACCAGTAGAGGGAGCTTTGGGATCAAGAATATAGAAATGTGCAGAAGGTTTTGATGTATCGTGATGGTCAATTATAACTATTGTTCCACACCTTCCGGTGCTTTTAAATCTTTCAAACTCATCACCAGCCCTGCTTGTATCAGAACAGTCCACAACGAAAGTTGCATCAAAACTACCATCTTTAAAAGGAAGCTCTTTATCAATCTCTTCCGAACCCGGGAGAAAAGAAAGGAGCCTTGGGGCTCCGTCTTTATTGTATAGGCTGACATATTTTCCCAACCCTCTTAAAGCCAAACCAAGGGCAAGCATAGAGCCAATTGCATCACCATCGGGGTTTTCATGGGAAGTAATCAAAAACCGCTTGCCTGTTTGAATAAGCTCTATAACACTCTCTAGGTCACTCACCTTTTACCTCTTTTAAAAGCCTCTCTATCTTCCAACCCTCATTTAGAGAGGAATCGAACTCAAATCTGAGATTAGGGATCTTCTTTAAGTGAAGTCTTTTAGAAAGCTCCCTCTTTATAAAACCAGATGCACTCTCAAGACCCGCAAGCACATCTTCAGTGTTTACATTATCACTGTCCATAACGGTAAAAAACACACGGGCAAAGCTTAAATCATCCGCCAGCTCTATTCCCGTAAGGACAACGGAGCTTATACGAGGGTCCTTAACCTCCCCTCTTAGGATCATCTGAGAAATCTCCTTTAATATGAGGTCACCAACTCTTGCTGCACGTTTGTATCCAAACCCCAACATGTTCTCCTAAAAATGGATAATTTCAATTTCACTGGCCAATATGTGAACAGTCCCAGTAGATTCTATAAATCCCAATACCTGATCAAGAGTGGAGTTTACAAAGGGGGTTTCATTGCTAACAAAACATACCCCTATCGTTGCCTTTTTCCACAGGTCGTTTGAATCAACCTCAGCAACAGAAACGTTGTTAAACTTCGATTTAACCCTTTGAATCAAACTCTTTAACACCTGTCTCTTTGCTTTAAGTGATCTGTTACCATCCATATATATGTCGATTTTAAGTACACCTACAACCAACAGCTAGAGCTCCTGTTTAACTTCCTCAAAGGTATAGAACTCAAGCCTATCCCCAACCTTTATATCGTTAAAGTCCTGGATTCCTATTCCGCACTCATAACCGCTCTGAACCTCTTTTACATCCTCTTTAAACCTCTTTAGAGAAGCACATTTGCCCTCGAACACAACCACTCCATCCCTTATCACCCTAACGTTATAACCCCTTACCACTTTACCGTCTGTAACCAAACATCCAGCAATTGTTCCAACTTTTGATATGTGAAAAGTAGCTTTAACCTCTGCATGACCCACAACCTTTTCCTTAATTACAGGTTCAAGAAGGCCTTCCATAGCCTTCTTAATTCTATCAACCACATCGTATATAATCGTGTGAAGCTCTAAAGACACCTGCTCCCTTTCAGCCGCTTCAAGAGCTTTAGGGTCAGGACGTACATTAAAGCCCACCACAACAGCATTTGATGCAGATGCAAGAGCTATATCGGTTTCATTTACAGCACCAACACCAGCATGTACTATCTTAACCCTGCACTTATCGGTGCTGAGTTTTGTAATAGCCTCTTTAAGAGCTTCAACAGAGCCTTGAACATCAGCCTTTATAATAAGAGGCAGCTCTTTTATCTCTCCCTTTTCCAGGGACTTAAATAGATCCTCTAGGGAAAGCTTTCTCTCCCTGGCAGCAATCTTTTGTCTCTCTCTTGTCTCCCTATAGCTTGCTATCTCCTTTGCGGTCTTCTCATCCTTAACAACATAAAACTGTTCCCCAGCAGTGGGGACCCCAGAGAGACCCATTATCTCAGCTGGCATAGATGGTCCAACTTCTTCGACCCTATTTCCTCTATCATCTATAAGTGCTCTTACCCTTCCGTAAGTCGTACCCGCAACCACATAGTCTCCGACCCTAAGGGTACCTTCTTTAACAATCACAGTGGCAACTGGTCCTCTCCCCTTATCCAATTTCGCTTCTATTACAACACCCCTTGCTCTTTTATAGGGATTCGCCTTAAGCTCTAGGATGTCAGCTTGAAGTAGGATAAGTTCCAGCAACTCCTTTATCCCTGTTTTCCTCTTAGCCGAGACTTCAGCAAAGAGTGTATCGCCTCCCCACTCCTCCGGAATGAGCCCTATTTCTGAGAGCTGCCTTTTAACCTTATCAGGATTTGCCTCCGGTTTATCCACTTTGTTTATAGCAACCACTATCGGAACACCCGCAGCACGGGCATGGTTTATAGCCTCTATTGTTTGGGGCATAACACCATCATCTGCAGCAACAACAAGCACTACAACATCGGTTACTTGAGCACCACGTGCCCGCATGGCCGTAAAAGCTTCGTGTCCCGGGGTATCTATAAAAACCACTTTCCTTCCATCTACATCTACACTATAGGCCCCTATATGCTGAGTGATCCCACCTGCTTCCTTCTCCACCACGTTTGTGTGTCTTATAGCATCGAGAAGTGTGGTTTTCCCATGGTCAACATGACCCATTACCGTTACAACAGGAGGACGAGGAAGCAATTTATCTGGAGTATCCTGTTCTTGCTCCTCAAGGAGCTCCCTCTCTTCAAAAACATCAACGGTAACATCAAACCCAAACTCACTGGCCACAATAGTTGCCGTTTCGTGATCGATAGATTGGTTTACGGTAGCCATAACCCCAAGAGACATGAGTTTCTTTATAACCTCACTGGCTTTAACCCCCATTCTCTTAGCAAGTTCACCAACAGTTATGGATTCACCAATCTTTATGGTTCGCTTTGAGGGTTTTACCGGAAAGGGAATAACCTGAGCAGACTCATCAGCTAACTGCTGCTGAGAGGTTCCTCTACCCTCTCTTCTTGCTGTAAAGTGTCTTCTTACATCTTCACTTCTTCTCTGTTGTGAAGGTGCCTCGGTTTTACTCCTCTGAGATCTCCTATCCTCTACCAGGTACTCCCTTCTTCTACCTGGAAGCTTAGTTCTAAAAGCCCTTCTAAGTTCTTCCAGAGTTTCCTCATCTATTATCTCTTCCCGTTTGGGTTTAACCTTCTGGCCTTTTTTCCGAACCTTTTTTCCTTCCTCCTTTCTCCGTCCTTCCTCTTCCTCTTCAGCTTCCTCTTTTGTTTCTACCAAAACACTCGGTTTATCTTTCTTTGGCTTTGCCTCCTCTATAGAAAAAGATTCCTGCAGCTTCTCTTCTCGGGTTTCCTCTGAAGATACACTTATGGTTTTTTCAGACTCAACCAACTTCTCTTCCTCCACCACACCTGCAGGTTTCTCAAAAGAAGACTCCTCGACAACAGACTCTCCTAGTGCGTTCAATTCCCGAGACTCTGCTTCTTCATGCTCTATTTGCCCTTCAGGTTCTACTCCCTCCTCTACTACTGGTTGTGGAGATTCCACAGTTTCCTCTTTAGCCGAAATTTCTCTTTCTTCATCGACTATCTCCTCTACCTTCTCACCTTCAGCTTTAACCTCCTCCACAGTTTCCGTTTCAGCTTCTTCCTGCTCCTGTCGTCTCTTTTTCCTGATAATTACATTTCTTCCCCTCCTGCGTTCAACAACTTCTTCCCCGGTTTCTGAACGAAACACCCTTACCTCTTCTTTAACCTTCTTTTCTTCTCCATCCAATGTCTGTGGAGAATCCTTACTTTTTACCCTCTCTTTAATTCTGTTTGCTTCTTCATCAGAAATAGAGCTGGTATGACTTCTTATAGATATACCAATCCGTTTCGCTATATCTATAACCTCTTTGTTCGATATACCCAACTCTTTTGAGAGTTCATAAACCCTAATATTTGCCATCTTTACCGATTATACCTTTAGATAAAGTTTATCTAATTTATGCTACCTAAAAGTTTCTTATTATGCAAAGATATCTTGTAAAAGAAGAAAACTACTGACCTTCACTGGTTTGAGTTGGAGGTTGCTCAGAAACACTCATCTTTTCAAGCTTGTCTTTGAGTGCAATCCTTGCAGCAGTCTGGATCTTTTTTGCATCTTCTATGCTTTTTAATCCAGCTGCTTTTACCAAGGCTTCAGGATCAGCAAACGCTATATCCTCCAGAGAGTGAAATCCCTCATTGTAAAGCAGGTTTGCAGTTACCTCCCCAATATTTGGAAGCGTCATAAGAAGTGAGATTACCTCCTGTTGCTCACGTTTAACCTGAGATTCGGTCTTTATATCGATCTTCCAATCGGTAAGCTTAGAGGCAAGCCTTACATTCTGTCCTCTTCTCCCTATGGCAAGAGAAAGTTGGTCATCATCTACTATTACCTCCATGGACCTGTTGTTTTCATCTATAATAACTTTACTGACCCTGGCGGGAGAAAGCGCATTGCACACAAACCTTGCAGGGTCTGAAGACCACGGAACTATATCAATTTTCTCTCCCTTTAGCTCCTGAATGATGTTTTGAACCCTTGACCCCTGCATTCCGACACATGCCCCCACGGGGTCAACATCAGGGTCATTGGAGGCAACAGCGATTTTGGTACGACTACCGGGATCTCTTGCTATTGCTTTTATCTCAACTATCCCCTCGCTGATTTCAGGAACCTCCGCCTCAAACAGCCTTTTTACAAAATCTGGATGCGAACGTGATAGTATAAGCTGGGGCCCTCTTTTTGTTTCCTTTATGTCTATAAGCACAGCCCTTATTCTCTCTTTTGGTCTGTAGTACTCCTTTGGAACCTGGTGTTCTGGTGGAAGAATGGCTTCTGTTCTTCCTATATCCACTATTACGTTCTTTCTCTCTATTCTCCTTATTATCCCACTTATCAGCTCACCCTTGCGGGTTTTAAACTCCTCTAGTATTACCTTACCCTCTGCTTCCCTAAGCTTCTGAAGTATTTTCTGTTTTGCATTCTGTATTGCAATTCGCGTAAAATCCGGATTGATCTTAATCCCTATTGAATCTCCAAGCTCAACATCAGGATCGAGTTTAACCGCTTCTTCCATACTGATCTCAACATCCGGGTTATTAACTTTTTCCACAACGGTCTTAAATTCAAATATCTCAACCTCACCTGTTTCCTCATTATAACGTACTTCAAGCTCCTTTGTCTTCCCTTCCATCCTAAAAAGCTTATGTGCAGCAGAAAGCACAGCTTCTTCAACTGCTCTAATAACGGCTTCTCTTTCTACCCCTTTGTCCTTTGTCACAGAATCTATAACACGGCTTAGCTCTGTTACAGCCATATTCTTCCTCCTGCCAAACTAAAATTCCACTTCCAAATTTGCCCTTTCAATCTCCTCTAAGGGAATGGAGCATCTGTTCTTTCCCACTTCTATATAGACAGAGTTATCCCTAAAATCGAGCAACTTTCCTATGAACAGCTTTTTCTCACCAGTAGCAGTTCTCGTTTTGATTTTGACCTTTTTCCCCCTAAACCTCTTAAAATCCTCCGGTTTCTTAAGAACCCTGTTAAGCCCAGGAGAAGAAACCTCAAGTGTATAAGGTCCGGGGATAAAATCGTATATGTCAAGTAAGGTACTCAATTCCCGACTGAGTCTTGTGCAGTCACCTATGGTTACCCCTCCCTCCTTATCTATAAAGATCCTAAGAATCCCACCTTTTCCCCCTTTTCTGTACTCTATATCTACAAGTTCAAGCCCCTGTTCCACAATAAGGGGGTTAAGTATTTCCCTTACACTCTCAATAATCCTTTCCTCTAATAAATCCATACTGTTTTAAGCCCCCTTAAAACATTAAAAAAGCGGATTTCCAATCCGCTTCTTTAAATTCTACCAAAAACCCAAAGGGAGGGCAAGTAAGAAGGTAAACAAAAGCAACAGAACTTTCAAAACTACGGATATACAGTATTCAATAATCTATTGAAAAATCTTCTAAAATATTCTTAAATATAAAAAAACAGCAAAGAAAAAAAGGAGTGTTTGGATATGCCCAAAGACATAGATATGAAAATTGAACGAAAAAAGCCCTTTAACCCGGAATGGTATCTTAAAGAAAAAAGAGAAAACTGGGTTTTACCCCTTATATTGAAAGACAGAGCAGAGAAGTTTCCCGAAAGGCCTTTTCTTCAGTATCAAAATGAAAGACCTCTTACCTTCAAAGAGGTAAACACCCTAGCCAACAAAATAGCAAACGGTTTAATTGAACTCGGTATAAAGAAAGGAGACAGAGTAGCAGTTCTTCTTCCTAACTCTGCTGATTACGTACTCATCTGGTTTGGAATATTAAAAGCCGGAGGCATTATGGCTCCTGTCAATACAGCATATAAGATGGATTTTCTTCAATACATAATTGATAACTCAGACTCAAAGGTTCTTTTCGTTGCAGATGAGTACCTAGATAGAATAGCCCCTATTCAGGACAGAATACCACAGGTTGAGAAGATAGTTGTTTGGACAAAAGATGGCTCAAAAGATTTTCAAAACAAAGGGGTCAATCTAAAATCTCTTATCCCGTATAGAGAGTTCCTGGATAACTCATCCCCAAAGGAACCAGACGTTGAGGTAAGATTTATTGATATAGCCAGATTGA
>Ga0101945_1002889_pt1 | contig 10873 bp, 10 predicted proteins | sample DewCreD2012metaG_2_FD_75246 | JGI IMG/M metagenome (GOLD analysis project Ga0101945, IMG submission 75246) | Hot spring sediment bacterial and archeal communities from British Columbia, Canada, to study Microbial Dark Matter (Phase II) - Dewar... ... | reverse complement strand
TCCCCCACCGCCGGGGCGTGGGGTCGCCGAGGCGGTCGGCGGCGAGCGCGTGCGCGTACTCGTGCAGGAAGAGGCTCGGCGCGAGGGCGACGAGCAGGAACAGGGCGAACCGCAGGGACTCGGCCGTCATCCCAACCACCCGTGCACGAGCGGGACGGGCTCGACCGGCTCCTCCGAGAGCACGAGCGCCGCGAGCACCCGCGCGACGGCCGCCCGGGCGGCGTCCTCGGTGCGGGCGTGCACGCGCCCGAGCTCCTCGCCCTCGCCGAGCAGGTCCCCGACCTTCGGCCGGAACACGATCCCGACGGCGGGATCCACCGGGTCGCCCTTGCGCTTGCGTCCGGCGCCGAGGTCGGCGCTCGCCCGGCCGAGGGCCTCCGCGTCCACCGCCGCGAGGTATCCCCGCGACGGCGAGCGGATCGGGAGCTCGAGCGGGGCTCGCGGCAGGACGCCCTCCGGGTCGTCCACGACCCTCGGGTCGCCGCCCTGGGCCTCGACCATCCGTCGGAAGGTCTCGAGCGCCGACCCGTCCGCGAGCGCGCGCTCCGCGCGTGCGCGGGCCTCCTCGGGCTCCCGGTCGAGCAGCCGCACCTGCGCCTCGGTCGCGAAGAGCACCGCGAGCTCGGTCAGCCGGCCCGGAGCCTCGCCGCGCAGCACCCGGGTCGCCTCGGCGACGTCGAGGGCGTTCCCGATCGCGGAGCCGAGCGGCTGGGACATGTCCGTGACCGCGATGCGACAGGCCCGGCCCCAGTCCTGCGCGAGCGCGGCGCAGGCCTCGGCGAGGGCGAGGGCGTCCTCGACGGTCTTCATGAACGCGCCGCTGCCCGCCTTCACGTCGAGCAGGATGAGGTCGGTCCGCACCGCGAGCTTCTTCGACATCACGCTCGCGGCGATGAGCGGCACGGCCGGCACGGTCGCGGTCGCATCGCGCAGCGCGTAGAGCTTGCCGTCGGCCGGGACGAGGTCGGCCGTCTGCGCCGCGACGGCGCAGCCGACCTCCTCGACCTGCCGCTCGAAACGCTCCGGGTCGAGATCGGTCCGCAGGCCCGGGATCGCCTCGAGCTTGTCGAGCGTGCCCCCGGTGTGCCCGAGCCCCCGCCCCGACAGCTTCGCGACGGCGAGACCGAGCGAGGCCGCGAGCGGCGCGAACACGAGCGTCACCCCGTCGGCCACGCCGCCGGTCGAGTGCTTGTCCACCCTCGGGCGGGAGATGCCGGCGAGCTCCAGCGTCACCCCCGAGTCCACCATCGCCCGGGTGAGCGCGAGCGTCTCGGCCCGGTCCAGGCCGCGGATGAAGGCGGCCATGAGGAACGCGGCGGCGAGCTCGTCCCCGATCTCGCCCCGTACGTAGCCGAGCACGAACTCCCGGATCTCCTCGGGGGCGAGGCGGCGGCCGTCGCGCTTGGCGGCGACCACGTCCCGGGGGTCGGCGAGCGTCACGGCGAGACCTCCCCGGCGAAGCTCGCGCCGACGAGGCCCCACGGCACGCCGAGCAGCTCCGCGACGGTCGCCCCGAGGTCGCCGAAGCAGCCGCGCGTGCCGACGTCGTACGGGCCGCCGACGAGGCCCGCGGCGAGCAGCGGCGTGCGCTCGCGCGAGTGATCGGTCGAGGGCGTCGTGGGGTCGCAGCCGTGGTCCCCGGTGAGGAACAGCACGCCGCCGTCGAGGGCGGCGATCAGCTCCGGCAGGCGCCCATCGAGCGCCTCGACCGCTCGCGCGTACCCCTGCGGGTCGTTGCGGTGCCCGTACTTGCTGTCGAAGTCGACGAGGTTCGTGAAGACGAGGGCGGGCCCCGGCCGCCGCAGGTAGCCGAGGGTGAGGTCGATCCCGTGGTCGTTGGAGTCGGAGTAGACGGCCTCGGTCAGGCCGCGCTCGGCGAAGATGTCGCGGATCTTGCCGACCCCGTACACGGCCACGTCGGCCTCCAGGCACCGGTCGAGCAGGGTCGGACCCGGCGGCGGGACCGAGAAGTCCCGGCGCTCGGGCCGGCGGCGGAAGCTGCCGGGCTCCCCCTCGAAGGGCCGGGCGATGACCCGGCCGACGCTGTGCTCCCCCACGAGGATCCCGCGCGCGATGCGGCACCACTCGTAGAGCGTCTCCAGCGGCACGACGTCCACGTGGCAGGCGATCTGGAAGACCGAGTCCCCGCTCGTGTAGACGATCGGGCGCCCCGTGCGCAGGTGCTCGGCCCCCAGCCGCTCGATGCGCTCGGTCAGGCGCCCGTGGGCCGTGCCGGGCTCCGCCCTCGGCGCCACGCCCTCGATCCGGGTGAGGTACCCGAGCCCGAGCCCCTCGAGCGCGGGGACGCGGAGGCCGCCCACCGCGCGCGCGCAGTTCCCGAGGGTGTCCGAGCCCGCGTCCCCGTAGGCCGCGGCGTCGGGAGCGTCGCCCACCCCGAAGGAGTCGCACACGAGCAGGAGGACCCGCTCGACGCGGGCCGGGCTCACCGCCGGCGCTCCGCGACCGCGCGAGCGATCACCGACCCTCCCCCTTCCGCTTGCAGTCGATGCAGAGGATCGCCCAGGGCAGCGCCTCGAGCCGCTCGACGGCGATGGGCTTGCCGCACCGCTCGCAGATGCCGTACGTGCCGAGCTCCATCTTCTTCAGCGCCCGGTTCACCCAGCGCAGGTTCGCGCGGAGGGCCTTCATGACCGAGAGCGTGCGCGCGCGCTCGGCGGTGGCGTGCGCGCTGTCGGCGAACCCGCGCTCGACGTCGATCTCGGCGTCGTCGGAGTCGGGGTCGCCGCCCTGCTCCTCGATCTCCTTGCGGAGGTTGTCCCGCTGCTCCTCGAGCGCCGCTCGCAGCTCCGCCAGCTTCTCCTCGGTGATGCTCACGCCATCTCCCTCCTTGCCGCGACCGCTCGGTGCGCCCGCGGATGCGCCATCTCGTAGACCTCGCGCAGGTGCTCCCTGGTCACCAGGGTATAGACCTGCGTGGTGGCCACGCTCGCGTGGCCGAGCAGCTCCTGGACCACCCGCACGTCGGCGCCGCCCTCGAGCAGGTGGGTCGCGAAGGAGTGCCGCAGCACGTGGGGGCTCACCCGGCGCTCGATCCCCGCGCGGCGGGCGGCCTCCGCGAGGATCAGGGTCACCCCCTGCCGGGTGAGCCGTCCGCCCCGCTGGTTGAGGAACAGCGCGGCCCGCGAGCGTACCGTCGCGAGCTGCGGCCGGGCGAGCCGCAGGTACGCCTCGAGGGCCTGGACCGCGTACCGCCCGAGCGGCACCTCCCGCTCCCTCCCGCCCTTGCCGAGCACCCGCACGCTCCCCAGCTCGAGATCGACGTCGTCCACGTCGAGGCCGGTGAGCTCGGAGACGCGCAGGCCGGCGCCGTAGAGCGTCTCGAGCACGGCCCGGTCCCGGAGCCCCTTGGCCGAGCCCTCCTCCGGCGCCGTCAGCAGCCGCAGCACATCCTCGAGCGGGAGCGGCTTCGGCAGGGAGCGCGGCAGCCGCGGGCGCACGACCGAGACCGACGGGTCCGAAGCGGCGGCCTGCTCGCGCAGCAGGTACCGGTGGAAGGACCGGACGGCGGAGAGCGCCCGCACGAGCGAGGTCGCACGGTAGGGGCGGCCGTCCCCGTGGGTCGAGGCCGAGATCCGAGCCATGAACGCGGCGACATCGCCCTCGCCGACCCGGCGGGCGTCGGTGGTCCCCCGCTCGCGCAGGAACGCCCCGTAGCGCGCGAGGTCCCGCCGGTAGGCGGCGACGGTGTTCGGGGAGAGGCCGCGCTCGACCGTCAGGTGGTCGAGGAACCGCTGCAGCTGACCCGCGAGGGCGTCGGCCATCGCACCGCTCCCCTCAGGCCGCGCCGGGGACGAGCGCGCCGAGCTCGGTGTAGGTCAACCCGTGCGCCTCGGCGACGCCCCGGTTCGTCACGTATCCGCGGTAGACGTTCACGCCGAGCGCGAGCGCCGGGTCCTCGCGCACCGCGGCCTCGAGTCCCTTGCTCGCGATGTCGAGCGCGTAGGGCAGCGTCACGTTGGTGAGCGCGTAGGTCGAGGTCCGGGGCACCGCGCCCGGCATGTTCCCCACGCAGTAGTGGACGACGTCGTGCGTCACGAACACGGGGTGCGAGTGCGTGGTCATGCGCGAGGTCGCCACGCAGCCCCCTTGGTCGATCGAGATGTCGACGATGACCGAGCCCGGGCGCATCGCCCGGACCATCTCCTCGGTCACGAGGTGCGGCGCCCGGGCCCCGGGGATCAGCACGGCGCCGATCACGAGGTCGGCCTCGAGCACCAACCGCTCGATCGCGAGGTCGCTGCTCATCACCGTCTGGACGCGCCCGCGCTGGATCTGGTCGATGTGCCGGAGCCGGTCCACGTTCTTGTCGAGGACCGTCACCTCGGCCTCCATGCCGGCGGCGATCCACGCCGCGTTCAGCCCCGCCATCCCGGCCCCGATCACCACGACCCGGGCGGGCTGCACGCCCGAGGCCCCGCCCATCAGGACCCCCCGCCCGCCGAAGGGGCGCTCGAGGTACTTCGCCCCCTCCTGGGGCGCCATGCGACCGGCGATCTCGCTCATCGGCGCGAGCAGCGGCAGCCGCCCGTCGGGGAGCTCGACCGTCTCGTAGCCGACCGCCACGAGCCCGCGCTCCACCAGGAACTCCGTGAGCGCCTTGTCGGCCGCGAGGTGCAGGTACGTGAACAGGAGGTGGTCGGGGCGGAACCGGTGGAACTCCTCCGGCTGCGGCTCCTTGACCTTCAGGATCATCTCGGCGGCCTCGAAGACCGCGTCGGCGTCCGGCAGGATCCGGGCGCCCGCCGCGGCGAAGTCCTCGTCGGCCAGGGCCGAGCCGAGCCCCGCGCCCCGTTCCACCACCACCTCGTGCCCGGCCCGGGTGAGCTCGCGTACGCCCTCCGGCGTCGCGGCGACCCGGTACTCGCTGTCCTTGATCTCCCTGGGGATCCCGATGATCACGGCGCTCCTCCCTCGTACCGGTCCGGCCGGGCGGCGCGCCTCTAGCCTACCCAACCGCCGGGGAGCGGCCGCCGAGCCTCGCCTCGGCGAGGAGGAGCGCGAGGGCGGTCTTCACGTCCCGCACCCGGCCGGCGCGGGCGGCCGCGACCATCTCGGCGAACGGGCGGCGCAGGAGCTGGGTCCCCTCCTCGGGCGGCCCGTCGGGCTCCTCCCCCACCGTGGCGAGGAACAGGTGGACGTACTCGTCGGTGAACCCCGCCGAGGAGTAGTAGCCGCCGAGGAACTCGATCGTGCGGTGGGTGAACCCCGTCTCCTCACGGAGCTCGCGCGCCGCGCAGGAGAGGGCGTCCTCCTCCCGCTGGTCGAGGAGCCCCGCCGGGATCTCGACGAGGTGCTGACCGATCGCGGGCCGGAACTGCCGCACGAGCAGCACCTCGCCCGCGGGGGTGACCGGGAGCACGGCCGCGGCGCCCGGGTGGCGCACGACGTCGTGCTCGCCCTGGGGCAGCGGGTGGACCTCGACCCGGATCAGCCGGCCGCGGTAGACCTCGCGGGCCGACACCGTCATCCGACCGCGAGCGGGCGCTCGGCCTGCGCGGCCCGGCGAGCCCTCGCCGCGCCGACGAACTCGCGGAACAGCGGGTGCGGCCGGGTCGGCCGCGAGCGGAGCTCGGGGTGGAACTGACCGGCCACGAAGAACGGGTGGTCGGGCAGCTCGATGATCTCGACGAGGCGGCCGTCGGGCGACAGGCCCGAGAACACGAGCCCGTGCTCGGACAGGACCCGGTGGTAGGCCGGGTTGACCTCGTAGCGGTGGCGGTGGCGCTCGTAGACGACCTGCTCGCCGTAGGCGGCCGCGGCCCGCGTGCCCGGCACGAGGTGGCAGGGCTGGGCCCCCAGGCGCATCGAGCCGCCGAGCTCGGTCACGTGCTTCTGCTCGGGGAGCAGGTCGATGACCGGGTGGGGGGTGGCCGGGTCGAACTCCGAGGAGTTGGCCCCCTCGAGGCCGCACACGTTGCGGGCGAACTCGATCACGGCGCACTGGAGCCCGAGGCAGATCCCGAGGAACGGCACGCGCTGCTCGCGGGCGAACCGGATCGCCTCGACCTTCCCCTCGACCCCCCGGACCCCGAACCCGCCGGGGACGAGGATGCCGTCGGCGCGCTCGAGGACCTCGCGCCCGCCCTCGGCGAGGTCGTCCGAGGCCACCCAGGAGATCTCGACCCGCGCGCCGTGGTGGAACCCGCCGTGCCGCAGCGCCTCCATCACCGAGAGGTAGGCATCGCGCAGGTTCACGTACTTGCCGACGATCGCGATCTGCACCGGGTCGGCGGCCGCGTGGATCCGTCGGACGAGCCCCTCCCACTCGCCGAGATCCGGCTCGGCGTCGATCCCGAGGTGCCGGGCGAGCAGCTCGTCGAGGCCCTCGCGCTGCAGCACGAGCGGGACCTCGTAGATCGAGGCGGTGTCGGGCGCGCTCACGACCCCGGAGATCGGCACGTCGCACAGGAGCGAGATCTTCTCCTTCAGGTGCCGCCCGATCGGCCGGTCCGAGCGGCACACGATCGCGTCGGGCTGCAGACCGAGCGAGCGCAGCTCCTTCACCGAGTGCTGCGTGGGCTTGGTCTTCAGCTCGCCCGAGGGACCGATGAACGGGATCAGGCTCACGTGGACGAACGCGCAGCGCTCGCGCCCGACCTCGTTGCGCAGCTGGCGGATGGCCTCGAGGAACGGCAGCGACTCGATGTCGCCCACGGTGCCGCCGATCTCCACGATGAGCACGTCGGCCGCCTCGGTGCGCGCGTACGAGCGGATCCGCTCCTTGATCTCGTCGGTGATGTGCGGGATGACCTGGACGGTCTTGCCGAGGTAGTCTCCGCGCCGCTCCTTGGCGATCACGGCCGAGTAGATCGAGCCCGTCGTCACGTTCGAGCCGCGGTGGAGGCTGGCGTCGACGAACCGCTCGTAGTGGCCGAGGTCGAGGTCGGTCTCGGCGCCGTCGTCGAGCACGAACACCTCGCCGTGCTCGAACGGGTTCATCGTGCCCGGGTCGACGTTCACGTAGGGGTCGAGCTTCTGGAGGGCGACGCGCAGTCCGCGGGACTTGAAGAGGCGGCCGAGCGAGGCGGTGGTGATGCCCTTGCCGAGGCCCGAGGCGACCCCACCCGTCACGAAGATGTACCGCGGCTCGTTCTGCACCTCGGGACGGCATGCTAACAGGTCCCTCCGACGCGCTCCGGCGTTCGGCTCGGAACTTCAGCGCGTGCCGTCATCCGGCAGGCGCCCGAGCCGGTCGAGCAGCCGCAGGGGCGGCACGGCGGCGATCGCGCGGGAGAGCGTGAGCGTCTCGGCGAGCAGGTTGAGGCCCACGGCGAGCCCCGCGGCCACCGGGACCCAGCCGTCGGGCAGGAGCAGGTACAGGCACAGCCCGGCGGCGAAGCCGAGCGGGTTCGAGCCGGCGTCGCCGAGCATCGCGCGCTCGCGCAGGTCGGGCACGAGGGCGACGAGGGCCGCGGCGAGCACGCCGAGACCGGCCGGGAAGGCGCCGAGGGGTCCGGCGAGCGCGAACGCGGCCCCCACCGGCAGGAAGGCCTTCAGCGCTCGGCCCGGTGCGACGTCGAGGCCGTTCCACAGGTTCGTGCAGGCCGCGAGCAGCACGACCCCCGACAGCCGAGCCCAGCCGGGCCGCGACCCCTGGAGCGCGACGACCACCACGGAGGCCCCGACCGCGACGAGGACCTTCAGCGCGCCCGTCGTGATCCGCCCGGCGAGCAGGGCGCCGAGGTGCCCTCGGAGCCCGCGGGGGCCCGGCGGCGCGAGATCGTCCACGAGCCCCGCCCCCGAGACAAGGAGCAGACCGGCGAGCGCGCCCCAGGCCTCGGCCCCGACCCCCGCCACCGACTCCCCGAGGAGCGTCGCGCCCACCGCCCCGAGATCGAGGAGCGCCCACAGGATGCGGGGGATCCGCCGCCCCCGGTGGTTCTCGGCCTCGAGGCGTCCCCAGCGCATCACCGCAGCCCGAGGGCTCGCGCGGCCACCGCGGCGGCGATGTCGAGCCCCTGGCGAGCCCGGTGCGCGAACCCGCGGAGCGACCGCCCGGTCGGGCGGTGCGAGAGCGTCGCCGGGACCTCGACCACCCGGAAGCCGGCGCGGGCCGCGTCGATGGTCATCGCGGTCTCGACCCCGAACCCGCGGGCGAGCGGCCGGCAGGCGGCGAGCACCTCGGCCCGAACGGCCCGCTGGCCCGAGAGCGGCTCGGCGACCTCGAGACCGGCGAGGGCCCGGATGGCGCGCGCCGCCGCGCGCTTGACGAGGCCGAACCCGCCGCCCGCCGCCGGCGGGAACCGCGCGACGGCGAGATCGGCTCGTCCCGAGCGCACCTCCTCGAGCACGGCGCCGAGCTCGCGGGCGCTCGCGCCGAGGTCGGCGTCGGCAAGGAGCCACACCTCGGCCGGGGGCAGGCGACGGAGCGCCCCCTCGAGCGCGCCCCCCTTGCCGATCGACCGCGCGAGCCGCAGCACGGTCGCCCCCGCCGCGAGGGCCGCCGAGGCGGTCCCGTCCGTCGAGCCGTCGTCCACGACCACGACCTCGTCCGCGAGCTCGCGCAGGGCACGGACCGTCGCGCCGACCCGGTCGACCTCGTTCCGCGCCGGGACCAGGGCGACGACCCTCCCGGTCACGGCGGCGGGGGCAGGGGCGCGCTCCCGGCTCCGACGCCGTAGTCGCCGCCCTCCCCCGTGAGGATCAACCGCTGCAGCCCGAGCACGAGGGCCGCGCCGCCCCGGCTCTCGTCGACGTCGTCCACGGTCACCACGCCGTCCGACCCCGCGCGACGGAGCAGCTCGACGAAGGGGACGACGGTGCCGACGGGCTCCCCGGCGGCGACGGGCAGCCCGAGCTCGACGAGGCGCTCGACCAGGGGCACCGCGAAGGCCTCCGGCGGCATCGCCGGCTCGGCGTCGCCCCCGCCGGCGAGGACCACCACGGCCTGCCTCGGCCCTCCGACCCCGGCGAGGACCGCGTCGGACAGCCCCGCGTCGGCGGGCGCGAGGTACCCCTCGCCGAGCAGGAGCCGCAGGAGGTCCCCCTCCGGGCTCTCCCGCCGGACGTCGGTCGCGAGGCGCTCGGCGAGGGCGCGAGCCGCGACCGCGGGAAGGGCCGCCGGGTCGGCGTCCGAGCGCCCCAGCAGCTCGGCGAGGGCCGCCTGCGCGTCGGCGTCCTGGGGCGCGAGCGCGGCGCGAGCGACCAGCACGACCGGCGTCGCGCCGGCCCCCTCGAGGGCGCGCCGGGCCTCCGACAGGGCGTCCTCGTCCAGGCCCTCCTGCGCCACCACCACGACCCGCTGCCCGAGGAGCCGGCCCTGCGTGAGGTGCGCGAAGGCCGCGTCGTTGAAGGCGCGCTCGGCCGCGAGGCGGTCGCGGAGCTCCCCCACCTGCGCCCGGAGATCGTCCATGGTCCGGCGCTGGTCCTCGACCTGCGCCCGCAGCTGCTCCACGAGCCGTGGCTGGATGAAGGCGCTCCCCGCGAGCATCCCGAGCGCGAGCGCGAGGAAGATCGCCACGATGGTGACCACGTGCTGCCGGAACGAGATCACGGCCGGCGCCTCACCACAACCCTCGGAGCTCGAAGAACCACTGGCGGGCGTGCTCGAGCAGGAGCGTCACGTACAGCCGCAGCGAGGGCGACACGGCGATGACGAGCCCCATCGCCGCGAGCGCGCCGCCCACGAGCAGGAGCGCGTCGCGCGTGCGCAGCCGGGGCGAGTACACGCGGGACACGCCCTTCGCGTCCATGAGGATCTCGCCGACCCGCAGCCGGACGAGGAACGTGCTCGACATCCCCTCCCGGCCCTTGTCGAGGAACTCGCGCAGGTTCCCGTGGGTGCCGACCGCCACGATGGTCTCGGCGCCCTTCTCGTGACCGAGCAGGAAGGCCACGTCCTCGCTCGTCCCGGCGGCGCGGACGACCTTGTAGGGGACGCCGAGCGCCTCCAGCCGCGCCCGGCCGGGCGCGCGTCCGTCCCGGTAGGCGTGGAGCACGATCTCCGTCGGCCGTCGGCGGCGCAGGCGTCCGGCCGGACGGAGCGCGAGGCGCAGGGCGTCGTCGGAGACGCTGTCCATGTCCCCGATGATGATGTCCGGACGGTACCCGGCCTCGATGAGCGCGTCGGCGCCGCCGTCCACGCCGACGAGGACCGGCCGGATGTCGCGGATGTAGGGTCCGAGGACCGCGAGGTCCTCCTTGTACCCGTACCCGCGGACGACCACGAGCATCGGACGGCCGCTGAGGTCGTGGTCGAGCTCGGGGAGCCCCGCCCCTCCGAACAGGAGGTCCCGCTCCCGCTGGAGGTAGGCGACCGTGTTCCGCGCGAACCGGTCGAACCGGTCGGCGAGGCCGAGCTGGGCCTCGGCCATCGCGCGCGCGATCGACTCCTCGGTCTGCAGGATCCCGATGCCGACCAGCCGGTCCCCGACGAAGATCCGATCGCCCTCGAGGCGCACGCGGTCCCCCTCGCGCACCTTGCGCAGCAGGAGCGGTCCGACCCCGTCCACGAGCGGGATGCCGGCCTCGAGCAGGATCTGCGGTCCGAGGTTCGGGTACCGGCCGGTGATCGAGCGCGCCGCGTTCACGACCGCCACCACGCCCGCCGCGACGAGCCCCTCCGCGGATACCCGGTCGAGGTCCTCGTGGTCGATGACGGCCACGTCGCCCGGACGCGCCCGCCGCACGAGCCGCTTGGTCCGAGCGTCGACCCGGGCGGTGCCGGAGCGGGCTCCCGCCGGCGCCTCGCGCCTCGGCGGGTGCCCGAGCAGCCCTCGCGTCCTCGACGTGGCCGTGGGAACCTCCGGGCGGGCCCGACCTTCGGACGCCCGCACCGCAAGCCTAGCGGACGCGGTGTGGGGTCCGGTAGGCACCGGCGCCGGTGGAGCGTCGGGTGCCGTCGGCCCGCCGG
>Ga0101945_1002881_pt1 | contig 10926 bp, 13 predicted proteins | sample DewCreD2012metaG_2_FD_75246 | JGI IMG/M metagenome (GOLD analysis project Ga0101945, IMG submission 75246) | Hot spring sediment bacterial and archeal communities from British Columbia, Canada, to study Microbial Dark Matter (Phase II) - Dewar... ... | reverse complement strand
CGGCTCCCCGGAGCATATCGGTGCCGTGCCCCGTCCTTCCTCGGCACGCAGCGCCATGGCATCCATCGTGTGCTCATCATGTCTTCCGTCCGTCACGGCCAATGGGCCGGACGTGTCCCGGTGCACGGGTGGACAACGCGCACCAGGGATGGTGATGATACAGTTTTTCGCTTAACAATCGCGTGAGTTGTCAAGGTACGACCGGCCCGTGGCGAAAAAAAGCGGTGCAGGCAAACTGCGCTGCGCCGTAGACGACGGGCCAATTGGTTGCGGAGCGTGCCCGGCTGGGCCGTCCTCCGTGTCATCGCCGGAGCGATTGACGGGTGAGAGTATAGCAAGAGCTGCCGGTTTTGTCAAGCGGGCAGATCAACTCGATGATTTTCCCTTTAGAATGAGGCATAATAGTAACCCGGGACTTGACGATGTTCCTGCACGTCACCACGATATTTACATGGTACACTGTTAGCGGGAAAATGAAGAACGCTCCCCAAACCAATCCCGAAAGGACTATTTTTGTGTTGACGCAACGAATGACAGCACTGGTCGAGCAGTGGACAGCAGTCAGCGACCGGCGTTCTATCTTTCTTGCCTGCTATCAGCGGATGACTGAGAACATGCTCTCCGCAGTGGCGCGTCATGATTTCTTCGATCCAGATTGGGTCGCTCACTTAATCGGCAGCTTTGCCGATTATTATTTTGCCGCTCTCGCAGCCTGGGAACGCGACCAGAGTGGGCCGGCTGTCTGGCAGTACACCTTCACCTATGCCAATCGGCAGAATGCATCCGTTGCGCAACATTTACTGCTCGGTGTGAATGCCCATATCAATTGCGATCTGGTGCTGGTACTGGACGATCTGCTACACCAGGAATGGCCATTGCTCTCTGCGGAACAACAGCGTCAGCGCCATGCTGATTATCTAGCCGTTAATCGTGTCATCGAACAAACTATTGATCGGGTGCAGGATGAAGTTATTGCTCCCTACTCAGTAACACTCCAGCTTCTCGATGCGGTTTGTGGGCCATTCGATGAGTGGTGTACCGCTCGTCTGATCCGTAACTGGCGTGATGATGTCTGGCAACAGGCACTGACAGTGATAAGCCTGGACGATCAGGAAGAACGTCTTGCTGCACGTCGTCAGGTTGATCAGCTCGCACTGGCCAGGGCTTATCTTCTCAGCGGTAATCTGACCGAAGTGAGAAGTTTTGGCTATCCATTGCGCTGGTTGAAACGACTACGTTTGCTTTAAGCTATAAACACAACGAGGAGATATGTCTGCTGAAACACCATTGCCATTGTGGCGGGTCTGGCTCTGGCCAGCAGTGGTAGGTATCACTATCGCTGTTGCCAATGTTCTGGTCTTTATCCTTCTCCCTCCCGATCTGGTTGAACGGTTAGGCGCCCTTGGTTACGTTGGGGCGTTTCTTTCTGCCGGAATTGCGAATGCGTCGATTGTGGTGCCGGTACCGTATTACCCATTGCTGATTCGCCTGGGACAGGCGTTTAATCCCTACGGCGTCGCAATCGCTGCGGCTGCCGGATCGGTTTTGGGCGAGCTGGTGGCTTTTTACGCTGGACGCAGTGGGCGCAAAGCGATGGAGCGCACCTCGTTCTACGATTGGGTGCATCGCCAGATGCAACACCCATGGCGTGCTCCACTGGTGCTGTTCGTCCTGTCTGCCCCTCCCAATCCCTTTTTCGATGTGGCAGGCATTATTGCCGGTGCAGTTGGGGTGCCGGTGTGGACATTTGTCATTACGGTGTTTCTTGCCCGCATCGTGCGCATGGGACTGGTCGTGGTGCTGGGCTATACTCTGTTTGGCGGATGGTGATAAAAACCGGTACGCTGTCGTTGTTCTCGTGACAGCGTACCGGTGCAGGCAATTGACCTTCAGGCTGAGCGAGTCTCGGATTCGCTACCGGGGTTGACGCTTGCTGCCTCAAGCGGTAAGTTGAGTGGGTTTTCCGCTTGAATCTTGATCTCCTCTGGATCGATGCCGGGTGCTGCGCCACCAAAGGTGGTATCGGCATGCAATACTTTCTGCTCTTTCAGCGCAGCGATCTGCTCTGGCGTCAACACACGTGACTCGTCGAAACCCAGATCAATCTCAAGCTGTGTGCCGCGCACATGCACACGACCCAGATCGTAGAAGCGGCGGGTGACCGTCGTCTTCATAAAGGCACGTAAACAACCCAACATATAGCGGCGCTTGAAGGGGTCTTTGATAAACGGGTATTCGAGAAACGCCTTACGCATGTAGAAGCGTGCATAGTTGCGGAGGACGCCTTTCAATACCTCTTCCCGATCCATCAAATCAGGCTTCATGATCGGAGTCACGAAGTTGTATTTGGCGTAATCACGCACCTCAACCCGGTCGCCCAGTTCCTCAAATAGTTCCGCAAATGGCCACGGGGTGTACATGTTCCAGTTCGCCATATCCGGCTTCCAGTCGAGGACGTAACGATAGGTCTCCTCGATGGTCTCCGGCGTCTCGTTCTCCATACCCATGATGAACTGGGCTTCAGCCACCATGCCGTGCTTCTTAATCAGTTCGATTGCCCGTTTATTCTGTTCAATGGTGGTCTGTTTGCGGAAGCGGTCGAGATTCATCTGGGCTGCCGCCTCGGTACCGAGCGAAATATGCACCAATCCCGCCGCTCGCCAGAGCGGTAACTGCGCTTCATCGCGCAAAATGTCGGTCACCCGCGTGTTGATGCCCCAGTAGACTCGTACCTGACGCCGTATCAATTCTTCGCAGAGGGCAGTGAATTTCTTGCGGTTGATTGTCGGTTCTTCATCAGCCAGGATGAAGAAGCCAACATTGTAATCACGTACCAGTGTCTCGATTTCATCAACAAATTTCTGTGGGCTGCGCGCACGGTAACGGCGCCAGAATTTCCACTGTGAACAGAATCGGCATGTGAACGGACATCCACGTGCGAAGTTGGGCACGGCCACGCGCACATTCAACGGCACGTAGATGTAGCGCTTCCAGTCGTAGAGGCTCCAATCCGGTGTCAGTTTGTCGAGGTCAGCAATCGGATCACGGGCCGGCGTCGCCACGACTTTGCCATCTTCGAGGTAGGCAATCCCGCGAATCTTTACCCGGTCACGCTGATCGCTACCATAGGCGATGGCCTGCATCAACTCGACAATAATCTCTTCACCTTCGCCACGCACGATATAGTCGATCCAGGGCGCTTCAGTCAGCACCTGACCATACATAAAGGTCGGATGGATACCACCGAGGATCAGCCGGGCATTTGGTAGTTCTTCGCGGGCAATCTTGAGCGTCTCCTGGGCTTTGTAGATCATCGGCGTGATCGCCGTCGCCATGACAACATCAGGGCGATTGTGGCGCAAGATAAGACGTAGCTTCTCGTCAGGCAGGTCTTCGGTCATGGCATCAACAAAGCGCAGGTTATCAAAACCTGCTGCCCGTAAAGCCCCGCCAATGTACGCCACCCAGCTCGGTGGCCAGTTGCCGGCAATCTCTGCTCCACCAGCATGGTAATTCGGCTGGATCATCATGATCCGCATGCGAGACCTCTCTTCCTTTTGACGACCAAGTCTGAACTACACGTACATAGAAAGCTATGATGAGCAGCAGATCATCTGCTCAACTCCACTGCAAACTCACACCGGCCCGTTCCCATCGCCCGGCACGCCACCTCGTGTACCCGCAATCGATCACAGACCACCCGGCGCAGTAAGCCCTCGAACGCAGCCCGATAGTAGGCACATACCGGTTCGGTAGCGCGTACCCCACGGGCTTCAACACTATCGGCCAGGGTCAAACGCCATGCGGGCTGCAACGTGTAGCCGAACCGTCCACTCCCGGCAAACGTCCAGGCATGACGGGCAATAGCGGGCAGAAAGATGCGCAGGGCGAGTCCAACCGGCAAACGGGGAAGTAACCAGCGAATTGGCACCGGTACGCGGTGTGTTGCCACATACTGCGCAGTCAAGTCACCAGATTGCGCGAGCACATCTGCTGCTGCCGATACCCCTAACCAGAAACGCAGATCGGCAATCAGGTCACCAAATTCGCTCTCTGGCAGCATATGGTCGGGCATCGCCTCCAGCAAATGTCCACGCCCTGTTCGCCGCAGCCAGTCCGCAACTGCCTCTTCACCGTACTGAGCACGCGCTGCTGCAACAGTCTGAATGATCGAATTTGGCCCAATTCGAGCTTCCGTAGCAACCTCTTGCATAGTCAGCCTGCACTATTGCTTGAAGTGTCAATGTATGCCTTAAATGTAACATTTTTGCTTCCATCCGCTCGTTGTGATTCATTCACTCAGCGTAAAAACCGGGTGAAGAAAGCTGGGCAGAAGGTTGGCAAGAGGTTTTACCTGGCAATGACCGCCAGGCACACTGGCTCTATCGAGCCATATCAATGCGTGTGTACTACTGAGGCGATTGCCCGTTCGCTATCGAGCGTGGGGCGGGCCGGGTGAAAGAGGGCCAGGAATTCAACATTGCCGGCAGGGCCGGTAATCGGGGATCGGGTCAGGGCCGCCGGATTGAGTCCACAGTCGCGTGCGAAGCTGAGAATATCGCGAATGACCTGCGCGTGCACTGCGGGATCACGTACCACACCGCCTTTGCCGACATGCTTTGGCCCTGCTTCAAATTGCGGCTTAATCAGTGCAACGATCCAGGCTGTCGGCGTCACGAGCCGCTGCACTGCCGGCAGAACCAGGCGCAACGAGATGAAGCTCACGTCGATCACGGCACAGTCGGCCAACGTATTGGCCGGCAGCGCCGTCAGATGGCGAATGTTCGTTCGTTCAAGCGCCACGACGCGCGGGTCATTCCGTAAACGGTGATCGAGAATGCCGTATCCAACATCAACCGCGAAGACGCGCCCGGCCCCCCGTTGCAGCAGGACATCGGTAAAACCACCGGTCGAGGCACCAACATCCAGCGCGGTCAGGCCTGTCGGATCAAGCGCAAATTGATCAAGGGCATGGGCCAGTTTAAAACCACCACGACTGACATACGGCAAGCCGGTACGCACCTCAACACTGGCATCGTCAGCGATCAGCGTCCCGGCCTTGGTCTGTACCTGACCATTCACCAGCACCTGGCCGGCCATGATCAATGCCTGCGCCCGTGCCCGTGTTTCAGCCAATCCACGACTAACCAGTACCTGATCGAGGCGCTGACGGGGCATACTCACTCTTCCCGCTGCAATTCAAGTTCCAGCCGGGCGATCTCTTCCTCTAATTCGGCCACCATGGCCCGTAACCAGTCCGGCGGTGGGTTGTGGGGATCGTGGAGTTGGGCGCGCAGCATACGTAATTGACTGCGCCGTAAACGCAACTGTTCACGAATGGTTGAATGGCGATCAACCGGTGGTGAAGCGGGTGGCAATGGTTGACCGGCAAGGTAGTCAGTCACCAGTTCGGTGATCAAATCATCAAGCTCAATATCCCGCTCCCGGAGCAACCAGTTCAGTTGCTCACGTTGGGCCGGGGTCAGCCGAAAGCGAGTTGGAATCGTAAAATATCCGCTCATACTGCCCTCATTATATCAAATCTGGGCGCAGCGACAGCGTGACCCACCATCCAATCATCACCCTATGCCGGCGTCGCGCCCTTCACTTCACCCCTAGCCCCAGCTTCCATCGGGGGAGTGGGGAGTAGGGAATGGGGCGTGGGTATGATCGCGATGTATGCTGTTTTGGGCGACTGGCCCGGTGGCAGCGCGCCGCTCCAGCCGTGCTATCACGTGCCTGATGGATTGCCTTACGCGCCCATCATGTGCGTGGCGCAGGGTTTGGAGTGCGGCAGCCATGCTGCCGCGCCAGCCGTGCTCACGATCCGGCGCGTGGCCCACCGTTCCCCATCCTGGTCACGGGGGTGCTGGATGGGATCGTTCAATCATCACCAGTCGTTCCGTCCCTTTATAATGCACCGACATCACCAGAAGGTGCCGTATCGTTGATTTGGTTTATAATGGAACAGGTACAACACCAATACCGGCTAGCATAGAGGGTTTCACCATGTGGTGGCAATCGCTTCTCGATCACTGGATTCTTGCGCTTCACATTCCTGACGGGTTTCTGCACGCACCCGTTGCCCTACTCTGGTGGGTGCCAACGGTGATTATGATCGGTCTTGCCCTACGCGCCGTGCAACAATCGGCTGCCGAACGCACCGTCCCCCTGATGAGTGTCCTGGCTGCGGCTATCTTCGCCGCACAGATGCTGAATTTCCCCATTGTCGGTGGTACATCCGGTCACCTCCTGGGTGGTGTGCTTGCTGCTATCGTCCTGGGGCCATGGGCCGGTATGGTCGTGATGACATGTGTGATTGTCCTTCAGGCCATTGTGTTTCAAGATGGCGGTATCGTGGCTATGGGGGCCAATATCTTCAACATGGGGATTGCCACCGCCGCGATTGGTGGCTGGATCGCCCGTCCCCTGCTGGTTCAGGATCATGCCTTCACCACCAATCGACTCCGTATTGCCCTGGTTGCTACCGCTACCGGCTGGTTGTCGGTGATGGTCGCCGCCGTTCTTACCTCTGCGCAACTCGTGCTCTCTGACCTGCCGGCAGGAATCGTCTTTCCGGCGATGCTCGGCGTCCATGCACTGATTGGGATTGGCGAAGGAGTATTGACGGCGGCTGCGTTGCTCGCCCTGGTCACGGCCCGGCCAGACATCCTGCAGCCAGGCGATACGCCAACCCCGATGCGCACCCAGTTGCTAACAGCAGGTGTGTTCATCGCTGCTCTGCTTGCCGTGCTTGCACCGCTTGCCTCTCCCGACCCGGATGGGCTTGAGCGGGTCGCTGAAGATGTCGGGTTCCTTGATCGTGCCCTCGACGCACCATACCAGATTATGCCCGACTATACCGTCCCATTGCTCGGCGAGACTCCACTCTCGACGATTGTCTCCGGTCTCATCGGGGTCATCATCACAGTTGGCATCGTGTGGGGCATTGCTGTCATGCTCCGCGCCCGCAGGCCATCACGCTCGTAACGACCCCTATGCAGGCAGGGTATACCGCTGGAGACGGACGAGTCAAGACCGGGCTGGCCCTCGGATTTGTGCTCACGATGGCGTGGATTCCGGTGGCAGCGTGGGATGCATTGCTGCTGGCAGCCGGTGTCCTGTGGGGAACACTCTGGTGGTGCCGGGTCGGCGTATGGACGATCTGGCGCCGGTCGCTGATTGCCGTGCCATTCGTCCTGACCGCGCTCACCCTCGTGGTGTCACAACCCGGTACACCACTGGTGAGCATCACGGTCGGGCAACAGGCCATCATCGCCACCGACGGTGGCATCGCTGCCGCCGCCACCGTCCTCATCAAAGCCTGGCTCTCAGTGCAGGCAATGCTGACGCTCATGGCAACCACACATTTCAGCGAGGTTGTGCAGACCGGTGCTGCCCTTCGTTTGCCGCCGATCCTGCTGGCTATCCTGGACATGACCTACCGCTATCTGTTCATTATGCACGAGGAAGCGATCCGTATGCTGCGGGCACGCGACAGCCGCTGCGCCGCCATTCCCGGCTACCGCCATGGTCAGACCCTCCGCTGGCGGGCACGGATCACCGGCCAGATGATTGCCACCCTCGTGATCCGTGCCTACGAGCGGAGTGAGCGGGTCTACGCGGCAATGCTGGCCCGCGGCTACACTGGTCATCCCCTGCGTACCACCCATCCCCCACTCCGGGGGAGCGAGTATGCGCTGCTCGGTGGTGGATTCGTGGTCTTCGCAAGTATCCTTGTCATTGCCTACACCTGAACCATGATTGAACTAACCCAGCTCTGGTATCGCTACCCCGATCACACACCGGCCCTGCGTGGGATCAACCTGACCGTCGCCGCAGGCGAAAAAGTCGCCCTGCTCGGCGTTAATGGTGCCGGCAAAAGCACGCTGCTCCTCCACCTCAACGGAACGCTCCATCCAGAACGCGGAACCGTGGTCGTCAACGGGACACCGGTCACAAAACAGACCGTGCGCCAGGTGCGGGCAATGGTCGGGCTGGTCTTTCAAAACCCCGATGACCAGCTCTTCTCGGCAACCGTCGGTGATGATGTCGCATTCGGGCCGCAGTATATGGGGCTACCGCCGGCAGATGTCACCCAACGAGTACACCAGGCGCTGGTGGCAGTCGGCATGCAGGGATTCGAGCAGCGCCCGCCCCATCGCCTCAGTCTCGGTCAACGCAAGCGGGTCGCTCTGGCCACGGTGCTGGCGATGCAACCGGCCATCCTCGCCCTCGATGAACCGTCTGCCGGCCTTGATCCGCGTGCCCGCCGCGAACTGATCGAACTCCTCCACGCCCTCCCCCAAACGATGATCATCGCCACGCATGACCTTGACCTGGTAGCCGATCTCGCGCCACGTGCGATTGTCATGGCCGATGGGCAGATCGTCGCCGATGAAGCGACGACAACCCTGCTTGCCGATCAGCACCGTCTGTATGAATTCGGTTTGCGATAGGAATCAGGTAAGAGGACGCCACTGCCGGAGCTGCGTAAAGAAGCGCGCAACCATCTCGGTATGCAGCGGGAAGGCCAGCTCAATCGGCGCAGTGACAATCACCCGTTCCGCAGCTTCACTGTTTGGCAGAAAGCGGGGCAAATCCTCACTCCGCAACAGTGGCCCCAACCCAAATACCAGCAAATAGCCGTCAGAGGTGCTGCGTACCGCAAAATCGCTGATCAATGCCGGATCAACCTCAACCCCGGCTTCTTCGTGCAGCTCGCGCGCAGCCGCATCCTGCCAGCGCTCACCCATCTCGATAAACCCACCCGGCAGTGCTAATTGCCCACGCCGTGGATAGGCAGCGCGTCGAATCAGGAGCAGGCCATCATCAACCGGCTGCAACAATAACACAACCGGTAAGGGGTTGCGATAGGTTGTGCTTCCACAGTTGGCACACAATCGTGGCCATGGCTGATGCTCGGCGAAGGGGTGACCGCAAAATGAACAGAACGAATGTTGGCGATACATGTGTCTCTAAAGCGACGATTAACAATTCCAGCAAGGACTGTAGTATAACATAAAACAGTCCCCCTTGCGCATTGCGGATTCACCCACTTGATACCACGAGGCTGATGGTTGTGTCCAGCTTTTAAACCTCGGCCAGATTGTGACAGACTCACATACTGCCGGCTCCATCTTGCACCCCGCCGGCGAGCGCCCGTGCCATCCCACCGCTCTGTCACTGTGTAGAGAGCATCAACCGGCGCCAATTTATTAAGACCCGGTCTCAAAAATACAGTGCGCATTTCACTACAGCGGTACCTCATCACCCTACGCCTCACCCACTCTCACCCTGCAAACAGAACCCTGGTCATGGTGTGACAGACTCACATACTGCCGGCTCCATCTTGCACCCCGCCGGCGAGCGCCCGTGCCATCCCACCGCTCTGTCACTGTGCAGAGAGCATCAACCGGCGGCAATTTATTAAAACCTGATCTCGAAGATACGGAACGCATTTCACCACAGAGGCTTGTTGCGTTTCGTCAATGCCTGCAATCGGCGTCATTATCACCCGTAATCCACGCATTTTGGTAGTACAATAATAATAATAATACAAGCACCATTAGAAATATTTAAATAATCTTAAAGGAATACACCTATGACTATCTATCAGTTCTCCGCACAACGAATTGACGGTTCAACCCAATCACTGGCCGACTTTCGCGGTCAGGTGTTGCTGATTGTTAATGTAGCCAGCATGTGTGGTTTGGCTCCTCAATATGCGGGTCTCGAACAGCTTTATCGTCGTTATCGCGACCAGGGCTTCACAGTATTGGGCTTTCCGAGCAACCAGTTTATGCAGGAACCACGCAATAATGAAGCAATTGCCGAATTTTGTGAGCGTACATATCAGGTGACCTTCCCCCTCTTTGCCAAAATTGATGTCAACGGGCCGAACGAACACCCGTTATTTACCTATTTGAAGACTCAATTGCCCGGTCTATTTGGCAGCACAGCGATCAAATGGAACTTCACGAAATTCCTGGTTGATCGCAATGGCAAGCCATACCGCCGGTACGCACCGACCGATCTGCCATCGCAGATCGAAGACGACATCGTGTTGCTCCTGCGTCAACAGCCCAAATCTTTGAGTGCATAGTCATCAGTGTCTATACCTGATTGAGCGTGATACCATCGGGTGCACGAGCTACAGGAAGTTGCTCTTCATGACGGGCAAATCCTCAACGAATCGCCATAATATCCAGACAATCGAAATCGCCTGATCCGCGCCAGTGTGCTTGATGCCACCACCCGCAGTCCGACCCTGACCATCCGGGCACGGGGCACCGCAGCCGGCGGGGTCTGGCCGAGCATGGCCCTGCGGATTAACGGCGCCATCGTCCAGCGCTGGACGGTCACCAGCACGACCTTTCAGACCTATACCTATACCCACCCAACCCCCCTCGACGCCGATCAGACCATTGACCTGCTCTTCGAGAACGATGGTGTGGTGGGCAACGACGACCGCAATCTCTTCATTGACACCATTCAGATCGGCTCCCAGGTCATCAGCGCCGGCCAGCGGGGGGTCAGCTATGACCGGGGGGCACTTGATGGGCGCGACGTGTACGCCAGCACGGGCGCGCTCCCCTGGCAGGGCGCACTCCGGCTCACCGAGCGGTATACGTATGACAGCGTGGGCAATCTGACCCGGAAAGCAGACCTGCCGATCACCTATGGCACCACCGGGAATGGCCCGCACCGACCGACGACCATCGGTGGGCAGGAGGTGCGGGCCGACGCGGCAGGCAATCTCACGACGGTGAATGGGCGGCAGATTGTCTGGAACGCCCGCGGGTTACCGGCCAGCGTGAGCACAGCCGGCGTCAGTGAGCAATATGGCTATGATGCGACCGGCGCGCGAGTCACGGTCATCAGCAACGGGGTCCGCCAGCGCGTCGTCGGGGGCCTCTGGGAACA
>Ga0101945_1002873_pt1 | contig 10967 bp, 9 predicted proteins | sample DewCreD2012metaG_2_FD_75246 | JGI IMG/M metagenome (GOLD analysis project Ga0101945, IMG submission 75246) | Hot spring sediment bacterial and archeal communities from British Columbia, Canada, to study Microbial Dark Matter (Phase II) - Dewar... ... | reverse complement strand
GCGATGGATCGGATCTTCTGAAGGAGGAGATGGTAATGGCGATCAGCCCAATGGACATCCATCTTAAGGAATTCAGCGTCGTCAGCACCGGGGGTTACGACAGGCAGGAGGTCGATTCCTTCCTTGACTCCGTGGCGGACGAGCTGGAAAGGCTGGAGAACCGGAACAAGGAGCTGGAGGATCTCATCGCCCGCATGCATCAGAAGGTCTCCCAGTTCGACGAGATGCAGAAGACGCTGCAGACGGCTCTGACCAACGCCCAGAAGAGCGCCGGCAACATATTGCAGGAGGCAAGGGGACAGGCGGCAGCCATCATCAAGAAGGCCCAGGAAAGAAGCGAACGCATCGTGAAAGAGATGGAGCGCGAGAGGGAGCGCATCATCTCCTCCGTCGCCTCGATACGTGAGCAGATCATGGACCAGATCCCGCGCATGCGCGAGCTGCTCGAAAAGAGCCGGGAGCTTCTCGGGGAGTACGAGGAGTGCACCCTGAAAGCGGATATCTCGTCGGAGCCCGTGACGGCGAGCGAGGAGCCGGAGACCGTGGAGGAAGAGCAGGTCCCGGCGGCAAGCGAGCAGGCCATGGCGGAAAAGGAGGAAGCCGCGCCTGCCGTGGAAGCGGCCGAGGCCGCGTCCGCGGAAGCCCCCGTCGAGGAGAAGGAAAAATACGTCTGGGATTAGCCGCGGCGTAAGTGATCACGAAAAAAGGGCGCGTGTGCAACGCGCCCTTTTCATCACCCCCGATCCCCCTGCCCCGGGGCACGAACACGCGCCCATCGCCTGCGGCGCGGATGCGGTGATGCTGGGGTCGGCGCTGGCCCGGGCGGAGGAGGCTCCTGGCCGGGGTTATCACTGGGGGATGGCCACCCCGCATCCGGCGCTGCCCCGGGGCACGCGCGTGCGGGTGGGCACCGCCGGTACGTTGGAGCAGATCCTGCTTGGGCCGGCTGTGGTGGACGACGGCTCGCAGAACCTGGCGGGCGCGCTGCGGCTGGCCATGGGGCTGTGCGGGGCCGCCGACCTGCGGGCGATGCATCAGGTGGAGATCATGCTGGCTCCGGCGCTAGTGACGGAAGGCAAGCGGCTGCAGTTCATCCAGGGGGTGGGGGAGGGCCGGTGAGGGGTGCGTGTGTTCGTGGGCGAGGCGCGGCGGGGGCGACTAGCGGGGTGGAGCGCGAGCCCACGGTGGCAGTGAACCTGGAGGAGACTCAGGAACACGATGTGGTGGTGGTCCTGGACTTCGGCGCGCAGTACGCGCAACTGATCGCCCGCCGCGTGCGGGAGAGTCGGGTGAAGTCCCTGATCCTCCCCTTCGACGCTTCCCTTGGGGACATCCGCCGGCTCAACCCCCGGGGGCTCATCCTCTCCGGCGGTCCGGCCAGCGTCTACGAGCCGGGCGCTCCCCTCCCTGCCCCGGAGCTGTTCGCCCTCGGCATCCCCATCCTGGGCATCTGCTACGGCCTGCAGGCCATGGCCCACCTGCTGGGCGGGGAGACAGGCCCTGCCGACCGGCGAGAGTACGGTCGCACCCGCCTCTTCGTCGACCGGCGGGAGCCCCTCTTCGTCGGGCTGGAGGACCGCCTCACCTGCTGGATGAGCCATGGCGACGCGGTGCGGCGTCTGCCGCCGGGGTTCGTAGCCCTGGCCCACACCGACGCCGGTACGGTGGCCGCCGCCGCCGACCCGGAGCGCCGTCTCTACGGCCTGCAGTTCCACCCGGAGGTGTCGCACACTCCGTGGGGCGGGGAGGTGCTGCGCGCCTTTCTTTACGGCGTCTGCGGCTGCCGCCCCACCTGGACCATGGCGTCCGTCATCGAGCGCGCGGTGGAGGAGGCGCGCGCCGCCGTGGGGAGCGGGCGGGCCATCGTCGCCCTCTCCGGCGGCGTGGATTCGGCGACGGCGGCGGCCCTGGTGCACCGGGCCATCGGCGAGCGGCTGGTCGCCATCTTCGTGGACCACGGGCTGCTGCGGCAGGGGGAGGGGGAGGAAGTGGTCGCCACCTTCCGCGACCACTTCCGCATGCCCCTGGTGCACGTGGACGCCCGGCAGCGGTTCCTCGCCCGGCTGCGCGGGGTGACCGACCCCGAGGCGAAGCGGCGCGTCATCGGCGAGGAGTTCGTCCGGGTCTTCGAGGAGGAGGCGTCCCGCCTGGGACAGGTGGACGTGCTGGTGCAGGGCACGCTCTATCCCGACGTCATCGAGAGCGGCACCCGCACCGCGGCCCGGATCAAGACGCACCACAACGTGGGCGGTTTGCCCGAGCGCATGCGCCTTCGCCTGATAGAGCCCCTGCGCGAGCTGTTCAAGGACGAGGTGCGGGAGCTGGCCCGCCAGCTCGGGCTGCCCGACGCGCTGGTGGAGCGCCACCCCTTTCCCGGCCCCGGGCTGGCCGTGCGCGTGGTGGGGGAGGTGCGGCCTGAGCGGCTGGAGCGGCTACGCGCTGCGGACGCCATCGTCGCCCAGGAGGTTGCGGCCTTCGGCCTACAGCGAGACCTGTGGCAGGCCTTCGCCGTCCTCCTGCCGGTGCCAACCGTCGGGGTCAGGGGCGACGCGCGCGCCTACGGGGACGCCCTGGTCGTCCGCGCTGTGACCAGCGAGGACGGCATGACCGCCGACTGGGCGCGCCTGGAGTACGAATTGCTGGAAAAGTTGGCCAGCCGCATCACCCGCGAGGTCCCCGGGATCACGCGGGTCCTCTACGACATCACGAGTAAACCCCCCGCGACCATCGAGTGGGAATAGCCGCCTCCGCAGGACATGCCGCTATTGCACAATTGCGCAAAAACGCCTACAGTGCGGCATGGAGGAGTGAAGATGAAGCGCGTGCAGATCCTGCTGGACGAAGACATCTACGAGACGCTGCGGCGACGCGCCTTCGAGCGCCGGAAGTCGCTGGCTGCGATCGTGCGGGAGATTCTGCAGGAGAGGCTGCAGCCGGCCCCGCGCCGCAGACGGCGTCTGACCCTGAAGGACTTCCCCTGGATCGGGTCTTTCTCGTCGAAGGATCCCTATCCGGTTTCCGAACAGCATGACCGCGCACTGGCGGAGGCCGAGTGGTAGTCTTCCTGGATACCTCGGCCATTTACGCGCTGGCCAACCAGTCCGACCCGAACCACCGGTCCGCGACACAGCTGTTCCGCGCAGCCCTCGAGGCGGGCATCGATTTCCTGGTCCACAACTACATCATCCTGGAGAGCCTTGCCCTCCTGCAAACCCGCGGAGGCTGGCGCGCCGTGAACCGCTTCCTCTCCGCGCCGTACCCTCTTCGCGTTCGCTGGGTGGATGAGGCCCTGCACCGTGCGGCGCTGCGCCAGTTCATGGATCGCCGGGGGAAGTTCAGTCTGGTCGATGAGGTCAGTTTCCTGGTGATGCAGGAGGCGGCGGTGGCCCAAGCGCTGGCCTTCGATCGGCATTTCATTGACCGGGGATTCAGCCTCTACCGGGGGTCCTGAGGTCGCCTCCTCTTCGGCCGATGGCAGCGCGAGCGCAGCCCGACATCCTGGCCGACCTCAACCCCCCGCAGCGCGCCGCGGTGGAGCATGGCGGCGGGCCGCTGCTCATCCTGGCCGGCGCCGGCTCCGGGAAGACCCGCGTCCTGGCCTACCGAATCGCCTACTTGATCCGGGTGCGGGGCGTCCGGCCGCAGCAGATCCTGGCCGTCACCTTCACCAACAAGGCCGCCCGCGAGATGCTGGAGCGGGTGGAACGGCTGCTGGGCGGCCCCGTCGCCCGCGGCATCTGGATCGGTACCTTCCACCACATCTGCAGCCGCATCCTGCGCCGCCACGGCCAGCGCATCGGGGTCCCCAAGAACTTCGTAATCTACGACACCGAGGACCAGCGGGCTCTGCTGCGGGAGGTGCTGGCGGACGCCGGGATGGACGAGCGGCGCTTCCCCCCGGAGGTGGTGCACGCCCTGATCGGCCGGGCCAAGGACGAGGGGCTGGGACCGGCCGAGTACGCCGCGCGGGCGGAGAACTTCTTCCAGGAGGCGGTGGCCCGAGCCTACCGCGGCTATCAGGCGCTGCTGCGGGAGCGCGGCGCGCTGGACTTCGACGACCTGTTGCTGGAAACGCTGCGTCTCTTTGAGGACGCGCCGGAGGTCCTGCAGGAGTATCAGAACCGCTTCCAGCACATCCTTGTGGACGAGTATCAGGACACGAACCGCGTCCAGTACCGCCTTGTCGCCGCACTGGCCAGCCAGCACCGCAACCTCTGCGTGGTGGGCGATGATGACCAGTGCCTCCCCCCCGGAACGCCAGTTACTTGTCCCGATGGGATGAAGCCGATCGAGTCACTGCAGGAGGGTGCGGAGGTCATGGCGGCCTGCGGCGCTGGGCGACTGGCCCGCGCGCAGGCTGCGGCGCCGCTAGGGCGCGACTACTCCGGTCCGATGGTGACTGTGCGGACCCGCGGCGGGGTTGAGTTGACGGCGACGCCGAACCATCTAGTGTTCAGCCGGTTGGTCCCGCGCCCTGATCTGCACTACGTCTACCTGATGCATCGGCAGGGAATCGGCTACCGGATTGGCCGGACACGGGGTGTGCGGAGTCGGAGGCGTGGGGATACTGGCAACGGCCTCGCCATTCGATTGGACAGCGAAGTCGCCGACCGGTTGTGGGTGCTGGCTGTTTCCCATAGCGAGGCCGAGGCTGCGTATTTCGAGCAGTTATTTGCGTTCACGTACGGGATTCCCACGACGGTCTTCCACGTGCGCGGTCGCAGAATGCAGTTGAGCCAGCATTACATCGACCGCATCTATCGCCAAATCGATACCCAAGAGAGGGCGGAGCGGTTGCTTGCCGATCTCCACATGTTTTCGGAATATCCACACCACCGGTCGGGCGCTGTGACGCGTGGACAGACAACACGCCGCCTCGTTCACTTCACGATGTTTGGAGACGGACGGGTGTTCAAGGCCCGTCCCTGGAGCGATCACCGGATTCAATTAGTCACTTCCGGGCAACTGTTGCGGTCACGGGTCTCCCGGGAGTATTCAACTCGGGTGTCGCGGGCCGGGGCGTGGCGAGTCGAAACCGCACGGCGTGATTACGATGTCGGGTGGGAGATGGCACGGCGATTGGCTTCCCTGGTGGATGGTGAGACGGTGCTTCGGGCCAGCCTGTTGCCTTCAAACGGGGGAAGGTACCGGCCAGTGCACCTCATGCTGCCACTCAGCCATGTCCATCCCGGCATGAAGCTGGTCGTGGTGAAGGACGGTCGCCTCGTGGAAGATGAGGTCATCGAACGGTCCTTCTCCCACTATGAGGGGAAGGTCTATGATCTGGATGTCCCTAACCTCCGCAACTACTTAGCCAACGGTGTAGTCGTTCACAATTCCATCTACAGGTGGCGAGGTGCGGACATTCGCAACATTCTCGACTTCGAACGGGACTACCCCGACGCTACCATAATCAAGCTGGAGCAGAACTACCGCTCGACGAAGCGCATCCTCGCCGGAGCGTGGGAGGTCATCCAGCACAACCCGCACCGCCACCAGAAACGGCTGTGGACCGACAACCCCGAGGGGGAGCCCATCGCCGTCTACGAGGCCTTCGACGGCCACGACGAGGCGCGCTTCATCGTGGAGACCATCCGCCACCACCATGCGCAGGGGCTCGCCTACCGCGATATGGTGGTCCTCTACCGTACCAACGCCCAGTCCCGTCTGTTCGAGGAGCAGTTGCTGCGCGCCGGCATCCCCTATCAGGTCGTCGGCGGGGTGCGATTCTACGAGCGCCGCGAGGTAAAGGACATCCTGGCCTACCTGCGTCTGGCGCAGAACCCTCTGGACGTGGGCAGCCTGCGGCGGGTGATCAACGTGCCCCGGCGGGGGATTGGCGACGTTACGCTGGGGCGCCTGGAGGCCTTCGCCGCGCAGCGGGGCACGAGCCTGATGGAGGCCATGGCCAGCCCCGAGGCGCTGGCCGAGCTGCCACGGGCGGCGGCCCGCGCCGTCGGCGATTTCGTCGGCCTTGTGGAGCGCCTCCGCGACCGGGCCGCCCGCGTCCCCGCCGGCGAACTGATCGAGCAGACCATCGCCGAAAGCGGCTACCAGGAGATGCTGGAGCGGGAGGGGACGGAGGAGGCCTACTCCCGCCTGGATAACCTGCGCGAACTCGTCACCGTGGCGCGGGAATTTGCGGCCGTGACCGGCGAGGAGAGCCTCGAGGCCTTCCTGCAGCACCTGGCCTTGATCACCGATATCGACACCTGGCAGGAACAGGCTGACCGGGTCAGCCTGATGACCCTGCACAGTGCCAAGGGGCTGGAGTTCCCCGTGGTCTTCCTGGCGGGCATGGAGGAGGGGCTCTTCCCCCACGCGCGGACCATCGAGGAGGAGGGCGGCCTCGAAGAGGAGCGCCGGCTCTGCTACGTGGGGATGACCCGGGCCAAGGAGCGGCTCTACATCACCTATGCCCGGCAGCGCATGGTCTTCGGCGCGGTCCGCCCCAGCATCCCCTCGCGCTTTGTGGACGAGATCCCGCCGTCCCTGCTGCAGCCCGCGGCCTTACCCGCGGCCACGACGGGGCCCTGGACCGAGGAGCGCGCTGTGACCGTGCCACCGGTGGGCGCGCGCGTGCGACACGCCAAGTTCGGCGAGGGCCGGGTGCTGGAGGTGGAGGGGGAAGGGGTCCGGGCCGTGGTGACGGTGCAGTTTGCCGTGGGGGTGAAACGGCTGGCCCTGGGCTACGCGCCGCTGGAGACCGTTGCCGCGGGCTGACCCGCTTCGCAGAGGGGTTCGGATGGCAGAGGGGTTTCGCGCGGAGGGATTCCTGGCCAGTGAAGGCGAATACCAAAAACTCACACGAAACTGTGACAGACGCGTGCTAGCGTATCGCGCAGGCACGCGTTGGCGGCCCGGCCGCTGTCCGGGACGCGCGTCACGACCGGGAGGGGGCGTGCATGAGACGGACGGCCATTGCGATGACTGTGGCGGTGATCCTCCTCGCCGGGGGGATCGTCCCGCTGGGCGCGCAGCAGCCCAAACTGAGTCTACCGGGCATTCCCAACCCCGGCGTCGCCTCGTACGCGCCGGAGGTCGGCAAGTACGGCGGGACCTATGTCATCTCGCAGATCAGCGACCCGCGCACCTTCAACCCCATCGTCGTCCAGGACACCGCCTCCGGCGCGTTTACCGGGGCGTACTCGGAGAGCCTGGTCGACCAGGACTACCTCACCGGGGAGATCGTCCCCTCGCTGGCCGAGTCCTGGACCACCAGCCAGGACGGGAGGACCTGGACCTTCACGCTGCGGGAGGGCATCCGATGGTCCGACGGGAAGCCGCTGACGACCGAGGACGTTGACTTCAGCCTCAAGGCTATCTTCACGGAAGGGGTGGACAACAGCGCGGTCGACCTGCTCACCTTCCAGGGACAGCCCCTCAAGTGGAAGGTGCTGGACCGGCGGCGCATCCAGTTCACCACGCCGCGAAACCTCTGTCCCGTCGGCCTGTTCCTCCGTCTGATTGGGGCAGTGGACGTCGTGCCCAAGCACAAGCTCGGCGACGCGCTGGCCCGGGGTGGGGCGGAGTTCACCAAGACCTGGGGCATCAACGCCAACCCGAAAGACATCGCCGGCACGGGACCGTTCATCCTGCAGTCCTATGTGCCTGGGCAGCGCGGCGTGCTGCTGCGCAATCCGGGCTACTGGCAGGTGGACATCAAAGGACAGCGTCTTCCCTACCTGACCCGCTATGTCATCCTGACCGTGCCCAACCTGGAGCAGGCCCGCCTGAAGTTTCTGGCCGGCGAGACAGACTTCTACCCTGCCCGGCCGCGGGAGTTCGCTGAGTTGAAGGCGGGGGAGAAGGCCGGCAACTACACCGTCTACGACGGGCCGGAAGGGTTCGGCTCGGAGTTCCTGGTGCTGAACCAGAACCCGGCCGGGGTGGCGCCTCCCAAACTCACCTGGTTCCAGGATGTGCGCTTCCGCCGGGCCCTGAACCACGCCATCGACCGCAACACCATCGCCCAGCAGGTGTACGCCGGCCGGGCCACCCCGGCGTGGAGCCCCGTGAGCATCGGTAACAAACTCTACTTCAACGACAAGGTTCCGCAGTATCCCTACAACCTGGACCGGGCGCAGCAGCTGCTGGCCGAGGCCGGCTACCGCAAGGGCGCCGACGGCCTACTGCGAGACCCGCAGGGCAACGTGGTGGAGTTCACTCTATCCACCAACGCGGGCAACACCGACCGCGAGGCCATCGGCAACATCCTGCGGCAGGACTTCGTCAAACTGGGCATGCGCGTGACCTTCGCGCCGGAGTCCTTCCCCTCCCTAGTGGGCAAGCTCACCGGCAGCTACAAGTGGGAGGCGATCATCATTGGCCTGACCGGCGGCATCGAGCCGGGGACTGGCCGCAACGTCTGGCTCTCCTCCGGGGACCTGCACATGTGGCGGCCGAACCAGACCAAGCCCGAAACGGAGTGGGAGGCGGAGATCGATAGACTCTTCGAGCAGGTGGCCTGCGAGCCGAGCTCGGCCAAGCGGAAGACACTCTACGCGCGGTTCCAGGAGATCGTGGCTCAGAACCTGCCGCTGATGTACTTCACCAACCCCAAGACCCAGCCGGCGGTGCGCAACACCATCGGGAACGTCAAACTCGGCCTGCAGGGTGTGACGGGAACGCTGGAAACACGCTACTACAAGCTCGCGTACAAGTAGGGGCCATCGGGGGGCGGGCCTGGCTCGCCCCCCGCGAGCTCTTCCCATGCTCCGCCACATAGCGCAGCGCCTGATCAACCTGATCCCGCTATTGTTCGGGGTGAGCCTGCTGTCCTTCGTCGTCATCCAACTCTCCCCCGGCGACTTCCTTTCGGAGATGCGGCTCAACCCCGTCGTCTCCGCGGAGACGATCGAAGCCATGCGGCGCAACTTCGGGCTGGACCAGCCCGTGCACATCCAGTACCTGAAGTGGCTGCGGCAGATTTTCCTCCGCGGGGACCTGGGCATCTCCTTCGCCTACCACGTGCCGGTGACGTGGCTGATCGGCTCCCGGCTGCTCAATACCCTCATCCTCAACATCGCCGCCCTGATCATCGCCTGGGCGGTGGCCATCCCCATCGGCATCCACGCGGCGACGCGGCAGTACTCCTGGTCCGACAACGCCCTGTCCATGACCGCCTATCTGGGCATCTCCACGCCCACGTTCTTTTCCGGGCTGCTACTGCTGCTGGTGGCTTTCAAGACGCGCCTGCTGCCCATCGGGGGGATGACCAGTCTGGACTATGAGTTCTTCCCCTGGTACGGAAAGATCCTGGACGTGGCCCGGCACCTGGTGATTCCGGCGACGGTCCTGGCCTTCACGGCCTCGGCCGGCCTCATGCGGCAGATGCGGGGCAACCTGCTGGAGGAGCTTCGCCAGGACTACGTGCGCACGGCCCGCGCCAAAGGTCTGGCGGAGAGGCCGGTTATTTACAAGCACGCGGTGCGCAACGCCATCAACCCGCTGATCACGCTCTTCGGCTTCGAGATCGGCGGCCTGCTCAGCGGGTCGGCCATCCTGGAGAACGTGGTGGGCTGGCCGGGGTTGGGCCGGCTGATCCTGGAGGCCCTGGTGCAGAAGGATCTCTACGTCGTGATGGGCAGCCTGATGATCGGCAGCGTCACGCTGGTGCTGGGCAACCTGATGGCCGACATCCTCCTGGCGGTCGCCGACCCGCGGATCCGCTATGACTAGCGTCCCGGCCGGCGTGCGCCGTCGGGCCGTGCTCCCGACCGAAGAGCGAGAGCGGGCGATGAAGGGGGTGCGCAGCCCGGCCGCGCTGGCCTGGCGGCAGCTGCGCCGGCACCGCGTCGCCCTGATCGGCGGCGTCATACTGGTCATCCTCTACACGATGTCGCTCTTCGGAGACTTCATCGCCCCTTATTCGCTGGACTACACCGACCGGGAGCGCTTCTTCCACCACCCCACGCTGCCGCGTTTCGTCGACGCGCAGGGGCGCTGGCACCTCCGCCCCTTCGTCTACCGCACCGAACTGGTCGATCCCGGGTTGCGGAAGTACCGGGAGCGGACCGACCGGATCTATCACGTCTACTTCTTCGTGCGCGGCGAGCCGCACCGGCTCCTGTGGGTGGTGCCGACGACGCTGCACCTCTTCGGGGTGGATCCGGAGGCGCGCATCTTCCTCATGGGGACGGACCAGTTCGGGCGCGACCTCTTCACGCGCATCCTCTACGGGTCGCGCATTTCGCTCATTATCGGCATTCTGGCGGTGGGGATTACGATTCCCATCGGTCTGCTCTACGGAGGGATTGCTGGCTACTACGGCGGACGCATCGACAACATCATGATGCGGCTGGTCGAGGTGATCATCGCCTTCCCCGGTTTCTACCTCTTCCTCACGCTGAGCGCTGTGCTGCCGACCAACGTCGGCTGCGCTACGCGCTTCTACCTGATCGTCGTCATCTTGAGCTTCCTGGGCTGGAGCGGGTTTTCACGGCTGATCCGCGGCTACGTGCTCTCGTTGAAGGAGCGGGAGTTCGTGCTGGCGGCGAAGGCGATCGGTCTGGACGACCTGCGTATCATCATCCGCCACATCCTACCGAACACCAGTTCGCTGGTCATTGTCGTCGCCACGCTGTCCGTCCCCGGCGCCATCCTCGGAGAGTCCGGGCTGAGCTTCATCGGCTTCGGCATCCGCGAACCGTGCGCCTCCTGGGGCAGCCTGCTGACCGCGGGGGCCAACCTGCCCAACCTGGCCCAGTCGCCCTGGCTGCTCCTGCCCGGCGTCTTCATCATCCTGGCGGTCGTCGCCTACAATTTCCTGGGCGACGGCCTGCGGGACGCCTTCGACCCCCGTCTCCGTGCCGGCTGATCTAGTCGACCGTGGTCGGACGCCCTCCCGCAGCAGCCGGGCGAATATGGTAATCTTATCGTGCAGTCTGCACCCTGCGGAAGAGTAGAACCCGTTGTTACAACGTTACCTGGGAGGGGGGAATAGATGGACGTGGTCCGGTCGAGGC
>Ga0101945_1002862_pt1 | contig 11009 bp, 8 predicted proteins | sample DewCreD2012metaG_2_FD_75246 | JGI IMG/M metagenome (GOLD analysis project Ga0101945, IMG submission 75246) | Hot spring sediment bacterial and archeal communities from British Columbia, Canada, to study Microbial Dark Matter (Phase II) - Dewar... ... | reverse complement strand
AGGAGTTTGCCCGGACTGCGCGCGCCGCCAGCCTGCTATCCTCTCCCACTCGGTTGCGTATCCTGGCGAGTCTCCTCCAGGCCGAGGCATCGGTGAGCGAGCTAGCGTCCAGGATCGGCGCAGACCGGTACCGACTCTCCTACCACCTGGCCATCCTGCGGCGGTACGCTGTGATCCAACCGACATGGCACGGCCGGCTTATCGTCTATCGGGTCGCAGCCAGCGAGACCAAGCAGATTCTGGCCGTCCTGGACCGGTTTCGGATGCGGCACCTACCGCCCGTCTCTCGCCCAACGAGGGGTGGAAAGTTGCAAGAAGCACACATGAAGATGAGGCAGGCAAGGACGTGCTACGACCACCTGGGAGGGCTGGCCGCCACCTACCTGCTGGCGGAATTCCTGCGTCGCCGCTGGCTCGTGCGGCACACGGAGCAAGGCTCGCCAGCCCACACCTCGCCCGCGTACACGCTGACGATGCGCGGAGCTCAGGCACTCATGCACCGGCGTGTCAACGTGATCTGGGCTCGACGCAGCAGACGCCGTCTGGCTTATGGATGTCCGGATTGGTCCCCCACCCGCCTGCATCTGGGTGGAGCGCTGGGAGCGGCGGTACGGGTGAGCCTGATCCGCAGTGGCGTCATCCGGCTGCAGGGGAACGATCGGATCATAGTGCTGCGACGTCCTCTAACTGCCTGGCTCGACGCGCAGGTGGGGGGTCGGATGCGAGGCGGGTAGGGGGGTGGGATACGAGAGGGCCCGGAATGCTGAAGCCTTCTATATCACGCTGGCCTCCCGGCGGAGTGTGCCGGAGAGGAAGCGGTCGATGGCCAGCGGGGAGAGGTCCACCGTGCGACACCGACCGGCGGTGATCAGCTCGGCCAGGCACTCCCCGATGGCCGGTGAGAGCATGAAGCCGTGCCCGGAGAATCCAGCGGCCATGACGAACCCCTCCAGGCCGGGGACCCGCCCCAGGATGGGGTTGTTATCCGGAGTGGTGTCGTAGAGACCGGCCCAGCCGCGCCGCACGCTCGCCCGGGCCAGAGGTGGGATGCGGTGCAGCACCCGCTCCACCACCTGCTCCAGAAATGCCCAGTCGACATGGGTGTTAAAGGACGGGGGCTCGCTGAGGTCGGTCATGCCTAAAAGAATCCCCGGGCCTTCGCGGCGGAAGTAGAAGTGCGGCCCGAAGTCGATGACCATGGGCAGGCGCTGGGGGAGGGCGTCAAAGGGATCGGTGACAAACACCTGGCGGCGGTAGGGAGTGATAGGCAGCTCCAGTCCCACCATCTGCCCGATCTGCGCCGCCCACGGCCCCGCCGCGTTCACCACCACGTCCGCAGGAATGGCCTGCAGGGTCTGCCCGTCCGCGACCTGCACGCCCGTCACCCGCCCGCCGCGCACCTCGATTCCGGTTACGGTGTGCCCTTCCAGTATGCGCACCCCTAGGCGGCGCGCCGCGGCGGCAAAGGCCATGGCCACACTGTAGGGATCGGCGTAGCCGTCCTTCGGACAGAAGGTGGCCAGCCGCAGGTCGTCGGTGCGCAGCCCCGGCACCATCCGCCCCGCCTCCTCCGGCGAAAGCACCTCCACCGGCACATCCAGGGAGCGCTGCAGGGCCACGTTGGCCCGGAAGAGCCGCTCCTCGTCCTCTGTGGTCGCCAGTAGCAGGTAGCCGTACTGGCGGAAGTCACACTCCGCACCGAACTCCTCGGAGAAGCGCTCGAACACGGCCACGCTGCGCTTGGCCAGAGTGATGTTCACCGCGTCGGAGAACTGGAGGCGGATGCCTCCGGCGCTACGGCCGGTGGACCCGCTGGCCAGCTGCTCCCGCTCCAGCAGCAGCACGTCGCGCACACCGGCGCGCGCCAGATGGTAGGCGGTGCTCAACCCGGTCACCCCGCCGCCGATGACGACCACGCGCGGGCCCACAAGCCGTCTCTCCGAACTCGCAGCGCCCAGCGCTCAGCGGTCCCGGGACTTGTCCACCAGACCCGCGCGCACCGCGTAGAGTGCGGCCTGCACGCGGTTCTGCAGGTGCAGCTTCTCCAGGATGTTACGCAGGTGGTTCTTTACCGTGTTCTCGGAGATCTTCAGGTGAAAGGCGATCTCCTTGTTGGCCATACCCCGGGCCAGCAGCTCCAGGACCTCCCGCTCCCGCACGGAGAGGGCCTGGATGGAGGGCTCCGGGGGCGCTGCCAGCTCCCTCAGAATCTTGGCCGCCATGGTAGGGGCGATGGGTACCTCGCCGCGCTCCGCCTGCCGGATCGCTGTGGCCAGCTGGTCGGGGTCAACGTTTTTCAGCAGGTAGCCCTGCGCGCCTACTTTGATGGCTTCAAAGAGATCCTCGTCGGTCTCGGAGACGGTGAGCATGACGATGCGCACATAGGGCATCTCCTCCTTCAACCGGCGAGCCGCGGTCAAACCGTCCATGCGCGGCATCTTGATGTCCATCAGCACCACATCCGGCATCAGTTCGCGCGCGCGCTCCAAGGCCTCGTCACCGTCGCTGGCCTCGCCCACCACCTCCATGCCCTCCTGCTGCGCCAGCAGGGTTACCACCCCGCGGCGCCAGAGCGCATGGTCGTCAACGATCAGGACGCGAATCGGTTCCATGCTGGGCCCCTCCCGGAATCCACAAGCGTACCGTAGTCCCCCGCCCCGGGGCGCTCTCGATGCTCAGTGTACCGCCTATGCTCTCGGCCCGTTCCCGCATGGTCAGCAGGCCGAAGCGCGCCCCCCGCCCCGCCTCCACCGAGGCCAGGTCGAACCCCTGTCCGTCGTCGCTGACGGTGACGACCGTGCCGTCCCCGGGGTCGGGAGCGAAGCGCACGGTGACGGCCGACGCCCGGGCGTGCTTGCGCACGTTGGTCAGCGCCTCCTGAACGATGCGGATCACCTGCGCTTCCACCGCAGGAGGAAAGCGCAGGTTCTCGCCCGCCTCCAGGCGCACGTCCAGCCCTGACTGCTCCCGCAGCCGCTGGATGTACTCCCGCAGGCTGGCCACCAACCCCCGGCCGGGTGCCGTGGCGCGCAGGCTGAGGATCGCCTGCCGCACCTCCTGGTAGGCCTCCTGCACCGCGGTGCGCATCTGCTCCAGCTCCTCAGCAGCCACAGCGGCCTGACCGCGGTTGATCAGGTCCGCCGCCACCCTGGCCTTCAGGTTGACGAACCCCAGCACCTGCCCCAGGCTGTCGTGCATCTCCCGGGCCAGGCGGTCCCGCTCCTCAAGGATCGCCAGGCGGCGCACCTGCTCAAAGAGCTCTTCGGTGCGTTCCTTCACCTTCCCCTCAAGCTCGCGGGTCCAGGCCTCGGCGGCCTGCGCCGCCTGTCGGGCCACCTCCAGAGCCTGGGCCTGCGCCCGAAGCTGTCCCTCCCGCGCCTCCGCCAGGCGCCGGGCAAACTCCATGTCGAACACCCGGAGGATGCGCACGCCGAAGACGGCGATCACCCCCGCCAGCGCGGCGCGAAAGACCTGCGGTGGCAGGCCCACCACGGAGAGGAAGCGGTCGTAGTTCAACCAGGAGGCGGGGGCAAAGGGTGCCGGGGGGACAATCAGGCCGGCCACCAGAGCGTTGCCCAGGAAGGCCAGCGCCATCCAGTCGCAGTCCCGCCCGATGCGGGGGTAGCCTCCGCCGCGGAAGTGGCGCCCCTGCAGGACCAGCGCAGCGGCGGCCAGCAGCGAGGCCGGCAGGTAGATCAGGTAGTGCGCCCAGATGTCCGCCACCGTCACCGAAGAGCCCCAGGCCAGCGGCATTCCCGCCGCGGCCGGCGCACCTTGGTCATGGCAGCGCAGGCAGGAAGGCGCCGCCGGGGTCCACTGAGCTGTCGCAAGCGGGTTGAGGTGGGGGGCCACCCCCCAGTTGGCCAGCCAGAAGAGGAAGATACCCAGGGGAATCCAGTTGAGCCAGTGATAGGGTGGGACGAGCCGCCCGATGAGCGTGGTGCCAAACAGTGCCAGCAGCAGCGTGCTCGTGGCAAAAAGCGACAGCCGCACCACCCGTAGGACGGTGACCGCGGAGGAGGCCACGGGCATAGGAAGCAGCAGCCACATGTCGATCCACTGCACGACCCCATGCAGCAGACCGAATGCCGCCAGGTACTTGAGGCTCTGGGCCAAGCGCAGCTCGGTGGTACGGCGTGCCTCCAGCGCGATGGCCAGGCCCATGGCGAAGAAGGCCAGGCCATAGGCAAAGAACACCAGCACCAGACGCGGCGCTGCCACGCCCCTTAGCTCCCTGTCCATCGTAGCGCGGGCACATACGGACCACATCCGCCCCTCGCCCGATGGGGATAGGGTTGCAGCCCGATTCCGGGCGCTGCGAGGGGCTCCCTATGATGGGGTGGGCCAGCGCGGCATGGCTGGCGCAGTGATGAGGAGATGGCGCAGGACCCCGAGAAGCAGGCCAGCCGGCCGCAGCAGCCCTACGACGGCGCGGTCCTGCCCGCGAAAGTCGCCCTGCGCAGGCGCAGGCCCGGGAGGCGGAGCGTGCGCCCGGCGGCACTCACCGGCGTAGGGTCGGCAGCGGTGCTGGCGGTGGTGGTGGCCGCGTTCCTGGCCAACACGGGCATCCCCACAGCGGGTCACCCCACCGCCAGCGCTATCGTCCTCCCCCGGATCCTGGCGGGCGCATGGCTGGTGCGGGCCGTGCGCGGCCCGGCAGCGCTGGGCGAGGTCGCCCGGCTGCACGGGCGACGCATCGACGCCGTCAACGCCGCCGTCGGACGGTACGAGGGCGGCATCGTTCTCTGGATTGCAGCATCGTCCAGTGCGATGCGGGCAACCGCACTCCTTTGGCGGATGAACCGGCGGATGGCGGGGGGCACGGCCGTCTTCGCCCCTCCCCAGGGGCGAGAGGTCCACGGACGCACCGTCTTCACCACCACGGGTCTGGGCGCGCGTCACTTCTACTACCAGAGCGGCAGCATGGTGCTGTGGCTGCAGACCCCGGAGGGCCTAGCGACCTCCGCGCTGCAGGACCTGCTGGCGCACTACCCCTGATTCCCGATGCCGCTGGCACCGTCGGGCTGGCGCGCCACCCTGCGCGGCTTCATCGCCCGGCTGGGAACCCTGCCGCGCCCCATCCTCGTCGCCGGCGCGGCCCTGGTCCTCCTCGGCCTGGCCGCGGCGGCCTTCGCCGGGTACACCGCCTACGACTACACCATGAACAACCCGGCGTTCTGCCGCTCCTGCCACATCATGGAGGCGGCCTGGACCCGCTGGGCCTCCAGCGAGCACCGCACCGTGGCCTGCCACGCCTGTCACGAGCAGAGCATCACGGAGTCGGCCCGGCAGGTCATCGTCTTCGCCATACGCCGCCCGGAGCGGGTGGGACGGCACGCCCAGGTGCCGGCGGAGAGCTGCCGCAGTTGCCACGCCAGCGGCGACCCCCGCTGGCGGCAGGTGGCGGAGACAGCCGGCCACCGTGTGCACGCCGGGCAGAGACAGATCGAGTGCGTGGTCTGCCACTCGCAGGCGGTGCACCGCATCCGATCCGTGGAAGCGGTCTGCGCTCGGTGCCACCAGGCCCAGACCGCCGGTGCCCGGGCCATCAAGATCCAGCAGATGGCAGAGTTCCACTGCGTGGACTGCCACCAGTTCCTGCGGGTGGGCAGCCCGCTGCGCCCCACCCGCCTGACGTGCCTGGGCTGCCACCAGACCCTGCCGCCCAAGAGGACGGCTGGCTTCCCGCCCCCGGTCGTCCACATCACCCTCACCTGCAGCACCTGCCACAAGCCGCATGAGCGGGCGCAGCCGGTGGTGACCTGCACGAGCTGCCACGCCGCGGCCCGCCCGGCACTGCACCGGCAGCCGGCCCACGCGGCGGCCACCTGCACCACCTGTCACCGACCGCACGCCTGGCGGGTGGAGGCGCGGCAGACCTGTCTAGGCTGCCATCAGGACAGGACCATGCACAACGCGCCCCTGGCCTGCGCCACCTGTCACACCTTCAAGTAGCGGAACTCTTCGGTCGGGGAACGAGGCTCACGAACCCATGAAGCCGCGGCCCCTGCTAACCGGCCCGGGAGCGGGCGGAAGCGCTATTCGCCGCTGGCTCGCACGTGAGCCGGGAAGGCGTGCTCCAGGTCGGAGGCGTCCACGGCGATCAGGCCGGTGATCTGCTCCAGCCGCTGCAGCAGGGCCGCCCGACGCCCCGGAGAGGCCAGGTGGCCGCGCAGCGTGAGCACACCACGCCTGACGGTTACCTGCACCTCCTCCGACGGCCGGAGGAAGCCCACCACCAGCCGCTGTGCCTCCGCCGCCAGCTCCGCGTCGCTGCGCAGGAAGACCTTTAGGACATCAGCCCGCGTGACGATCCCCACCACCTCCCGGCCGCGGACGATGGGCAGGCGGTTGACCTGGTGGCGTACCATTCGCGCCGCCAGCTCACCTACCGGGGTCTCCTCGGTAGCGGTGACCACGTGGCGGGTCATCACCTCCCCCACCGTGCGTCCCGCAGCCTTGCGGTGGGCCCCCAGCCACCGCTCCACCCAGAGCCACGGCCCGGACAGCTCCAGGAGCGGCTCCGATGGTCTTGGCTCCGACGCCTTCAGCAGCAGGTCCGCCTCCGAGATGATCCCCACCAGGTGGCCCTGCGCGTCCACCACCGGCAGGCCGCTGATGTGGTTGCCCAGCATAAGCTGCACAGCGTCGCGCACCGGCGTCTCCGGCGTCACCGTCAGCACCGGCGACGACATGATCTCCCTGGCCTGCACCGCATCTCTTCCCTTATCGCCGTTCACGCGCATCGCCTCCCTGGGCCCGCGAGCTGTCAGCACGGGGCCATGGTGCCGCGGCGGGCCATCTCCGCGGCGTCCACCACGGCGATGGCCGCCATGTTGACGATGTCGCTCACCTCTGCACCGCGGCTGAGCACGTGCACAGGCCTGGTCATCCCCATGAGGATGGGCCCGATGGCTACGGCCCCGGCCAGGTGTTGCAGCAGCTTGTAGCCGGTGTTCGCCGCCTCCAGGCTGGGGAAGATGAGGACGTTGGCCTCCCCGACCAGGGTGGAGAAGGGGTAGTCTAGCGCCCGCAGTTCCGGCGAGAGGGCAATCTCCACCATCATCTCCCCGTCGATCATCAGGTCGGGACGGCGGCTGCGCACCAGAGCCGTGGCCTCCGCCACCTTCACAGACCGCGGGTGGCGGGTCGAGCCGAAGTTGGAGAAGGAGAGCATGGCCACCCTAGGGGTGATGTCGAACTCCTGCGCCTTGTCCGCCGCCATGATGGCGATGTCGGCCAGCTCGGCGGCGCTGGGGTCGAAGTTCACCGTGGGGTCGGCCAGAAGGTAGACGCGGCCGTCGTACACCATCACGTACAGCCCGGCCACGCGGCTCACCCCCGGCGCGGGACCGATCACCTGCAGCGCCGGGCGGATGACGTCGGGGTAGTGGTAGGTCAGCCCCGCCACGAAGGCGTCCACGTCCCCCGCCCGCAGCATCATGGCGGCGTAGTAGTTGGGCTGGCGCAGCAGCGCCCGGGCCTCGCGCAGGGTGACGCCCTTGCGCTTCCGCAGCTGGTAGAGCGCCGTGGCGTACGCCTCCAGGTGAGGGGAGAGGTCGGGGTCTACAATCTCGGCGGGCAGGGCCACCCTCATCTCCTCCATCCGCGCGCGGACCACAGGCTCCCGCCCCAGCAGCACCGGCCGGGCCAGCCCGTCGCGGTGCAGGATGGCTGCGGCGCGGATGATCTTGGGCTCCTCGCCCTCGGAGAAGACCACGCGCCTGGGCGCCGCCCTGGCCTTCTGCGTGATGATGCGCGTCACCTCATAGCCGCGCACCAGGCGGCGGGCCAGCTCCTCACGATATGCCGCCAGGTCCACCGGGCGGCGGGCTACGCCGCTGGCCATGGCCGCTGCGGCTACGGCGGGAGCCATCCACAGGGGCACGCGGGGGTCCAGAGGCTTGGGGATGAGGTAGTCCCGCCCAAAACGCAGGACATCCAGGCCGTAGGCGCGCAGGATGCTGTCCGGAACCTCCTCCCTGGCCAGGGCTGCCAGCGCCCGGCTCGCCGCGATCTTCATCTCGTCGTTGATGGCCCGGGCACGCACGTCCAGAGCGCCGCGGAAGATGAACGGGAAGCCCAGGACGTTGTTCACCTGGTTGGGGTAGTCGGAACGCCCCGTGGCCACGACGGCGTCGGGGCGCGCCGCCCGCGCCACCTCGTAGGGGATCTCCGGGTCGGGATTGGCCAGGGCAAAGATGATGGGCTCGCCGGCCATGCCCTTCACCATGTCCGGCGTGACGATGTCGGGCGAGGAGAGGCCGATGAAGACGTCGGCGCCGACCAGGGCCTCCGCCAGCGTCCGCGCCGTGGTCTCCACGGCAAAGCGCGCCTTGTAGGGGTTCATCCCCTCGGAGCGCCCCCGGTGGATCACCCCCTTGGTGTCCACCAGCATTATGTGCTCCCGCGGCGCGCCCATCTTGACGAAGAACTCGGCGCAGGCGATGGCCGAGGCCCCCGCACCGCTGATGACGATGCGGGCGCGGTCCAGGTGTTTCCCCGTGATCTCCAGGGCGTTGAGCAGGGCGGCGCCGGTGATGATGGCCGTGCCGTGCTGGTCGTCGTGGAAGACGGGGATATCCAGCAGCTCCTGCAGCCGTTGCTCGATGTAAAAGCACTCCGGCGCCTTGATGTCCTCCAGGTTGATCCCGCCGAAGGTTGGGGCAAGGGCCTGGACGATGCGCACCACCTCGTCGGGGTCGGTGGCGTCGATCTCCAGGTCGAAGACGTCCACGTCGGCAAACCGCTTGAACAGCACCCCCTTGCCTTCCATCACCGGCTTGCCGGCCAGGGCGCCGACGTTGCCCAGCCCCAGGACGGCGGTGCCGTTAGTGACGACCGCCACAAGGTTGCCCCGGGCCGTGTAGCGGAAGGCCTGCAGCGGATCCCGCTGGATCTCCCGCACCGGCTCGGCCACCCCCGGTGTGTAAGCCAGGGAGAGGTCGCGCTGGGTGACGCAGGGCTTGGTCACGGCTATGGCTATCTTGCCGGGGCGCCCCATGCTGTGGTAGTCGAGCGCGTCCTGGCGCAGCATCGGCTGTATCCTCCTCCTGGCCGCGGGATCGCCCGGGCATTCGTACCCGGACCAGCGTATCGCCCGCCCTGGGGGGTTTCATCCGGCCATGACCCTATTTTGCCCTACATCGGGGAGCGGAGGGTCACATGGAACATCCTTCTCGCGCCGGCGCCGCGCTGGCGGTAGAATCATTTTGGGGTTGCCCGTGATCCCGCACCGGAGGGGCCGTCGAGCCATGGGCGGCGAGAGGCACAGGTGAGGGTCGCGGTGATCTTCAGGGCAGGCGGCGCGCGGGAGGCTGGCCCACTGCTTCTTTTCCTCCCGCAGACCAGGGCTGCCGCCTACCGTTCCTCTTTCACCAGCCCCACCGCCGCGCAGCGCGGCGACGACCACTTCCAGGCGACCAATCCCACCGCAGCAATCCAGGAGAGGAGGCTTCCATGACCCACACGGATCCTGCCCCCACCGTGGAAGAACTGCTAGCCAAGGCCCGGCAGCCGGCGGCCGACGCCCTGCGGCTGCATCCCTTCTACCGCGGCAAGGTCGAGACCGCCCTCAAGTGCCGCGTGCAAAGCTTCGATGACTTCGCCATCTGGTACACGCCCGGTGTGGCCGCCCCCTGCCGGGCCATCGCCGAGAACCCCGACCTGGTCTATGAGCACACGCACAAGTGGAATACCGTAGCCGTGGTCTCCGACGGAACCCGTGTGCTCGGCCTGGGGGACATCGGTCCCAAGGCCGGCCTTCCGGTGATGGAGGGCAAGGCCCTGCTCTACAAGTACCTGGGCGGCGTCGACGCCTGGCCCATCGTCCTGGACACCAAGGACCCGGACAAAATCATCGAGGTGGTGCTCCTCATCCAGCCCGGCTTCGGCGGGGTGAACCTGGAGGACATCGCCCAGCCCAAGTGCTTCCGCATCTTGGACACCTTGCGGCAGCGGGCGGAGATCCCGGTGTGGCACGACGACCAACAGGGCACCGCCACCGTGACCCTGGCCGGGTTGCTCAACGCGCTGAAGGTGGTGGGCAAGAGCCTGGCCGAGGCTCGTATCACCTTCGTCGGCTGCGGTGCGGCCAACGTGGCCTCCGCCCGCCTCATCTTTGCCGCGGGCGCCAATCCCGGCCGCTGCCTGCTGGTGGACAGCCGGGGCATCCTGCACCGCGGGCGGCAGGACGTGGAGCTGCGCAAGGCGGAGTTCGTGGATAAGTGGCGCTTCTGCCAGATCACCAACTCGGAGGGGCGCACCGGCGGGATCGCTGAGGCCATGGAGGGAGCCGACGTGGTCATCGCCATGTCCCGCCCCGGCCCGGGGACTATCCTTCCGGAGTGGGTCCGCCGCATGGCCCCAGGAGCCATCCTCTTCGCCTGCGCCAACCCCGTACCGGAGATCTGGCCGTGGGAGGCCACCGCCGCTGGCGTGGCAGTGATGGCCACCGGGCGGTCAGACTTCCCTAACCAGGTGAACAACTCCCTGGGCTTCCCCGGCATCTTCCGGGGAGCGCTGGACGCGCGGGCGCGCACCATCACCGACGGGATGTGCATGGCTGCGGCGGAGGCGCTGGCGGGCATGGCCGCGGAAAAGGGCCTCTCGCCCGACTACATCCTGCCCACCATGGAGGAGTGGGAGGTCTTCCCGCGCGAGGCCGCGGCGGTGGCGGTCCGCGCTGTGGAGGAAGGCGTGGCGCGCAAGCCTCTCACGTATGAGGAGGAGCTGACACAGGCCTCAGGGCTGATCCGCCGGGCGCGGGAGCAGACGCGGGTGATGATGGCCGAGGGGTTGATCCCCTCCGCCGCCTGACCCACCCGGAGCAAGGAGACCGGAGAGAGTTCAGGGGGGAGAGCCATGTATGATCTGATCGTCATCGGAGGGGGGCCGGCCGGACTGACGGCTACCGTCTACGCGCTGCGCAAGCGACTGAACGTGCTCCTGCTGACGCGGGACCTGGGCGGCAAGACCAACTACCGGCTGCAGCTGCCCTTCGTGGAGCA
>Ga0101945_1002860_pt1 | contig 11013 bp, 10 predicted proteins | sample DewCreD2012metaG_2_FD_75246 | JGI IMG/M metagenome (GOLD analysis project Ga0101945, IMG submission 75246) | Hot spring sediment bacterial and archeal communities from British Columbia, Canada, to study Microbial Dark Matter (Phase II) - Dewar... ... | reverse complement strand
CCAGTATTTAGAAAAGTTCTATGCCGATTTAGCCAAACGTCGTTTTGCTGTGATTGTTTCGACCCAAACCTACCTCTCGCCTCAAGGAGACACCGGTCGGTTTGGAGATGAAAACCGTGCCTGGCGTAAGCGAGTCAACCGCCCTGTCTTATGTTACTATAAGCCTTATCTGCGTTTTCGCGAATTCAACTTCGAAATCCTGTTGCCGCGCGAGCAAGTCCAACGGCGGTGTCGTTAAACCCTTGTTTGATTGAATATTCTGGTATATCCTTTCCAGGAGGTTTACCTCATGTAATGATAGGGAATCTTTTCTTTTCGACGGTTGGGCAGCCTCTTGTTTTTTTTGGCCTCCTTGTTCTCTGGGCATTGGGAGGCTTTCTCCTCGTGCGCTCCTGGTATAACTTTTCCACCAGAGAAAGCGCCATCATTGGGGTTGGGGTGGGTTTCTGCCTGGTCATCGTTCTCACCAATCTGGCTGCTCACGGCTTGAAGTTACAGGTCGCCTACTCACTTGCGGGTGGAGTGATTTTTGCAGCTGGTATCATCTCCTATCGCTTTTATGCCGACAGGCTCAGGATATGGGGAGAATGGAAAGAAGCGATTCCTCCAGTGCTGGTCTTTCTCTGTCTGTTTTGGTTATTTCTGAAAATCAACCAGGGTCTGGCGATCTTTGATGAGAACTATAATCTTCCGATCGTCTCACGGATAGCTGCGGGCGATATGCCTCCCCATTTCCCCTTCGATCCTGCGCAACCACTGGCATATCATTATGGTTTACACATTCTGGCGGGAATTACGGTCAAGCTGGGGGGATTCTCTCCCTGGTTTGCCTTCGATGCCTGGCGAGCGTTTACGCATGCTTTGTTGTGGGTTTTAGCTTTCTTCTGGTTTGAGCGTCAGACAGGTCGTTTTTGGGCAGCCACTATCGGCGCAGCAGTGATTTATTTCGGTGGCACTACCCAATGGCTGTTGCTGTTTGCCCCTCAGGGGTGGGTCGAAAAACTGAACTCGCTCATCACGCTGACGAATACAGCTCTTGATAGCGGGAAGAGTCTATCGAACTTATTGGTAAACCACTGGAATATTGAAGGTCTGGGGGTGATTTCATTCCCTTTCATTTTTATCGGTAGTCTGTTCAAGCCCCAGAATCTGGCTTTGACCAGCAACGGAGCGTGCGTTGGACTGACAGTTTTGTTACTCTTATTGCTTGTACCCCGGCAGTGGCGGTGGGGTCATCTACTCATTGTCAGTCTGGTATTGGGTTCTCTGGCTCTCACGGCAGAATATCTTTTTGGTTTAGTCGCCCTGGGTAGTGGCCTGGTGGCGTTACTAGCCGCAGCGCAGCAGAAAAACTTCTCAGCCTTTCGTCTCCTTGCCCGGTTGTGGATTTTGCCTTCGGCGTTGGCACTTTTCGGAGGCGGAGTCATCAGTGTGATGTTCCAGCGCTGGTTAGAGAGCTTTGGGACGCAGGTAACACAGACTGGACAGGGCAGTCTGGGCTTCGAGTGGCTTTGGCCGCCCTCCTTACCCACCCTCTATTTTGGGCGGCTCTCCCTGATCCAGATAGACACGTTGCTGTTTTCGTTGCTCCTGCTTGGGCCGCTTCTCTTCTTGATCCCTTTGGTTGCTCTACAATTCAGAAGTCGTTGGAAATCTCTGTGTCTCATCCAGGATGGTTTGCGGCTGGGAGCAGGAGTTTGTCTGGTGGCGACGCTAGTCATCGGTTTGAAGGATTCAGTTGGAGGGATCACACGTTTGCTGGATACAGCCTTGTTGATTTTGTTGATTTTTTCCTTTCCTATCGTGTGTGTTCTCTGGGAAAGACGGCCTCGCTGGATTCAAGCCCTGATTGCCCTAAATCTAATTCTCCTCTCGGTGGGAGGGATGGCAACCTTCAGCCTGGAGTTGTTAGCCGTCAGCCGCCCGCAATTTACGACGTTTATTGATGATTTAGATGTAAGATTCTATACCACTTACTGGGATCGTTTACCTCCAGACGCTCAAATCTTCGACCCTAACCCTGTTCGAGCCAGCGTGGTTTTTGGACGCTCAGTGGGTTCGATCGCTTCGGATTATGGACAGTGGTTGCCGCACTGGGAAGTATTATCTCAAAATCCAACTCCGAAACAATTGGTTGACGAAGGATACACTCATGCTTATCTGGATAAACAGTTCTGGAGTAAATTTACTCAAACGACAAAAACAGCTTGGCAGGCGGAGTGTCTAAAATTGGTTGATGGACAGGATTTTGATCTTGATTTTCGCCGTCTGTATGATCTCCGGGCCTGCCGCTAGCGAAAGGTGAAGAACTATATGCATCTATCTATCATCATCCCCGTTTATAACGAGGAAGAGAACCTGGTTCTCCTCAAAGCAAGGTTAGACGAGGCTTTGTCTGACATGAACGAGCATTCATGGGAAGTGCTCCTGGTGGATGACGGTAGCACAGACAATAGCGCTCAGATCATTCAGCAACTTGCCCAGGCGGATCCAGACCATGTGGTGGCAATCTACCTGCGCCGCAATTTCGGTCAGACTGCGGCGATAGCCGCCGGGATTGATCACGCTCGCGGAGATGTGATTGTCCTGATGGATGCTGATTTACAGAACGATCCGCTTGACATTCCTTTGCTGATTGAGAAGATCGAGCAGGGTTATGATGTCGTCAGCGGTTGGCGAAGAGAACGTCAAGATGCCTTTCTCACCCGCACCTTACCCTCCAGGATTGCCAACTGGCTCATTTCAGTGGTTACCGGGGTACACCTGCATGATTATGGTTGCACGCTCAAAGCGTATCGGCGGGAAGTGCTGACCGGATTCCGCCTGTATGGTGAAATGCATCGCTTCATCCCGGCTTATGCCAGCGGTGTGGGAGCAAGCATTATTGAAGTACCCGTCCGCCACCATCCACGCAAGTATGGCAAAGCCAAATACGGACTGGGTCGCACTTTTAAGGTCATTCTGGACCTGTTCACGGTGAAGTTTTTGATGAGTTACGCCCAAAAACCGATTTATGTGTTCGGTGGTGCGGGGATTTTCCTGATGTCCTTGAGCGTTCTGACCGTTACGGTGCTGGTTATCCGTCGTTTGACCATTGGCGAACATCTGATTCGTTCACCGCTCCTGTTACTGAGTGTAATGTTGTTCATCATGGGCTTTCAATCCTTGCTGATGGGACTCCAGGCAGAGGTGCTCAACCGCACCTATCACGAGTCACAGCACAAGCCAATTTACACCGTGCGCTCGATCTCCCGCAACGGACAGGAGGAAAAGCTTTGAAATCTCTCCCCGGCGCAAGAAACTCCACCCAGAAATGGCTGCGTTGGATCGGCACGTTCTTGAGCATTGGTGTGTTGATCTACTTACTGGCATCTCAAGGATGGCAGGAGATCGGTCGCGCCGCCTCAAAAATCCCGCTCTGGCGTCTGATGTTGGCTTTGTTGTTGATGTTTGGTTCTCGCCTGGCAGTAACCTTGCGCTGGCACGTGCTCCTTCGTTCGGCGGGAATCTCTATCCCTTTTTCACATACCTTGCGTTTGACCTTTAGCGGGTTGTTTGCTTCAAATGTCTTGCCTACCACGATTGGAGGCGATGTCTTCCGCCTGGCTGGTGCCGTGCAGGCAAAACTGGATGCGCCCACGGTCACTGCCTCCCTGATCGCCGACCGCTTAATTGGCATGGCCGGGATGGCAATGGCGCTGCCCTTCGGATTGACGGGGTGGACAGAATTGCAGCAGACGATCTTTTCGAATCGGCGGGCAACGCTGACTGCGTTCACCCTGGGAGTTGGAAATCCCTTCTATCGTGGTTGGATGCGAGGGATAGACTTTGTCCGCCAAACGCTGCACACGTTACAGATATGGCGGGAGCAGCCAGGCGCGCTTGTCCTCTCGCTGGGTTGGACCTGGATTCACATGCTTTGTTTGTTTGGCAGTCTGGCATTGCTCTTCGATGGGTTGGGGGAACCGCTGGCAGTGTGGAAAATTGGCGGTTTATGGAGCCTGGTTTATTTTGTAACCCTGTTCCCAATTTCGATCAATGGGTATGGGTTGCAAGAAGTATCTATGACTCTTGTCTTTGCGGGTGGAGGGGGAATTTCCCAACAGGCCAGCCTCATTGTTGCTTTGCTAATCCGTCTTTTAACCATGCTGGCAAGTCTTCCTGGCGCTTTCTTTGTGCCGGAGATTGTGGGCGGCGGCATCGAACAGTCACCTTGATAAAATACCATACACCATTTGCGCAGATTTCATGCTTCCTGGTGAAGAAAGCGTGTTATAATTCAGCGATTGAATTTTGGACTTGTGAGTTGTGAATAGCATGGATCATGACATTCAATCCGATGCGGCGCGCGAAATGCTCCTGCTCGAAAAAATTGAAGCAGACCCTGATGTCACCCAGGCCTCCCTTGCCGATTTGCTTGGTGTGGCGGTCGGAACGGTCAACTGGCATTTGCGCCGTCTGATCGAGAAGGGTTATGTCAAAGTCAAACGCGCCCAGCGGCGAAAGCTACGCTATATCATCACCCCAGAGGGGATTGCATTTCGCGCTCGCCTGACGATTAACTATATCGAGCAGTCCATGCGTCTCTACCGGCGCACCCGTCAGCGCGTGCTGGAATTGCTGACTGAAGTCCAAAAAAGCGGTTATCGTTGCGTGCGTATCGAAGGGCAAGGGGATATTGCCGAAATTTGCCGTTTGACCTGTCTGGAACAGGGCATTGCCATCAGTGAGGATGGCGTATACCCTGTTCTGCAAATTGACGGCACAAAAGTCCGTTTAGAAGTTGATGAGAAAGCTCATGCAGGAAACTAAGCACGTTTTGGTCACCGGTGCAGCCGGCTATATTGGTTCAGCCTTATGCGGCGAGCTATTGCGCCAGGGTTATCAGGTTACGGCGTTGGATGAGTTGTTGTACGGCGGCGAGTCGATCTTGGGTTATCTTTCTCATCCTGATTTCCATTTTGCGAAAGCCAATGTTTGGGAGCCGCGCGCTGTCAAAGATAACTTGCGTAAAGATTGGCCAAAGCCATTTGCTGTGGTTCATCTGGCGGCGCTGGCCGGCTTTCCGGCCTGTCAGGCCGTTGGACGGCAAGTCGCCTGGCGTTACAATGTTGAGGCTACCCAACGCGTGTATGAACAAGCCGAAGAATTGGATGTTGAGCGCTTCGTTTACGCCTCGACCTATAGCAATTACGGGTTAGCGCCAGATGGCAAACCGGTCACCGAGGAAAGCCCCCTCAACCCACAATCGCTTTACGCTGAGACGAAGATTGCCTCTGAGCGCTTCCTGCTGGGCGCAGATGGAAACTGCGCCTCGCTGGTCTTGCGCCTGGCGACCCTCTATGGTTTATCCCCCCGCATGCGTTTTGATTTGATCGTCAATCAATTTGTGCTCGAGGCGTACTATAAGCGTGAGTTGCTCATCTATCAACGCGGCTATTCACGTTCCTTTGTTCATCTGCAGGATGCGATTCGCGGTATACTATTGGGTCTGCAAAGCCCGCTGGAACGCATCCGAGGTCAAATTTACAATCTCGGCTCGGATCAAGGGAATTACACCAAAGACCAGATCGCTGCCCTGATCCTCAAACGGCTGCCGGAAACGCGCCTTTCCTACAAAGATATGACCTTTGGAGGAGATATGCGCGATATCTCCGTTTCTTTTGAGAAAATACAGCGTCAACTAGGCTTTCAGGCGCTTTATACCGTTGATGACGGTATTCGGGAAGTTTTACATGCCCTGCAGGCGGGCATCTTCCGCGATCCACTGGATAGCCGTCATCGCAATGCGCAATTCATCGTTCAATAAGGATAGGTGATTTATGGTAGAAGGTCGTTCCTTTCCGCCTCCTTCGCGTGAATTTTGGAGCCAGAAACGGGTGATTGTCACCGGTGGGGCAGGCTTTTTAGGCTCTTTTGTAGTTGAAAAGCTCCAGGAACGCGGTGCGGCTGAGATCATTGTGCCACGCATCGAGCAATATGATCTGGTCAAGATTCAAGACATTACCCGTCTGTTGGATGATGTGATGGGCAAGAATCCCGTGCCGCGCCCCTCGAATGTGATGGTCATTCATCTGGCAGCCCTGGCTGGAGGTATCGGTGCTAATCGCGCCCGCCCGGCGGACTTCTTCTACATCAACCTGATGATGGGGGTGCAACTCATGCACGAGTCCTGGAGGCGGGGAGTGGATAAATTCGTTGCCGTTGGAACGATTTGTGCTTACCCTAAATTTACCCCTGTGCCCTTTAAAGAAGAAAACTTGTGGGATGGTTACCCTGAAGAGACCAATGCCCCTTATGGCTTGGCAAAGAAAATGTTGCTGGTGCAGGCGCAAGCCTATCGCGAGCAGTATGGGTTCAATGCAATCTATCCTTTGCCGGTCAACCTCTACGGTCCGCGGGATAACTTCGACCTGGAAACCTCGCATGTCATCCCGGCGATCATCCGCAAATGTGTTGAAGCACAAGAGAGCGGTCAGAAAGAGATTGTGTTATGGGGGGATGGATCGCCAACCCGTGAATTTCTATATGTTGAAGATGCCGCCGAAGGAATCTTGCTGGCTGCCGAACGCTATGACGGTCCAGAGCCGTTTAACCTCGGCTCAGGGATGGAAATTCGCATCAAGGATTTAGCGGAATTGATTGCCCGCCTGACCGGCTTTGAGGGCAGAATTATTTGGGATACCAGCAAACCCAACGGGCAACCGCGCCGCGCCCTCGATACCTCCCGCGCCGAACGCTTTTTCGGCTTCCGCGCCCAAATGCCCTTTGAGGAAGGTTTACGGCGCACGATTGAATGGTACAAAGCTCATCGCGCTCAAGGGAAGGGTTGATGGCACAACAAACCCCTTTGGCTTCAAAATCATCTACTGAAGTGGTCCTCTTGCGCCCTTCGCGCGGCTGGATACCCCTCAACCTGCGTGAGTTGTGGGCTTTCCGCGAGTTGATTTATTTTCTGACCTGGCGAGATATCAAAGTGCGTTATAAGCAGACCGTGTTGGGGGCAGCCTGGGCAATCTTACAGCCTTTGATCAACATGGTCGTCTTGAGCTTTATCTTTGGCAATTTAGCCAGGCTATCTACCGATAACATCCCGCGCCCGATTTTTACTTTCACGGCTCTACTGCCCTGGGGACTGTTTAGCAAAGCTCTGGCAGACGCCGGGCGCTCGATGCTTGCCAACCGCAGTATGATCACCAAAGTCTATTTCCCGCGGTTGATCATCCCGCTTTCCTCGGTGCTGGGCGGTTTGGTGGATTTCGTCATTCAATTTGCAATCTTGCTGGGTATGATGTTCTACTTTCGCATTACTCCAACCAGCGCGGTGTGGAGTTTGCCGTTTTTCGTCCTCCTGTCTATGGCAACTGCTTTAGGTTTTGGTTTATGGCTTTCGGCGCTCAATGTGCTCTATCGTGATGTCGGTTACATTTTGCCCTTCCTGACCCAGATCTGGATGCTGGTCACGCCGGTGGCTTATTCAGCCAAGGTTGTCCCGGCGGAGTATCAATTTCTCTATGCCCTCAATCCGATGGTGGGTGTGGTGGAAGGCTTTCGTTGGGCTTTGTTAGGTGCCCGCCCACCAGATTCACTGACTCTGGCAGTTTCGACGGTTATCTCTGTCCTTGTCTTGATCAGTGGGATGTATTACTTTCGCCGCATGGAACGCACCTTTGCGGATATGGTATAGGAGGAAAGAGTTCCATGGGTGACATTGCCATTCGGGTCGAAAATCTGGGGAAACAATACCGTATCGGTGTTCAAAACGACTATTACCCAACCTTACGGGATGCTATAACCCAGGCAGCCCTGTATCCTTTTCGCGTCTTGCGCTATGGCATTCCCTCGCAACACGAGACAATCTGGGCACTGCGCAATGTTTCTTTTGAGGTCAGGCAGGGGGAGGTTCTCGGAGTCATCGGACGGAACGGGGCTGGTAAGAGCACCTTGTTAAAAATTCTCTCGCGGGTGACTGAACCCAGCGAAGGATATGCGGAAATTTACGGTCGAGTCGGCTCGCTGTTGGAAGTTGGCACCGGCTTTCATCCCGAACTGACAGGCAGAGAGAATATCTATCTAAATGGCGCCATTCTGGGCATGAAGCGCGTTGAAATTCAAAAGAAATTCGAGGAGATTGTCGAGTTTTCCGGCATTGAGAAATTTATCGATACCCCGGTCAAACGCTATTCCAGCGGCATGTATTTACGCCTTGCGTTTGCCGTAGCCGCCCATCTTGAGCCGCAAATTCTGGTGGTTGATGAGGTGCTTGCTGTTGGAGATGCCGAATTTCAACGCAAGTGTCTGGGGAAGATGAGCGAGGTTGCCAGCGAGGGACGCACCGTTTTGTTTGTCAGCCATAATATGTCAGCCATCCTGCGCCTGACCCAGGAAACGATTGTCCTGGAAGGCGGCAAAATGCTGATGCGGGCGCCATCCAATCAGGCAGTGGATTTTTATCTCAGTTCTGGGTTATCCCAAAGTGGTGAAAAGCGCTGGCAGAGAGAGGAAGTTCTTGCCGAATCCTATCCCTTCCGCCCTATTGCAATGCGCATTCGTAACCCCCAGGGCAAAGTTGTCGAGACTGTGCGCTCGACCGAACCTATCGAAGTGGAAGTCGAATATGAATTAGAAAGCCCGATCAATGGCTTGCGGGTGGGAATTTACCTTACTAATACCCATGGTGAGACCATATTCACTTCCTTTGATACCGATGATGGTGCGATGTACGAGAAATACAGTGTTCGCCAGGCTGGCCATTACGTTAGCCGCTGTATTATCCCCGCCGATTTGCTCAACGATGGACGCTATATCCTGGGTTTGAATGCCAGCGTGTATCGCTTGAAACGTTATTTTCATGAGCCAAATGCATTGAATTTCACCGTTGATAGCACCGGCGCGCCCGGAAAGCAGTGGTTTGAAGTGCGCCAGGGTTTCATTCGCCCGCGCTTAAATTGGCAGATTGAAAGGGACGCCTATGCCGTTGAGCAAGCACACCGTTAAGGATTTCGTGGCTGAGATCCCATATTTAACGGAATTCACCTGGTGGTTAGATGGCAGAAAGCGGCCACCCAGCAAAAAATTCTCGCTGGAGTACGTACGGCGAAAACTGCCGGAGTGGAAACACCAATTGGCACGATTACCCGCCCACTCCGCCAGGCAGAATGCACCTGCGCGCAGGATCGCGCTTTTCAGTGCCTATCGTTTATGGATTCAACATTCTGTCCTTCTGGGAATGGGCTTGGCTGGGCTGGGTCATCGCCCCACGCTGGTTTTCTTACCTTTCACTACCTGGCGAAAAGATCTAAGTCGTTTTAATCTCAAGCGGCAAAATCTCTATGCAAAGCATGTTCTAAAAGTAGCAGAGCCTTATCTCAGCAGTGTGTCCCTCTACGATTGGTTTGGGCAAAGTTTTGCAGAGCCCTTGCCCGAGGAATTGAGGCAGGAGATCGCAAAAGTCAGCTGGCGCGATGTTCAATATTCCCTACAAATCGAAGAATTTGACAATAGCGAGCTTCACAGCGAGGCTTCAAAATTGCTCGCACTGCGTCAGCAGCGTAACCTGAAAACCGCCCAGGCTGCATGGGCGTGGCTTCATAAGGCAATGCCTGATCTGGTGCTGATCCCCAACGGCAGCATTTTGGAGATGGGAAGTTTCTATTTGGTTGCCCGATTTCTAGGAATCCCTGTGGTTACCTACGAATTTGGGGAACAAAGACAACGAATCTGGCTTGCTGAGAACGATGAGGTAATGCGCCAGAACACAGATGTCCTTTGGGAGACCTTTTGCAATCAGACTTTTACCGAAAGCCAGAAAGAGAAAGTCGCTGCTCTATATCGCTCTCGCAAACAGGCAGATTTATGGGAGAATTTTTCGCGCCGCTGGCAGGGAATCAGCAGTCAGGGGGCAGATGAGACGAGGAAACGCTTAGGTCTGACAGGTCAAAAACCGATTGTATTGCTTGCAGCCAATGTCATCGGTGATAGCCTGACCCTGGATCGACAGATCTTTACCCGATCTATGACTGAATGGATTCAGAGAACGATCAACTTCTTCCTGAACCATCCTGAGGTGGATGTATTGGTCAGAATTCATCCAGGCGAGAAATATACGCGTGGTCCTTCTGTGGCACAGGTTATCCGCAACACGATTTCTCCGCTTCCCAATCATATCTATCTCATTGGAGCTGACGAACCGCTGAACACCTACGATCTCATTGAGTTAGCCGACGTAGGGTTAGTCTATACCACAACGACAGGACTTGAGATGGCGATGGGCGGTTTGCCGGTAATCGTGGGTGGGCAAACTCATTATCGCCAGCGCGGATTTACCCATGATCCATCCAGTTGGGATGAGTATGAAGCGTTATTGAAAAAAGCTATCCATCGAGATCCTTCTTTGAGCCTGACTCCATACCAGATTGAGCGTGCCTGGCATTATGCGTATGTATTCTTCTTTGAGTATCCTCAACCCTTCCCCTGGCATCTTCACTTAGCCGATGATCCTGAGCAATGGCCACTGGATCGGGTGCTATCTCCGCAGGGATTGCAACTCTTCGGTCAAAGTCTGGGTGTGCTGAGTGGAGGATTGGAAATAAACTCCTTATCCACTGAAGAAAGCGAAATTGGCATGCAGGAAAGGATCTCCTCATGAGCGAATATGAGAGGTTAAGGGACTCGGCGGTATTTATTTGTGGTCATCCAAAATCTGGAACCACACTGTTGCTGAGCCTGCTTGACTCACACCCGCAACTGTTGGTTTATCCAGTCGAGTCAGTCTTCTTTCGCGGAGTTTGGCCTCGGTTGTGGAATCTTGACCATCAAGAAAGGCTTTCGCTGGCAAAGCGTTTCTTGCTGCATTACTTTGAAAGCCAGAGCGCGGATCATAAAAGTATGTTAGAGAAATACCTGAGTAGTGTGCAGCAGATGGATCAATTGTTGCCCTCAGGCAAGGTAAGGCACGAGGGGGATTATCTCAGCGCAGCGATTTTTGCTTTTGCCCAGGTACATGATCTTGTC
>Ga0101945_1002831_pt1 | contig 11148 bp, 10 predicted proteins | sample DewCreD2012metaG_2_FD_75246 | JGI IMG/M metagenome (GOLD analysis project Ga0101945, IMG submission 75246) | Hot spring sediment bacterial and archeal communities from British Columbia, Canada, to study Microbial Dark Matter (Phase II) - Dewar... ... | reverse complement strand
GGGCCCGAAGCGCCCGCATGACCGCGTGCCGTTGCGCGAGGTCAAAGCGAGCTTCCGCAAGGCGCTCTACACACCTATCCGCGAAGGGGGCTTCGGACTGACAGAGCCAGAAGATGATCGCTGGGTGACCGAATCGCCCGCCGAAGAGACGCCGTCCGAACGTGGGCATGCGGGTATCCCTGTGTTGATAGACGACGAAGAGGTGCTGCTCCATCATGGAGATGTGGTGATTGCGGCCATCACCAGCTGCACGAACACCTCCAATCCTGCGGTGATGGTTGCTGCGGGGCTGTTGGCAAAGAAGGCGGTCGAGCGCGGGCTGACGGTCAAGCCATATGTGAAAACGAGCCTTGCTCCCGGCAGCCGTGTGGTGACGGACTATCTGGAGGCGTCGGGGCTGTTGCCCTATCTGGAGGCGTTGCGGTTCCATGTGGTAGGCTACGGTTGCACTACCTGCATTGGCAACAGCGGACCGCTGCCTGAACCTATCGCGAAGGCGATTCGCGAGGGCGATCTGGTCGTGGCGGCGGTGCTGTCGGGCAACCGCAATTTTGAGGCGCGTATTAACCCACTGGTGAAAGCGAACTATTTGGCATCACCCCCCCTGGTGGTCGCCTACGCACTGGCGGGCCGGATCGATATCGACCTCTACAACGAGCCGCTGGGGCACGATCCGAACGGTCAACCCGTCTATTTGCGTGACCTCTGGCCCAGCTCGCAGGAGATACGCGAGACCATTGCACGCTCGGTGCGTTCTGAGATGTTCAAGCACCGCTACGCCAGTGTGTTCGAGGGCGACGAGCACTGGCAATCCCTGCCCGTTCCCCAGACGAAGGTCTATCAGTGGGATCCGAACAGCACCTACATTCAGCGACCGCCCTACTTCGACGGCATGCCCGATACGCCGCCTCCTTTGCAGGATATTCACCATGCACGGGTGCTGGCAATCTTTGGCGACAGCATCACCACGGACCATATCTCGCCTGCGGGTAGCATCCCCGTGGACAGCCCTGCAGGGCAGTACCTTATCAGTAGGGGCGTTGACCCGCGCGATTTCAACACCTATGGCTCGCGGCGGGGCAACCATGAGGTGATGATTCGGGGCACCTTTGCCAACATTCGCATCAAGAACCTGCTGCTGCCCGGGGTGGAGGGCGGCTACACGATCGACTGGCTCACAGGTGAGCGCGTCACGATGTTCGAGGCGAGCGAACGCTATCGGGCGCGTGGCATCCCGCTTGTCGTGCTGGCGGGCAAGGAGTATGGCTCGGGCAGCTCGCGCGACTGGGCGGCGAAAGGCACGGCACTGCTGGGGGTGCGCGCCGTGATCGCCGAGAGCTTCGAGCGCATCCATCGGGGCAATCTCGTAGGGATGGGCGTGTTACCTTTGCAATTTATGCAGGGCGAGAATGTGCAGACGCTGGGTCTGACAGGAGAGGAGGTGTTCCACATCGAGGGCGTTTCGGAGCTGACGCCGCGCAAGATATTGACGGTGCGCGCGGTCAAACCCGACGGCTCGGAACGCCTCTTTTCCGTTCTGGCGCGTGTGGACACCCCCATCGAAGTGGAGTACTACCGCCATGGCGGCATCCTGCCGATGGTATTGAGAAAGATGATGAAGGGGTCCCTTTTAGCATCATAAGCTGCCCCCCTGCATGTAGCGTAGCGCTCTAAGGTATACTCCTGAGGGTGAATGGGATGACCACTCTTCAAGGACATCTGAGCGAGGACGAATGGCAACCGTTGTGCCGCCTTGCGGAGCAACACCAGCGTCCGCCCGACGAGCGGGCGCGCGAAGGGTGAAGGCACCTCCACTTCCAGGTGGTGGAAGTGGGGTGGTGTCAGCTGCCCATCCAATGTTGAGATGAAGGTTCCGCGCTGGTTGAAGGTAGCCATTGGGATTGGTGTGGGCGCAGTGGGTGTGAACTGGTTCCTGCGGCGTGTGTGGTTCTATCGCGACCCAGGGCGGGTTCCACCCGATGACCCGCACCTCATTCTCGCGCCCTGCGACGGGAAGGTGGTCTATATCCGCCCGGTAGTGCAGGGCACCGTCTTTGCCGAGAAGCTGGGGCGCGCTATCCCCATCACCGAGATTACGCGCACCGACTGGGGCAGTGCGGACGAGGGCTGGCTGATCGGCATCTATATGAGTCCGTTGGATGTGCATTACAACTACGCGCCCATAGCAGGCACCATTCGGCGCATTGTCTACACGCCTGCGCGTGCTAATCTGCCCATGCTGGACTTGTGGGAATATATCCGCATGGCGTGGCTGCGTCGCGCCGTGGACCTGCTGGGCAAGCGGTTCCAGCTGGAGAATGAGCGTCAGACCCTCTTGCTGGAGAACGGCAAACTGCGCCTTGCGATGGTGGAGATTGCCGATAAGTTCGTCAATAAAATCACCACCTTTGTGCAGGAGGGGCAGGAGGTGCGTGCCGGTCAGAAGGTCGCTTTTATCGGGCGCGGCAGTCAGGTGGATCTGCTGCTGTTCACGCGCCATGTGGAAATAGTGACCCGTGTGGGCGCGCAGGTGTATGGAGGTGAAACCCCGGTCGCCCGCTTGCTGGCGACTGACGATTAGACGATGCTGATGCCGACCCGTTGGCTTTGTGTGGCACAGGATTCTTGCTCAAATAGTCCACCGCAGGCAATTCATATCCCGCTGGTGGAGTTAGAATCCCGTCAACATGAACTCGCGCCACCGTTTGTGGAAATGGAACTGCTTCTGACCGGCGTTGAAGCCTATTACGCGCTGGGCTGGCTCCATGCGCGTGGGCGTCGTGCCCGCCTGATCCAACCTGCTCCTTCCACCGAGAACCCTCCCCAATCGGTGCGCTATCGCCTCTGGGAGCCGAATGAGTTTCTGCAACAGGTTGCGCCGCTACTGACACCAGGACGCGCCCTGGACCTTGCCTGTGGTTGCGGGCGCGAGGCGGTCTATTTGGCGGATCTTGGATGGCAGGTGGTCGCGGTGGATCGGCTGCCCGACGCGCTCGAACGGGGACGCGACCTGCAGGCACGCTATGCCCCCGACGCTCCGCCCATTCAGTGGTTTGAAGCCGACCTTGAAACGGGCTGGCGTCCCGATGGCTTGTTCGATCTCATTACCTGCTTCTTCTTCCTGCACCGCTCCCTGATTCAGTGGGTACCGGAGTGGTTGCGTCCTGGGGGGCACCTGGTGATGGAAACCTTCACCGAGGTTCATCGAGCTCGATTTGGTCGTCCATCCTCTGAGGCACGGGTGCTGCGCTCTGGCGAACTGCCCACCCTGCTTCCGCCCGACATGACGATTCGCTATTACCAGGAGGGCTGGCACACGCGCGGGCACACCGCTCGCCTCTGGGCGCAGCACAGGAACCTGTCGTCTTTTGTTGAATAAGGAGAAGAGAAGGCGATGAGCATGCAATCGCTACCTCAACGGGTGCGTGTGGTGGAGGTCGGTCCACGAGATGGACTGCAAAACGAGCCGACCTTTGTGCCCACGGAGGTCAAGATTCGCTTTATCGAGATGCTGGCAGAGGCTGGGCTGCCTGTGGTGGAGGCGACCTCGTTCGTCAGCCCGCGCTGGGTGCCGCAACTTGCCGATGCTGAACAGGTGCTGACAGGCCTCCGGCGGCTGCCCGGTGTGCGCTACCCTGTGCTGGTGCCCAACTTGAAAGGGCTGGAGCGCGCCCTTGCGGCGGGCGCGCGCGAAATCGCTATCTTCACCGCCGCGTCCGAGACATTCTGCCAGAAAAACTTGAACCGCACGATAGAGCAATCGCTGCAGGAGTTTGAGCAGGTGGTGCGTGAAGCGTGTCAGGCGGGGTTGTGGGTACGCGCCTATGTCTCCACCGCCTTTGTTTGCCCCTATGAGGGGATTATTCATCCGGAGCAGGTGCTGCCTGTTGTGGAGCGCCTGCTCACGATAGGCGTGGACGAGATTAGTCTGGGCGATACCATTGGGGCCGCCGTGCCCACGCAGGTCGCCCAGCTGACCGAGCAGTTGCAAAAGCTACTTCCGCTGGAACAAACCGCCTATCACTTTCATGACACCTATGGGATGGCGCTTGCAAATGTGCTGATGGCGTTGCAGATGGGCGTGTGGATTTTCGACAGCAGCGCGGGTGGGCTGGGCGGCTGCCCTTTTGCGCCTGGAGCAGCGGGCAACCTGGCAACCGAGGACCTGCTCCACATGCTGGATGGCATGGGCATCGAAACGGGTGTCCATCGGCAGAAAGTGGTAGAAGCGGCGCGGTTCATCCTGCAGCATCTGCAACGCGGCACACCGCCCAGTCGCTCCCTGCAGGCGTGCTTCCCATAGGACAATCCAAGCGATAAAATTCCTGCTCCCTTGTGAGGGGAGAAAGTAGGGGTGAGAGGCAAATGGTGTCCGCTACAAGTGGTTCGATTCCTTGCGAGCGAACGCGCCGCGCTGGCGCTTGCATGCGAAGCCCAACGAAACCAACAGGGTCAGCGCCGTGATCGGCAGCACGAAGCCCATCATGCACTATACCGCGCCCACAGCGATATCTGGTTGCCCTTTGAAAGCGGAGAGCGTGGAGACCGCCCGCTCCGGCGCGCTGGTGCCAAAAGCGACCACGCTCAATCCAATCACAATCGGTGCTACGCCCAGCGCGACTGCCAAACGTGCCGCACCGCGCACCAGCCATTCACCACCTGCTACTACGAGCATCAATCCGGGCAGAATCAACCACGCCTCATGCATCTACATGTCCTCCTATCGTCCGCTATACATAAAGGCGGCGATCAGCAGAATCAACGCTCCCAGCATCATCACGAAGGCATAAGCGCGCACAGAGCCGCTTTGCAGGCCGCGCACCGCGTTGCCCAGCGTGCGTGTGAGCACACCCACGAGGTCGACCAACCCATCGATCAGCCCTTCCACCAGCACGCCCATCACCCAGGCGAAGGCACCACCGAGCTGAACGCCAAGCCAGCGCATTGCGCTATCATAGCCCCACTGGCGTTGTAAAACACCCCAGATCCCCTGCAGCTGCGCCTCACGAGTGGGCATACCCGCTCGATAGCGGGCGAGACCCAGTGCCAATCCCAGCAGCGCGGCAAGCAACGCTGAGCTCATCACCATCAGCTTGCCCGCCTCTGGCTCGCCCAGCATCCCGCTCCCTAAATGCACAGGTGTCGCCGAGGGCTTCAGGAACTCATGGATGGCATGCTCGCTGGGCAGCACCCAGCCGAAGAGGGTGGAGCCGATTGCCAGCACAATCAGCACGCCAAGCACCACTCGGTAGCGTTCACGTTCCGGCGCTTGCCCGTGCGACGTCTCACCGCCTGCAACCAATGGAGGAGCAAAAAACACCAGCCATGTCAGTCGGGTCATATAGAGCGCAGTCAAAAACGCTGTGCTGATACCCACCCAGAACAGCACAGGCACCCAATCGGTCAAACGGCTGCTGTACGCGCTCAGCAAAATCGCCTCTTTTGACCAGTAGCCCGAAAAGGGCGGGAAACCGCTTATTGCCAGCCATCCGACCACCATCGTGGCTGCCGTGATGGGTAGATAACGGCGCAATCCACCCATCTGACGAATGTCGCCCCGATGATGCAGTGCAATCAGCACCGACCCCGCGCCCAGAAAGAGCAATGCCTTGAAAAAGGCGTGGGTTGCCACATGGAACATTCCAACCCAGAACGCACCCACACCGCACGCCAGAAACATATAGCCCAGCTGGCTCACCGTGGAAAACGCCAGCACCCGCTTGATGTCGGTCTGACCCAGCGCGATGCTCGCTGCAAAAATCGCTGTGAATGCGCCCACCACCGCCACCACCGCCATCGCCGCGGGCGCAATTTCGAACAGTGGATGTACGCGCGTCAGCAGGTAGACACCTGCTGTAACCATCGTCGCAGCGTGAATCAGGGCAGAAACGGGTGTGGGGCCCGCCATCGCGTCTGGCAACCAGAAGTAGAGCGGCAGCTGCGCCGATTTGCCTGTCGCCGCCAGAAAGAGCAACAACGCCACGATGGTTGCCAGACCTGTGCCTACGCCCAGCACCTCCGCCGCCCGCATGTTCACCTCCTCAAACGAAAGCGTGCCAAACGCCACCAGAAGAATGAACATCGCCAGCAGGAAGCCCAGATCGCCAATGCGGTTCACAATAAATGCCTTGTTCGCTGAATCGGTGTTATATTTCCAGTCGGCGTTGCGGTAAAAATAGCCAATCAGCAGGTAGCTACACAGTCCCACACCTTCCCAAGCGATAAACATCACCAGAAAGTTGCCCGCCAGCACCAGCGTCAGCATGAAGAAAATGAATAGGTTGAAATAGGTGAAAAAGCGTGGATAATCGGGATCCTCTGCCATGTAGCCTGTAGCGTACAGGTGGATTAGCCCGCCGATGCCTGTTACCACAAGGCACATCAGCACGGAAAGGGGATCTATAATGAACTCGAAGGGCACATGGAGCGAGCCAATCGCAAGCCAGTCGGCGAGGGTATAAGTCGCTTTGCGCGCTTCCCCCGGCAGGTTCAGCATCGCCCGTAGCAAGATGCTGCCAAACCAGAGTGCGCCGAACACTACGCTGGTACCGACCGCGCCCACCAGCCACTTGCCCGTGCGCTCGCCCAGCACACGCATCAGCAGTCCGCCAAAGAGGGCATGGAATAAAAAGCCAGCAAAGGGTAGCCCCAGAATGAACAGGACCAGTTCGGTCGGCAATTTGTGCGTTTCCATCGTTCTCTCCGCAGGCAGCCTGATTATACCCAAAAAGAAAGGGGTTCCCCCGGTCTAAGGGGGAACCCCGTGAAGCGGAGTAAGGCTCCTCTGAGGGAAGGCTTAACAGTTGCCGTTATTGCCTCGATTGGGACAGTTACGGCACCAGGTGCCGTTTGCCCGTTTCGCCGCGATGCCCCACAGGTTGGGCCAACCCTGGTACGGACCGGGTTCACCCACATCGAAGATGCGGATGGTCTTCCCGTCCCATGTGGTTGCAGTGTTGTTCGGGGGTTGGCGCAGTTTGCCCTTCACCGTGCGAGCGTGCCCGTCCACAAAATTGGCAGGCGCCAGCTCGTTATGACGCGCCTGCAGGTAGGACTGGATGGTGGGTGGTGGGCCCAGGGTGCCATCGTACAGCATCGAGGTCTCCACCGGAAACTCAATCTGCGCCATCGTCACCGGCGGGCTAGCGGTCAGCAAGCCGGGCACATTTCCGTTCTCGAACACGCACCAGTTGAAAATGTAGCCCGTGTACTGGAACCCGGTGATGGGACAAACGGGGACGCCGAACTGCCCGAAACTCCGCACCACATCGAACGCCTGCCGATCGGACGGGCAGATCACGATATCGGTGTTCTTGATATAAGGGAACATCGCGTTGAACAGGGTGAAAATGCAGGGAGTATTGTTCTGCACGGTCAGGTAGATGCTGAAGGGGAACCTCTCATCATAGTCCTGCACATATTGCAGGGCTGCCAGAGCGAGGTTCTTCATGTTGCTCACACACTGGGTCTGCCGCGCTTTTTCCCGCGCCTGCGCAAACACAGGGAACAGGATCGCCGCCAGAATGGCAATAATGGCGATCACCACCAGCAACTCTATCAGTGTGAAACCGCTTCGTCGCTTGCTCATTGTATCGCCTCCATGAAAAGGATACGGCAACTTTCGTGCCATTCCTGCCTGTTTGGTATCTCCGAGTATGTGTTGCAGGAACAGACACGCCCAGCGCGAATGGAACCTATGCTATGACAACGCAACAGGTGAAGCATGACCGGTTGATAGAACTGTTCATCACGCTCTGCAGCATCAACTCGCCCTCGCGTCAAGAGCGAGAAGTGGTGGAGTATGTGAAAGAGTTCCTGCGTGGGCTGGGACTGGAAGTACAGGAGGACAACGCGGCACAAGCCGTCGATGGCAACGCGAACAATCTTATCGCCACATTGCCCTCGAATATCTCTGGCGTGCCCCGAATCTTTTTCAGTGCGCACTTCGACACGGTAGAACCGAACCCGAATGTGAAGATTATTCTGGAGGACGGCGTCATTCGTACGGATGGCTTGACCATCCTGGGGGCGGACGACAAGGCGGGCATGAGCGCGATCCTGGAAGCGCTTCGCATCGTGGTGGAGAATAATCTGCCGCATGGGCAGATCCAGCTGCTGTTCACGGTATGCGAGGAGATAGGGTTGAAAGGGGCGCGGGCGCTGGACCTTTCCTTGGTGGACAGCGACTTCGGATTCGTGTACGATTCCGGACCACCCGTTGGCTCTATCGTCTCGCAAACGCCAACCCACGACACGATGGAGGTGCGCCTGATTGGCAAGCCCGCGCACGCGGGTGTGGAGCCAGAGAAGGGGATTAACGCCATCGAAATCGCCGCGCACGCAATTACCCGCATGCGGCTGGGGCGCATCGATGAGGAGACGACCGCCAATATCGGCGCGATTCACGGCGGACATGCAACCAATATCGTCTGCCCCGAGGTGCACCTCCGGGCAGAAGCACGCAGTCGAACGACTGCCAAAGTGGATGCCCAGGTTGCCCATATGATCGAGTGCTTTGAACGGGCGGCACGGGAGCGCGGCGGACGCGCGGAGATACATTTAGAGCGCCACTATGAAGGCTATCAATTAACTGAGAACGACTTGCCCGTACGTATTGCGCGGGCAGCGGCGCAGAAAATTGGGCTGGAAGCCCCTATGCGCCCCACCGGAGGCGGTTCCGATGCCAACATCTTTATCGCGCGTGGTCTGCCATGCTGCGTGGTTGGCACCGCGATGGAGAAGGTGCATACCCATGAGGAGTTCGTGCGTGTCGAAAACCTCGCGCGCAGTGTCGATTTGACGCTTGCGATCATTCGCGAAGTGAACCAGATGCGACCATGAGAGTGCAGGAATTTCTTTACACGCATGCGCCCACCCTGCGCCCTGATTCGACGCTGCAGGACGCCATCGACAAGCTCGACCTGTATCAGGTCACGCTGCTGCCCGTGTTGGATGAGATGGGCGCGGTATGCGGCATTGTCACCGAGCGACAACTGTTTGAGCGGCTTTTTGCACGCTACTTGCAGGCACAGCAAACGGGCGAGCCATTGCCTTCTCTTGCCGAGCTGGGCAAGGTGACGCGGGAGCAGGCAAACATGCCCATCGCTCAGTGGATGCTGTCGAATCCACCCCTCATCGACGAACGCGCTTCTGTCGAGGAAGCGGTTCGCTTGATGGCAACCCATGCGCTGGACACGCTGCCCGTTATCGGGGAAGGGCGGTTCGTGGGTACAATCCGCATGGTGGATTGCTGTCAGGCGTTGCTGGAGGAGAACTTATGAATCGCGTGGTGGCGTTGTTGACCGACTATGGCTATCAGGATACCTATGTGACGCAGTTGAAGGCGGTGCTGACGAGCATGGCGCCGTCGGTCAGCCTGTTCGATCTTACTCATGGAGTGCCTGGGGGCGACCGCCGCAGTGGCGCCTATCTGCTGAAGACCGCGGTGCCCTGGCTTCCAGAAGGCACGATTATCGTGGCGGTAGTGGATCCTGGGGTGGGTACGGAGCGTCGCGCCGTCGCGGTGCAGGCGATGCGCCATCTCTATATCGCGCCCGATAACGGGCTGCTCTCCCTTGCACTGCGTATCGACCCGCCGCAGCAGGCAGTGGCACTGGACAACCCGCGCTACTTCTTGCCGACGGTCAGCGCGACCTTCCATGGGCGCGATGTTTTTGCCCCCGTCGCCGCCCACTTGGCGAATGGCGTACCGCTGGAGCAGATCGGCTCGCCCATCGAGCCGCAATCGCTGATTCAGCTTGCCGATATTGAACCAGCGATCGAGCACGAGCGCATCATTACCCACTTGCTGCATGTGGATCGATTTGGCAACCTGATTTTCGACCTGCATGAGGAGGTCTATCGTCGCTGGTTGCCACCGAATGGCAAGGTGGTGGTGGAGTTCTGTGGCGAGCTGATCCCGCTGAAGCGTACTTTTGGCGATGTCAGCGAGGGCGAGCCTGTTGCCTATTTCGGCAGCAGCGGGCACTTAGAAATTGCTGTGAATGCCGATTCCGCCGCTGACTACTTTGATATTGAACTTAGCATGCTGGATAATGCCGAGCTATATATAGTCTGAGTTAATACAACGAATCACACTTTTTCAATTCGGTCCAAGGTGCTAAAGTTCGTGCGAGGGGCTGGCAAGACCTTTCAGGCGATGCAGTACCCCGTTTTTCGGCGGTACTGGATCGGGGCGTTTTTGTCGTTTATTGGTTCCTGGGTACAGAATGTTGCGCAGAGCTGGCTGGTCTATGAGCTGACCCGTTCGGAGTTTCTACTGGGCGTTGTGGGTTTCGTGCAGGGCTTGCCGATGTTGCTCTTTGCCCCGATAGGGGGCGCGCTTTCTGACCGTTGGAACCGCCGCACCATTCTGCTTATTACCCAAAGCATCTTCGCGCTGAGCGCGCTGACCCTGGCCGTTCTGACCTACACAGGGCTGATTCGATATGAGTTCATTCTGGGGCTGGTACTGTTGAACGGGTTGGTGCTGTCGATCGATTTGCCGACGCGCCAATCGCTGGTCGCCCATTTGGTGGACAAGCGCGACCTGGCAAATGGGATCGCGCTGAACGCTGCGGCGTTCCACACCGCGCGCATTCTGGGACCTGCGTTGGGTGGACTGCTGCTGGAATGGGTGGGACCAGCCTCCTGCTTTCTGATTAATGCCATCAGCTTCAGCGCGATTCTGTTCGCGTTGCTGACGATTCGCGTGCAATCAACGGCGGACGAGATGCCGCCGGCGGGTTTGCTCCAATCGCTGCGCGAGGGTGTGCAATTTGTCGTGGCGCGGCGGGGGCTGTTTGCACTTTGGCTGAATGTGATGGTGTTGAGCCTGTTCGGGCTATCCTACCTGGTGCTGCTGCCGGTGTTCGCTGCGGAGGTGCTGGAAATCGGCAAGGCGGGGTTGGGACAGCTCTACTCTTTTGCGGGGCTCGGCTCTTTGATTGGGCTGTTGCTGGTAGCGCGGCTCTCCGGTGAAATTCCGCGCGGCGCACTGGTGCTGATCGCGGCGCACGGGTTCGCCTGGAGTGTGATTGGCTTTTCGCAGGCGCACCAGCCCTGGCTTGCCAAGAGTTTGCTGACCCTGGCAGGCATGTTCGGCGTGATGCAGCTCGTGTCCACCAACACCGCGTTGCAGACCGCTGC
>Ga0101945_1002257_pt1 | contig 11273 bp, 10 predicted proteins | sample DewCreD2012metaG_2_FD_75246 | JGI IMG/M metagenome (GOLD analysis project Ga0101945, IMG submission 75246) | Hot spring sediment bacterial and archeal communities from British Columbia, Canada, to study Microbial Dark Matter (Phase II) - Dewar... ... | reverse complement strand
ACTCGTCGCGGAAGGCCAGGCGCTCCGGCAGCCAGCCGATCTCGTCACGCTTGAAGTCGCCCCAATCCCACGTCTGCAGGACGTGCGCGGCGGGCAGGGGACGCAACAGTGCGTGCCAGGTTTCTCGGTCGGTGATGGGGGTGACGGTCAGCATGGGGGCTACTCCGCACGGCGCAGCAGGCGCACGGCCAGCCGGTAGAGGGTGTAGAGCGGCGGGCTGTAGACGCGATCCCACGCCCCCGCGCTCCGCACGACCTGCCCGCCCCAGCCGCGTTTGAAGCGATAGACGCCCCACAGCCCATCGGAGCGCGACTCAAACTGCGCTTCGAGTTCGTCCGGCTCGGCGTCGGGCACGCCGTAGAGATCGTACCAGCGCGCGCCGCCCGCCTTCGCCCACTGAATGCCCGCCCACTGCACGCCATAGGAAGCCATGCGCTGCCGTTCGCGGTCGGACGACGCGCCGTAGAAATACCAGGCCCACTCGCCCAACCGGAAGACCATCACACCGGCCAGGTCTTGCCCGCCGTAGCTGCCCAGAAACAGCGCGGCGCGGCCCGCCGGCGCGAACAGATCATAGGCCCGCTGATAGTAGTCGGGCGCGTGCACGCCAAACTCATCGCGCGCGCCTGTCTCGGCCAGCAGCGCGTTGAAGCGGGGCACGTCGTCGCGCGTCCCCTGGCGGATGGCGACCTCGAACTTCGCACTCTTGCGAATGTTGCGGCGTGTGCCCTGATTCATACGGGCCAGGATCGTCTCTTCGTCGCCGCTCAGGTCGAGCACGATGGTGCGCGGCGGCTGAATCGTCTGCGGGCTGCAGCGAAAACCGTAGCGGGCGAAGTCCACTCCCTCCAGGCCCAGCCCCGGCTCGATCTTCAGCAGGATCGCCCCATGCTCCCGCGCCGCCGCATCGAGCGCCTGCAGCAGCGCGTCAACCTGCGCCGTGTTCGTCCAGTCTACCAGCGGCCCGGCGGGGATGTAGGCGAGCGTCCCCAGGCGCAACGGCAGCGGTCGCAGCAACATCTGCGCACCGGCGACCAGCCCGCTCCGCTCATCGGCCAGAGCGACACGGACGGGCGTCCACCCGAAGGCAGCTTTCAGCGCGCCCCAATCGCTCAGTTGCAGGATATGCGCCCGCGGGTGCGCTGCGACGAAGTCGTCCCAGGCGGCGGAGTCGGGAGTGAACGGATGCAAAGTCATCGGGTCTCCGGTCGGTGTGCGGTCAGCGCTGCGGGGATTATACCGCGCGGTAGAGGGTGGAGTACGGAAACCACGAATGCCCCAGCCGCGCGTTCACATCCGCCGGGTCATCGCCTCAGGCCCAGGAATGGGGAAGCCTGGGAATCTCGCCTCACGCAGAAGAACGTTCTGCCCATACCCTGCCAATGCCGTCGCTGAGAATGCGAAGGACGCGGAGAAGTCACCCTATCGCCCCGCGTCCTCTGTTCCTGGGGGCGTATTGCAATACGCCCCTACACGTCAATTTGCGTAAGCGCCTCATTCGGCAGTCGTGGATTCCGGCTCGCGGACATCCGTCCGCAGCGGCGGCGCATAGCCGCTCTCCAGGCGACGGAAGTCAATCGCGCCCTCGTCGTTGACGCAAATCTCCACCAGATCGCCCTGCACGAACTCGCCCTTCAGCAGGCGGACGCTCAGCGGGCTTTCGACATAGCGTTGCAGCGCACGGCGTAGCGGACGCGCGCCAAACTGCGGATCGTAGCCGATTTCAGCGAGCCTGCGCCGCGCGTCAGCGGTCAGGGTGACATACAGCCCCTGTTCCTCCAGCCGCTTGGCGATATCCTGCATCTGCAGGTCAACGATCTTCTCCACGTCCTCGCGCGAGAGCGGCTCGAAGATGATGATCTCGTCAATGCGGTTGAGGAATTCGGGCCGGAAGGTCTTGCGCAGCGCCTCTTCGATCTTCTTGTGATCGGCCACCAGCGTCGGGTCGCCGCTGGGGACAAAGCCCAGCGCTCCACCCTGGCGCGTGTATTCCGTGCCCAGGTTGCTGGTCATGATGATCACCGCATTGCGGAAATCCACCGTGCGGCCCTGGCCATCGGTCATGCGCCCATCTTCGAGAATTTGCATCAGCGCGTTCCACACTTCCGGATGCGCCTTTTCGATCTCATCGAAGAGGATCACCCGGTAGGGGCGGCGACGCACGGCCTCGGTGAGCTGCCCGCCCTGCTCATAGCCCACATAGCCAGGCGGCGCACCAAAGAGACGGCTCACTGTGTGCTGCTCGCGGTATTCGCTCATGTCAATGCGCAGCAGTGCGTCTTCGTCGTCGAAGAGGAATTCGGCCAGCGCCTTGGCCAGTTCGGTCTTGCCGACGCCACTGCTGCCCAGGAAGATGAACGAGCCAATGGGGCGGCGCGGGTCCTTCAGGCCGCTGCGGGCGCGGCGAATGGCATCCGATAGCGCGGCAACAGCGGCTTCCTGCCCAATAATGCGCTTGTGCAGTTCTTCTTCCATGCGCAGCAGTTTTTCGGCTTCGGTCTCCATCATCTGGCTGACGGGGATGCCCGTCCACTGCGCCACCACTTCGGCGATGTCGTCGGCGTCCACCACTTCGTCGAGAGTGTGCTCGTGCTGCCAGCGCTCGACTTCTTGCTCGTACTCCTGCTGCAGTTGCAGGCGCTGCGCCTTGATCATCATAGCCCGCTCGTATTCGGTGTTCAGGCTGGCTTCTTCCTCTTCGGCGGCCAGACGCTCCAGGCGCTTCTTCATCTCCTTGAGTTCTTCGGGCATGGAGTAGAGCGCCACGCGCAGCTTGGAAGCGGCCTCGTCCATCAGATCAATGGCCTTATCCGGCAGCTTGCGCTCGGTGACGTAGCGATGGCTCAGCCGCGCCGCCGCTACCAGCGCCTCGTCGGAGTAGGTCACCTTGTGGTGCGCCTCGTAGCGGTCGCGCAGGCCGCGCAGCATCTCGATGGTCTCTTCGACCGACGGCTCCTCGACGAAAACTGGCGCGAAGCGACGATCCAGGGCCGAGTCGCGCTCGATATACTGCCGATATTCGTCGAGCGTTGTCGCACCGATGCAGTTCAATTCACCGCGGGCCAGGGCCGGTTTCATCATGTTGCTGGCGTCCAGTGCGCCAGTGGCCGCGCCCGCGCCGACGACCTGATGCAGCTCGTCAATGAAGAGGATGATCTCGCCTTCGGAGCGCTGAATTTCCTCGATGGCCGCCTTCAAGCGTTCCTCGAACTCGCCACGGAAGCGCGTGCCGGCGATCATCGCCCCCAGGTCGAGACTGATCACCCGCTTGCCCGCCAGAATCTCCGGCACGTCCCCGCTGGCGATCTTTTGCGCCAGCCCTTCGACAATGGCCGTCTTGCCCACCCCTGCCTCGCCGATGAGCACGGGGTTGTTCTTGGTACGGCGGCTGAGAATCTGGATCACGCGCAGGATTTCGTCATCACGCCCGATCACCGGATCGAGCTTGCCTTCGGCAGCCAGGCGTGTCAGGTCGCGGCCATACTTCTCCAGGGTGAGATAGCGATTCTCCGCCTGGGGATCGGTCACACGCTGCCCGGCGCGGATGTCTTTGATCACGTCGTAGACGCGCTCTTTGGTGACGCCCGCCTCGGCCAGAATCCGCGCGACAGCGGTACGCCGCTCGCTGAGGATGGCCAGGAAGAGATGTTCGGTGCTGATGTAGTCATCCTTCAGGCGATTGGCTTCCTCGTTGGCCAGGTCCACCACGCGCTTGACGCGCGGGGTGATGAACACCTGACCGGTGCCGCCGCCATAGATGGCCGCCTTGGGGCTGGCCCGCAACACGCGATCCAGTTCGTCGCGGATCTTGTCCTGATCCACGTTCATCTTCTTGAGCACTTGCGGGATCACGCCATCGGGCTGTTCCAGCAGGGCCAGCAGCATATGCTCGGTATCTACCTGATTGTGTCCGTAGCGCTGCAGGATTTCATAAGCCCGTACGGCGGCGTCCTGCGCGCGCTCGGTGAAACGGTCGAAGCGCATCATACTCTGTGTGTTCCTTGCTCACTCAGCGTGTCATCAATGATCTCATCGGGCAGGCCAGCGAGAACAGGCGGCGGAGCGGATTTCCGCATGGCCACACGCCCACCTGGCGGGTTGCTCCTGTTGGAGAGGGGCCTGTCTGTTGCCCGGCTCCAGGAGCGTCCAGCCGGTCTGCCCCCTCATCTCTGAGTCTACACCGAAAGGCGCTCGCAGGCTATCAGAAACACATAGGAAGCGCGGACGAAAGCGGCAGGGCGTGTTGTGTATATATCATATGGCACAAAAGTACATAGGCTGTTTGGGCAGATTGCGGTAGGATGGGGCGGGTTCGTTCTCCAGGCGGCGAGGCAGTCGCCAGGGGTGCTTTCGCTGCCCGGTACACGTGGGGATGATGTAACAATGACTTTCTCTTTCGACCTGGACGATCTCGACCGTTGTGCGGCGCTCGACCGTGAACATATGCTCGCCCACATTGATGCTTTTCCGGATCAGCTAGAGGCCGCCTGGCGTGCCGCACAGACTCTGCCCCTGCCCGACACACACCGTCAACCGCGTCAGATCGTGCTGGCGGGCATGGGCGGCTCGGCGATCGGCGGCGATCTGCTCGCCGCGCTGATCGGCTCTGTTTCCGCCGTGCCGCTGACCGTGCTGCGCGGCTACGATCTGCCTGCCTGGGTGCAAGGGCCGGAAACGCTGGTCATCGCCAGCAGCTTTTCCGGCAACACCGAAGAGACGCTGGCCGCTGCCGATCAGGCGCTGGGGCGCGGGGTGCGCCTGTTGGCGGTCACTACGGGCGGGCAGTTGGCAGCGCACGCTGAAGCGCACGATTATCCGCTGTGGCGCATCGCTTACCAGAGTCAGCCGCGAGCAGCGCTCGGCTGGAGCTTCGGCCTGTTGCTGGGGTGGGCGGCGCGGCTGGAGCTGGCGCGTGCGCTGGAAACCGCCCTGGGCGAGGCCATCGGCCTGCTGCGCCAGTACACGCCCGTCTACACCGCAACTTCACCCGCCCCGCAGAATCCGGCCAAGCGCGGCGCAGGGCAGTTGATCGGGCGGCTGCCGGTATTCTTCGGCGGCGGGCTGTTCGAGCCGGTCGCACGACGCTGGAAGTGTCAGATCAACGAGAACGCCAAAGCCTGGGCACAGTACGAAGGCATGCCCGAAGCCAATCACAACACAGTCGCGGGCATCGGTTTTCCGGCGGAGCACGCCCTCAATGTGGCGGCAGTGTTCATCACCTCGTCGCAGTACGATCATCCGCGCGTGACGCTGCGCCACGAACTGACTTTTCAGCTTTGCCTGCAGAATGGCATCATGGCCGATTATTTCCGTCCGGCGGGCCATAGCGCCCTGGCGCAGATGTGTCACGCCATTCAGTACGGCGACTATGTCAGCTACTACCTGGCGATGGCCTACGGGGCCGACCCCACCGAAATCGCACCCATCATGGAACTGAAAGAGCAACTCGCTGCACGAGGGTGAAACAGAGCGATGAGTTCGGAGTCATGAGTCTGGAGCGGTGAAAATGCTGGTCCGACCCGTCAACACCACAGATCTTATGGCACGCAGCCTCCGGACTCTAAACTCCTGACTCCAGACCCCCAACTCACAATACAAGGAGGAAATATGTCGTCCAGAAATGACCATCACGTCCGACTGTTCATTCCCGGCCCGGTCGAAGTGCGCCCGGAGATTCTCGATGCTCAGGCCGAATGGATGATCGGTCACCGGTCGAGCGAATTCGCCGCACTCTATGCGCGGATGCAGCCCAAGCTGCAGCAGACTTTCTACACGCAGCATCCAGTTTATCTCTACACCTCTTCCGGCACGGGCGTGTGGGAGTCGGCGTCGCGCTGCGCCGTGCGCGACGAAGCGCGCATCCTGCACCTGACCTGCGGTGCGTTCAGCGAACGGTGGGCCGAAGTCAGCGAACTGAACGGCAAGCAGGTAGACGTGATCGCCGTGGAATGGGGGCAGGCGGTCAAGCCGGAGCAACTGGCCGATGCCCTGCGCCGCACCGCCTACGACGCCGTCGCCTGCGTGATGAACGAGACCAGTACCGGCGTACGCAATCCGGTCGAGGAATACGCCGAGGTACTCAAGGATTATCCCGAAACGCTCTTCCTGGTGGATGTGGTCAGCATCTACGCGGGAGCCAAGGTGGATGTGGATGGCTGGGGCATTGACGTGTGCCTGACCAGCACGCAGAAGGCGTTCGCCCTGCCCCCAGGCATGGCTTTCGCGGCGGTTTCCCCAGCGGTGCTCGAACGCGCGCGGCAGGTCAAGAATCGCGGCTACTATTTCGACGTGCTGGAGATTGACAAACATCACCAGAAGAACAACACGCCGGCCACGCCGCCCATCTCGCTGATGTACGCTGCCGACCGTCAACTGGACGACATCCTGGCCGAAGGGTTGGAGGCGCGCTTCGCCCGGCACGAGCGTATGGCGCAGATGACGCGCGAGTGGGTACAACGCGCGGGCTTTGCCCTGTTCTCCGAGGAGGGGTATCACTCGCCCACGGTGACCACGGTCGCCAACACGCGCGAGATTGACATCTCCGCGCTCAATGCCTTTCTGCGCGAACGGGGGATGGTCATTTCCAACGGCTACGGCAAGCTGAAGGGCAAAACGTTCCGCATCGCGCATATGGGCGACACGCAACCGGAAGACCTGGAAGAGCTGTTCGCCGCCATGGATGAATTCCTGGTGAGGGTGGGGTGAGCCATGCGTTACCTGGTGCTTGTGCCCGACAACCTCAACCGTGACGGCCTGGACGTGTTGCGCGCCGTCGAGCAGTTCGAGGTCTACGCGCCCGGCAAAATGACGCGCGAAGAGACCCTGGCGCGCATTCCGGACGCCCATGCGCTGATCGTGCGCAGCGATACGCGCGTGGATGCGGCCCTGCTGGAGCGCGCCGCCAACCTCAAGGTGGTGGTACGGGCAGGAGTGGGCGTGGACAACATAGACCTGGCTGCCTGCACCGAGCGCAAGATCGTGGTCATGAACACGCCCGAAGCCAACACCATCTCCACCGCTGAGCTTACCATCGGCCTGATGCTGGCGCTGGCCCGCCATATCCCTCAGGCGGATCGCTCGCTGCGCGAGGGGCGCTGGGACCGGAACAAACTCGTGGGGACGCAGCTTTCCGGCAAGACCCTGGGCATCATCGGCTTCGGGCGGGTGGGGCACGCGGTCGCTGAGCGGGCCAAGGCGCTGGGTATGACAGTGCTGGCCTTTGACCCGTTCGTCCCCGAACGATTGGCCCGCCGCATGGCCATGCTGACCAGCCTGGAACAGGTGCTGGCCGAGGCAGACGTGCTCTCGCTGCACGCCGTGACTACCGACAAGACGCGCGGCCTGATCAACAAAGAGACCATCGCCTTCATGAAAGATGGCGTGCTGATCGTCAACACGGCGCGCGGCGCGCTGATCAACAGCGCCGACCTGGCCGAAGCGCTGCGCAGCGGCAAAGTAGCGGGCGCGGCGCTCGATGTCTACGAAGTCGAGCCGCCCCCGCCGGATCACCCGCTCATCGGCCTGGACAACGTGATCCACACGCCGCACCTGGGAGCCAGCACCTACGAAGCGCAGGCACAGGTGGGGGTGGAGGCCGCCGAAGCGGTGCGCAAAGCGTTGCTGGAAGGGCGCTACGACAACGTGCGCAACCGCGAAGTGCTTGACGGGGACGAAAACGGCGATTGAGACCCTGGAACCTTTGAACTGTGGAAGCGCAGAGGGCGCGGAAACAAACGGTGACCTTCTCCGCGTCCTCTGTATTCTGTGGTGAACGTCAGCAGCGAGGAGTGTACAGGCCGGTCAGTCCGCCAGCGAAGCAGCCCGGACGGTCAGGTCGTCGAAGGCGACGCGCACTTCTCCGCCCGCCGTCACACCGGCGATCAACCCGACCTGCCCAGCCCGGCGATACCGGCTATCCTTGACTTCGCCCAGGAATTTCCCGTTGGCGTAGAGCGCCAGATAGTCGTCGGCGCACACGGCGCGCAGAGTGTTGAGCGCCTGCCCCTGCTTGATGGCGTCCGATTGATGCCACTCCAGGATGAAATCCAGGCTCTCGCGCGAAAGATCGGCAATGCCGTAGTGACCATCGCCGCTAATCAGCAGCGCATAGCCGCTCCACTGGCCCGCCTCGTCCTGTGCCAGGCGGCACAGCACCCCGTAGAGATTGTCCTTTTCGGCGCTAAGCTGCTCAGCGCTCACGTCAACGATCACATCCTGTGGGGTGTCTGCTCCCGCACCCCAGGTGAAAGAGGCGGTACGTCCGGCGCGGTGAAACAATTCGTAACGCCCCTGCAGCACGGCCAACTGTGAGTCGGGCGTCGCCGCGTCGGGCGGATAGAGGCCCTGCTCCCAGGTCTGCGGCGCATCGAACGACTCGTTGAGGAGCACGTCGCCGGTGCGCACTGTGCGCGACGGCCCCTCATCTCCGCAGGCGGTAAGCAGCAAGGCGAGCAGCAACAGCGTTCCGATCAAAAAGCGAGTGCGTCTCATGAATTGATCTCGTCTACGTCCAGGGTAGCGCCGAGGACTTCGGCGCTCGGCGAAATAATCCGCAAGATTTTATCACGCACTTCGTCCATTGCCGCCTGGACTTCGCCCAGATTGCGGCGGGCGTCGTCAATCTGGCGGCGCGCCGTTTCCCACTTGCGGGCCTGCTGAGCGAGCATCTGTTGCAATTGCGCGATCTCGGCAATGGTCTGGCGCACGTTCTCGGCCACGTAAAGCTGACGCAGCCCGCGCGCGATGGTGAGCAGGTAGGGGTAAAAAGTGCTGGGGCTGACCGGAAACACGCGCTGTTCGAAGGCGTAGCTCAGCAGGTCTTTTTCGCCGCTGCTGCCGTTGCTGTCGTGTGTCACCAACTCGTAATAGACGGCCTCGCTGGGGACGAACATCAGCGCAAAGTCCAGCGTGCCTTCGGCGGGCACGATGTACTTGGCGGCAATGTCGTCAATGTGCTTGCGCACGTCGCGGGCGAATTGCCGCGCGAGTTGTTCGCGCTCTGCTCCATCCGTCGTGTTCAACAGGCGCTCGTAACTGGAGAGAGGAAACTTGGAGTCCACGGCCACGCACGCTTTGTCCAGCCGGATCACCGCGTCGGCGCGAGTACCGTTGGCGAACTGATGTTGCAACACGTAAGCGGAGGGGGGCAGTGCATCGCGCAGCAGCGCTTCCAGCAACACCTCGCCCAGCCGCCCGCGTTGCCGGGTGGACTGCAGCAGACTTTGCAGGCGGGCGATCTCCTCTTTGATGGCCAGGATATGACCGGTTGCCTCGCGCACGATGCCGATCTCGCGGTTGAGCGCCTGATCGATCTGCAGCATTTGTTCGGTGCGGCTCCCGACAACTTCCAGCGTACTGACCAGCGTCTGATCGGTGCGCAGCATCTGTTCGGTGCGACTGCCGACGACCTCCAGCGTGTTGACCAGCGTCTGGTCCGTCTGCAACATTTGCTCGGCGTGACTGCCGACGACTTCCAGACGGCTGTGCATCTGCTGATCGGTCTGCAGCATTTGACGAGTGTGCTCGAAGAGCATGGCGGTGGTCTGCGCCAGGGTTTGTAGACTGGCTTCCGACTGCTGCTGGCGCTGAAGCAGGAACTGCTGGTGCTGAGCCGCGTCGCGCCGCGCGTCGGCCAGGCGTGCCAGCAGGAACAGACTAAAGCCCAGGTTGGCGAGCGCCAGCCCAGCGACCAGGATCAGCAACCCCGTCACGGTTCTCCCTCCTTTCGTCTGCGGCGCGGCAGAGCGCGGCCCCGATCGGGCGTGACCAAGTATAAACCAGATCGCAGAAGGTGACAGCGACCCCCTGGCTTGCGCTGGCTGACAGCTTTTCTAATCATTCTTTCTACATTTTTGTGCTAAGATGACTATACAGACAAAGGGTGATCGTTAGCGTAGTCCTTCAGTCAGCTATCAATAGAGACAGTGGGGGAGATGTTCATGAAGAAATTATGGCTCTTGGCGGTCGTATTGCTGGTGTTGCTCGCCTCTGCGCCAGCGCAGGCGGGTGGCGGGAACAAGAACTGCACCCGCATTCAAGACGGCGTGCTCATCTACTGGCCAGGGCACTACCTCGCCGGACAACCCTTCCGTACGGGCTACGATGCTTTCGGCTACAACTATCAGGCGCACCTGTTCAACGGACTGTACGCCAACGTCTATCTCGGAGCGGACGGTTTGCCGCCCTACACAGGCGACGATGCCGCCTACCTGGCTGCCCATCCAGAAGCCGCCGGCAAGTGGTATTGGGAGTACCGCGCCATCGAACTGGTCATGAAATGGAACGACGCCTGGATTTCCAACCAGGACTGCGACGGCGACGGACGCCTGGATCGTCACTACGGCTTCGATACCTATCAGGGATCGGGCGCGTGGGAGACGGTGCACATGGCGAGCACCTATGAGCAGGATGGTCGCGTTTGCCGCTGGAACGAATTTGCCAAGATCATCGCCGTGCCCGCCAACGCGGTGAATGTCAGTGATGTCTGGTACACCAGCGGGGGCACCCTGATCGGCGCGGCAGAATGGGGCAGCAGCTCACCGTTTGCCGTCATCCAGGACGTGATCAACGATCCCTGCGGCGGCCTGCACGGGGTGCAGTTTGTCAGCCCGGCTCACCCGGGACTGGGTAATTGGTGAGGTTGCGCTGGTGACGAAACTTCGGAAGTCGTGCTGGCTTCCGAAGTTTTCTTTGTCGCCGTGCTATTGCTGCGTCTCCGCCAGGTGACGCTGGTAGGCTTTCCAGCCGGGGCACCAGCCCGTATGCCAGCGCCACAACTTCGCCCACCACTTGGTGGGGTTTGCTTCGGCGCGACGGCGCAAGGCGCACGTCTCGCAGGGGAACTTCTTCGCTTCGGCCATGGGGAATCCATCCTGTCTCTGGGCCATCGTCCCCATCTTAGCATCGCACAGCGCGTCTGTCGCGTGGGGAAAGGCACCGCCTGGGCCGCCAGATGGTACCTATTCCGGCTGCCAGACGTGCGCGTAATCCTGGGCGAACTGTTTGAACGGAATGGACGGACGGCCCAGTACGCGCGACACGTCGGGCACGGTAGCCGAGTACGCTCCCTGGCGCATGAGCTGATAGACCACGCGCCACCATTTGGCCGCCTGCCGATCAACGCCCGCCGCCCGCAGCGCCTGTGCCGCTTCGTGATCGGAGATTGGCTCGTAGACGATCTCGCGCCCCAACACTTTGGAGAGCAACGCGACCTGTTCACGCGGACTGAGCAAGTGCTCGCCCAGCGAGTATATCTTGTTGCGATGTCCCGCTTC